>Ga0206878_10024_pt1 | contig 67309 bp, 56 predicted proteins | sample Alteio_BWOrgCont_8_FD_152621 | JGI IMG/M metagenome (GOLD analysis project Ga0206878, IMG submission 152621) | Enriched cells from forest soil in Barre Woods Harvard Forest LTER site, Petersham, Massachusetts, United States -... | ecosystem: Environmental > Terrestrial > Soil > Temperate forest >... | reverse complement strand
CAAACAGGAATTAACCATTACAAGAGAGTTTGATCTGCCATTGGAATTATTGTTTAAGGCCTATGTGGAGGCCGATATTATTGAACAATGGATGGGAACGAGGGTGCTGAAACTGGAAAGCAAAAAGCATGGCAGTTACCAGTTTGAGACTACCGATCCTAAAGGATACAAGTATGGCTTTAGTGGTGCCATCCACGAGGTTATACCTAATAAGAAGATCATACGCACGTTTGAAATGGATGGCACTCCCTTTGGTGTACAACTTGAGATCTATGAATTTGAACAACTTACGGACGACACTAGCAAACTCAGTATGCATGTGATATATGAATCGGCTACTCAAAGGGACCAGGTGCTGAAGCTCCCTTTTGCGCAGGGCATAAACATGGCACATAACCGGATAGAAGATATTATAAGCAAATTAAAATAATACACAATGGAAAAGAGAAACAAAATAATTTATTGGATCGCCACAGGCTTATTGGCTTTCGGCATGCTGCAAAGCGGCATATTTGCGGTGCTCAGAACAAAACAATGGGTTGACCTGGTAGTGGGCTTGGGTTACCCGGTTTACTTTTTAACTATACTTGGCATTTGGAAAATTCTTGGAGTTATAGCTATCTTAATTCCACGATTTAAATTGCTTAAAGAATGGGCATATGCAGGTTTCTTTTTTGCCATGACAGGTGCTCTTGCTTCCCATTTGGCAAGTGGCGATTACAACATAAAAGGACTTATGGGACCATTTTTTCAAATTGTTTTTATTGTTTTGTCCTGGTATTTCAGACCTGCAGATAGAAAGATTGTTTTAGTGGATCAACAAAATGGATAGAATGAAAAAAGAATTATCACAAAAACAACGGGAAGAACTGCTTGATATATTAAAGACCCGTTTTGAGAAAAACATGCAGCGCCATAAAGGCCTTGAATGGGCTAAAGTACAAGCAAAGCTGGAAGCCGCTGCCACAAAACTATGGTCGCTGAATGAAATGGAAAGAACAGGGGGTGAACCCGATGTTGTAAGCCATAATAAAAAGACCGGAGAATATGTTTTTTATGATTGTTCAGCGCAAAGCCCTCATGGCCGCAGAAATTTTTGTTACGACCGCGAAGCGCTGCAATCAAGGAAAGAACATAAACCAGAAAATAACGCCATTGATGTAGCTGCGTCTATGGGCATTGAAATTTTGACTGAAGAACAATACCGGGAATTGCAGCAACTGGGAGGCTTCGATACCAAAACATCTAGCTGGGTGAAGACGCCGGCTAGCATCAGAAAACTTGGCGGAGCCACTTTTTGTGATCGTCGCTACGATACTGTATTCCTGTATCACAATGGCGCAGAATCTTACTATGCGGCCAGGGGTTTCAGGGGTGCGTTAAAAGTTTAAATTTGTACAAACAGGAGACAATGAATAGCATGAATTCTAAGGCTGATTTCTATTTTAATAAAGCCCAGAAGTGGCAGGAAGAAATTAAGAAATTGAGAACGATCGCTCTTGACTGCCACCTTACTGAAGAATTAAAGTGGGGCTGTCCTTGTTATACTTTTCAGAACAGCAACATAGTTTTAATACACGTGTTTAAAGAATACTGTGCATTTTTGTTTTTCAAAGGTGTCTTGTTAAAGGACCCAAATGGTATCCTGATACAACAAACAGAGAACGTGCAGGTAGCACGCCAGGTGCGGTTCACCTCTCTCCAGCAAATTGTCAAACTGGCGCCTGTCTTAACAGCCTATATATACGAGGCTGTTGAAGTAGAAGAAGCCGGTTTAAAAGTTCAATTGAAGAAAACTGCAGAATACATAATCCCCGATGAATTCCAAAAGAAATTAGATGAGAACGCCACTCTAAAAAAGGCTTTTGAAGCATTAACTCCGGGGCGACAAAGGGCATACATTTTCTATTTTTCTGCACCCAAGCAATCCAAAACCCGCGACTCGCGAGTTGAGAAATACATGCAGCAAATACTTGATGGAAAGGGAATAGATGATTAGTATATTCTATGAGAAATAAATCAATAAAACTTTAAAATAACCAGTATCCACTTAGTAAGTATCTAACAAGTAATAGTACTGAAATAAGACAGCAACTTTTTTCCCTTAGCTTGGCAATGCTCATTTTAATAGATGCCAGCATATTTCGCATCTTACAAACTACTGCCTTCTACCGTATCAGTTCAAAGTCTCCTTTTTTTAAGTAGTCCTTGCCATCAGAACACTGATATTTTATCAGGAAAAAGTAGGTGCCTATTGGCTGCTCTACACCATCTAGTTTACCATCCCAGCCCTTACGTTCGTCTATTGTCGTAAATACAACCTGTCCATAGCGATTCTCGATACTGAATATGCTCACCTTATGGTTGCCTTGTGTAATGGGCCTGAATATATCATTTTTCCCATCCTCGTTAGGGGTAAAAGCATTAGGAAAATAAAGCCCACAACAAGATTTCGCGGCTATATATACACTATCTGTATTTACGCATCCATAAGATGACGTAGCCTGAAGATAAATATATACACTACTGTCTATTATCGCAACTGCACTTGTTCCTTTATCGCGGCTGTAAAAAACACCCAATGGTGCCCATTCATACACATTCGTTATCGCTGGGTCAACCGCATTCATTACAACATTATCCCCATCACAAATAAGTGATCCGTTTAATGGTTCTATGTGTACGTCCGGTAGTGGATATACGGTTATTGTATCTTCAAACAAACCATAACCGCACCCTGTAGCTCCCGATGGCGAAAGATTTACAGTAATTGTATAAACACCTGCATTATGCCACATTGCATAATATATATCTGAAGTAGAATCCACAGAAAGCAGGCTCCCCCCCCCAAGGTCCACTGTGAAACTAGTTACATTCTTTTTACCGGTCAGTTCAACAATAACCTGCTCATCAACACAAACAGTTTTCTTTACATCGAGATTCCCTTCGGGCGATGGAGTAACAAGAACATTGTAGCTGGCCGTCGCAACACATTTTTTGTTGGTAACAATAAGTTCTTCCTGATAAGTGCCACTATTATGCAAGATTACAGTAATAGGGGCTCCATTGGTTAAACTGCCATTCAAAAGTGTACTTCCTGTTGGTAAGCTCCATAAATAGTTATATCCCGGTATAATTATAGAACTATCGGAAAAACTTATCGTGTCGTATTGGCACAATGGAGACTTCGCTGCAGCCATGACCCCAACTACAGGCATATTGTCTATTTCTACTCGTAATGCAGCTCTGTTGCTTTCGCAACCATTTATCTTTTGTGATACATAATAAGTAAATGAACCGATGGCTGATGCACTAGAGAGCACAGGAGATACTATTGTGCCTGTCTGTATGGTGTCTGATGTATACCATGTAATCCCCTGTCCGCTGGCTTTTAAAGTAAGTGTTGCACTTCCTCTACAATAGTTAGTATCTGTAACATGGGGAGGTTGTGGCTTAGCTTTTACAATCACTGTTATTGGCATCCTGTCACTTGCACATCCATTTACTGTCTCTGACACATAATAGGTCATTGTATCCACAGTCGATGAAGATAAAGTAGGTGTTGTAGCACTTCCAATTCCGCCAATGGATATTGTAAACCATTGCAGACCCTGCCCCGTAACATTAAGGTTGGGGACAACATCATATTGGCAAAAAATATAGGATCCGGCGCCGGTGGGTAGCGGTGGTTTTGCCTTTATCGTAACAACAAGGGGTGTCCTCTGCCCCTCACACCCATTCACCACCTGGCTTACATAATAAATGGTGGTACCGGCAGTTGCAGTAGAAGGCACCACGCTTGCAACAGGAATACCACCGGTTGCAACAGTATACCATTGCAGCGTTCCACCGGGTATCCCTGTGGCAGCAAGCGTCGTAGCATTATCAAATTGACAATATGTAATATTCGAAGCAATAGGTGCCGGTGGTATAGCATTAACAACTATTACTGTGGTAATAACCGCAGAGCTACAACCATTAGGTTGTGTTGTTTGCAGGAAATAGGTGCCACTGTTTACAGTGGTGGCGTTAAGGATAACAGGACTTTGCACATTCGATGCGAACCCCCCAGGGCCTGTCCAGTAATAAGAGCCTCCCGTAATAGCAGCCGTAGATAATGAAATAGGGCTTCCCGCACAATTGGGACTGGAAGCGACAATAGTTGTAGGCCCTGAAGGTAAAACAACCACGGTTACAGAATCAATAGCTGTATTGCAGCCAAGGCCAGTACTTGTCACATAGTAAGTAGTGGTGGTGGTAGGCGATGCAATCACACTAGGCCCGGTCAACGTACTTAACCCTGTGGTCGGCGACCATGAATATGCGCCTGAGCCTGTTGCTGTAAGTGTAATATGATTACCGGCACATATAGTATCGTGGTGTTGCGCTAATGATACGGTAGCGGCTGTGGACATAACACCACTCCATATCGTTACATTATCTATAGCTCCGTTTAACCAATATGGGAACGATATGCCGCCTAGGGGGTAGTAACCAAATGATAGCAAGGGTTGTGTGGTACCATAGTTATACTGGTTGGGCCAGTTAACTGAGTCCATAGCAATGCCATTTCGATATTCTATAAGCTTAGAACCATCGTAGGTAACTGTAAGACAATACCATGTATTCAACTGTATATAATTACCGTTATGCCAGTTAGTAGTTGGGCTGCCTGCCGCGCCGGATACAAACTCTGTATTGTTGGGACTGTATAGTGCGCAACTATTATCATATGTGTTGTCGTTTAGGGCAACGCCATAAGAATCAAAACCATAACTGGTGCCTCTCGCTACCACATTTTCTTGTTGACAGGTATTAGAGTTAAACCCGTCTATTCGTACAGTTGTCTGAATGGTCCAAGTAGGAAGATCTAAAAGAGGAGTGTACGGACCTACATCAATATGACTATTAATACCATTAAATTGGTAAGCCGTATTGGGTATACCCGCTTGACCTGCTGTGAGAGTAGCATTATAAACAGTACCGTTAAGATTATTTCCCGATGCATCATTGGCATTACCATTAAATTGCCAGGAACCAACTAGAGTTTGAGCAAAAACAGGAACAGATAAAAGAAAGGAAATTAACAGGGTATAGATGAATTTCATGAACTTGGTTTAGAATTATAACAGTAAAACAAATACTTGACATTATATTTAAATGCATACCGTAACGCATTTTTCTTTTTTCTTTAACAGGAATCAAAAATAAGCATTATTGGGGAAACATCATATAGAATACAAAATACATAATGTCACTAAAAATGCCCAAAAGGATACGGATCTTCCGAAAGAACCTGCAGCCGGTCTCCCGACCGGAATTTGAAACACTAATGCTGATGTTATGCCATTAGCCAATAGAAATCCCAGGCTGGTCGAAGGGCAATCTCCCACGTAAACTCAACCCGCAAATTCCCCACTTACTTTATTAAACTGAATTTGTATTTTTACACCAAACTAAAATTTGCGCATGGTATAATTTAAGTGTGACACATACATATATTTAGCTTCTTCAGCTTTTTTCCAACACCGAAACTGACAATTTTTAAAACCGGAAAAAATGATGTAAGACGCGCCGTGATGGCGTGGGCTTATTCATTCCGGTTAGGCATTGTCAGTGCCTGGTGTTGGGTGTCTAAGTTTCACGCCTCTTTTATGTCCTGCCACTCACACTTAAACCAGTTTGTATGTGGTTCTTTAAAAAAAGAAAAAATAGTAAGGCAGCACACAGCACCTACCCCGGTTTCCCATACCATGCAGGCGAGCTATCGGCCTACCTTGCAGACATTCACTACTTCATCATTGCCCTTAAAGATGGCCAGGTCATCCACTATTATCCAGATGATTCGCTCGCCTTTCACAACTGGCTCATCGCTAATAAGATCAGGGATGTAAATAACTAAACACAACTATTTCGCTCATATACAATGCTCATGCCCCAGCGGGCATCTGCAACCCTGTGGAACACCCAAAACCGTGGAACGGTGCATATCTTGTTGCTATGAATAATACGCCCCCATCGTATCTTGCGCTATGGCAGTAGTAGGCTCCTAAACTATTACCCCCATTTTACAACCAACAAATGGCACAATCTTGTAATTCTGCAATTCACGTAATCGTTTTCAAGAAAAAACTAAAAACTGCAATGCCCGACATCGGGCATTTCCGGGCATAAACCGGGCATTGCGTGCATAAACACGTAAGCTAATATTGGCCACCACGGCCACTTTCATCAACCTATAACCAAAACTAATGCCCGATTCTATTTTTTTCTGCCCGCCGGGCATTCAACCCAAACGTGTCATTGCGAGGCACGAAGCAACCTTACGAAACGCAAACTTATAATATGCCGGCACATCGCGTTACACCATCAATACTTAAGGCTGCTTCGTACCTCGCAGTGACACTATTAAAACATAAAGGCCTGTCCGATACCGGACAGACCAGACAGTAAACTTTAATTTAATAATATTCACCACAAAGCATTTCAGCCATGCACAACCACCATCCTGTATGCTTTCCAATTAAAAACCAGACAGGACAACCCCACTCGTGTCATTGCGAGGTACGAAGCAACCTTACGAAACGCAAGCTTATAATATGCCGGCACAGCGCGTTACACCATCAATACTTAAGGCTGCTTCGTACCTCGCAGTGACACTATTAAAACATAAAGCCCTGTCCGATACCGGACAGACCAGACAGTAAACTTTTAATTAATAATAGCCACCACAAACCATTTTAGCCATGCACAAAACACGCCGATGTCCACTTTCAATTTTAAAACCAGACAGGACAACACCACTCGTGTCATTGCGAGGCACGAAGCAACCTTTACGAAACGCAAGCTTATAATATGCTGGCACATCGCGTTACACCATGAAAACTTAAGGCTGCTTCGTTCCTCGCAGTGACACTATTAAAACAAAAAGGCCTGTCCGATATCGGACAGACCAGACAATAAACTTTTAATTAATAACAGCTACCACAAACCATTTCAGCCATATCAAAACGCTCTCTAGTCCGCTTCCCAATTAAAAATCGGACAGGACAACCCCAAGAAAATTATGAGTAAATAATGAGAAACCCTACCTATACCCCATCGCCTGCAACTGGAACAATTCAGCGTAACGGCCCTTCCTGCTCAGCAATTCTTCGTGGGTGCCTATTTCCAGCATCTGGCCCTTTTCGAGTACCAGGATACGATCGGCCATGCGAACAGTGCTGAAGCGGTGAGATATGAGTACGGCCGATTTATTCTTTGTCAGCTCTGCAAACCGCATGAACACATCGTGCTCCGCACGGGCATCAAGGGCGGCAGTGGGTTCGTCCAATATCATAAGTTGGGCATCTTTCATGTAGGCACGGGCCAGGGCCACCTTTTGCCACTCACCGCCGCTCAGCTCTACCCCATCGTTGAACCGGCGGCCAAGGGCCTGGTCGTAGCCACCTTCCAGTTTTTCAGCCAGCTTATCGGCCAGGCTTTTTTGGGCAGAGCTAACAATGAGGGGGCGGTTTTGCTGTTCGTCAATATTGCCCACGGCAATGTTCTGGGCCATGCTCATCTGGTAGCGCAGATAGTCTTGAAAGATGATGCCGGTTTGCAAGCGCAGGTCGGCGAGGTCATACTCCTTCAGGTCCACACCATCCAGCAAAATGCGGCCCTCGGTAGGATCGTAAAGGCGGGCCAGCAGCTTTACCAGCGTGGTTTTGCCTGCGCCGTTCTCCCCTACTAGCGCCAGCTTTTCGCCGGCATGCAGGGTAAAGCTCAGGTGGCGATTGGCCCAGCGGTCGGTATTGGCATATTTAAAACCCACGTCCTCAAAAGTAAAACCTTGTTGTATGGGCCGTGGTACCCGACGAGGGTTTGCAGACAATACGATACGCGGCATTATCTCGAAGAAATCAAAGAAATCGCGCAGATACATAGACCCTTGCGATACAGTAGTGAAACGACTTAAGATACCCTCCAGCAGGCTCTTCAATTGCCTGAAGGAACCCGCAAGAAAAGTAAGACTACCTATAGAAAGATTGCCATCAACCGTTTTTAAAATAATGATAATATATGCACCATAATAACCGAGGCTGCCTACCAACGCAAAGAATGCCCCCCATACCGATCGCCGCCTGGAGAGGCGGGTATTGTCTTTATAGAATTTGTTGGACAGCAGTTGAAACCTGTCTATAATGAAGCCCGAAAGGTTGAATAACTTCACCTCCTTAGCAGTCTCATCGCTGGCACCCAGGTAACGCAGGTAATCCAGTTCCCGGCGTTCAGGGGTTTGCCCTCGGGTAAGTATGTAGCTCTGGTCATTAAAATACGATTCACCCACAAAGGCCGGGATAACAGTAACCAGCAGCAGCAAGAACAACCAGGGGTTAAAAGCAACCAATCCCGCAGCGAGAAAACCCATGGTAATGAGGTCCTGTAATTGACTCATCACCTGCGATAATAACTGGGTGCGGCCGGTGGTTTGTTGCCGTGCACGCTCCAGCTTGTCGTAAAATACAGAGTCTTCAAACTGGTCCAGGTCAAGAGTAGCCGCATGGGCCATTATCTTCACAGAAGTGTGGTTGCTGAACAAGTCGCCCAGCATACCATCGCTCAGCGATATAGCCCGGTTCAACCCGTCGGACAATATAGCCAGCCCAAACTCAACAGCTACCAATTGCCACAAATGCTGTGTGCTGGTATGTACATGGCTTAACGAAACAACCTGGTCTATAATGAGCTTACCCACATACAACAGCGCAAGCGGTATGGCAGACTTTACCAGGCGCAACACCAGGCTCAGCACCATCATATAATGGTTGGTTTCCCACACCAGTTTAAAGAAACGGGGCAGGTACTGCAATGAGGCCAATCGTTCGCGAAGGGTAAGTGATCCTTTAATGGTATTTATGGGTGGTCGGCTCAAAAAGATGCGCTAAATGGTGCGCTGCAAAATTAAGGTAATGCAGCCGCAGGGAGGTCTTAAAAATTGAGAAGTGGGTATAAGTATAACATAAGATTCAATTGAAAACATTCTCAATGGCACTTAAATATGGCCTATACCAGGCTACAGAACAGGCTTCCCAGTGCGGTAAGCTGTACCTTTAAAAGTACTTATTACCTGCCCCTGCTCATTGGTGGTAACAATATCGTAGAACGCCGTTTTGTTGCCGGTATGTATCTCTTTGGCTTCAACAGTAAACACATCGCCAGGCCTACCGGCACGGATGAATGCTATATGCACATCGAGCGCTACACTTATTATTCCCTGGCTATTACAAGCAAAGGCGAATGCGCTATCGGCAGCAGAGAATACAACGCCGCCATGTACAATGTCAAAACCATTCACCATATCGGGCCGTATAGTGTAATGCAGCCTGCAATAGCCTTCCCTGTATTCATCTATCACTATACCTAACCACTTGCTATAGGCATCGTAGTGCAGCATTTTCTCCAGTATCTGTTCTGTTGCTGATTCCATGTAGAATTATTGTTTCCTTTTGTCTGTTATCCGGTTCAGCTTACCACCTTCGCTGCGGGGTATATCATATGGCAATACCAGTTTCACGCGCATGCTGAGGCCTATTACATCCTTTATTTTTTTAGAGAAAAAACCACGCAATGCCACCACACGGTCATTTTGCTCAAAATGATCCTTCTCCGCAATATCCAGCGACTTCAGGAAGTTTTCAGATACTTCTGCCAATACTTCTACTTCATCCATACTGCCCGCACGATATACTATCAGCTGGTAGTTGGGACTGATATCTTTTATTCCTTCTATTATAGCTTCTACCTGTGTATGAAAAAGGTTTACTCCACGAATAATGAGCATATCATCTGCCCGGCCCCGGATTGGCCCCATCTTGACGTGCGTTCGTTTCGCATTCTTATCATAATAGATGTTGGTGATATCGTTTGTCCAATAGCGTATCATGGGTATGGCCTGCTTGGTGAGTGTAGTCAGCACCAGTACCCCCGGTTCACCTTCCGGCACAGGTTCCCCGGTATCCTTATCCACTATTTCGGGGAAGAAATGGTCTTCCCATATATAGCTGCCGGTGCCCCTTTCATCCACATCCTCTACAGATACTCCAGGCCCCATTACTTCACTCAGCCCATAAATGTTCGATGCTTTTACGTTTAATCCTACCTCCACCTGGCCACGTATCGCTTCGGTCCATGGTTCAGCGCCCAGTATAGCATACTTCAGATTAATGTCACTCAATGTCATCCCCTTTTTCACCAACTCTTCTGCAATGGTTTGTGCGTAAGATGGCGTGCAACACAGCGCCTCAGGCTGAAAGTCTTTCAGGAGCATTAATTGCCGGTCTGTCATCCCTCCTGAAACAGGTATAACGGTCATGCCCAGGCGTTCGGCACCATAGTGCAGCCCAAGCCCACCAGTGAAGAGGCCATAACCATAGGCATTCTGCAACTTCATACCCGGCCGGCACCCGGTAGCATACAGCGAGCGTGCTATTAATTCTGAAAACACATCAAGGTCTTGCGCAGTATAACCCACAACAATAGGCTTACCAGTGGTGCCGCTGCTGCAGTGCAGGCGGCTTACAGTATCCATAGGTACTGCAAACAGATCAAAAGGATAATTATCGCGCAATGCAGTTTTTTTTGTAAATGGCAACCTGGCTATATCTTTTACCCCAGTAATAGCAGATGACACAATACCCAATTCATCAAAAGCTTTATGATAGTGTGGTACTTTACTATAAACAGTTGCCACCAGGTCTTTCAATCTTTGGTTTTGCAAAGCCCTGAGCCTGGGTAGTGGCATTGTTTCAATTTCAGCGTTGTACATGGTTGCTGTATTTATACTGTATTGCAAGGTAAGGAAGGATGTGCTTAATAACGAAAAAGACCGGAGCCATTGCTCCGGTCTTTTAAAAGAATTATTATATTATTTTTTATCGCAGAACGTGTACATTCACGGCATTCAAACCTTTTTTGCCTTCCTGCACCTCAAATTCCACACGGTCGTTTTCTTTTACCTGATCCCTGAGACCACTTACATGCACAAAGGTTTCCGTGTTAGCATTGTCATGTTTAATAAAACCAAATCCCTTGGCTTCATTGAAAAACTTTACAGTTCCGGTTACTTTTTGTAATTCCACTTTAAACAATATTTAATGAAAACAATATTTCAAAGATATAATTTAACATTAAAAAACTATGCAGTGTAACAGGAAATTTTAATTATTTACCTCCCTGCAATTTCTTTGTCATTTCAGTTGCTTTTTCAGGCTTATCTTCCTTGCCATATATTTCGCGTAAAGATGTTGCCGTAGCTATATAGGTATTCCTATCCTCTTTTCTCATTTTATCGCCCTTAGCATCCAAAACGCTTAAGCTCTTTTCCAGATATGGCTGCGCCTGTGTAAACAGAGCTAATCTCTGTTTTTTGAGTTCATCGTATTTTTTATTTTCAGCAGCACTGGTACCGGTAATGGCATTCATTTTATCATTTAAATCAACGCCCTGATTATAGTACATAGCGCCAATATTATAGTTATAATCCACATTTTCAGGATCTAATTTAATAGCATTGTTATATGCTTGTACAGCCTTTGCAGTCAAGTCAGCTGCATTTGCTGGAGGATTGCCAGTTTTAGGATTGGCGGTATTCATATATATAGTACCCAGGTTAAACCATAATTCAGAATTATCAGGATGTTCCTTTACAGATTCTTCCAGCTTGCTTACCAACACATCTACTTTGCCAGTCTTTATATAGTAGTTTATTTCCATTGCCCTTAAAGACTCGTCTTTAGGAAATTCCGTTCTACCTTCTTTAATTATTGCCAATTCTTCATCCTGCTTGCCTTCTTTTTTATAAATGTCAGCGAGGTGCACATATATATCCACACTGCTTACCATGTGGCTATTCTTTACAGTATTGAGTACTGCAACTGCTTCATTATCTTTATTTTCATAAATGTAGCTGGTACCTATTATATGGGTGGCTTCCATAGATATTGTATCGAATTTTTTAGATACTGCAAATTTCTTATTCACTTCAAAATCATGAATATCAACCACCTTTTGCATTAAGCCTGCTGCTTCTGTATACTTCTCTGGTGTGCGTTCGTTAAACGCTTTTACACCATCGTTATAATAATCGTAAGCAAAAATGAGCAGATCAGTACCGATATTTTCTTTATCTGAAAATTCAGACTTAATATCTACTGCTTTCATAAAAGATGCAGCAGCTTCTTTGTAAGGGCTGGTACTTTTATACTTAGCATCAGATTGCATTTCCATGTAAATATTACCACGCGTCAGCCATGCTTTCTGGTCATTTGCTCCTGCTGGATCTTTAACTGCTTTTTCAATATACTCCAAAGCATGGTCATAATCTTTATCTCTCAGATAGTTTATTGACGACTGGATGTTGGATTTTACACTTTGTCCCCAGCTCATAAAACTAATACCTGTACTTACTGCAATGATCAATAATTTTTTCATTCCTGAATTTTTAAAAATATTTGGCAATTTTAGTGATAAAAATAATCTCCCACGACAATGAGGGAGATTATTTTTTATTTTGGTTATTAAACGTTCAGTGTTAAGCAAATAAAAAATCTTTTATTTACTCTTCTGTTGCTGCATCTTCTACAGTCGCCTCACCTTCTGCGCTTTCAGGTTTAGCATGATCAGTATTCTGAACTTCTGCACCAGTTGCATCTGCGTCAACAACAGCATCTTCAGGATTCACCTCCTCTTCTTGCTCATCTATACGAGCTATTGCAGCTATTGAATCCTTATCGTCAATATTGATCAGTTTCACACCTTGCGTTGCTCTTCCGGCTTCGCGTATAGCGGATACCTTCATGCGTATGGTTACGCCTGAACGGCATGTAATGATCAGATCATCTTTTTCCTCAACTACCAACAAGCCTACAAGACCACCCGTTTTTTCAGTGATGTTTATTGTTTTTACCCCCTTCCCACCGCGATTGGTAATACGATATGCCAGTTGGTACCTGTTCTTATTGCCTTCTGCATCCGCAATTTCTACTGTGTTAGAAAGTTCTTCCGTATTGCCTGGTTCAATAGGTTCAAGGAATGGAGTACGTTTTCCTAAACCTTTTTCAGAAACCACCAATATTTGCTTGGTCAAACTTTCTTTGCTTACACAAATCATACCTACCACTTCATCTTTTTCGTCATCCAGCTCTATACCAAATACACCAATTGCACCACGGCCAGTCGATCTTACTTTATCATCCGGGAAGCATATGGCCCTACCCGATTTAACAGCCATCATAATATAGCTATTGCCATCAGTAATGGCTACATCCAACAACTCGTCATCTTCCTGAATAGTGATTGCAATGATACCATTTTGTCTTGGGCGGCTAAAGTCTTCAAGCGGCGTTTTTTTAATTATCCCTTGCTTTGTGCATAAGACAACCCAATGATTCTGTAGATATTCCTTACTCTCAAGATGTGGCACATCTATAATAGTCCTTATTTTATCATCCGGCGGTATCTGTATCAGGTTTTGTATAGCACGTCCCTTTGCATTTTTATCTGTTTCAGGTATTTCATACACCTTTAGCCAAAAACACCTTCCTTTTTCTGTAAAGAACATAAGAGTATGGTGTGTAGAGGCTATAAACAAATGCTCAATAAAATCTACTTCCCGAGTACGGCCAGCCATAGCACCACGGCCACCACGGCGTTGAGCACGATATTCTGCCTGCGAAGTACGCTTGATATAACCTAGATGAGAAACCGTTATTACTACATCTTCTTCTTCTATCAAATCTTCTATACGCATTTCATTGGCCATGTAGCGTATTTCACTTTTACGCTCATCACCAAATCTTTTCTGCACATCCAATAACTCATCTTTTATGATCTGGTAGCGCATTGGCTCATCATTCAGTATCGACTTCAGGAATGTTATCTGGGCCATCAGTTCTGCATGCTCTTCGCGTATCTTTTCGCGCTCCATGCCCGTAAGGCGTTGCAGACGCAATTCCAACACCGCTTTGGCCTGTATCTCGCTCATCTCGAATTGAGTGATCAAGCCATTCTTGGCATCCTCTGGATTGGTTGATGTGCGTATAAGGCTGATTACAGCATCCAGGTTATCAAGCGCTATCAGGTACCCTATTAATATATGGGCACGCTTTTCAGCTTCCCTTAACTCAAATTGAGTACGGCGAACTACAACCTCGTGACGGAAAGTAACAAACTCGCTGATCAGATCTTTAAGGTTCAATGTACGTGGGCGGCCATGTACCAGCGCCACATTGTTAATGCCATAAGAAGTCTGTAGCTCGCTATACTTGTATAATTGGTTGATGATGACCTGAGCCACTGCATCGCGACGAATTTCAACTACAACGCGTGTACCGTCTTTATTGGATTCATTGGCAACGTGAGTGATCCCTTCGATAATCTTATTATTAACCAGGTAACCGATTTTTTCTGCCAGTGCATCGCGGCTCACCTGGTAAGGAACTTCAGTTATAATAATCTGCTCTTTACCGTTTTTGTGTGTTTCTACATTTACCTTACCACGCAGCACTACCCTGCCCCTACCGGTATGCATAGCTTGTTTTATACCTTCTATACCGAAGATGATACCACCTGTAGGAAAATCTGGCGCCTTCACATGCGTCATCAATTCATCTATAGTGATCTCTTTGTTATTTATGTACGCTATGCAGCCATCAACTACTTCTGTAAGGTTATGAGGCATCATGTTGGTGGCCATACCCACGGCAATACCTGATGCACCATTTACCAAAAGCTGTGGTATACGTGTAGGCAATACGGTTGGTTCGTGCAGGGTATCATCAAAGTTCAACCCAAAGTCAACTGTCTCCTTTTCCAGGTCATCCAGCATTGCCTCACCTAGCTTTTGAAGGCGGGCTTCGGTATAACGCATTGCGGCCGGTCCATCACCATCCTGAGAGCCGTAGTTACCCTGGCCATCTACCAGCATGTAACGCAAACTCCATGGCTGGGCCATACGCACCATAGTGTCGTAAACAGATGCATCACCATGAGGGTGGTACTTACCAAGTACCTCACCCACAATACGGGCACATTTCTTATGCGGCTTATTGAAAGTATTACCCAACTCATGCATAGCAAATAACACGCGGCGGTGTACTGGTTTCAAACCATCGCGCACATCGGGCAATGCGCGACCGACTATTACGGACATAGAATAATCTATATACGCAGTTTTCATCTGGTCTTCGATATTAACCGGAATAATTCTGTTTGTATCTCTACCGGAATCCTGTGGGGTTAGATCTTCGTTATTTTGATCCATATTGGTATAAAAAAATATAATGCAAATGTAACCTTTTGGGGGCTAAAATACAACCAAAATATACCTTATTATTCAATACCGCGGCTGGTTTATACACATGCAATACAATCTAATGAAACATGCAACCCAATACCTAAAAAGCCCAGTATCCTGTGATAATACTAATATCGAGCAGATGATGCAACCAATATATAACAAATAACACTATTGCTATCAAAACAAGTACAAGAGTAATGAAATAGACGATCCTGTTATAACCGCTCCTGATGAGCGTAAGATAATATCTCTGATAAAAAAATAATACAATTATGGTGAGCAGTGAATCGTAAAAAAGCAAACCGAAGCCACGAGCAAATGCCGACAATACTTCATGGTTGTGGCTTACAAAATCATCACTTAAAAAAGGCAGGTCTCTAAAAGCTTCCACGCCAAGATGTTTAAGCTCCAAGCTAAAATGGAAAAGAAAAATGATCAGCAAGCTGATGAGTGTGAATACAATTTTTTCACTTGTTGATTTGCGCATGTTATGTTTTTTTTAGTATTGCTACGGTGAGCCTGCTTACGCAGATCAATTTTTCTTTTTCGTCTCTTATTTTTATGTCCCAAACATGTGTTGAACTGCCAGTATGCAATGGTTCAACAGTAGCGGTTACCACACCATCTTTTTTGCCCCTTATGTGGTTACAATTCAATTCTATACCCACACAAATTTGCTTTTCATTATCAATACAAAGAGATGATGCTACACTACCAACAGTTTCTGCAAGTGCTGCAGATGCCCCACCATGAAGTAAACCATATGGTTGATGGGTGATTGCATTTACAGGCATTGAGGCTTTCAAAAAACTATCTCCTACCTCTATAAATACTATGCCCAGTACCTGAGCTAAGGTATTTATACTCAATTCGTTCAGATCTTTAGCATCTATATTATTTTGTTGCCAGAGGCGATCTTTCATATAGTGTAATTTTCCTATTTTTTTTAAACATAGATAACTATTTTTTTGTAATGCCGTAACAATACTATTACATTTGATTCGGTTTTTTTCAATATTTTTTAAATAATTATGCAAACAATACTGATTGCCGGTGCCGGTAAATCATCTATTCATTTGATCCACTACATGTTATCTCATGCGGCCAGGAATAAATGGCGGGTAATAGTAGCAGATAGTGATGCAAATGCTATTGCAGAAAAAACCAATGGGAACCCTTTTGCTGAAATAGCCGCTATAGATATCACAAAAACAGTACAGCGGGAACCACTAGTTGCAAGAGCAGATATTGTTGTATCATTAATGCCCCCCAACTTACACATTTTATTGGCACAAGATTGCCTTAAGCATAGAAAAAACCTTATCACATCTTCCTACATTACCCCTGAAATGAAGGCGATGGAAAAAGAAGTAAAAGAAGCGGGGCTTATGTTTATGTGTGAAATGGGGCTTGATCCCGGCATCGATCATATGACTGCAAATCAAATCATTCATAGCATTCAGCGAGTTGCAGGTATCATCACGAGTTTCAAGTCTTATTGCGGTGGATTAGTAGCACCTGAAAATGACGATAATCCCTGGCACTATAAGTTTAGCTGGAATCCAAAGAATGTGGTTTTTGCAGGTAAGGGGGGGGCTAAATACTTGAATCAGGGCAAACAGGTAGAGGTACCTTACGAAAAAATGTTTGACAGTAATAAGCGTATAAAGGTAGATGGCATCGGTTCATTTGCTTATTACCCAAACCGTGATTCACTAAATTATTTACAACAATACGACGTACCGGAAATAAAGACATTCTTGCGGGCTACACTTCGCCACCCAGCATTTTGCAAGGGTTGGAACGCCCTTGTAGCCTTAGGACTTACCAGCGATGATGATGAATTTGAAGGAACACCTAACACTTATGCATCGTGGTTTAAGAAAAAAATCGGCTATAATAATGGCTTATCACTTAAGGAATATGTTGCTCAAAAACTAAAGGTGTTGCCAGACGACCGTGTACTGCCAATGATAGAGTGGCTAGGCATCTTAGATGAAAATCCATTACCAGATGGCAAAAAAAGCTCTGCACTGCACTTGCTAGATCTATTAGAGAATAAATGGAAAATGCTACCTGCAGAAAAGGATATGGTCATCATGCAACACGAAGTGGAATACACACACAAAGAGAGGAAGATAAAGCTGGTAAGTAGCATGACCTTAAAAGGTGAAAGCCGTGATTTCTCTGCTATGTCGAAAACTGTAGGTTTGCCCATGGGTATTCTTGCACGTATGGTTCTCAATAATAAGATCAACATACCTACAGGTGTTTGCATACCTAATATGCCTGTGGTTTACCGCCCAGTACTTACTGAACTTAAGCATCACGGTATAAGTTTCAGGGAAGAGGTGGAATAATGGACATCTATGTAATTGAAACCAAATAACATGTCTTTAAATGAATTACATGCTATTTATTTATCTGGCTTGCCCAATAAACTTTCTACAAATTACTCAAGAACAACAAATTCCATTTTCCTTTTTTAAATAGAAATACTATCTTTGCCGTCCATTAAAAAAATGAACTCGTAGCTCAGTTGGTAGAGCAGCTGACTCTTAATCAGCGGGTCCAGGGTTCGAGTCCCTGCGGGTTCACTTAAGGAGACAATCAATTTTGATTGTCTCCTTTTTTATTTTTATTAACTCATTGTTTTTTAGTGTTTTAAAAGGGGTTTTTCAAGCCATAAAGCGGTTCGATATTTTGTAGGGCGTCAAACGTTATTTGCTAAAAAGAGGTTATATAGACAATTGACTATTTCAAATAATGATTTCATGTTCGATTTCCCTTTCAGGGCAATTATCTAATTGGGCACCGGAGGTTTGGACACGGTGCATTTTAGCGAGTAAGTAGAGAAAATCCAGTATCACTTTTACTTGCTTTTCATTTACATCAATTCCATTATTGCTTAAAATTTTGATCGCCCGATCAACTGAAACTTTTCGATCTGAAAAGGCTCCTGGTTTGTTGTATGAGACTTGTTGCATGTAATTTGTGTTTAAAAAATAAAAAACTGGCTATTCGCTACAAGCAGTTATCATTGATAGCGCTTGATTTATTTGTAGTGGATTTAATTCCTTCGTAATTGGATTAATTGAAATTGGTGTAAACAGATCGATAATGTAACGTTTACCAGCTACATCTTGATTCTTGTATAATTCAAAAACACTACTTTCCTGCGGCTTTAGTTCTCCTGCATCCTTTGATGTGTTGCAACCGATATTAATTGAATATTAGTATAAAAACAATTTAAGTAATCATGGTCTTTCTTGATTAGTATAACTGTTTGATCGTAGATATCGAACCTGTTCACGAAATATGTATATACAAGCCGAGGCACAACGAAGGCATATCGTGCGCCATCCTTCATCAATAATGTCCGAATTGAGATATGCTCCGTTTTGTTTTTTCCTACAGAGAGCTTAAATATCTTTTCTTGTCTGAAATATGCGATCCCGTTCACATCAAATGTGTATCGCGCCAAAGATTTTATCCTCCTATGGCTGGATATCTGATACCCGTCAAAATCGGGAATGTCTTTCCACTGCTCATTGGGCAGGTCTGCCAGCTCTGTGTTTATGACGGCAATCAATCTACCATTCTTCTTTTGCTGTGGTACTTTATGACCCATACCACATAAAAATAAAGCTTTCAGTCATTTATCGCAATTAGAAATACCGATCCGGTTCTCCACAGTGGCAGCAAAACACAGGAGCATCGAGGCACGAGGTGCGGATGTGTACAGCGACCGCCATCATCGCCATGCTGTGCAGGGCACGGGGGCTGGGAGTGAAATTTGTAGATGAAAATGTAAAGGTGCCGATTAATTTGAAGAGTGGAGTTTATGTGATAGAATTGATGAATGAGAATGGCAGAAAAAATATACAACGATTAAGCGTTTCATAGCTAATCGCAAAAGATGGTTTATAGGATTGGACTGAGCCGGTTCTCAGGCCGTTTTTTAGGTCTGCAGCAAAGAATATGCAGTCTTGTTATCTATATTTATTAAACCAGCAGGGGTTCTCTATAAGCATCTATCTGGTTTACACTTGTATTCGCCAGTAATACCATAACAAAATCTACATTCAGGATGTTTCATGGAATGGTTTCGTCATTTCATACTATGGAACCAGCATTTCATACAATAATATGAAATTAATTTTATTGTGGGTGTATGTTTGTATTGCACCAGTAAAAAACATATGCATTCATTTTTAAAACAATTCTTACCATGAAATCACATATCCTTAGTAAGTGGACATTACTCGCTGTTTATTTCTTTTGCAATACCACAGGCTTCGCAACCACAACCACCTGGACAACGCCGCACACTGTATCAGGCATCATCGTTAATACCGGAGATAAACTGATAATAAATGGAACGACGGTTCATTCCAGTAATACAATAATAGTCAGTCCGGGTGGGGAGCTGGATATTATTAATAGTTCCACTCTCTCTTTTACATCTTCTGGCGCGAGTATTGAAGTACAGACAGATCCTTCATTAGTAGATATAGGAGGCATTCTTGATGTTGAAAGTTCCATTATTACAGTTTCCTCAGGGGTGCGTTTTTCAGGAATTGATGTGGTTGGAGTAACTAACCAGAGCCAGTATACTAACTATCCGGCAAGGGCTACGTTTAACAATTCTACGATAGAGGGCATGCAGTTTGGCATAAATAATTATGATAGATTTATGTCCGTTGGTACAACTGTTAACCAGTACGGCGGGATTATCAAAGCATACAATTCCACTTTCCATAATAATCAACTTACCCTGGATATGGAAAATTATCACAATACATACTCCGGCAGGCCATCAACAGACAGAAGCATTTTTCAGTTATGCAACTTTGTTTGGGATGGAAGTAGTGTTGGTACAGGTTCCGTTCACACTAATTTTGTTTATCTGTTTAATGTTGATGGGATTCAGTTTCAGGGTTGTAGTTTTTCCGACGCGTTTTCTTATGCCCATACTCTAGATCAAATTGCAGTTAATGAAGTAATTGCCGGTGCAAGCTTTATGGACTACTGTTCCGTTGCATATCTCACCTCTTGCCCCTCACCAACGCATACTACATTTAGTGGTTTTAATTATTGCATACAGGCGTTTGGGTCAGGAACTATCAGTCAAAATTATATCAGGAATGTGCAAATGAGTAACTGCACGGTTGGTGTTTATCTAACAGGGTACGGCAACCCTGTCGTAACCGGTAATGTAATAAATATTGTCAGGCCAACAACAACTACCTCATTGCCCGCAATTGGGATATCTATGGAAGGTTGTAGTAGCTATACCTTGGCGGGTAACACGGTGACATGTACAAACCCTGGCAGTACATCTGCAGGAGCTACTACTAATGAACTGGCTTACGGCATTATTATTACAAATTCTGGTCCAGGTTACAATCAGGCATATCAGAATACGCTCATCAATTGTAACTATTCGATTCAGGCAAACGGTAAAAACAGGAATAACGATACTCTAACAAACGGTTTAGTGCTTTTATGTAACAATATGCATAACAATACGGTGGGGGATGCATTGGATATTACTGCTTATCCGGCACCAATTACAGCTACTTCGGATCCGTCTCAAGGGATAGCATTTTTTCAAGGATATTATTCAGGATATACCGGCATAGCCTCAGGAAATGTTTTTGCAACTAAATCAGGGAGTCCTTTATACAATCATATTGATTATAATGACGATAATTCTATAATATATTCTTATTATGCGAGTGGTGCCAATCAAACCCCAATATATTATAATACACCGGCTGTTTCCATTACAGCCCAGGCAAATAATACATGCCCCAATTGGGCTGTGCCATTAGTAGGACGTAGCAATAAAATAATAGCGACTACACCATATTATGCCAGAATTTCCGGATTGGTATCACAAAAAAGTGGTTGCACATTTGTACCAGGTCCTGGAGGTGTAAATGCCTGTAATTTTTTCTACCCCTCATATCAAACACTAACGGATACCTTGAACAATGGATTTTTGTTCGGTGATACTATTTATACTAATTATGACAGTATTGCGTATGTATTACAGCATGCCAGGGTTGAGTATAATTATCAGATATGGGCTGCAAGCCTTTACGCGCAGATGAATAATTATGCAACTGCATTTAGTATATTAAACAGCATATCTACCAACTATTCGCTTAGTGCAGATGCATTTGCAGACATCCAAAGTATAGATACGCTAATAATAGTTTCAGATACACTCTATCATAACGGCCATGATTGGGGCGGCCTCGATTCTGCATACATTAAGGCGGTAGAGCGTATGGGGGTATCACCGACAGGTTATTCAGGGCATTGGGCAAGAGCCTATTTATCCACTTATGAGGGTAAGCAGTACATCCCGATATTTAATGTCGCATCCAGTTCGGGAAATAAATGGGCTATATCTGTTTCAAATAATAATATAAACGATAAAATAGTCATTTACCCCAACCCAGTAGACGAAAATATAAACATTGACCTGCCAGATTATAAAGGAGATATAGGACTACGGATTATTGATGTGACAGGCAAAGTTCAATTTATGCATCCCCTTAGTCCTGGTAGTAACCAGGTTACGTTACACCTGATACGGGGTATATACTTTGCGCAAGTTACATTGAATGGCCTGCCTGTTAAAACAGTTAAACTGCTGAAAAACTAACTCTGATTGAATATATTGAAGTATTTGCAATAAATCACTAATTCTTTAACCTTTAAAACAAACAAATATGAAGACACATTTATTGCTGGCGGCGTTCTGTCTGCTGGCTGGGGCTGCGGACGCGCAAAATAGGCTCCATATCAAAAACACAATTCCTACCTCGGGCAGTGTCTGTATGCCTCCCGGAACGGCTGCAGCAAGCGTTATACTGCATGTTCAGAACCTTACGACCTGCGTTGTTACAAACGTTCCAATTGGTTCAATACCAGGCGGATATGACGGATTTTTCCCATATCCAAATGACATTATTATCGGTGCTACAGTGACCGCAAATCCAGACCCACCAGGAACCTGTACAGCAGGCGAAAACCCATCTCCATGCGGCGCTACGGGTTATTCATCATGGATTACTTATTGGAACAATGCGTTTACCTGTCAAGGTGATGTTAGGTTTACCTTTCCGGGCACCCTCCCAGGCGATACGCCGCAAACAGCAGATCTGATTATTAACTAACCCAAGTTGCTAGTTATGAAATAAAGAGCATCAGTGAATAAATTTGAGTTACCACACTTAAATAATATTCACGATGCTCTTGCATCACGTATTTTTCCTGTAATAGTCAATCGCTAGAACTCCGTTTCTTGATATGCTGAAAACAAGCAAATCGTAAAAGCAAACTTGGTAGCTTATAAAATGACAACAGCATTTTTGGAATTTCCCCAGTATTTCTTTGCCTATAATTGAAGGAGTTGACACGCTTCGAGGAAAGTTCATTGGCAGTTTATTAGCTAAATGCTTGATATTCGAATCCAATCTCTAATTTTGGATAAAATTTTCCTATGAAAAAAATCGTATTTACAGCACTTATTATTTTAGCCGGGGTAATCATCAGTAACTCATCTTACGCCCAGCTCGGGGGCTTATTGGATAAAGCTAAAAGCGAAGTATCGACTTCTGGTTTTGACATATCGAAATTAAAGTCGTCGATCATGGATAAGATAAGTCCTTCGCTGAACCTGACATCAGCTCAAAAACCAGGCGTAAGTGATGCAATTGGCAATTACCTGACTGATAAGTCACAAATTCTGAACTTGCAGGGTTCAAATCCTACGGCTTATAAACAAAAGCAGGGTTCTTTATTCGCGACGCTCAAAAGTAAATTAACAGGTATTCTGCTAAAAAAACAGATGCAGAAATTTATGGGAATGAAGCCCAAAACAAACAATCCATCAAATTCGCTCAGCCAGTTGTTCTATTAGATTTAAACAAGATCGAGGATTGAAACCCACCCCCTGGGTATTGAAAATAAAAGCCCCTTTGCTTTGCGCATCGGGGCTAATTGCAGGATGGTAAAATGGGCTGTATTGAATATATCCGAACTGTTCAAGTTCCATGATACACTTATGCTAGGTTACAAAATTTGCAGCACGACAGTTACATTTTCGGAAAATAGTTGCAACGACAAGGATCTCAATTGTACCAGGTAATTTAATTTAAAAATAAAACAAGTCGATCTGATTATCGAGTGACTTGTTTTATTAGCAGTAATGATTATTGCTTTACAAATCTGGTTAATGCTACACGGTTGCCAGTCTGGTAAAGGTTTAGCAGGTATACGCCCGGTACTAAACTACCAATCATCAGTTGCTGGTTAGAACTGAAAATAAGCCCCTGCTGCAAGTTTCGCCCGGCAATATCAGTAATAATATACCTGTCGCCGATCTCATTCGCGCCCTTCAGTGTTAACTGGTTAGTGGCCGGATTAGGGTATAACTGCCACTGGCTGTTGGTAATAACATTAACCACAGAGGTTGATGAGCTTGACTTGAAGACTACAGGGTTGGCGGTGCCTTTATACTTCAGGTCAGTATTATTATAGGCCCATGCTACCATGATATGGGTATTATCGTTGCAACTGCTGCTGTTGCATAGTGGCAAAGTATGATAAATGTTGGATACACTCAGGTCATTCACTTGGTATATCGAGCTGGTGGGGGTGCCGACAGGCCAGGGCACAATTATAGTCGCCGCATTCCCGATGGCAGTGGCACCGGCGTCGCCTGTATAGAATGTAATGGCATATTGCTGGCCGGGACCGGCGGCTACACAGGGCTCCACATTGGGAAGGGTATCATCCAAACTTCCGCTGCATATAAATAGTGGCGCATTATTATTATAACCCCATATTTGCCAAAGGGTATCTACATCATACGGAGGTATAACAAGCGTATCTCGCTTATGGAATGTATCAAGTACATTGGCGGCCACCTGCCATTGGGTAATGCCGGGGATATTATTCTTATTCCACTCATCTATTGCATCTATACGGGGGTGGCGTGCATAGAGGTGATGATTGTCCAAGGTAACAATGGCAGAGGTTGTTCCCGCGGGTAACTTCATTTCATCATATTTGACCTGTTGATTGCCGGTAACGGGGGTGCTGATCCAGGTAACAAGTGCATAGTCGCTTATCACTCCCGCTACTGAACGCTGTATCGCTGCTATATCTGGCGAAGAAGGACTAGTAGTGGTAATGGTATGTGATGCAGGCGTGATAACGCCATTCAGATCTGCATAGTGAATAGTAATAGCCGACGTTGAGGAACAAAATGCAATGGCAAACCTGTTACAGAATGGCAGGCCACCAATAGGGCCGGGTGTACTGGCCTCTGCAATGATATCTATGCGTGCCGAGTTTCCTGCACCTACAAGTTGGGTACTTACATAAGTGCAGGATAATGTACCTCCCGGATTATGTACCTGGTAGATATCATAATAGATATTTCCTAAGTATAGATATACCACTGCTACTGGAAAAGTGGTAGGGTCATTACTGCGATTACCTACAATAATATCCAAATTCGTTCCAGTTGCATGAGAAATCACTTGTGTCAAAATAGGGTTCACTCCATCATTGATGGTGAAGCCGGGGCCGCTGATGCTATTGATATAATCAACAGATACAACCTGTAGCTGGGCACCATTAGAGTTGTAGGTTATCTGGGCACTGTTGATGCTTCCATTAGGGGTAACAGGCCCTAAGGTATTATCAACTTTGGTAGGGGCAACCCATTGGGCAAGCAGGTTATGCGGCAGTAAAGCCACGCCTGTCAGCATAATTGCTACTATTATGTAGCGCATCGTTGCGTGTAGATTCAATCTCTTATCCATAATATAAATTTTAAAAACATGATTAAATTTTAAGCAAGAACATATCCTGATAAGGGAATAAATAATAGATGATTGCGGGGTGGAGCATGCCACATAGAAAATAATGGTTCTTTTTTCATAGCTGCAATAAAACTAAACGGAAAATACCGCAGGTCTTTTTTATCTCAACGAAACATCGTTATTATTTAACGAGAAGGCTATTTTAATGTACGACATGCTATAAGCATATCATACCCCATACACTTAAATAAATTTGAATTCTGCAAGATGATTGCCAGGTTATCTATTTTGTTCCTTACCTGCAAGACACTATATGCCATTCGTAAGGCAATAACGGCCCTTCGTTAATTGTTAGCTGCACTTCGTAGCCTTTTTTTATTTTCTTCCTTATGCCTGGGTAATATTGCACCATTGGTATATATAATCAACATAAAAATCCAAACCACTAAAATTTCTGCTATGAAACTGAAAACTATTGCATCGCTTTTTCTCAAGGGTATTTGTTTTAGTATGGTGCTCTTGCTGGCAAAGATGCCAGGCGCTCACGCGCAATTTAATACCACTTATACATATACACTAGCAGGTGTCAAGCACAACACCTTCCCTACCGATCTCGTACCTTCCGGCAAGGGAACTTATTGGGTATTGGCGCAAACAGATTCTATCCTTTCAGGAGATGGGACCGTGCAAAAGTATCTCATCCTCAAGAAAATGGACGTTACAGGTGCTACCCTCTTCGATAAAATGTATGCTTACGATTATGATACTACTACCTTTTTTTCGGCAACAAAAATGGTGCAGACTACCGATAGCGGATTTATTGTGGTTGGTTATCTGCACGATCATAAAATCGCCTTTAAAAATGCAAATCCCTATGCTGCTAAATTTGATAAAACAGGGGCTTTTTTATGGATGCAGGTTTATAATTCAAATCCTAAAACATCTTCTTCAGATGACGCTCATATTCCCAACTTCGTTCGCCCTAATATCGTTAAGGTACAGGGTATGACTGGTGAGCATTATATTATTACTTGCACGGGCTTCGCTGACTCCACCTTGCCTGCCAATTTGGATGAGAGTTATTTTGTTAACGCACTGGAAATAGATGGTAGTGGTAATTTGATATGGAATAAGAAATACGAAATTTCAAACGGCGATTCAGCAGCTATATACCAGATATCGCCAAGCGCACTCACTTTTGCAACAATGAATGGGCAAAGTAACAGTTATTTTATATCCGGCTCAAGCTCTGAATACTACCCCAACGGAGACCAGGCAAACTACCTGTTTACGTTTGGCATTGATAACAATGGCAATGTAATACACAATTACACCCAATACAGGATCATTGATTACGTATTTGGGGTCTGTGCTACTTTTGATGCCGATCCTTCCCGGCAAAGCATTTTAGTATCTTATACAGTAGGAGATCAAGGTGTCGTATCAGGTGTGTCTACTTCATCGGTAATTGGCCTTGCCCAGTTTAATTCTGTAACATATGGTATGGCATCCAACAATTTCTATTATATGGCAAATACAGACCATGAAGAGTATTGCAATACCATTACAAAAACAATTCAGGACGGCAATTATCTTATATCAACCTGGGCGGCTCATATTAACCCAGGTACCCCCTACGGATTACTAAAAATAAATGCGGTAAGTAAAGCACCCATATTCTGGGAACAATATAATACCGTAGGTAATGGATTTAACACTTTCGGAATAAGCCTTCTAAATAGTACAGGCACTGTCGAGAGTTATATCCAAGCATCTGCAAGGCCCTATCCCACTACAGCGTCCGGTATAAAGGTACTAGGTACCAATGTAGCGGGCAGTACCTGTGGGGCTGCTTCATTTTCCCCACTCAATATCGCAGCGAGTTATCTTCCCACTTCCTATACGGATAGCATTGTTTCTTATACTGGCCAGTTGTCACCTACACTTAAGGCGGTTGTACCTTCCGTTTCAGACACGCTTTGTGCTGGGGATCCTAACTATAGGGGCACTGATCCTGAGAATATTACCCCACTTGATGTTAGCATAAATGACATTGAAATATACCCTACACTGCTGGAACAAGGCAATAATGTTATAACCCTCAAAGTGGCAAGCAGTAATGATACACACATTAGCGCCGTATTATATAGCATTAGCGGTATAAAAATAACTCAGAAAATATTCGATATAACACAAGGTTCGAGCAATCTTCAATGGACATTGCCAGTTAGCAAAGATGGCAACTACATACTGAAGGTGATAAGCGAAGATGGGGCAATACAAAAGAATATACGCATTACTAAGCTTTAAGCAAGTACAATTAGTTAAGTCTAAAAGCCCCCTTTTTACTGGGGGCTTTTAGCATAAAAACTAAATACAACACTCAGTGATATGGTAAAACAGATACTACATTATGCCAAATCAAATTAATTTGCAAATGGCACACCCCACATGTATGTAATATTGGGTATTGAATACAATAGTAGAAAACTTGAAAATGCTAAAACGGTTAATTTTTACTGTCATAGGGTTAATTTTCTTATCTGCAATTTGTGAAAACACATTTGCGCGGAATAACGATCAATACAATCTTAATATTTATAACGGTCTGCCATCAAACCAGGTTTATTGTGTGCTTACAGACAAATACGGGTATTTATGGATAGGTACAGATAAGGGAGTGGTAAGGTATAATGGTTACGAGTATAAACTATATACAACTGCCGATGGATTGGCTAAAAACGATGTCTGGAGCTTATATATAGATACCACCGGAAAAATCTGGGTTTGCACAATTTCAGACGGATTCGGGTATATATATAAGAACAAGTATAAAAATTGCGTGCAGCAAACGAGCTCAAAAATACTTCGCCCTTTTTTTCTTGCCCAATATAATGGTATACTAACCTTCTTTAATAATGTATATGGAAATGGCAGTATTTTAACTGTAAAGGATGATACTATCTGTACCTGCGATTTTTGGAATAATTCGAATTTTGATATGTGGTGCATTATAAATAATGTTTTGTATGCTGTTAATTATAAAGAAGGCTTCTATAAATGTTATTTCAAAAACGGTCAGATAAGAATTGAGTATAAGAGGATCGCTGCAGATGTAAAAGAAAATTATGAAAAGACATCTTTATTTATGCCAAGCCTCAATGTATGGTTTAAGGGCTTTTACATCCGCTTTAGTCCAGATAGGATGGATGCCTTTAATATGCTTGGCGAATACAGGAAAATAGATATACCCACCCACAAAGGAGAGAAGATTAATTTATACACTCTGAGTAAAAACAAGCTATACGTTTACACCAATGAGAACATATATAGGTTGGATGATACGCTGCATATCGAAATGGTTTTCGCTATAAAAACACTTATTAAAAATAGCTTTGATAAAAACGTGACTTACTTGTATGAAGATAATTATTGGGGCAACTGTGTAGGTACGGCTGCTAACGGTTTGTATGTAAATGCAGGCTTTGCAGATCCAGAGCATTTTAAAAAAATCAATAATATAGATCTTGCCGATTATTCACTTGTAGGACGTATTAATGACAGCGAGAGTTATTGGTGGAGCAAGAATAAAGAGAGTTTATTGTGCGTAAGCAATGGCCACCTCACGAAAAGTTATCATTTTAAATTCTTAGTAGACGTATATAAAATGCTCCCCTACAACGATAGAAGCGCTCTATTATTTGGAAAAGAACAGGCATACTGGTTTGATAATACTACAGGTCATATTAAAAGGATATTTGACAGTATGGTTTGCATGTATGATAATAAAATAGAAACTCCCAGCGCCATACATAAGTTGAATGTCTTTTTGTCGATACGTGATGCTGCCCTGTCTCAAAGAAACTTATTTACTGTGTCTACTAGCGAGCAGTTTCTTAGCCATACCATAATAAAAAACGACACTATATGGACCAAAAGCATTGATTCCGAAAGATATAACGGTATTGTTTACGATAACAAAAAATACTTTTGGGTATACAACGACAGAAAAATATTGCTTGTCGATACAGCAAACAACAAGCTTGAGGTATCTAAAAAAATTGTTGATCTTCTGGGTATTAATAACATTGATAAAATACTTGCCGATGAATATGGGAATATCTATATCAAATCCTATGATGCTTTGTATGTATTTAATTACACCACGCTGAAATATTTTCACCTGTTACAGAACTACAATTTGAAATATGCCCAGGTAGATGTCTTTCACAATAAACTGGTAGTTGCAGGAATGTTTGGTATCGCATTTTGTAAAATAAAAGGTGCAGCAGATCTTTCATTTCCCATCTTGTACGGAAATATTAAGAATGAAAAATACCAACAGGTTTATGACATACAGTCTGCAAACAATAATGTTATCTTGAAAACAGACAAGGGACTTTTGAATGTAGATATACCATACAATAGGGAATTTGAAGAAAGGAAAAACTTCCCTATACCATTCAGATTTATTATAAATTATAATGACGACATTTTTGACCTTCACAATAATGATACAATAAAAATATTGCAGAAGAGCGAGAAAATCCAGTTAGACATTATCAATTCGATTGGGAATGGGAATGTTAAGTACAGCTATTATATATCCGGTTACAACCACGAGTGGGTAAACCTTAATGCTAACGAACTGGTTTTAACTCATCTGCCACCTGGCAAATTTTACAGGCTATCCATTGTTGCGCATGACGATGCTTGGCAGAGCAATACGATCAATGCTAATCTATACATAATACCTTACTGGTGGCAAACCAATACTGGCAAAAGGTTGATTATACTTGGAGCAATTATATTGTTAGCTGCTATAATTGCCATTGTGTACTTTATAACAAAAGGGGTAATAACAAAAAATATCGCTAAGAGAAATTTGCAACTTGAGTTGGAATTTAAATCCATCTATCTTCAGATCAACCCGCATTTTATTTTCAATACGCTTAGCTCTGCTTTATTGCTAATCCGAAAAGGCAAAATGGAAGATGCTTATAAGCATATTTATAGTTTCTCTATATTGTTGCGTTCCTATATTAAATCATCAAGAAACCGGTTAATACCAATTGAAGAAGAAATAGAAAATCTGAAAAACTATGTTGAACTGCAACAGACTAGATTTAAAAATAAATTTGATTATCAGATAATTGTTAATGAGAATATTAAAGGACAGCAGATAAAAATACCTTCCTTGCTCTTACAGCCTATTGTGGAAAACGCGATTGACCATGGGTTATTTCATAAAGAAGATGAAAAAGGAATATTGAAAATTGATTTTTTGTCTGTGCCTGAAAACAGACAAGTAATATGCATTATTGATGATAACGGTATTGGGCGTGGGAAATCGAAATTATTAAAACGTGAAAGCCTGATAAAACGAGATTCTTATGGAGACCAACTAATAAAAGACCTTATTAATATTTTCAATAAATACGAGAAGATGAATATTGATATAGAGTACTTAGACAAAATAGAACCCGCAACAGGCACTACGGTAAAGATCACTATTAAAAACCCTGTATATGGATAACAATTTTACATGCATCATCATTGATGATGAGCAGGACGCTATCGAATTATTAAAAACAATCCTGACCGATCTCTATGCAAATATTCATATAGCAGGCACCTATACCTCATGGAAAAACGCATTTACTTTTTTGCAAAACAATAATTTCGACCTGCTTTTTTTGGATATTTCCATGCCCGGCCAATCCGGCTTCGATTTTTTGAGAATAGTACCAGGTTTAACTTCCGAAGTGATTTTCACTACTGCCTATGCCGAATATGCCGTTGAGGCTTTTATGTTTTCCGCAAGTGGCTACCTACTTAAGCCTATTGGAGATACAAAGCTTGTAGCTGCGGTAGACAAAGCCCTGGAAAAAATAAGACAAAAAAAACAAGTAAAAGAGGCTGATGCAAAAATGCTTTCGAGTACAAAGCTGGGTATTTATAACAACAAAGGCATTGATTATATTGACCTTCATAATATATTATACCTAGAGGCATTCAGAAACTATACTAAAATAGTAACTAATGAAACAACTTTCCTCAGCTCCAACAATATTGGAAATTTCAAATACCTCACGGAAGCGCATAAATTTTACCAGGTACACCGATCATACATAGTCAACCTCAGTCATGTTACCAGGTATGAATTTAATGGATTACTTGTCATGTCTGACAAAAAAGAAGTTCCAGTCTCTAAAAATGTGAAAGACGGCTTTATTAAATCATTGGGCAATTTTTATTAATTGTAGTTTAAACTTGATTTAAATATCATTATACAACTCATTTACAGTTGGAATCAATAATGGCAACTATCGCCATCAATAATATGATGGCGATAGCTAGCCTGATATTCTTCTTACTCATAACCATTCGTTGAATTTTTTAATGAACCATGTCTTTACTAATTGTGTCAGTAGGCAATAAACAGAGAGGATACCAATAAGTAGTAAAAAGAAAGTGAATGGCAATGCAACCATTTTAAATGCAGTTGCCAAGGGAGAGAACGGAATAAAAATGCCAATAGTCATAATGAGTGTTGTAAGAGCTACCACAGGTGCAGTTGCCCAGCTTTGTATGAACGGTATCTTACGTGTACGTATCATATGCACGATCAAGGTTTGAGAAAGCAAACTTTCTATAAACCAGCCAGTTTGAAAAAAACTTTGATGTTCCGGTGAATTGGCTTTAAATACGAACCACAATATCCCGAAAGTCGCATAATCAAAGATGGAACTTATTGGACCAATAAATATCATAAAGCGGCTGATACCTGCTGCATTCCATTTTTGTGGTTTCTCTATAAAATCTGCATCCATTCTATCCCAGGGTATAGATATCTGAGAAACGTCATACAGCAAATTATTGATCAACACCTGTATAGGCAGCATAGGCAGGAAAGGGAGAAATGCACTGGCACCAAGCATACTGAACATATTACCAAAGTTGCTGCTGGCAGTCATTTTGATGTACTTGATGATATTGCCAAATGTTCTGCGCCCGTATATAACCCCTTTCCTGATGACCATCAGGTCTTTCTCCAATAAAATGATATCAGCGCTTTCCTTGGCAATGTCCACGGCTGTATCTACAGAAATACCGACATCAGCGTCTCGCAAGGCAGCAGCATCATTTATACCGTCACCCATAAAACCAACAGTGTGGCCCTTTACCTGCAGCAGCTTTACGATCCTTGATTTTTGTATCGGACTTAGTTTTGCCATGATAGAGATATCATCGATCCGGGCAATAATCTCCTCATCACTCATTTGCTCCATTTCACTGCCCAGCAATATGTTACTGATCGGAATGCCTACATCCCTACAGATCTTCTTAGTTACGATCTCATTGTCGCCGGTCAGTACCTTTATGCTGACACCCAGTTGATGCAAGCCTTCTATAGCTGGCTTTGCGGAAGGTTTTGCGGGGTCAAGAAAACCGACAAAGCCGGTTAATACCAGACCGTTCTCATCAGCTATGGAATAAGTGAGGGGACGTTCATCATATTCTTTGATAGCAACCAATAACACCCGTAAGCCTTCCTCATTTAATTTCTTAGACGTATTCAAGATGATCTTACGCATGGCATCATCCATTGGTACGATCTGGTCGTTTTCTATATGCAATTGCTTATCTTCTCCAGGGTCAAAAGCATGGGTGCAGATATCGAGCATTTCCTCAACTGCCCCCTTACATATCAATAAATGTTTGCCATTATGCTCTTCGAGAATTACACTCATTCTTCTGCGTTGGAAGTCAAAAGGGATCTCATCTATCTTTTTGAAAGACTCTTCCGCTTTCAGGCAATTATGCACCTCGGCATGTTCCAATACAGCTACGTCCAATAAATTCTTTAAACCAGTTTGGTGAAAACTATTGAGATACGCCCATTTCATTACCTCATCATCCTCGTCGCCAAAAACATTTAAATGCCTTTCAAGGACGATCTTATCCATAGTTAGTGTACCAGTCTTATCAGTACACAGGATATCCATTGCACCGATATTCTGTATGGCATTCAATCTTTTAACTATCACCTTTCTTTTGCTCATATTCAATGCGCCCTTTGCCAGGTTTGCAGTAACGATCATGGGCAGCATCTCAGGAGTTAGACCCACGGCTACAGATATACCAAATAGCAATGCTTCCAGCCAATTGTGCTTTGTAAACCCATTAATTAGAAACACAAGCGGTACCATGACAAGCATGAAACGAATGAGCAGCCAGCTTACTTTGTTAATACCTTTATCAAAACTTGTTTCTGCACGTTTCCCTGAAATGGCTTTACCAATAGAGCCGAAATAAGTGAGGTTGCCAGTAGTAACGGCAACAACCGTTGCGGTACCGCTGACAACGTTTGTGCCCATAAAGCAAATATTATCCAGCTCTAAGGGTGATCTTTTCTCCGCATCCTGAATAAGTACCTCTCTTTTTTCCAATGGCAGGGATTCACCCGTAAGCATGGCCTGGCTTACGAACAGATCTTTTGACTGCAAGACACGACAATCTGCAGGTATCATATCTCCGGCACTAAGCGATATGATGTCCCCTGGTACAATGTTTTTTATCTCAATCTCCTTTTTACTGCTGACGCGCAATCCTACCTGTCTCAATACTGTAGCAGTAGTCTTAACCATGCCTTTCAGTTCTTCGGCAGCACAGTTGCTCGTATATTCCTGCCAGAATCGCAACAGTGAACTAAGCATGACCATCGTTCCTACAACGATCACCGTTTTGTAATCGGCTTCTCCCGGTGTGGCAAGCATCACATCCATAATAAAAGAAATGATAGCAAGAATGATCAATACTGCAATAAAGGGGTTGAGGAAAGCCTGGAATAGTTGCTTGTACCACGCCGGTGCTTTTTCATGTTCTATCTCGTTCAGACCGAATAATTTCCTTTTTTCCAACACTTGTTCATTGGAAAGACCATTGATGTTGCTATCAAGCACCGGTAAAAAATATGCGCTGTCAGTCCGCGCCGCATCCCAAAGTTTGGTAACAGCGCTCTCGTCAAAACCGCTTACTCCATTTTGAGATAAGCTGTTCTTCAGCTGTTGTATTTTATTTGTAGAACGCATTTCTGAATAGTTTTTAAAATGATCAGATCATGTTTATAGATTAGAATTCTATGTGTCCGCGTATGCCAACTATGTTTACTACCGGGCCACGATCCTTATTGTAAGCCGGGTTGAGCACAAATTGATAGTCAGGTGAAAGCCAGAAGTTCTCAAAAAGTTTTGCACTATAATATAGTTCAACTATATGCTCAAGCCCATAATTCAGACGTCCATCGCCTATGATAAATCCATACCCTCCTGCTGCCAGGTAATCCCTGTGGTCTTTGGAAAGACCATTCAGTAATAATGTTGCGCCAAACTGATCCGTCGGCCGTTTCCAGATATTGCCTTTCAGTTGTACTCCTGTATTGAGCGACTGGTCTATCTCTGTAAATGCAAAAGTTTCACTGGTGCCATTATCCCAGCTGAACCGTCCGAATATCCCTATGTTATCATTCACCTGTTGTTCTGCATTAATAACAAATCCGTACTTATCGTGTGTATAGGTTCTGGTTGATATTACATCCGGTTGAAGGGGATTTTCCAGGATTGCCTCTTTGTAGCTGCCCATATGCGCCTGTGTATAAAAGCCTATCAGTCTCAGTACTGTGGGTTTATGAAACACTTGTATTTTTTTATCCAATTCAATGGTTTCAGAGTGTGCCTGAGCAATATCCATATCCATGTAAGGCCCGTTTGCCACTTCCGGTACCATCACCACAGACCCTTTTAGCGACCATTGGGGATATATCAGTTCAGTAACAAAGCCATAGGTATACCCTCTTGTATTTGCTGGATAGTCCCATGCACCGGCACTCATTATTGCCCAGTTAAGAAACTGGTTTCTTGGGTCATGACTGTAAGTATTTGCATCGTACATATCAGTTATGGCAAATTTTCCAAACGTAAGTACAAGCCTATGAGCGGCTGTGTTACCACTTAGTTGATTTTGACCGCCATCTATATTTATATGGTCCTGAGATAAGTTGAATGTCTGACGAAGAAAAATACGGGAAGCCGTAATAACAGGCTCAGGATCACCAACACGATAAACCTCCCCATTGGGAGCGCCAGCTAAGCCGCTGGCACCTGTAAGCCCTCTCCCTCCACTTAATTCAGGATTGAAATATATTTCTGCACCTTTCCATAGCCTGGTACCCAAAAATAGTGTGGCTGTAGTTGACAGTCTTAGTCTTTCATGAGTAAGCAGACTGTTTTCTCCCGAATACGGCGCATGAAAATCTAATTGGTGCTGTCCAACAAATGTTGCTTGAAAATGATAGCTAAACTTTTCGTTCTTGCTGAGCGTATCTGCTTTGGCTGTTCCGGCAGCTATAGTGTTTTCTTGGAGTGTATCCTGAGCACGTACGGTTAGGTGCAGGCACGAGGTTAAAATAACGGCAATGAATGTTGATTTTTGCTGTAGTACTTTTTTAAGCATGATATTGATATTTGTTCCCGCCAAACGGGATTGCTTAAAAAGTAATTCCGTTTAAGAGATGGTTAGAGATACGTTTTTACTGGGGCCAGCGTCCATATGGCTATTTTTATTAATTGTGATGCAAAACTATGCTACCCATGCCCAACGGCAGGTTAGAGAGCAATTAGAAAAAAATTAGAATTACATTAGAGAAGTAAACCTACGGGAACAAATACATGCAGCGCACTACCCACAGATTATTGTATTGTTCCTGTGGAGAAAAATTAGTGGGTACGCCATTACGAATGGGGACAATGGAAAATTGGAAGCGGAGCGTCAAAAAAAACTCCTTCCACACATGCAACTCGCTACCGATCAATAATTGATAATCTTCTTTATTAAAAGGATGTTGGTTGGCAGGTATATAAAGGTAGGGGTCTGTATCTAGTAGCTCGGTATAATTGACAAGGCGGCTGTAAGAGATCCCCACACCAAAATGATTCCGGTACTTGTCCACATAATTGATCATGATGGGGACTTCCACATAATTCAAACGGTCATAAATATTGGTAAAATTGACGCCTGGTACTCCAGTCTGGGTCAGATCATTTGTCTTTCTTCCTTTCCGTGAGAACAACATCTCTATACCGATGTCTGCATGCTCCCCCAGCCTTGCAAATACAAGTCCGCCCAGGTTTGCCCCTGTTTTAGCATAATGAGTAAAATCATCATTATCTATTGTTGCAAAATTGCCCCCTACAACAAGCCCTCCATAAAATATACGTTTTGACCCTTCATAAAAATTGCTTTGGGCAGACATTTTATTTACCATGAGTGTAGAGATGGCAAATAAAACAATTTTAATGGTGAGATTCATAGATAAGTATAAGTAAGCAGGTTTTGAGGTATTTAAAAACAGTAAAGATAAAATACCTGACAATGCAGAACAATTAGAAAGTCATTAGAACATATATTATACATGAGGTAACACTACAGTGAAAGTAGTGCCCTCTTTTGCTGCTGAAACAACAGATATTTCGCCGTTATGCAGTTTGATTATTTTTTGAGTAAGGGAAAGCCCTATTCCATTGCCACTTACATACTGTTTATTAGTCCCTCTGTAAAATGAAGTAAAAATGTTAGGCAATTCCTTTTCATCAATACCGATACCAGTGTCCTGAAAGCGGAGAATGCTTTTGTCGCGGAAATAAGTTATCGCTATGGTTGATTCATTTTCTTCTGAAAACTTGCAGCCATTCTCAATAAGATTCATGAAGGCTACTTTCAATAAATATTCATTGCCTTTTATTGATATAAAATCATCATCTTCAATTTCTTTTTCAAACACAATATTCACTTTCGATCCCGGCCGGTCATGAAGCACATCATTACGGGCATCTAATAAGATCTCATCAAGGCGAAGCTCTTTAAAATTTATTTCGGTCTGGTCATAGCTTGCCTTTGCCAGGTCGAGCAACCCATTAGAAAGCTTTACTAATTTTTGTGCGTCGCTGATAGCATGATGAATGGAACGTTTGTATTCTTCATTAGTTCTTTCGTTACTGACTGTAAGCTGTAATTCAGCCATCATCGCAGTAAGAGGTGTCCGCAGTTCATGCGATATATTGGATACGAATTCCTTTTGTGCATCAAAAGACCGTTCGAGCCTGTTTAGCATTTCATTAAAGGTTATCGCTAATTCTGCTATCTCATCCTTCCCGTTTCCTTCATTGATCCGCAGGTCCAGGTTTGTGGCAGTTATTTCTTTTACATTATCAACCATGCTGGTAACCGGCTGTAACGCCTTGTTCGCAATAAAGCGTCCCGCCAGGAAAATGATCACTATTGATGCAAAGAATGATATTGTAAGCGTGTACTTGAGATTGCGCAGCTTTGCATACCCATATTGATCATTGGCCGCAGCAGTGATGACGTAATTTTTGCTGTTATGATGATATAAAAAGCCTACTACTTGTATAGCACCCTGATAAAATGTGATTTCTTTTTTCTTAACGATCTCATCGATCATTGCCTGCGTCTCTTTTACTTTGTCAATTTCTACCGCATCATGATATAGCAGGTGAAATGCTGTGTCATAGATAGCCACTTCTTCCTGGAATAAAGTATTGTCGGAATTGTGATAGATCAATTGTAAAGCTGATGGCGGCAACTTTGTGTCTAACAGCAAGTGCGCTTTGGTTATGGCAGTATGTCGTAAAAGGCTATAATATTCATCCTCCCGGTTCTCTGAAAATGAGAAATAGATCACCAGGGCAAACACCAATAACAAGGCGGCAATGATAGCCGTGAACAACCAGGTCAGCTTATTACGTATCTTCATTGGTGCTCCTCTTTAAAGATGAAGCCCATGCCGGACCGGGTATGGATAAGTTTTGTCGGGAAATCCTTGTCTATTTTTTTTCGCAGATAATTAATATATACATCAATAAAGTTGGTGCCAGTGTCAAAATGTGTATCCCAGACCTTTTCTGCTATTTCCGTTCTTGACAGTACCCGCTCACTGTTTTGCATCATATATTCTAGCAATTTCAGTTCTTTAGGTGTGAGGCTTATCTCTTTGCCCGAGCGGGTTACGATTTTAGTCTTGGCATTTATTTCAAGATCGGCGTACTTGAAAATATGCTGTGTTTTTACGTTTGAACCACTTCGTTTCAATAATGCCCGGATACGTACATGTAGCTCACGAAAATCAAACGGCTTTACCAGATAGTCATTGGCTCCAGCATCAAAACCTTCTACCTTATCATCGGTAGTCCCTAGCGCTGTCAACATAATAATAGGGATGTCAATATCTGTTGCTCGAATCTTTTTGCATAGATCCAATCCGTTTATTTTGGGCAAAATAATGTCAGTTATTATCAGGTCATAATTGTTCGCAGATGCCAATTTATTTCCCATCTCGCCATCAAAAGCAACATCAGTTGAATAGCCCTGCTCTTCCAAACCTCTTTTAATTAGTTCAGATAAACGTTGATCATCTTCTATTATCAGGATATTTACTGGCATGTTTAGCTGATAAAATTAGAGGATATTTTTCTCTTCAATGATAAAAGGTATTTTTATAGTAACCTTGTCATCGCATATATGCTCGCTAAATATTACCATAAATGCTAAAACAACAACGTTAGATAAAAATCTATTGTTCATACTCGTGGATAGAATCTTTAAAGACATTGATGATATGTTCAATATTAAAACTTTGATATACAGCAAGGTTGAAAATAATAAAGCAATACTTAATTGGGAAAAGGTATCCTCTTACTGGAATTTAACTATTCACATTCTAATAAATCAACATTTTATAAAATATCAATAAAAGAAAATTATTGAATTATTATCAAGATGAAGATGCAAGGAATAAATTTCAATCAATTGGAAAAGATATAGATGGTCTGTAATTAGAATGTTTAAACGCGATATTGATTCTAAATGTGAGTGTTTTAACATGATCAAAGTATTTTGGAACGATATTTTAATATTCCAGAATGATGCGGCCAAAGACTCCGTAATCCAGACAGCAATGACGAGGCGATAGCATATTACGATTGCTGCAATTATCAGGAAGGAATTCATTACAATATTCTGCTTTAAAACAATTTTAATTTGGCTTTGTACTATTGCGGGGTTGGTACGGTTGTTAAATAACCAAACTTAAATATGGAACTGGAGAAACATTATTCAAATAGAAGTGGCTGGTTGCGGGCTGCTGTATTGGGTGCAAACGACGGAATACTTTCAACTACAAGTATAGCAATCGGCATAGCTGCGGCCAGCACTACCAGAAGCCCGATCATTCTTGCTGCATTAGCCGGACTTGTAGCGGGCGCATTATCAATGGCGGCAGGTGAATATGTTTCGGTCAGCTCCCAGTCCGATATTGAAACAGCAGATTTAGCCAGGGAAAAGAATGAATTGGAAACAATGCCTGACATCGAATTAAAAGAGTTGACAAAAATTTACGAAAAAAGAGGATTAGACAACAAATTGTCTATGCAGGTAGCTGAGCAGCTGACCAAAAACAATGCGCTTGAGGCGCACGCCAAAGACGAATTGGGCATTAACGAGTTTTCGAAACCTAAACCCCTGCAAGCAGCTTTAGCATCTGGCGCATCATTTATTTCAGGAGGCCTTCTCCCCTTTTTGGTATCCTTGTTTGCCCCAGTTAAAATGATGGTGATCTTGTTGTATGTGTTTGCAATTGCATTTCTTGCTCTTTCAGGTGGAGTTGCTGCCAAAGTAGGTGGCTCAAATATGGTAAGGGGTATAATCCGGATTTGCTTTTGGGGAACTTTAGCAATGGGTGTTACAGCGCTTGTTGGATATTTATTTGGAGTAAAAACAGTTTAAGGATAATTGTGCTCGGTAACTGTTGAAGTTTTTGTTTGAATCAACAATACAAAGGTGGGCAGAAAGGCAGGCGGAGCTGATAAGCGTATTTCCCGATTAGTTGTGATTATTTCCTTTTGTTGAAACTATAGTCAGTTTTATCTAAAAATACAGAGGGTGAAAATTTCCTAGTAGATCATGGTTGGAAGGAGGTTGCGGAAAGCATACTCGCCTGGCTTAGCAAGAATGGACTGTGAGGACAACATATTTATACAATGATTTTAGCAGATATTCATTCACGATTTAAACTATAATTTATGAGCAGTTATCCTATTCGCGATGCCGTTAAAGACCATCTGTTAACGCCGCAAAACGCAGCTTTGATAGTTATTGACTATCAACCTACGCAAATCAACTCTATCAATTCAATGGATAGAAAACAACTGATAGCAAATATCACGGCCACAGCGCTAATAGCTAAGGCCTATAACTTACCTGTTATCTTATCTACAGTTAATGTAAGAACAGGTGCCAATAAAGATACCATTCCGCAACTCAAACAAGTACTGGGAGATATACCTTCTTACGATCGCACCAGTATCAATGCCTGGGAGGACAAAGAATTTCAGGAAGCTGTAAAAGCAACAGGCCGCAAAAAACTGTTGATGACCGCACTGTGGACCGAAGCTTGTCTTGCCTTTCCTGCGTTAGATGCACTTAAAGAAGGCTATGAAGTATATCCTGTTGTAGATGCTGTCGGGGGCACTTCACTGCTGGCCCATGAAATGGCCTTGCGCAGGATGGAGCAGGCCGGTGCCATGCTAACATCTAATACCCAGGTATTATGCGAACTGCAAAGAGATTGGAAGAGGATAGAAACAGCGCCGTCGCTTGTAGATATATTTAAACAAACAGGTGTATTTTTAATACTGGAATAATGGATCATAGCCGTCTAGCAGAATATAGCTTAAAATAGGGTACGTTATTAAAACACATGAAACGCTTTTCTACGCCTGTCATACTTGAGCCATTCAGAGAGCGCCTATTCGCGATCCTTTGGGTAGGCGCATTTATTTCCAACATCGGGACCTGGATGCAAAATGTAGGTGTCGGTTGGTTGGCTGCTACCTTGTCGGCTTCACCACTCGTGATTGCATTGATCCAAGTGGCTTCTTCTGTACCTGCATTGCTTTTCAGTTATCCGGCAGGTGTGATCTCAGACCATGCAGATAGACGCAAATTGCTTATATGGATACAGGTGTATCTTTTCATAGTGGTTTTGATACTGTCTGTTCTTACACAGCTTCGATTACTTGATATTAACTTCCTGATATTATTTACGTTTCTTATCGGCATCGGTTCTGCCTTTACAACACCCATATGGCAAGCCATAACTCCGGAGGTAGTCAGTAAAAACAGGATGAAGCAAGCTGTTACATTGAATGGGGTAAACTTCAATTTAGCACGGGCGATCGGGCCGGCATTAGGCGGCATCATACTGGTTTACGGGGGTATTGAATCTATTTTCCTGTTTAATGCCGTTTCATTTCTCGCACTCGTTATTGGGCTTTACAAATGGAACAACACGTTTTCTGTTTTCAGACCCATTCATTTCCGCAAAACTGCCGTAGAAGGTATCAGGGCAGTACGGAAATCCAAACCATTTCTCCAGGTACTGATCCGGACTATATCGTTCACGGCTTTTGTGAGTATCGTGTTTGCTTTCCTGCCCCAAATGTCAAAATATGTATGGAAGCAAAATAGCGGGCAATATACGTGGCTGTGGGTGAGCCTTGGCATCGGTGCCTTGGCAGGCAGCTATTTATACGGCATACTAAACAAGTTTTTCAGTTCATCTAAAGTAATATTCCTCAGTTGCGAATTGGTTGCAATATGCTTGTTTTTACTTGCCAGAAGCACGAATTTCTACCTGCTTAACGGCATTATGTTTCTTGCCGGTATCGGGTGGATCAACGCAACTTCAACATTAAATGTGTTAGCGCAGCAACTTTCCCCTGATGAATTCAAAGGAAGATTTTTAGCAGTTAACGTCACGATTTTTCAAGGCTCAATTGCCTTGTCCAGCATTGGATGGGGATATTTGTCTGAGATATATACAACTATCCCGGTAATGAAAGCCGCAGCTATAATTATGGCAATTTTTTCTGCTGTACTGTTATTATTGCCAACGGAAGAGGCAGAGAAAACGGAAGAAAATGCTATAGCCTGCGGAGATCCATTACTGCAATTTCATTTGAAATAATGTCTTATTCCCAACGCTTTATTTTCCCAGCATATAAGGTCTAATAATTCTTTGGGGAAACGTTGAAAATAAATCTTTCAATTTTGGGTTTATAAAGTTTTTTTTGAAAATTGTTTTTTTTGTTCCAAATTTGCCCTCTCGGATAAGGAAGATAATTTTAAAAAATGAACAACTCTTTTGCAAATAAATATTGGTGGCTTTCACGTTGGCAACTCGTGAACAGCTAATATTATTTGTATAATATTCCCCTCAAAGGGCTTGCTGTTTCAGCAAGCCCTTTTTTCATGCCCAATCCTTAAAAATCACACAAATGAACTTTGCATTTACGGCCAATTATGCCAATTATTTACTTGATACTGAAACACCAATCAGTATCTATTTGAAGATAAGGGAACATTTTAACCAATGTATTTTACTGGAAAATGCACAGTATGGTTTGGCTACAAGCCAGCATTCTTACATCTGTTTTGAGCCCATTGCAGGTATTTCTGTAAAGGATAACGATATGATCTTATCCTATCCAGGGGGTAAAAGAACCACAAAAAAAATCACAGACAACAGATCTGTATTATCAGAAATAATTGGTCACCTGCAGGGGTATGTTATTGATGGGTTACATTATGGCTTTCCCGGTTTGGTTGGCTATATGACCTATGATGCCGTCAGGTATTTTGAAGATGTTGATCTTCCATTCAATGAGTTCTTAAGCATATCGGATATACAATATGATCTGTACCGTTACATGATCGTGATTAACCACGCTAATAACGAACTGCAATTAATAACAGTAAGAGGTATTGATGAAGTATCTGTAAATAACACGGATGTAATGTCTATCATCAACAGTAAACACATTACTGATTATCCTTTCAAAACTACTTCTGATGAAAGGTGTGATTGCAGTAATGATGCATATATTGAAAATGTAAAAAAAGGGAAGGCCTTTTGTAATAAAGGAGATGTTTTCCAGGTTGTTCTATCCAGATCATTTGAAACGGATTTCCTTGGTGATGATTTGAATGTGTATCGTGCTTTAAGATCGGTTAATCCATCACCCTACATGTTCTATTGCGATTACAACAGCTTCCGTCTTTTTGGATCATCTCCAGAAGCTCAATTTAAGATCATTAATGGGAAAGCGAGTATCCATCCTATTGCCGGTACATATAAGCGAACACATGACCAAGCAACCGACCAGGCACTGGCGTTGCAATTACAGGAAGATGTAAAAGAAAATGCAGAACACATCATGCTGGTAGATCTGGCAAGAAATGATCTTAGTAAACATTACAAGAACGTAACCCTTGCAGAGTACAGGAAAATAGAACAATACTCTCATGTAATGCACATGGTTTCGAAGGTAGAAGGGGAGATGTTAGTAGCAGAAGTGCATCCCTTACAAATACTTGCCGATACTTTTCCTGCAGGAACACTTTCCGGTGCACCTAAGTATAGAGCGATGAATATCATAAAAGAAACTGAATCTACATCAAGAGGATACTACGGAGGGTGCATAGGTTTCATGGGTTTGGATGGTTCTGTAAACAAAGCCATTATGATACGATCCTTCCTTAGCATGAATAATACCCTTCATTACCGGGCCGGCGCTGGCATTACAGCTGCCTCAGTTCCTGAAAATGAGTTGCAGGAAATAAACAACAAGATCAACGCATTGCGAAAAGCCATAAAACTTGCAAATACATTATAATGGAACTACTGATCATTGATAACTACGACAGCTTTACTTACAACCTTGTTTATCTGGTTAGGGCGATAACAGGAAAGGAACCACAGGTAAAAAGAAATGACCATTTTTTACTGGACAAGATTGCCGGGTATGATAAGATCATACTTTCTCCCGGACCTGGAGTGCCTGGAGATGCAGGCCTGTTAATGCAACTAATCGGGCAATATGCAACCAGTAAAAGTATTTTGGGTGTATGTCTTGGCCATCAGGCTATTGCTTGTCATTATGGTGCTGAACTTGTCAATATGCCTGATGTTGTTCATGGCAAGGAAACCCCTATAAAACAATTGGCAGAAGACATTCTTTTTTCAGAATTACCACAACAATTTAATGCCGGACGCTATCATTCCTGGATCGTAAGCAAAGAAAAATTTCCTGATTGCTTAGAGGTAACTGCCGAAGATGAATACGGTTCAATTATGGCATTAAGGCATAGGTCGAATGATGTAAAAGGAGTTCAGTTCCATCCAGAAAGCATTATGACAAAGTATGGGAAACAGATCATCACTAACTGGATAAATAGCTAACATGAAAACAGAATTAGCAATGCTCTACAGACATGAAACATTTGACCGTTCAAGAGCAAGAACATCGTTGCTGCATATACTTGACGGAAATGTCAATCCATCAATTATAGCATCCTTCCTTACCGTGTACAACATGCGACAGCCAACTATTGCAGAGCTTCAAGGCTTTACAGATGCATTAATGGAATCCTGCATAGCCGTTGATCTTGATGCGGCAGATGCCATAGATATTGTGGGTACGGGAGGGGATGGGAAAAACACCTTTAACATCTCGACACTTTCTGCTCTTGTTGTTGCAGCAGCAGGTATCAGGGTCATTAAACATGGTAACTATGGTTCAACTTCAGTTTCAGGGTCATCAAATGTTCTTGAAAAAATTGGTTATCAATTCTCTGGGGATAGATCTGTACTAAAACGACAATTGGATGCCACTAATATCTGTTTCCTGCATGCGCCTTTATTTCATCCTTTAATGGACAGAGTAAAACACATAAGAAAAGACTTGAGTATGCAAACCATATTCAATTTGCTTGGACCGCTTGTCAATCCCGCCGCTCCAGGCAAACAAGTATTGGGCGTGAGCCATCATTCCCACATAAGGAAGTATCAATATTTATTGGATGAGACAGATAAGGGATATAGCATTGTTCATGCAATGGATGGGTATGATGAAATATCATTGACTGGTAGTTTTAAAGTGATCGGACGTAATGGTGCCAAACTCTATTACCCAGAGGATATTGGGATGCAAAAGATACAACCACAATGCATTGAAGCAGGAAACTCGGTAGATGAGGCCGCCACAATATTTCTCAACATACTACAAGGGATAGGTACCCTTCAGCAAGAAATGGTTGTTATAATAAACAGTGCTTTTGCCATACAATGTGCACACCCTGATAAGGGAATTGATATGTGCATTGATATGGCAAAGACTGCACTGTATTCAGGAAAAGCATACCAAACACTAAAAAAATCAATAGCGCTATCATGAGTATTCTTCAACAGATCGTACGGCAAAAAAAGGAAGAGGTAAAGCAAAGAAAAATGCTTTATCCCGATCAACTCCTTGAACGTTCAGAGCATTTCAACAGTCCGGTAGTTTCCTTAAAAAGCTACCTGACAAAAAAAGACAAAAGCGGCATCATTGCTGAGATCAAAAGACAGTCCCCATCCAAAGGCATTCTAAACAAGTACGTTTCTGTTGAGCAGACTTCAATTGGCTATATGCAGGCCGGGGCCAGTGCACTATCTGTTCTTACAGATGAACCTTTTTTTGGGGGGACAAATAACGACCTGATAGTAGCAAGGCAATACAATTATTGCCCCATACTTCGTAAGGATTTTATCATTGATGAATACCAGGTTATAGAAGCCCGTGCTATTGGTGCTGATGCCATTCTTTTGATAGCATCTGTTTTAAGTAATGAAGATATCCGTCATTTAGCAAGTATTGCAAAAAAATTGAACCTTGAAATTATTCTTGAAATCCATACCAAAGAAGAGCTGAATAAACTAAATGACAATATTGATATTGTAGGGGTGAACAACAGAGACTTGACAACTTTTGTCACTGATATTGAAAGGTCAATGGAATTATACGACCATATCCCCAAACAGTTCATCAAAATATCTGAGAGTGGGATACATACACCGGAGATAGCATATAAATTAAAAAAGAAAGGTTTTGACGGGCTCCTTATTGGCGAACAGTTTATGACAAGTAGCCAGCCCGGTCATGCTTGTGCACAATTTATTCAGGAACTAAAACAATTATATGTTAGTGAAGATTTGCGGACTCAGGAATAGAGAGAATATTGAACAGGTTGTTCTATTACAACCAGACTTTATCGGTTTAATATTTTATAAGAGATCCAAACGCTATGTTCATCCTGATCCGATTTTACAAGACTATGTAAGCAGGTTAAACACTGTAAAGAAGATAGGTGTTTTTGTAGATCCATCTTATGAGGAGATAATGTCAGCAATTGCTGATTACGGTCTTGATTTTATACAGTTGCACGGAAATGAAACAATAGCTTTCTGCAATATGGTGAACAAGAATATTCCGGTTATAAAGGCCTTTCATATTGATGAAACATTTAAGTGGCAAACACTAGAGGGATATATCGACACAACTTCTCTTTTCTTATTCGATACATATACGGAAGAATATGGCGGCAGCGGAAAGAAATTCAACTGGGATATCTTGAATAGCTACAAGTATAATCAACATTTTTTTTTGAGTGGTGGAATTGCTTATGAGGATATAGACCTTATAAAAAAGGTCAGTCACCCATACCTGGTTGGTGTAGATATAAATAGTGGTATAGAAGAAAATCCAGGCATAAAAAACATTCACAAAACAAAATACTTTATAAATGAAATACGAAATTGATGAGTTTGGGTACTATGGTGAATTTGGTGGAGCATATATACCTGAATTGCTGTACAACAATTTGTACCAATTAAAAGCAGCATATAAAGAAATTATAACTGATGAGCTTTTTATAGGAATGTTGAATGAATTATTAAACGACTACGTTGGCAGGCCTTCTCCATTGTATCATGCCAAAAGACTGTCAGAATATTATCGGACAAACATCTACCTAAAAAGGGAAGATCTGAACCACACCGGCGCACATAAGATAAACAATACCATCGGCCAAATATTGCTTGCCCAAAGAATGCAAAAGACGAGAATAATAGCAGAGACCGGCGCTGGCCAGCATGGTGTGGCTACCGCTACCGTATGTGCACTGATGGGGCTGGAATGCATTGTGTATATGGGGGCTAAAGATATAGAGCGGCAACATCCTAATGTAGAACGAATGCAATTGCTTGGCGCCCGGGTAGTTGCAGTACATAGTGGTTCTCAAACCCTAAAGGATGCTACCAATGAAGCAATACGAGACTGGATATCACATCCTGATGATACGCATTACATCATAGGGTCTGTTGTTGGACCAGATCCATACCCGGAAATGGTAGCTCATTTCCAAAGCATTATTGGGAAAGAAATAGCTGAGCAGCTGAAAGAAAAAACGGGTAATGAAAAACCTACAGCAATTATTGCTTGTGTAGGTGGTGGCAGTAATGCTATTGGCGCATTTCATCATTTCCTGCCTTATGAAGAAGTAGCATTGTATGGCGTTGAAGGTGGCGGGGATGGTATTTATTCCGGCAGGACAGCAGCTACACTGGTTCAAGGTAAACCGGGGATCATACATGGCAGCAAAACATACCTGATGCAGGATGCTGATGGGCAGATTGAGGAGCCCTACAGCATATCCGCAGGACTAGATTACCCGGGTATTGGCCCATTGCATGCCCATCTGTTTAAGGAAAACAGGGTTCAATATATGCATGCAACGGACACGGAGGCCTTAAGGGCAGCCTATCAACTTATGAAACTGGAAGGTATTATTCCCGCATTGGAATCTGCACATGCTTTTGCCGCATTGGAAAAAATAAAATTCACACTGACAGATAAAGTAGTCGTCAATCTTTCAGGAAGAGGAGATAAAGATCTTTCCACGTATATAAATCACAAACAACAATGAATAGGATCAAAAGTTTATTTCGAAATAAACAGAAGGATATATTGACCATATACTTTACTGCAGGGTTTCCGGCATTGGATTCGACCAGGCATATCATACAAGAACTTGATAAGGCAGGGGTGGATATAATAGAAATAGGCATGCCATTCTCTGACCCGATGGCGGATGGTGTTACCATACAAGAAAGCAATCAAGCAGCATTGCAAAACGGCATTTCTATTGCCAGGCTTTTTGAACAATTGAAAGACATCAGGGATGTGACCGATAAGCCATTAGTTCTTATGGGCTACTTCAATCCGGTCTTCCAATATGGAGTGAAAGAATTTTGTAGCAAAGCGAAGAAATGTGGTATTGATGGAGTTATCATACCTGATCTGCCCATACAGGAATACAAGACTATTTATCAACCTTTTTTTGAGGCTAATGATTTAGGCATTTGCTTTTTGATCACTCCCGAAACAACGGAAAAACGGATTAGAGAAATAGACGAGATAAATACAGGATTTATTTACCTGGTAACAAGCCTGGGAGTAACAGGAAGACAGGTGCAATTTGGATATGATCAAGTAGAAGCTTTAGCAAGGATCGAACACTTACATCTTAAAAACCCTGTGCTGGCAGGCTTTGGCATCAGTAACAATGAAAGTTACAAGACTGTCTGTAAATATGTGAATGGTGGCATTATCGGTAGCAGTTTTATAAACGCCCTGAATAATAATACACAAAACATATCAGACAATATCCATCAATTCGTACAATCAATGATCTTATGATAATACAATTAGAGAATGACCTTAAGGAACAAGACAGACAAAGCCTCATCAATAAAGTCAAAACAGAAGGCTTTACGATCACAGAAGTAAATACTCAAGTGGGGGCTTATTTGATCTGCATATCAAAGAGTAATACAGATATCCGAAAAATAGGTTCGCTGCCGGGAGTTATGGATGTACATATTGTATCTGATAGTTACAAACTGGTATCAGCAAAATGGAAATTGAATCCAACCAGCATATCTGTTGATGATGTCGAGATAGGATATGGTGACTTTACTGTAATGGCTGGGCCATGCGCTATTGAAAATGAGGATCAGGTGGAGTTAATTGCAAAACATCTTGTAGCTAATGGTGTGCAGATAATGCGGGGAGGTGTATTTAAGCCCCGGAGCTCTCCCTATTCATTTAAAGGTTTGGGGAAAGCAGGGCTTGTTATGTTTTACAATATCTGTAAACAATATGGCCTAAAGATCATATCGGAGGTAATGGAAGCAGACCAGATAGAGCAGATGTATGACTATGTAGATGTTTTCCAGGTAGGTGCAAGAAACTCACAAAACTTCAATTTGCTGCACGCATTGGGAAAGACAGATAAACCAATACTTATTAAACGGGGTACCAGTGGCACTATTGATGAATTACTTCAGTCTGCAGAATATGTATTCTCAAGCGGAAATGAAAAACTCATTTTATGCGAACGCGGGATAAGAACTTTTGAAAATGCTTCACGAAATACTTTCGATATCAATGCAATACCCATCTTAAAAAAGAAATCCCATTTGCCTGTAATAGCTGACCCATCACATGGCATAGGTATTCGGGAACATGTAACCGCTATAGCACTTGCAGCACTTGTAGCTGGTGCAGATGGTTTGATGTATGAGGTACATGAAAAACCTGAAGAGGCCTTAAGTGATGGGCAACAAACATTGGATTTTAATGAATCGACAGGCCTTTTAAAAAGAATAAAACAACTATATGATCTCTTGTAAAAATGGATGTTTGATGATAACACAATCATAAAAATAGTTGCAAGATTTTAAGTCAAACAGAACATAGAGGTTCATCATATTCTTTAATGATTATCAATATCGTTACAAAAAACCACATCAATATCGAGTTATTGTCCGTGTATATTAATAAATTTACCACTTGAATAATCCATCAATTATTTCATAATGAAAATCAATCGGTCTGAGAGAGAAGCTGTACTATATACATTTTGGGAAAGAACAACAGCCATTCACCCACAACTAAAATCTACTGCATCTATTGACCAATGGAACCATGAAGTTTATCATTTGTCGCAAAGCGGTATAGGGACAGAAGAGGCTTTGACCTACCTATATAAACAAAGACCAACATTCGACGTTTTCTTATTATGGTTGCAAAACCATGCGGTGCGAGGTAATAGCATTACGGAAGTATATGAGGGGAATGTTTTAACAGAAGAAGACTGGGAATTCTGGAATAAAAATGGTTATATCATCATCAGGAATGCTATACCCACCGAACAATGCGTTGCCGCAAAAACAGCTATATGGGAATACCTCGGAGCAGCCCCCACACAGAAAGATAGCTGGTATCAAGACCACGAGGGTAAAAACGGCATGATGCTTCGGTTTTTCCAGCATACTGCACTTGATAAAAATAGAAAGGCAACAAAAATCAGAAAGGCTTTTGAGGAGCTATATAACGGAGCAGACATCTATCTCCTGATTGATAAAGTAAGTTTTAACCCACCCGAAACTCAATCATATAAATTTAAAGGAAGCGCACTTCATTGGGATGTAAGTTTGCAACTACCTATTCCACTTGTGTTGCAAGGGCTATTATATCTTAACGATGTAACAACTGACGACGGAGCTTTTCATTGCGTACCAGGTTTCCATAAAGAAATTGATAACTGGATTTTAAGCTTACCCGAAAATATTAACCTCAGGGAAATTGCAGCTCAGGAATTGAGCCCCATACCGGTGCCTGCTCAGGCAGGGGATTTGATTATCTGGCATCAGGCACTACCTCATTGTGCCACGGCAAATAAAGGCATATCCCCCCGCATGGTTCAATACATTACGTATAATCCGGTAAAAAGGGAGACTAGCCCCATTTGGAAATAAAAAGGGATTAAGAAAATGTGCAGTTGGTGACTTACAGTAGGCATTGGTAGAGCAGAACCCCAAAATGATAATAGACCTGAATATCAGATAATGTAATTGATGCTAAGATGAACTAGCCTACCCCACTACCCAATCTACGATAGTATTATACAGCTCTGGTTTCCCCATAGCCTGCACTTTTATGTAGTTGTCTGTATATCCCTCTGAAATACCGTTGTCGTTCATCCTTTCAAACAAAACTTTTCGCATAGTCCCTATATGCTGTTCTTTAAAGTATTGCAGTTTTTGATAAGAGAGGTTACGTAACACTTTATTCCGCTCGTTGCGGATATGCATGGGCACAATGGGTTTTAGGTCTATAGCCAGTGTGTCGGCCCGCTCAGAGTATGTGAATACGTGAAAATAAGACACATCAATGTTATGTAGAAAATTGAACGTTTCTTTAAAATGTTCGTCACTCTCCGTGGGGAAGCCTACTATAACATCTACACCTATACAGCAATGCGGCATCAATTCTTTTATATAAGCAATGCGCTCTGCATATAGTTCGCTGCGATACCTGCGACGCATAAGACCAAGTATATGATTATTTCCACTCTGCAGAGGTATATGAAAATGAGGCATAAACTTCTTTGACCTCGCTACAAATTCAATAATCTCATTAGTAAGCAAATTAGGCTCTATAGAAGATATACGGAACCGTTCTATTCCTTCCACCTCATCCAATGCCTGTACTAAATCGTAAAAAGTAGTAGGCTTTGTTTTACCACCATTATTGCCCTTACCAAAGTCGCCCAGATTGATGCCGGTAAGTACTATTTCTTTAACACCGGATGTGGCCAATTCTTTTACATTATTCAATACACCTTCAATACTATCGCTGCGGCTGTGGCCACGTGCCAAGGGAATGGTACAGAATGCACAGTTATAGTCGCATCCATCCTGCACTTTCAGGAAGGTACGGGTACGGTCTGTAAGCGAGTATGAGCTATGAAAGCCCTCTACTTCACCTATCTCACACGAGTATATTTGGGCCGTGTCGCTCTTCACCAGGTCTTTGAGGTGCGTAGATAGATTAAACTTCTCAGCTGCGCCCAGTACAAGGTCCACACCTTCTATTTCAGCTATTTCTTTGGGTTTTAATTGTGCATAACACCCGGTTATTACCACCATAGCTTCTGGTGAACGGCGCTGTATGCGACGCACCAGCATACGGCACTCTTTATCAGCATTATCCGTAACCGAACAGGTATTTATTACATATACATCAGCATCCTCTTCAAATTCTTTCTTGGTAAACCCATCGGCCTCAAGTGAACGGCTGAGGGCAGACGTTTCTGAAAAATTGAGCTTACAGCCCAGTGTATGAAAAGCTACTGTTTTAGAAAAAGACATAATAATGGCAAAATTAGTTATAACCGCATACACATCAACATATTAAAAACGTATTTTTGATACAAATCTTTTAAAATGAAAAAAACATTAAGTATAATAGGTTTTGCAGGTTTAATATTTGCCATAGGATGCGCAAAGTTAAAAAGCCTTACCACCATAAACATAGACCTCCCCACCTATACCAATCAAATTTACTTGCCTAGTGTATATGATACGCTGAGGAGCCATTTTCCTGCAGGTGGTGTTCAGATATCACTCCCCGCACTACCAATTGTTACTAATTCGCAACAATACATATCGACTTACAATACCACAGTAAAAGATATAACTTCCATTTCTGTGAAACAAGCTACCCTGCAAATGGTAAGCCCATCGGGAGCTTATTTCGATTATTTGGATTCTATAAGCATCTATATGTCTGCAACTAACCTGCCTACTGTGCTGTTTGCCAGTAAAACAAATATACCTAAAGGCCAAAACATATTGACACTTGACGTTGCTGCCGACACCGCCTTAAAAAGCTACTTTTTGAAAGATACCATATACATGCAAACGAACGCTCATTTCAATAATGTGCCCCCGGCCAGCTCGGTTGTAGAATCAAAAATCACATTCCACATGGTGGCTAACCCATTGAATTAGTTCAATTGCTTTAGCAGAAAACGTCCGGCAAAGAAATTGCCGGACGTTTTCTATTGAGTGAGACCAGTAGGTTATTTAAAACGGTAACCAATACGGAAAGAGAATTCAACCAATGTGTTTGCCCCATCCAGCACACCACCGGTTTTGTTTATATAAGTACCTCCAAGCCCCAATTCTAGCCCCAAGTATATTTTAGGAGTGGGGTTAATATTCAATGTATTAATAACCATCACTCCCATCATAAACCTATTTTCGCGTGTTTCTGTGGGGTAGTAATAATTATCAAAGTTGGTTTGGCTACCATTTGCAAATACTAAATTTGGTCCTACAGAATATTTGACTTTTCCCTGACTGCCTGTAGGATATATCTTTATTCCGGGAGCAATATAAAACATAGGATCGTAAACCACCCCACTATTATTTTGAGTGCCATTGCCATTATAGGAATTCCCATTTGAGTTTACACTCCACGTTAGGTAAGCAGGAACATAAAAACTAATAATGCCACCCTTATCCAGTGAACGTTCATAACTTATCCCAAAGCCGATGCCATTGTCTGATAGTTGCAAAGGCGCAATTGCCAAAATATTTGGCTCCATATATGTTTTAGGACGGGCTACTTTTCTTTCTTGCCTTTTTCGCAGCATTTCCTCCCGTATCTCAAGCAATGATGGTCTTCGAGGCATATCGCCCCCATCAAAAGTATCTTCGCTTCCGTTCTGGTATGTTATTCTTTCTATGTCATCCTTGGAAATGGCATAGTCAGGGCCGGTTTGATTATCGAATTTTTTATACTTGATATTTTTGTCACCGACTTCTTTTACTACCACACTTAGCACAGTTCCATCGCGCTTATAAATTTTATCCTGGCTAAATGCAGCAACCGACATGGCTGAAAAGGTTGTAAAAAGAAAGACGAGCTTCTTAAGGTTCATAATTTGGGTTTGCATGGACAATAAAATACGAAAGCAGTTATAGCTTCTAGCGCATGTAAATATAATGAAATATTTTGGGGGTGAATATTTAATTGATTCTTATGATTCCGCTAAAAGCGGTAGCCCGCCTGAAAAGAAAAATAATATAACGGCCCCATATCTTGAGGTGTATTACTAGTATTATTGCTAAAAGTGAGGCCAAATCCTGCCTCAAGAGCTATATGAATACGTGACATTACAAGAATATTCAAAGAGTTATTTACAACACAGCCCGTCATAGACCGATTATACCTTGCTCCATCTGTATAAGCAAAGTTATATGTCAACCTCCCGTCTTCGCTTGCGGTAATGGTGCCATTTGCAATGGTATAAGCAAGTCCGAGAGCATATTTAACAACGCCATTACTACCTTTAGGATAGAATTTAATACCCGGCGATACGTAATACATGGGGTCTGTAACAGATTTAGTGTACATAGACTTACCATACTGAATAAGTGTGTCTATTTCTACAGAATATGTATTCTTTGTAAAGTAAATAGAAATGTAAAAGCTCAACACGCCTTTTTTACCAAAAAAATGTTCGTAGCCCACACCAAAGCCTTTACCTGTTTCTGTAATTACAAATGGAATTATAGACACCTGATTACGCTTGAAATTTGAGGCATTGTCAAATCTCGATGATCCAACGTTATTTGAATATGCACCATTCTGACAAGTTGCAGAAAAAGATGCACTGATAAACAATACAAGAATTAAAATCTGCTTAAAGTTCATAAGCATTGAAGTTAATACCTTATCAATACAATACTTATAAACAGAATAATAATAATTTTCTACGCTTAATTGTAAGTGAATACACCGTGCTCGCTCTGAATAACTACCTCTTTCTTATCAGCCAACTCGACATAGCCTGATATTTGCGCAGCTATATTAAAACTTGCTGCTATTTCTATTATGGAGTTTGCTGTAGCGACGTCAGTAAAAATTTCCAGGCGTTGCCCCATATTAAACACCTGGTACATTTCTTTCCAGGTGGTGCCGGCAGATTTTTGTATGAGCTGAAACAAAGGAGGTATTGGCAATAAATTGTTCTTCACTACACGCAAAGGTGACGGAAGATAGTGCAAGCACTTACTTTGTCCGCCACCACTGCAATGTATGATGCCATGTATCTGATCGAAATGATGATTTAATACCTGTAGTATTACAGGAGCGTAGGTGCGTGTAGGTGATAATAGCAGTTTACCTACGTTCAGCGGCGTATCTGTACTATCTGAAAGGGAATATGCACCATTATAAACTACCTCTGCTGGCAGGTTGGGGTCAACACTTTCGGGATATTTTTCTGCGTATGTTTTATTCAGTATTTCGTGACGGGCGCTAGTGAGGCCATTGCTGCCCATGCCACTGTTATATTCATCTTCGTAAGTTGCTTGTCCGTAGCTGGCAAGGCTTACCACTACATCGCCATGCTGGATTTTTTCAGTAGTCACCAGTTTATCGCGACGCATACGTGCTGCCATAGTGCCATCAACAATTACAGTACGTACCACGTCGCCCACATCGGCAGTCTCGCCACCCATGAAATGTACCTCTATTCCGTAATCCTTCAATCTGTCGAAGTAAGATTGCGTACCATTAATGATTTCAGAAATAACATCGCCTGGAACCAGGTTTTTATTGCGTCCTATGGTAGATGAATAGGTAAATGGCCCTATAGCACCTACACACAGCATATCATCAATATTCATGACTATAGAATCTATAGCAATACCTTTCCACACACTTATATCGCCGGTTTCTTTCCAGTACATATAAGCCAATATGGATTTTGTACCTGCGCCATCGGCATGCATCAAATTACAATATGCATCATCACCACCCCAATAGTCGGGATATACTTTACAAAACGCATTAGGATAAAGACCTTTATCCAATTTTGCTACAGCACGATGTACATCTTCTTTCTGGGCCGAAACGCCACGCAAATTATATCTATTGTTATCAGACATTTGGTAGTAGAATAAAATAAAGGCAAGTACAATAATACCTGCAAAAGCAATTACGGGTGAAAATTACTCAAAAAATGAGATTAATTAGCTGTCAATCCATCTCTAGTACCTGATCCATAGCACATATTTTCCAGCTTTTGCTTCCTGTCAGGCCATTCATCATCAATAATGCTGAATATTACAGTGTTACGGTAGCTACCATCCATGCGTACACGTTCTTTACGCATCAGACCTTCGTACGAAGCGCCTATCTTTAATATAGCAGTACGGCTGCGGATATTTTTTTCGCTGGTGATCAATTGTACACGTACCGTCTTTAAATATTCAAAACAATAAGTAAGCAGTAATAGCTTGCATTCAGTATTATAACCAGTACCCCAATATTTTGGATCGTACCAAGTCCACCCTATTTCGAGTTTTTTGTGTTGCGGGAATACATTCAGGAAACGGGTTGCGCCAATTACATTACCATTCAATCTATCTATAATCGTAAAAGTATATTGTTCGCCATTTGCCCTGCTTAAGAGGGCAGCTTTCAACTCCAGTAAAAAATGATCAGAATTAGTGCCATCAATAGCCATGTGCTGCCATATCGCTTCTTGCTTTGCAATTTCTAGCAGTGCCGGGAAATGGCTGCTGTCCAATGGCACTAATACTACTTTGTTTCCTGTAAGTGTTATAGGATGCTGTATCCAGTTCATATTATCTTGTTGTATCAGGACCATCAAAAATAGGAATGGTTTGGGAAATACGGTATGTATAAATGTTATTTGCGGTTACATTCACTACTTTTACCATAATGAAATCACAGATGCCTGTTTTGGAATGTGTTCCAAACTTTAGCGAAGGCAGAGATATAAATAAGATAAATGCCATAGCCGATGCTATAAAAAATATAGCCGGGGTAAAACTATTGCACATTGATATTAGCGCTGCAGCCAACCGTACAGTAATGACATTTGCTGGTGCGCCGGAAGCTGTAATAGTTGCTGCATTTGAAGCCATAAAAAAGGCGGCGGAAGTAATAAATATGCAGGAACAGAAAGGTGTGCACCCCCGTGTAGGCGCTACCGATGTCTGTCCGCTAGTGCCGTTAGCAGGTATTACAATGGATGAGGCTGTAGCATATGCAAACCAATTAGGTCAGCGTGTGGGCACCGAGCTGAATATACCGGTTTACCTGTATGAATATGCTGCTACCGCTTCACACCGCCGTGCATTGCCCGACATAAGAAAAGGACAGTACGAGGGTATGGCCGCCAAAATGCAAACAGAAGGCTGGGCACCCGACTATGGTCCTTCAACGTTTACCCCTGCCACCGGAGCCACAGTAATTGGAGCCAGAAATATACTTGTTGCTTTCAACATATCATTGAACACAAAAGAAGTAGCTAAGGCAAATTATATAGCTGAGCGCATACGCGAGCGTGGATTTACTGAAATAAAAGAGGACAAGCGCATAAAGCATCCCGGATTGCTTACCCACCTGCGCGCGATAGGTTGGTATATGGCAGATTTTGAATGTGCACAGGTATCTATGAACCTGCTGGACTATCGCGAAACATCGCCACTGCAGGTATGGGAAGCATGCAGTGCGCTTGCTGCAGAAGTAAATGTAACTTTGGCTGGTAGTGAGCTGATAGGATTGATTCCCGAACGCTGCCTGCTGGAAGCTGGTTCATTTACATACATAGAACAACAGGCCGAAATACCTGACGATAAAAATATGATCATACACAGCGCTATAGAACTGCTTGGGCTGCAAAAGGTGAAGCCTTTTGATCCACAAAAGCACATACTGGAATATAACATGCAACACGCCGGATTATTATGAGCCAACGCAACGTACTTTATTATGCATTTTCAGCAGTACGCATTTTCTTATACCCCATCGCCCTTTTATATGGCGCAGTATTGTGGCTACGCAACCGCCTTTATGATACCGGTTTTTTCTCATCGATAGAATTTAGTGTTCCGGTAATAACTGTAGGCAATCTTTCTGTAGGTGGTACCGGCAAAACACCCCATGTAGAATACCTGGTGCGACTGTTGGAATATGAATATAGGGTGGCCACTATGAGTAGGGGCTATAAACGCCACACTCAAGGTTTTATTATAGCGGATGAGAACAGCAATGCACTGAGGATAGGTGATGAGCCTATGCAATACCACCTGAAATTTCCGGACCTTACGGTAAGTGTGGCAGAAGAACGAATGACTGGCATACCCGCACTATTGCAACGTAAACCCTTAATAGATGTGATATTGCTGGATGATGCCTACCAGCATAGATCTGTAAAAGCAGGATTGACCATATTGATCACAGATCACGCACGTCCTTTTTATGATGATTATATTTTACCCCTAGGAAGGTTGCGCGAACAACGAGCTGCATATAAACGCGCCAATGTGATCATAGTGTCCAAATGTCCCCTAGGAATTACAGTGCAGAAGGCACAGGAAATTATAAAAAAGATAAAACCACAACCCCATCAGCAAGTATTTTTTACTGGTATCAAGTATTGTACCCCTTATAATTTTATTACAAAAGAAGAGGTAAATCTAAACAAAAGAAATGCAGTACTGGTATGTTGCATTGCCCGTCCAGAACCACTAGTGGCACATTTGAGGGGTAATATGCAAGACGTACATGTACTTTCTTATCCTGATCATCACTATTTTGTAAGTAAAGATCTTGAAGAAATAAAAACCGCATACGAAAACTGGCAAGTGCCTGGCAAAGTAATTGTAACTACTGAAAAAGATGCAGCACGACTGCACTTGCACTTTGACAAACTGAAAGATTGGGGTATAGAGATAGTGGTGCTACCCATAGAAGTGGCAGTACTATTAGGTGGTAGAAATGAATTTAATGCCACAGTGATACGCTACGTAAGCCAATCGCTGATGGAAAATGATGAATACGGCAATACGCCTGAAGCCCAGGGAATCTATTAAATAGATTGGGTTAAAAATTGATGACGATATAAGAGCGTGAAAAATGAAAAAAGGAAACAATAAGAAAGGAAAGCCAGACAGTGGCAGCAAGGTGACTTATACAGGCAAGCTGGAAGTAACCCGCGGAGGTATGGGCTTTGTAATTGCGGAAGGGCTTGATAAAGATATACTGGTAAAAAGAGAACATTTAAATAATGGGCTAAACGGAGACCAGGTGAATGTAGAAGTAGATAAGCATACCAAACCAGGCCGCCGTATGGAAGGCGTGATAGTGGAAATAGTGCGCCGCAAACAAAATGAATTTAGTGGGCGATTAGATATACACCCTCACTTTGCTTTTTTGATACCAGACAGTGATAAAATGCCGGTTGACATTTACATACCTCTGCACCTGCTTAATGGTGCAAAAAATGGAGACAAAGCTGTTGCCCGAATAGTAGAATGGACCGGCAAGACTAAAAATCCAGTAGGTGAAATAACCAGCTTGCTCACAGACGAAAGTGCAAATGAGGTAGCCATGCAGGGAATACTTATGGAAAATGGGTTCCCGCTTACCTTTCATGATGATGTACTGGAAGACGCAGCAAGGTATGCCGAAGGGGTAGATGAAAAAGAAGCAGCAAAGCGCAGGGACATGCGCGGCACACTTACTATGACCATAGACCCTGTGGATGCAAAAGATTTTGACGACGCCGTATCGTTCAAACCACTTACCAGCGGATGGTACGAGGTAGGTGTGCATATTGCTGATGTAAGCCATTACATACAACCTGGATCAGCCCTAGATACAGAAGCATACAACAGGGCTACAAGTGTGTACCTGCCAGACAGGGTACTCCCCATGCTCCCCGAACGCTTATCTAATGAACTCTGCTCACTGCGACCAGATGAAGACAAATACACATTCTCTACTATATTCCAGATCAATAAAGCCGGTGAAGTAAAAAAAACCTGGATAGGCAAAACCGTAATCAGGTCAACTAAGAGATTTGCGTATGAGGATGTGCAGGAAATAATAGAAACCAGCAATGGTGATCTTAAAAAGGAAGTACTGATACTGAACGAAATGGCGCAAACCTTGCGGGCTGCCCGTTTTAAGAAAGGGGCCATTAACTTCTCATCAACAGAAGTACGTTTTAAACTGGATGAAACAGGGAAGCCTATAGGCATAGTAGTTAAGGAAAGTAAAGCAGCACACCAGCTGATAGAGGAATTTATGTTGCTGGCAAACCGGACGGTAGCTGAATATGTGTCTAACCTCACTTTTGATGATAAGCCAATTCCCTTCCCTTACCGGGTACATGATGTACCTGATGAAGAAAAGCTGAAAGTATTTTCAACATTTGCCGCTAGATTTGGTCACAAACTGGACCTGACCACACCGCAAAACATAGCTGCGTCTTTCAATGCCATGTTGGAAATAGCACGTGGCAAACCAGAACAGCACGTGCTGGAACAATTAGGTATCCGCACTATGTCTAAAGCTGTATATACAACAGATAACATTGGACACTACGGGCTTGGGTTTCATGACTACTGCCATTTTACATCGCCAATACGCCGCTACCCCGATGTGCTGGTACACCGGATACTTGAAGAATGTTTGAGCAATACCATACATCCTATAAAACACTTAGAACGCCAATGCCGCCATTGCAGCGACCAGGAACGCAGGGCAATGGAAGCAGAGCGTGCAGCAAATAAATACAAGCAGGTAGAGTACATGCAGGATTTTGTGGGTGATGAGTTTGAAGCTGTGATCAGTGGAGTTGCAAGCTTTGGGTTCTGGGCAGAGACCGTGGAGCATAAATGTGAAGGCATGGTATCTATGGCAGAGCTTACCGAATTTGATGACTTTGAACTACTTGAAGGAGAATATGCTTTGCGCGGCCGCCATACAGGAATAAAACTGGGAATAGGCGATAATGTAACCGTGCGTGTGCTTAGCGCCAACCTTGTGAAAAGACAAACCGACTATGCACTGGTACAATTGCCGCAAAAACCGAAAGAGGGTACAGAACTAAAGAAAAAACAACCGGCTCCTAAACCAAAAGCAAAACGGAAAAAGTAAACTACATGCATTCTTTTACTGAACTAACCACTGAATTTGAAAACAGGTTTGTGTCTGCACTGCCCTTTCCTCAGTCTCCAAATACGTTGTACGATCCCTGTCGCTACCTGCTGCAACTGGGTGGCAAAAGGGTACGTCCAGTGCTTTGCCTAATGGCTAATGAGCTAATGGGCGATGTACATGAGGATGCATGGCATGCAGCAGCAGCTATAGAACTCTTACATAATTTCACGCTGATACACGATGATATCATGGATAAGGCCCCACTACGCAGGGGCTTTGCCACTATACATGAAAAATATGGTATGGCTACCGGCATATTGAGTGGCGATGTAATGAGCATTTTTGCTTACCAGCAACTAGCACATATCAAGCAGCCGCTTACTGCAGTACTACAATTGTTTAACAAAACTGCGATAGAAGTATGCGAGGGCCAGCAGTATGACATGGACTTTGAACAAAGGGACGATGTAAGCATAGATGAATACCTGCACATGATAACCTTGAAAACATCTGTTTTGCTGGCATGCAGCCTTAAAATGGGCGGCTTACTTGGCGGTGCCACAGAAGGCAATACCGATAGATTGTATTCTTTTGGCAAGAATCTGGGTATTGCTTTCCAGCTGCAAGACGATTACCTTGATGCATTTGGCCATACAGACAAACTTGGCAAACAAAATGGAGGGGATATTAAAGCCAATAAGAAAACCTATTTGTTGCTCAAAGCTATTACCAATGCATCTGCTGAGCAAAAACAGACAATAGAAACCTTACTGGAAAATGATGATGATGATAAAGTGGCATCTATGCTGAACATGTTTACTACAACAAAGGCTGATATACAATGCCGTGAAGCGGTACAACATTATTCAGACCTTGCCTTCAAATGCCTGGAAGATGTTGCTGCCCCCTCAAAAAGGAAGCAGCATTTACACGAACTGGCATCATATCTATTAGAACGCGACAAATAATAATATTCACATTAAATACTCAAGCAACTCTTTATGAAATACTGGCTCGTTAAATCTGAACCGTTCAAATACAGCTGGGACCAGTTTGTGAAAGATGGTAAAACCATGTGGGATGGTGTACGCAACTACACGGCACGTAACAATATGCGAGATATGAAGATAGGAGATCAGGTTTTTTTCTATCACAGCAACGAAGGGCTTGAAATTGTGGGCATTGCAGAGGTATGTAAAGAAGCGTATCAAGACCCTACAACCGATGATACAAATTGGGTGGTAGTAGAACTGAAACCAGTGAAACCACTGAAACGATTTGTAACACTATCTGAAATAAAAGCAGACTCATTCCTGCAGAACATGGCACTTGTAAAACAAGGTCGGTTATCAGTTTCCGGTGTTACTGATGAAGAATATAAGAAAATATTGAAATTAGGTATGGGCAATTAATAAAAAGGTGAGATGTTAACATCTCACCTTTTTATTAATTGCTTCATTGCTTCTCTATTTTGTGTATATATTTTCCGTATTCCTATATCCGCTGGCTGTATTGCTATACCAATCTGTATAAGAAGTTCCATTAGACTGTGCCCAGTCGCCAAAATGCAGATAAGCTTTTGTGATATCAGTTCCCTCTGTTGGATAACTGAATGGTGTAACCGGAATCTCGATAGCGTAAGGCAATCCTGTTTTCGTTACATAGTATAAGTTATTTGCCGGGCTAGAATTATCATCGGCAGTGCCAAAGTAGCCTGTGTTAGCCAGATCTGTTGGTAAATGCCCCCATAGGTGTATCTCACGCCCCCGATTAGCACCTAATCCATAGTTCCATATAAACGGATTATAACCAGTCAATCCAAAGGTGCTTATAGAAGGACCATTTGTAACATTAAATGTAAATGTGTAACTCTTTGCAGGTGTCTGCGGCACACCAGGCACTGTATTCCATTGTGCCATTTCGTCGCGCATATTGGTAAACAGTATAACCACTGCTTTTGTTTGTCCGGCTTCAAGTGTACCTGCAGTTAAACCTGTAACGCTTGAGTTGCTTATTGGAAACTGTACACCAAAACCATTACCCAGACTGCCACCTGTGGCTAATAAGCTATAGTTTGCAGTTACCTGTACTACATTATTAGCAGCATTAGTAACCACATTGTAACGATAAGATATTACCAGATCATTCAAATCAAAATCTCCTTTGGTTGGCCATTGATCTTCAAATGCTGCTGTTGCCATACCACTGCTAGACGGATAGTAGTTGTTGTACGCCCTTGTTGGATCGGTAGGATAAGCATCCAGGTTGTCTGGTACTCCATCTCCATCTGTATCTGTTACGGTTGGGGTGCCATTACCATCGCTGTTGCAACTGGTAACTGGTATATATAAACTATTGCCTGTGGCTGCACCACTTGTCAGGTAAGAACTGCCAATGCTATTGGTACTAGATACCTGCACTGCGCCAGTAATAACCGCCCCTGAATTCTGTATGTTCACAGATCCAGTTATTTTAACTAAAGACGTACTTCCATAACCTTTTACAGTAGAGGCATCAAGCAGAAAATTCACAGTTTCCAGCATAGCTCCATTGTATAGACTGAATTCACTACTACTATTTATTGTTGTGGTACCGGTTACTTTTATCAGGTTATAATTTTTCATTCTGTTACTTTGGGTATAGTTGCCGCTTATTTTAAGTGAGCAATTATTTACAAATCCAGGTCCATTACTGTTGAGCTGAAAGTTGCCTGCTACAGCCATACTTCCATTATTGGTAGCTGTTGACGGGCTACCATTCTGCACGTTGCCACTCACATTCATAGTTCCGTTGTTTACAAAAACACCGGCATTTGAGTTGAGGTTAAAATCGCCCGATGAGTTGAATGTTCCGTTATTGGTAAATATACCATTGTCAGCAAACGTACCATTCAAAACACCATCGTTCTCAATGCTTGCAGAAGATGAGTTGAAGTTGATACCATTAACATTAGCAGAACCAGATGTAGTTATTATCAACGAAGCAGCACCATTAAAGCTCAGGTTTTGTAATGTCACATTGCTACCACATACCCGTATGGTGCCCCCATTAACGTTAGAGAAGCTAACAGTAATATTGCTACCCGTAATACAAATCACATCGCCGCTGTTTACATTCAGATTATTTGTGCTACTGGTTATAGTATTTGTACAGCCGCTGTTACAATCAACGGTAGTGATCTTAAAACCATTCTCACTTTTTCCTAATGCATTAGGATCTATAGCGCCAAAAGATATGCTTGCTGAAGAACCCGTAACATCAAGAGTATTGATAATCTTTGAATTATCTGGGGCTGTTTTAACAACATAGACTTTAGTCAATTGCTTTGAAACATACAGCTTGTTTACATACGGAGCTGTAGTTGTTGCAGAGCCCGTAGCTATGAGGTTACCACCTGAATAAGGATTGCCGTCATATATGGCTATGGCAAAAATTGCACTTCCAAAACGTTGATCTGTTATTTCTGCTGAAAAACTTACAGTATGCGAACTTTCCCAGCTAAAACCGGCAGGTACCTTAATATCATTTATGCTGTTGATTACCTGTGCTGGTTTACCCGTATCTGATTTTTTACAGCCTGGTAGAATAGCTGCTCCTAACAATGCTGTTAATAATATAGTTTTTCTCATAAATCCTTTTTGTAACGTTAAGACAAAGATAAAATATCCTTCCACTTTTGCTACCTGCACTATGACAGTTTTACAAATGAATAACCATGTATTTGCAAACAGATATGATATTAATTTATTAACAATGCACACAACATTGATAAATTAACCTTTATCATTCATTAAAGGTTTAAATTTTACATTTGTCCTTTTTTCTTAAATAATTGTGCCTTACAATTTATTAAGTCATTTTAGCTTAAAAACGAGCATGACTAGTTATATGTGCAGGCATTGCCGCATATTTTTAGTAAGTTTAATCCTAATTGTTCCCTCATGAATAGATGCCTGTTGATCATGCTTTTTTTAGCGATAGCTGTTGCGCCTTCGGCTGCTCAGAAAAACAGGGATAAAAGGGATAAAAAAGAAAAGGAGCACGATAATCCAATTACAGTCAAAATACGCCTAACTAACGACAAAGTAAAAAAATTGCGCGACCTTAAGGTGGTCATGATCATTACCAACAAAGGCAGGAAATCAGAAAAATTCCTGTTTGAAAGAGTGGACGCAACCACCTCTGCCCCACTATTTACTTATTGCAATATCTACAATTCTAAAAATAAACCTGTAGTGAAGTATAACAACCGTATTATCCTAGACTCACTAAGTAAAGTAAAACGTAGATATGATGACACTTATTACACCATGGAACCCACAGAGTGGATCATGAAAGAATACAATGTTGGTGAGCTGGTCATGCTCGATTCTACCATTTGCAAAAAATACCAGTTGCCTAAGGATAAATATACCATGCAAATACAGTTTCATGGCTCCCAGTCAAATACAGTCTCCTTTATTGTCGAGTAAAGCACTACTACTGTCTGAAGTTTTGTTTAGATGAATATTACCCACCCATCATAATTAATGAGTAGGTTTGTGGCTCATTTATAACCGTTTAACCACATGCTATGGGTTTCATTATAATAGGCATTATCCTGCTGATCGTGGGGCTGATTATCAATCGGCTAAATGATAAGATACATACATTTGGCAAGCCTATATCCGGCCTTGGCGGAGCATTAATATTGATAGGGATCATAACAGCGTCCATTGTGCAAATAGATGCAGGTAACATAGGCATTCGGGTGCTTTTTGGGAATGTTCAACCTACAGTACTGCAAAGCGGTTTGCATCTTATCAATCCTTTTATGGAAGTTGTACAAGTAGATACCCGTACCCAGAATTATACCATGAGCGGAGTACACAATGAAGGCGATAAAGTAGGTGATGATGCAATACGTGTGCTGAGTGCAGATGGTCTTGAAGTAACTTTTGATCTTACTGTACTCTATCGCGTAGTACCTGATGAAGCCCCCAGGTTGTTTAGGGAAACCGGGTTAGATTACAAAGACAAGATAGTACGCCCCATATCCAGAACAGAGATACGCGACAACGCAGTGTATTATGATGCAGTGTCTTTGTTCTCTACTAAGCGCGATGAATTTCAGATACGTATCTCTAAAACCATTGAACAGGAATTTAAAAAACGTGGCTTATTACTTGAAAATTTGCTGATCAGGAACATTTCATTACCAACTTCTGTAAAGAACTCCATCGAATCAAAAATAAATGCCGAACAGGAATCGCAGAAAATGCAGTTCGTATTGCAGAAAGAGCGCCAGGAAGCAGACCGCAAGCGTGTAGAGGCCCAAGGTATAGCAGACTATCAGCGTATCATCAGCGAAAGTCTTACTGATAAGCAACTGCAATATGAACAAATAAAGACGATGAAAGACCTGGCAGCATCTCAAAATGCTAAAATCATCATTATGGGCGGTAAAGGCAATACGCCAATAATGCTGCAACAATAGAAGATATCACATTTTTGTTTTCTCTTTTGTAGTGAAACTTCCTCATGTCATAGTCATTCCACTAAGATGAATTATTTTATCCATAATTATTGGGGGCTATTTATCTACCATATCTTCATCCCATTTATCAACAACACAAGTCACCCAGTTCAAAGCATAATGGCGTTCATGTACTACACCAGCATTCAGGTCAGCAGGTATAGGTTCTTCATTTGTTTCGGCATCACTTGTGGCCCAGTGCAGCCTGTAAATAACATCTAACATATCCAACACCTCAGCTGTTGGCCTGTTTGTAGCACTGTTTATAAAAATTTCAGGACCATCCTGGAAAGAAGGCAATAACTTAAGGATCTCATTAATGTCGCACTCAAGTATAGGTAGTTCTGTTATCTCTATCTTATTTATTACCCATAATAACATCCATGTAGCTTCAGCTTGCCATGAAATAAATATTTTATCCTGCTCAGTTAATGCTGCCTTTAATAATAGTAATTTTTCATTGCCTGAAACATCATCCCACAGACCCTTATTTTTTAATGATGCTACAACCTCTCCTCTAAAACTTTCTGCCAGCACTACAATATTCAGGTAGGTTAATATCAAAATTCGTTTTGCAATATCTGCTGCACTGCGGATGTTCACTTCATCTTCTGCAACTATTATGGGCAGATCAGTATTTGTTCGGACGTTTAATTCCTTTAATCTGGATTCTGTATTGGCCTTTCTTTCCTGGGGGGTCATGCTTGATATAATTAATGCACTATATTATACTGTTTTTATCTTGTTT
>Ga0206878_10023_pt1 | contig 67699 bp, 54 predicted proteins | sample Alteio_BWOrgCont_8_FD_152621 | JGI IMG/M metagenome (GOLD analysis project Ga0206878, IMG submission 152621) | Enriched cells from forest soil in Barre Woods Harvard Forest LTER site, Petersham, Massachusetts, United States -... | ecosystem: Environmental > Terrestrial > Soil > Temperate forest >... | reverse complement strand
AAAGCTTTTTTTCTGCGTAAGAAAAATATTCTTAACGAGTTGCTGGCTAATAGTGCTGGCGCCACGCATGGGTTTTTTTTCAGCTAATGCCTCCCAGAGCGCTGATTTAATAGACTGAATGCTAAAACCATTATGCAAGAAAAAGGCGCCGTCCTCACACACCGTAATTGCAATCACCTGGTCGGCAGGAATGCTTTCGAATGTAACCAAAGCAGGCTCTTTAAGACCTATATAGCGTGGGGTCGAAGAATGTATGGGAAGGTAGAGAACCTTATCAGCCAACTGCTCTATGGGTGCTGTTTGATATAGGTAAAAAGAATAGGCGGTGAGCAGCATCAGACATCCACATACAACTACACAGGCCCCTTTAATTAATCCCAAGCCGGATACTCCCCCTAAAAATAGGATTCTTTGATAAGCATTATCCTATAGCATAAAACATTATTTGTAGGTAACCTCTTATTATACAAGAGACTTCATAATATTCTGGAGTAAATAGATGATGAGCAGAAGAAGGTTGGGGACTTCCCTGTTAATGCTCCTTTCACTTGTCTGGGCTCAGAGCCTAATGGCAGACGATGCCGGCGACATAGCCAAATTGCGTGCCGATGCGCAGCGTGGTGATGCTGCAGCCCAGATTCGCTTAGGCATGGCGTATCATGACGGCAAAGGCGTTGCCAAAGATTTGCCGGAGGCGCTCAAATGGTACAGTAAAGCAGCCGTTCAGAACAATCCCGACGCTGAATTATTAATTGCCTATGCCTATCAGGATGGCGATGGGGTTGAAAAAAATCCTACCTATGCTGCAGGCTGGTATCAGAAAGCGGCAGATCAGGGAAACGCCAGAGCACAAGCAGCCTTAGGCTTTCTTTACTACATGGGTCACGGCGTGCCTCAGGATAACGCAAAAGCTATGATGTTGTGGACCAAAGCAGCTCAACAAAACAATATCAATGCACAGCTCTCCCTTGCAAATGTCTATACACTTGGCGAAGGTGTTGCAAAGAACAATGAGGAAGCCCTGAAATGGTATCGCTCTGCGGCAATGCTTGGGAGTGTGAAGGCGCAAATTTTATTAGGTAATTTATACCATGCAGGAAAAGCGGTTCCTAAAAATGATACCGAAGCAGTGAAATGGTGGCTCAAAGCGGCCGAACATAACAATGCTCGCGCGGAATGGATGCTGGGCAATGCGTATCACGAGGCACAAGGTGTAACAAAAGACGAGGCGGCAGCTATTATGTGGTTTAGCCTTTCAGCCCAGCAGGGCCATAAATATTCCATTGCCACATTAGCTTCTGTCGAGAAAGAAGCAACGCCAGACCAAATATCGGAAGGTAAAAAACGTGCCGATGCATGGCGCACGCAACATCCCGCAAATTAATTCACTAGAATTTATACATTCAAGTTTTTAAGGGGCTTTGGCTCCTTGTAAGGTCATTACACTGACCTCCATACAAACGCTACTGTGCAATATTGAAATGAATAGTGTTACACATCCGAAACGAGACGCCAGCGCGGCAATTATATTTTGTTTTTTACTTGTCATCGTAGAGTGTGCGGTTTTTCCTGATTTCGGAGAAACGTTTCATTCCGTCAAAAGACTGGGCTTTTTCTGTGCCGCGATATTCGTAGGTGGCATGGTCTTGTTTCGCTCACACATCATTTATCGCGATAGCTGGATAGGCGTCCTAACTCTATTACTTCTAAGCCGGTTGCTTACTTACCGACCTGAATTTAACTTTGGGTTATACGCGCAATCTTGCTGCATGACTCTTGCATTTATCATCATCGTTCTGGGGTTGCCTTGCGTTAAACTTTCTCCCCTTAAGATAGCAACTGCATTCGTCGTTTGCGCGCATCTTATTATGGCGGGACTGTTATGGAATATATTCGCACATGAGCCTTTATTTTCCATTCCACAGATGGATTTTTTAAGTTCGTTACTGGGCTCACGCGATGCCGTCTGTGTTCTTCTGGCGCAATTATTGCCATTGCAGATACTTTGCTTTCTGCGGGCCAAGCGCACTTCATGGAAGATACTATTATATCTTGGACTTCTTGCAGACGTGTATTTCATTTTTGCTTTGCGTACCCGCTCAGCATGGGTAATGACTGCGGTCATTGCCATGGGTATCGCATACCCAGCCCTTGGCCTGAGAATTACCTCAGCCATTAAAGCGTGGATCGCCTTCTTGCTAGCCAGCGTGATTATCATGGGCGTGATTGCCGTCATGCCCACGCCTTTTAAATGGCGAAGCGCCATGCCCTACCAAGAAAGTATAATCTCATTTGCGCATGTCAGCCAATGGAACAGCCGTGAAGAGTTATGGAGCATAGGACTGGCCATGGCGATAGAGCATCCTGTTCATGGAGTGGGCAGCGGTAATGCGCGCGTTTACCTTCCTGAATATGCCGATTTAGCCAGCGTTCCACACAGTTATTTTTCTGACAATATGCCGGGTTTATACAATGACTATCTGCAGGCATTTGCAGAAAATGGGTTTGCAGGAGGTACGCTATTACTGATTGCTTTGCTGTTTTTTCCACTACGCGAGGGCATGCGTGCATTGCGAAGTTCTGAGCAGAGTGATGAAAGTTTCTCTCGTTACCTGCTTTTTGTGTCCTGCATTGCCTTATCAATTGACGCCTTCGCCGACTTTCCATTTGAAAGGCCGGGCAACCTCCTCGCATTTGCCGTATGTTTCATGGTTGCGCGCGCACCTAGCCTTCAGACAATGCCTCTTCGGGCGAATATCTCCATCCCTATTCGGCTTGGCATTATAGCGCTCACCTGCATTGTGATTATGCAGGCCGCAACTTTTACCATCCGACTCGCCTACAGAGAAACAGACTCGCTTTGGTATGCATTCCGCCTATGGCCTTGGGATATATATTGGAACGATCTTTATGCTTATCGTTTGTCTCAGGCGCATAATAAGCATCTGCATGAATATGTATCTGCATCGCAAAAGAATTGGCCCTATCGCGTTTCCACCAAACACTCGATGGCACTTGAAGCGACCCAAGATCATCGATGGGAAGATGCATTACAGCTTTACAGCCAAATATTCACCTACAAGCATGGGTGCATCAGCGCTCCATTTACCTCTTATCTCGATCTGCTTGCCCGCTATGCCTATGTACTGCCGCGCGAGCTTACGGCCAGAGAACTGGGAACGTGTCCGAATATATCCTCGCTCCAATGGGCGCAAACGCAGAGTTATATTGCAGAATGGCAAGACCATCCATTAGTTTCAGCCAACTGGAGAGGGCGTTTCGAGCCTTATCTGATCAAAGGCAAGGCATTCGAGCCTCTTATCAGCGATGCGCTGCTCGATACATTTCCAGCCACTCAGTTTTATAGCCCGCTGCCTCTGTCGGAGAATCGTTTCCTCCTTGATGGAGCGGACAAATTGCAAGGGCGGAAAATTTCTCTTTTTCTTTTTGATAAGGGCAAAAATACTCTTACCGATCTGACGCCGCCTTCTGAAGATAATGGTAATGCCTGTGTATCAAAAGATACGTCGAGAGTGTCGTGGAAAAACTCTAAGCAGCAGGTTTTCGGCGAGATTGGGCAGGAAGCCGCTATAACACATTTGCAAACCACTCCTGTGCTTTTTACTTCTTGTAAATGGGTGGATAATACTCACCTTTTAGGCATACAGAATAAAACCGGCGCCGTGTTGTGGCGTTGTGCCGTCGAGGATAAAATTACCTGCACTCCTACGCATCTTTTGGACGGTTTTGTCGATACGCATGGCTTCATACAGTCATCAGATATTCCGCTTATATCCGGCTTGAGACGCTCCGAAACATTCCGAAAGATATATGCGATAGATCGCAATGGCGATAACCTTACCGAAAACGCCGTCCAAAATATTAATGCTGATATTCTCGATAAAGAAGACAATCTCATCCGTGTAGGCGCGAAAAGCTACTACTGGATTACGGGATACCGCCAGCCAGCGGAAAACGAGATTATATATAAAGCAAAACACATAGGCTCGGAGGTCTACAGCATAGCTTCTGGTGAGACACATGCGAAAACGCTGGCTCAATGGAAGGCCGGACACTGGCAAACCTTAATCATGTCGCACCTGCCCCTGGCGAATGATATTCCGGTTCCGCATGAAGTCATAATCTCGGGCAAAAAAGAGCGGTATCAGGGATTTTATTTCGGCAATCTGCAGACAAAAAAAGTTATTTTATGGTGGCACGGCGGGCCTAAAGAGAACGTATCTCCACGTTATAATCCCTATTTTCATTATCTAACGCGGCAAGGATATGGCGTTCTCGCCATGAATTATCCTGGCAGCGTTGGCCGGGGGCGTGAATTTGAAGAAGAATATAGCGAGCCCTATCTTCAAGACTGCCTGGACGCATCCGTAGACTTTCTAAAGCAGCGCAAGGTCGGCACGATTGTCAGTTGGTCTATCTCTGCAGGAGCAACGGTGCAGGCATTGATTGCCGCCCACAATCCGGGAATTGTCGCAATGGTTGATCAATCAGGAATAGGGCAGCAGGGATTACGCGATGCCGCGATGCGCGCGCACATACCCTATTTCTCCATACGCGGAATGTACGACCCTGGCTATCATGGAAGTGCGACAGAATATATTTATCCCGACGGACATGATATTACACATTTTCAGGATTTCGGATTATTGATGTTGGATATATCCGCGTTTCTGCCATGAACCTCGTGAACTCGGGAATTGCACGATTGACAATCTTTTTTAGAAAATCGGCCTGTTTTTGCTTGATAGTCATCCTGCTATTCTCCGGTGTAACGCTATGCATCTATATCAGCGCACCGGTGGACGAACTTCACGGGGTAGTTACTTATGGCCCTCCGTTTAAAAGTTATTTACGCCAGGCAGGCCTGGGGTTGCCCGATAATCTTACTCTAAAAGATATGCCGGCCGATCTCGTACTGGCCCTCATGGTAGGTGAAGATACCGAATTTCCCTACCACCATGGCGTTGCGCTTGATAAAATTTACCAGAGCATAGAGCGGCATTTCCGGCTGGGAGAGCCTTTAATCGGCAACAGCTGCATTACCCAACAACTGGTGAAGAATGTCTTCACGGGTGCTGATCATTCATTCTTACGTAAATACATTGAAATTATATATTCATTTAAGATGGAAAGACATTTTTCCAAAGCCGAAATATTTACGCTTTACGTCAATGTTGTGCAGGTAGGCCCGGATTCTTTTGGTCTGAAGCAGGCGGCAAAGGATTATTTTGGCAAGCCGGTAAAGCAGCTAAATACTATGGAAGACAGTTTTATTGTAGCCAGCCTGCCTGCACCCGTCACCTTCACGCGATGGTTTCGAGAAAGAGATGAGCGGCTTGTGGCCTCGATGCGTTGGCGCATGCAGCATATATTGCAATACACGCTTATCATTAAAAACAAGCTATTCGCCGGAAAGAACCCGCCAGATATAGACGACAATTTTTTTAAGTCCTATTTTCATGGAATTTCCATTGAACGCTATGACGGGGATACGCCCAATGACGATCGTTTTAAGCTGGAGTCTGAACGTGAAATCGAGGATTTCATTCAGCGTCGCGTGACGTCTCACTGAAGCAATTCGACTTAGGGCTCATTAGGAGCAAGATTTATGTCGTACTGCTCAACGCTACGCAAATCGATAAAATAAGACGCTGAGTTATTAGGGTTAAAATATACGGGCAGATGTTTTAGTGGCGAGGCTATCCTCATCCGACGCCCCACAAACGTTAGTATACAGGTAATAATATATTAAGAATTAACTGTTATATTCTGTGGATGATTAATGACAGAAGTCTATGAATCACCTGTGCAACTGTTTGGAGTCAAAAGTAAAAATGGGGAGATACGCATGACAATAGATATTCTTAAGACAGATCAGGTAAAAGCGGTACGCCAAGAGCTCCTCGACCTTTCCGAAAATGGCAATGATCAGGGATACGCAGCCAAGGCGCTGGAATTCATGCGCGCCTGCGGCGTTCCTGCGGTCGCGATAGCTGAAGACGGCAACGCCGTGGAAAGTGGCGCAAGCGTCGTCAAAAGCATGATCAATGGCGTTCCTATTTATGCCATTCATGACACCACAAAAAATGAATATGAGGGTATTCGCGATAAAGCACGCGGCGCCTATAAACTCTGGAATGAATTGCCGTTGGTCGCTCGCCAGGAATTTTTTCGCATCATGGCGGAAGAAGTGGGGCCTAAATACAAAGATGCAATCGACCTTGCCATCACCCTTGACGTGGGAAAGGCCGGTTCTGAATTCGCCAAACTTGCCGAGTGGGACAAATGGGCGGCATCACAGTCGGTGCATGACCATATCTGCAACGTGTACCTGAGGGATGACAGAGGCAGAATATTTACCAGCGATGCCATACCTGCTGACTCCAAGCACGTGTTTTACTACATGGGGCCGGAAGCCAAAGGCGCCGGCGTCGCAGGCGGCACTAACGGGTTTAATTATCCCGGCGCGCTTATCATGCCGGATGTCGCCTCCAGCCGCGTGGGCGGCAACGCGCTGATTGCAAAAGCACCCGCCAAGGCACCGGCATTTTTATTTATCCGTAAAAAAGCCGAAGAAGAAGCGCTCGAACTGATGAAAGCACGATTTAACGATTATGCATGGGCAGGTGAAGCCAAAGGCAAAGGAATCGATTTCACCGAGGCATCGACCCTGCAATCACTCAAGGACGGATTGGGCATCATTTCCGGCAGAGGGGTCATTGAGCAATGGACAAAAGACTCCAGCACCTTCCGTATGGTTGGCGGTGGCGCTGCGGGTAAAATATACCGCGACTATCGCGAAACTGCGGGTGTCGATCCCAGCCTGCATCGCACTATTCTGGAACTGGCGGGCAACAATCCCGTGGCAATAATGCCTTCCGCACAAGATCTGGCTGATAAAACCGGAGCGAAGCTGGGGCTGGAAAAAATAGTAAAAGAAATTGCCGAAGGCAATAAAGGCAATTCCGGCCAGCGCTGCACCAGCCCGCGCCGGTGGTTCGTGCATGCGGATATCTACGATAAGGTGAGAGACCTTGCCGTTGCCGAATATACGCGCAGCGAAAATAACGCCGACGGAGCCATTGCCAATCCTCTAGATCCTAATACCAAAATCGGGGCGATGGATGAGGGCGGCTTCAAGATGGCGCAGGAATATCTTGAAAAGTGCCGCAATGCCGGCGCAAAAGTGATCGGCGGCCAGCGGATATTTGAAAACAAGTTTCCCAAAGCGCAATACATGGCCCCTGCCCTGGTGATATGGGACGGTGTGCCTGAAGAAAAGAAAGCACTGATGCATGAGAGGGAAATTTTCGCTCCCATCGCCAATCTTGAGAAAGTGGCCGATCTCGCTGAAGCAATAAGCAAAACCAATCTGAGCAAAGAGCACTTATCGGGCGCTATTTACACAAATGACAAAACCGAACTCGAAGAATACGCCATCAAAACAAATCTTGGCTCTTTGATGCATATCATGCCGCCTAAAGATCAATCGCCCGCCGGTTTGCATGCAGGCAGAGACCAGGGCGGCATAGGCGAAACCGGTGGCCATGGAAGTTTGGAACAGTATCTCATACGCACGGGCAATCCTCGAATGATTGCGATGTCGCCGGAGATGGCAAAGAACTTTAGACATAAGCCCGCCGCCACTGCTGCAAAAGGCTAAAGAGAAGCCAATAGGCACTATTTAGCAGCAGGCCAATACTAAAGCCAAGGACAGGCGTCTGCAGAACGTGTATGCATTCCATGATATAGGTCATAGAATCCTGCGCACAGCACAACAACGAACAGCTTCACTGAGCTACTTATCTGTGCGCGACGGAACTGACAGGCATTACTGTTTAAAATCCCCTTTGTTTCCCACACGCTTTTCTACAGGTGGCAGCCAATGCATCAATACGTGACGTAATTCCGACTTACGCAGTGGTTTAGTAATGAAATCGTTCATTCCTGCTTGCAGGCATTTTTCTCTATCGCCTTTCATAGCGTTGGCGGTAAGCGCAATGATAGGTATATTTTTAATGTGCTGCGGCATCCGGCGCAAAATGGCGCTTGCTTCGAATCCATCCATTTCGGGCATTTGGCAATCCATCAGAATAAGATCAAAGGGTTGATTTTTTACTATTTCCAATGCCTCTTCGCCGTTATGCACGGTCATGGTGTTACAATGGAATTTTTGAAGTATCCGGTTTGCGATTTCACCGTTGGAGCTGTTATCCTCCACCAGCAGTATGTTCGCTCCTGCTAAAAATGCCTCTTTGCTGTCATCTGCATCTTCATCCTGGTGGCGACGGGTAACCGGCAAGGCGTCCTGCGCAAAGTGTTGCAGCAATATTGTTGCTGTAAATGTAGAACCCACCCCAGGCATACTCTCCACGGCGATATCCCCGTGCATCATTTGTACAAGCTGCCTGCAGATAGAGAGCCCAAGCCCCGTACCACCATATTTTCGCGTAGTAGAGGCATCGGCCTGCGAAAATTTATCGAAAATAATCTGCAGTTTTTCCGTTGGAATGCCAATACCGGTATCTTTTACGGCAATTTTGATCCTAGCATATCCTGGTGAAGCAGTTTCCCGCATTTCCTCCACCAAGACATGAATGCAACCCTTATGTGTAAATTTAACCGCATTGCCTATAAGGTTTAAAAGTATCTGACGAACTCGCACCCGATCGCCCATTACATAACGCGGTATGCCTGGCGTTAGCTGTATACTCAGTCTAACCCCGCTTTCTTTCATATTGGGAAGAAATACCCGTACCGTCTCTTCAAGAGTTTCGGGCAGATCGAAGGGAATGCAATCGAGCTCCAGTTTTCCTGCTTCTATTTTGGAGAAGTCGAGTATGTTTTCAATAATATCAATGAGAATTTCGCTTGAGCTTAACACCATGTGAAGGGTATTTACCTGCTCTGCGGCCAGCTTCGTATCGAGCAATAATTCGGTCAGGCCTATAATACTATTAAGCGGGGTGCGGATCTCGTGGCTCATATTGGCTAAAAAAGCACTTTTGGCGTCATTGGCGGTCTCGGCTTTGCGTTTTGCCACCTCGAGCTGGGAAGTGCGCTCCTCTACTTTTTCCTCGAGCGTCTCATTTACCTGTTTAAGCTCCTGATCGCGCTTGCGCACTTCTTGCAGCATCTCATTAAAGGCCTGGGCAAGAATACCGGTTTCATCCGGATAAATAGATTGTGCCTGCTGTAAAGTATCATGGCCCTGGGTGAAAGACTGCGCGCGTCCCGCAAGCTCAAGAATAGGATTAGAGATAGTGCGGCGAAAATATACGGTAAGCAGCAAAGTAACACCTAGTACCATCAACGACGTGAGGGTACTGATCAATATGATCTTATTAACATAAGCATTGATCTCGCGCTCATCGGCCATCATAAATATATGACCCACCGTTTCTTTATTTCTGCTGATTTTCTGAAACGCTGTCATAGAGTGCTGCCACAAAGGCTGTTCGTGTTGCAATAAGTGAATATCAGGGCAGACAGCATTGCCGGGATCCGGTGCGCGGTATCCGGCAAATAATGCGCCTTGCATATCGTAGATACATGCAAGCTGGATGGAGGGACTTATGTGGAAAATCTCCAGATTGTGCTGGACTTGGGCATTATCCAAAAATATCAGCGCGGCGGCGTTATGATCGCCAGTAATAGTGGTGGTTATTGCCAATGCTTCAATCGTGCTTCTGCGCATATCATAAATGAGATAGGCGGTAATCGCAGTGACGGTCAGTACAACGGCAGCTATGCTGATTCCCATTGTCATCAGCGTCAGTTTTCGCTTAATGGACATTTCCACTCCTACAGCATAGGTAGGAAATCATTTTAGTTAATATATATTAATAAATTAATAATAATGACAAAAATGTGTTAACCATAAGAAGTACATACAAAAACATATCAAATTTTAGATAAATTAATTATATATCAATATATTGAATGGTTTGATGTTTTGTAGATTTTTTGCATTGTGTGAGGTATAATATTTAACATTATTAGAATTTTGTTAACGATTTATTTTTATAAATATTAACGATGTCAGATATTCACTCCTTCGATAAAAGAGAAAATCTTTCATCTTTTTGCAATCAAGCGGCAATGGAGACCAGCCGGGAAAGCATGAAGGCGGACCTGGAAATCATAGGCTATGGACTGTCGCACGATCTGCAGGCTCCATTACGTGCGATTTTTAATATATGCGAACAATCGGTGAACGAATATCCGTGCTCGGATAAAATGGCGCAAGCGGTGCAAAGCATCAAGTATGAGGCCGAGCAGCTGAAGATATTATCGGACGGGATGCGCGAATATTTACGGCTGGATACATATGTCCCTAAGTATCGTTTGCTGGACAGTAGCGCAATTGTCGTATCGGCACTTGCCGAGCTTGAGGAAAAAATACGAGCCAGCGAGGCAAGGGTAACTTATGATGTCCTGCCGCAGATTTATGGACACCAGGGTCGGCTGACACGTCTTTTTACCGGGCTTCTCGATAATGCGCTGAAGTTTCGCAATCCCGTTCCCAGGATTCACCTCTGCGCACATCGTGCCGGGGATTTCTGGCAGTTTTGCATCAAAGATAATGGCATAGGCATTGATGAGGAATTCCATCACGCCGTTTTTATTCTTTTCCAGCGGTTTCATGACACGCAGATATATCCCGGTCATGGAATGGGATTGGCGCTTAGCCGTAAGATCGTCGAATCGCATGGTGGGAAGATATGGCTGGAATCTGCTCCGGGAAAAGGCAGCTGTTTCCAATTTATACTCCCAATGTCATCAGTAAAGGAGACGCAAATATGAGTGAAGAAAATATCCGGAGGGCCTATCATCCGGAGCTGGTCATCTTAATCGTGGAAGACCAAATACTGTTTGGAAAAGATATAAAGCACGCCTTATTCAAACATAAGGTAGTGTTTGCACGCAGCGTGGAAGAAGCAAAACAAAAATACGAAGAATATATACCTCACATGACGTTTTTAGATATCGATTTGCCGGACGGCACGGGTTTCGAGTTGCTTGATTTTATTCGTGAGCGCGAGCCGGAGGCCTATATTGCCATGCTTACTGGCAGTAAGGTAGAGGCTGACGTGTCGCTTTCGCAGAAAAAAGGAGCGCGAGGATATATCATAAAACCCTTTACCAAATCCAAGATAGAACAGCATCTGGCCCAGTATCTGGAATTCAGGGAAAAACAGATAAAATTTTCGCTGCAGCAGACCGAAGCCCACCGCAAAGCGGAGCTATATCTGGCGCCGAATATGATTATTACATAGTGCCATTCAAGAGATTAGACAGTTGCGGGCTTTCGCATCGGCAAGAGACAGTCACTTTGCAAACGACTGGAGCCAGAAATGTGGCGACCCCTACGGGAATCGAACCCGTATTACCACCTTGAGAGGGTAGTGTCCTAACCGTTAGACGAAGGGGTCTAGGCTGCAAAGAGGCAGATGTTTACTGCAGGAACTGCAAGCTTTCAAGCCCAATAGACGACTTTTAGCCGCAAAGCGGGCCGCAAATGCGGGTTGCGGAGACTTGTCGGGTATTCTACAACTTGCCGCATGCGCATGCTTCTTATTAAAAAGCCCATCGACCAGATTGAGAGCGAGACCAACGAGTCCCCGCTTAACCGCTCTCTCTCTGCGATGAATCTCGTAAGCCTTGGCATCGGCTGCATTGTCGGTGCGGGTATCTTTGCGCTTACCGGCGAACAGACCGCTGTGTATGCCGGGCCCGCCATTCTCATCTCTTTTGCGCTTGCTGCTATCGCCTGCGCTTTCGCCGCTTTGTGCTATGCGGAGCTCGCCTCCACCTTGCCCGTCTCCGGCAGCGCATATACCTATGCTTACGCAACGCTGGGCGAACTGCCTGCATGGATTATGGGCTGGCTGCTTATTCTTGAGTATGGCATCGCCGCCTCCACAGTCGCCGTGAGCTGGTCGGGTTACTTCGTCAGCCTGATGAAGGACATGGGAATCGTGATCCCCGCATCGTTCGCCACGCCTACCCTGCTTTACGATCCCAATGTTGGTGGCATGGCAGCGGTGAGCATAGGTGCTGCGTTCAATTTTCCGGCGTTTGCCTCTGTAATGCTGCTCACGCTACTGCTGATTGCCGGCGTCAAGGAATCAGCGACAGCCAATAATATTATCGTGGTGCTCAAGGTCACGGTACTTGTGTTGTTAGTGGCTTTTGGCCTGCCCTACATCAATCCCGCGCTCTGGCATCCGTTCATCCCCGATCCGGTTATCATTGCCGACACCCAGACAAAAATTCCGGTCGTGCATTACGGCTGGGGCGGGATATTGCACGCCGCCGCGGTCATCTCGTTTGCATTTGTGGGTTTTGAGGCCGTTTCCACTGCGGCGCAGGAAGCCAAGAATCCGCAGCGCGATATGCCGATTGGTATTCTTGCCTCGCTGGCTATCTGCACGGTGCTTTACATTGCGGTGGGCGCCGTGCTGACCGGTCTGGTGTCCTACAAAGATCTCAATGTGCCCGATCCTTTAGCTGTCGCCGTGGATGTTCTGCATATCGGCTGGCTTAAATGGACAATCAAAACCGGCGCCATCATCGGCATGTTCTCTGTGACACTCGTATTGCTTTACGGCCAGACACGCATTTTTTACAGCATGGCGCGCGACGGGCTGCTGCCTGAAATCTTCAGCCGCATCCATTCCCGTCTTAAAACGCCGCATTGGAACACACTCATCGTCGGATTGATTACTGCATTGGTGGCAGGATTCACACCTATCGATATTCTGGGTGACCTGGTAAGTCTGGGTACTTTGCTTGCCTTCACTATCGTCTGTTTTAGCGTCCTCTATCTGCGCTATACGCGTCCGCAAATGAAACGTGTATTCAAGGTCCCCTTTTTCCCGTGGACACCGCTGCTGGGCATTGTTTCATGCATTTGGCTAATGTCAGGCATTTTCAATATGATGGCGCTACTTTTTGAATATTATATCCCCGCCGGGTTGCTGATATATTTTCTTTATGGCCGCCGAAACAGTAAAATCCGGGCAAATTCAGCCGGTTTGTCATAATTTTTTAACATATACCCGTTATGATAAAGTAGTCGTAATAGGGAAAAACTGGCGTGAGCATCTACCGTTTTAACGATCATTCGCTCATAGAAAACGTGACCATCGAGCGTTCCGCAGGTGGCGGCATGCGTGCTTATCTATTTGCACGAGCGGGCAGCGACCCGGCCAAACTTGAATCGCTTAAATCTGCTTTCAACGCTCACGGCATACTGTGGGCGCCCACCAGCGAAGACGGACGCGCCGTCCTTGAACTGCGCGGCCTGAAGCAAGATGAAAGCAGTTTGTTGCGCCTGCTGAAAATGCAGGGCGCTGTCACCAGCAATTATCAGAAATCTGCTTCCATTGGCGATAAGATCAGCCTGGAAGACAGCCTGAAAAAGAACACGCTTAAAGCCAGCGGCTGGGCGTATTTCATCGGCGATATGAGCTTCCTCGTCTATGGCTGGAAAGAAGCTTTTGAAGGCAAGAAGCTCACCAAACCGGCCGCGCTTATCGCCGGCATTTTCTATGCGCTGGGCACACCGGCCATGATGTTCTTCGGCCGCGGCGACAAATCCGATTTCCAGCTCAAGGATATTTCCAACAATACACTAAACGAGCTCAAGAAACAGGGCGTTAGTATCCCCGATGGCGCCGCCATCAGCGCCGTGTCCAGTGGCCATACCGCAAGTTTCGGCAGAAGGGTCCTAAACTTTCTTCAACGTTATCCGGCGGAAATCACCAATGGGCTTTTTGGGGTTGCCGGCACGATGATGCTATGGACCGGCATCAGAGATTATAAAAATGTCAGGCAGGAAATCGCCAAGAACGGCAAGCAGAATAAAGGCTCGCGCCTTGTTACTGCTATCATCGATATGGGCATCGGCGTGTTCACTGTATTTTCCGGCCTGGTATCGGTGTTTGTCGAGGAAGAAGAACCCAATCGTAATGAGCCCAAGAACACCGGGCTCGCACGCGCGTGGCAATTCGTCACTGAAAAGCCTCTGCGCACTGCCGGTGCAGCACTTGGTATCAGTACACTTGGTCATGCGACAGCCACCGCCATTCAATATAAGGCGGGCGAAATCAGCACCAGCGCAGTGGCAGGCCGCGGTGTATTCTCGTTTACCAACCTTAGCGCTGAAGGACTGATGGCTATTTCATCTAAGGGGCATGGTGCAGGCGTAAAATCTGATAACAGCCTTGATCGCTCGGTTTATGCTGTTATGGCAGACTTGGTGCAGCGCAGTCCTTCAGAAAATCGTGAGCGGCTGATAGAGCAGCTTACTTCATACCTTTCGGGCAAGAAACATCTGGGAGGTGAAGCCTCCGCTATCAGCCAAGGCATTCGTGAACAGCTGGCAACATACGCCAACAATCCCTGGATCACACCTACAGCAACTCAGACGCCTTCTATGGAAAAGCCAGCGGAAGAACCTTCTACACGCTGGCAGAAAAAGATGACGCCTGCGCAAGCAGAAACGCTGTCGGCAACACCCTCGATGATGTAATTAAGCTACTGTGCAGCGCTAGCGTGCTGGCCGCTGCCGGAGGCGCCCATTTCTTCCAGAGCACGAATGATGGGGTAATTATTATGCTGCGTGGCAATCGCCAGCGGCGTCAGCCCATCTTTATCCGTAACGTTGAGATCCGCATGCCGCGCTATCAGCAACCGGGTAGCATTAATGGCGTTGTGCTTGACGGCCACGAGCAGCGGTGTGTCGCCCGCATGATTGACTACATTCACTTTGCGCCCGGCATCAAGTAGCGCACGCAGGCCATTGATATCGTCACGTGACGTGGTCAGGAACACAAGCGCATCATATTGCTGCAGTGTGTGCTCCACAGGAAGATGCTTGTTGTGGATGTTGTATTTTGGCTTGTAGATCGCAGAAGACAAGCGCTCATGACGGAAATAGGTGGCCGAGCGCGCATGCACAACCACTGCCTTTTTGTGATGCTTGGCAATTTTCTTTGGAGCCTCTGCATCTGCCTTCTTATTGTCAGCAATCGTTACCGGCTGCGGCGGCTTTGCACTCGCTGCAGGAGGCGGAGCCAGCGTCACCGTCGAGGGCGGCAAAATATTACTGGTCGTCTTGGCTATTGAAGGCGGCGGCGGGCTAGGCAGTGTTTCTATTTTAGCCGCGCTTGGCGGCGTAGTTCCCGGCAAAGGGGGAAGAGCCGGGAATGGGGAAACCGCTGCCGGTGCAGCTGGAGCGGCTGCAGCAGTTGCGGGCAGAAGAGTGCCAGGCGTTGCCGGCAAAGCAGGAGCTGGAGCGACCGCTGCTGCGGATTTGGGTAATGCGGGGGTGATGCTTGCGGGCGGAGCGCTTATCGGGGATGTGCCAGTCAAGGGAGGCAATGGGGGCAATTCGGGAAATGCCGCGGTAGGGCTAGCAGCTGTTGCCGGTGTTGTAGATGCTGCAGGAGTCGGCGCTGGCGCATTGGGGAGTTTTAATTCTGTAAGTCCCGTGCCTGGAATCTTCGCGGGAGGCAATGACGATGACGGGCTGGCCGGTGTCGCAGACGCAGGCGATGCCGGCGTGGAAGCTGACGGCAATGGGGGTAATTCGGGAGGCAACGGCGCCAGCATCGAAGGTGCGGCGACGGTGTCTACTGCTCTTGCAGCAGATATGGCAGCGGAGGAAAAAACGACCGCGAGAAGTAGGATCCTGATGAGCAGGTACATAATGTTGTCCTGTAAGTCTGTGACTGTGCTTTTATTCATAAACTAGCCTGTTTGTGGCCTTAAATGGAGTATGGCACGGCAAAATTTAACGAGTGGTTAACAAGGCAGGCGGGAAGCCTGAAACTTGCTTTGGCAATGCTTTATTCTGGCGGCCTGTAGCGAAAAAGTGACAGAACTGCTCGCACTTGCACAAAAAATGGCTGTGCAGCGGGTTGTTTTTTGCTATAATACCTGTCCGCTTTGCAGAAAAATACACCTCCTCAGCAGGTTACAGGGATATGGAAGAAGAGCTGGCAATGCTCAAAAAGCTTGAGGCGCTGACGATGCACCATCAGGAGCTCGACGCCATGATCGACAAACTCAATGCCGAGAAATTCAAGGACGAATTTCAATTACACAGGCTTAAAAAAGAAAAACTCAACCTGCGCGATGAGATCAGCAAGCTGCAGGATGCCATTTACCCCGATATTATCGCCTAATCTTTATTTTGGTTTCGTGATCGAATCCATGAACTTATGGCACTCTTCGCCATTCTGATCTCCTTCACAGGCCGCGCGGCCTTTTTCACATTTTGCATCAATGCCACCAAATATATTCCCAAACGGCGTGTTTTGCATTTTGGGATCTTTCTGAACAAGTGCGGCAATCATTTTGCAATCCTGATACTTTTCCTGCCATGGCGCATTGAAGGGTACGGTTTCTATAGGATGATGCATGCCTTTTTCGGATGGCGAAGATGTTGTCGCAGCAGGATTGTTATTAGCGTGATTCATATAAAGTGCCGACCCGATGCCCACAAAAATCGCCACCACAAAAATGACTGCATATTGCAGGTTCATAGGGCTACTGCATTGCCTTGAATCTCAGATAATGATCGGCAAGCACACAGGCCATCATCGCTTCGCCGATAGGCACCGCGCGTATACCCACACAGGGATCATGGCGGCCTTTGGTCATGATCTCGGTATTATTGCCATGAATATCGACCGTCTGAACCGGCGTGAGGATCGAGCTGGTGGGTTTTACGGCAAAGCGTGCCACTATCGGCTGGCCACTGCTGATGCCGCCTAATATGCCGCCCGCGTGATTGGACAGAAATTCCACCTGTTTGCCTTTCGTGCGCATATGGTCGCCATTTTCCTCGCCACGAATTGCTGCGGCAGCAAATCCGTCACCAATCTCCACGCCTTTGACAGCGTTGATGCTCATGAGGGCGCGCGCCAGATCAGAATCGAGCTTGTCGTAAATCGGCTCACCCAGACCTGCGGGCACGCCTTCTGCCACTACTTCGATTACCGCCCCGATGCTTGAGCCCTCTTTGCGAATAGCATCCAGATAGCTTTCAAATTTCTGCGCTGCCACCTTGTCAGGGCAGAAGAACGGGTTATTGTTCACTTCATTCCAGTCCCATTTTTTGCGGTCAATCTTCTCCGTGCCCATCTGCACAAGCGCTCCGCGGATAACGATTTCTTTGGGTAATATCTTGCGTGCCACGGCACCTGCGGCCACACGCATCGCCGTCTCGCGTGCGCTACTGCGCCCGCCGCCGCGATAATCGCGAATGCCGTATTTCTTCCAGTAGGTGTAGTCGGCATGTCCCGGACGGAACTTATCCTTGATGTCGGCATAGTCTTTCGACTTCTGATCCTCGTTATAAATGACAAGGCTGATGGGCGAGCCCGTTGTCTTGCCTTCAAATACACCGGACAAAATTTTAATCGTGTCGGTTTCCTGGCGCTGGGTGGTATAGCGCGATTGCCCCGGTTTGCGTTTGTCGAGGTAGGGCTGGATGTCGGCTTCGCTCAGCGCAATGCGCGAGGGCACGCCGTCGACCACGCAACCTATCGCCTCGCCGTGACTCTCACCCCATGTGGTGAAGGAGAATAATGTGCCGAACGTATTGGAACCCATGGGAATAATCTAGCCGCACGCGCAGGCGGATGCAACGGCGTAATCAAGGCTAAAACCTATCTTTGCGTGATTTTATCGCTGTCTCTGGCTTCGGCGCGCTTGGTAAATTCCAATGGTGCGGCTTGCGGCGGTGGCAGAGCGCTCATACGCGCCAGCGCCGCGCGCATGACGCGCTCACCAAACTCTTCGCTCATCGGGGCAATGCTTAAATCGCAGTTTTCGGCAATCGCCGCATCGATGGGTAATACATCTTCTTGCACCTTGGTGAATGCGTTTTTATCTGCGATGCGCTCGCGCTTTTGCGCAATACTCTTACTGCGTTTTAGGACGGCTTCCGCCACCCGGTCAATAAACTTATGGCGATAATCTATATAGGTAACGACCAAGCAGACGCCTGCGGTCGCCGCCGATGCGACGGGGCCGATGATGCCAATCAAATCTTCGCTGTAATGTATGAGCCCATACGTTCCCAGTCCAAGGCCAATCGTGTTGATGGCACGACGGCTTGCAGGCATTTTAGGAACGGGATTGCCGCCAAACGTCTCGAGCAATAGATGCCAATAAGGATCGCCGCCGCTTGCCTCTGCCGCTGCCGCGGCGCCTGGGTCGAACCCGATATCATATGCATACGGCACAATCTCTACGCTGCCGCTTTTGCGCATGTTCACATGCATAACGATGCCCTGAAACACGCGCGGTGTACCGCGCGGATGAGGCTCGTTGAGCTCGCGCTGCTTGCGGCGGCGGTCGGGTTTGTAATGTTCTTTGGGACGCAGATTACCGTGCAGTCCCATCACCATGCAGAATGCCGGCACGCCCGCGATAGACTGCCAGTCACTCGCATCCGTGCCGCGTGTATAATCTTTTAACGCTTTCTGCGATGCCAGCGAAAGTTTATCCTTTTCATCAAGCGCTGTCACTTCACGGTCAAAGCGGTAGCTGCAGAAAAGACAGAGCTTTTCCCAGTGCCGCTTATCGATATTACTGCGTATCTGGCAGGTCTCCACGCCGTCCCTGGTGGTATATTCGGGAATGAATTCTGTGCTGCAATCATCGAAGATGCGGTTGAGTAGCTGTGCACCGCGCACCGCGGCTTCTTTATGCCTTACACGAAAGACGAGCGTCGGCGCGCCCTTCATGAAGGAATCGTTAGTATCCTCTTCGCTGATAAGATGCTTGGCGGGTTCGCCCTTAAAAGGCTCGACATGAATGCAACCGGGCGTCAGTTCGTTATCGAGCGCTTGCAAACCTCGCCAGAATTGCCTGCCGTCATAGCAACGTTCGTAGTTCTCATCGAGAAGAACGTATAGCTGCTCGCGCGAAGTGAGGGGCGGAAGTGGCATGCCCTAATGATACATTCCACGGCTTAAAATAGCGTTAAAGCGAGGCGCGTATAAATAATACTATAATATCAAAAGATTAGTGGTTTTGAACCACCGCAATATCCGGTGCATCGACTCGCTTCATGCCCACCACATGATACCCGGAATCGACGTGGAGATTCTCACCCGTCGTCCCCTGCCCCAGCTCCGAAAGCAGATAAAGCGCAGCACCGCCGACATCGGCCAGCGTGGTATTGCGCTGTAGCGGTGCGTTGAGTTCATTCCATTTAAGAATGTAGCGGAAATCACCGATCCCTGAAGCGGCCAACGTCTTGACCGGGCCAGCGGAGATGGCATTGACACGGATTTTCTGCCCGCCCAGATCGGCAGCCAGGTATTTCACGCTGGCTTCGAGCGCGGCCTTAGCGACACCCATGACGTTATAGTGAGGCATTACTTTTTCAGCGCCGTAATAGGTGAGCGTCAGCATGCTGCCGCCGTTGGTCATCAGCGGAGCCGCCCGCTTGGCCAGCGCCGTGAACGAATAGCAGGAAACGTTCAAAGTCAGCGCAAAATTGGCCGGGGATGTGTCGACGTATTTCCCGCGCAGCTCGTTCTTGTCGGAAAAACCGATGGCATGCACCAGAAAATCGATTGAACCCCATTCTTTGGCAAGTGCTGCGAACACCGCGTCCATCGACGCTTCGTCAGTCACATCACACGGCAGAATAATGGTCGAACCGACGCTGCCAGCCAGCGGGCGCACACGTTTTTCAAGCGCTTCGCCTTGAAAGGTAAAGGCAAGCTCTGCACCTTGGGCTGCCAGATACCTGGAAATACCCCAGGCGAGAGATTTGTCGTTGGCCACGCCCATGATGATGCCGCGTTTGCCCTTCATCAGAGTGCCGGTGGGAATAATCGATTCTTTTTCTTGAGTGTCGTTCATGATGTGTCTGACTTTATGGTTTAAATGTCGTGACCCACAAAAAACATCGCCCGCCCTTCATGTCAAGCATAAGGGGCGGGCGCATTCTTAAAAAAGTTAATTAGTTGCTGCTAGTATTCTGGATCTGCCAGCTTCCGTCAGGCTGACGGCAAGCCGTGCCGTAACCCTGCTTCTTCTCGCCGCCAACCACAATGGTCTGGCTGAATTCGCGGCAATAGGTGCCATCGGCTTTCTGGTAGGGCGCCTGCGGCGTCACTGTGCCGGAATTGCCGCTGTCAGGGTTTTTCCACGACGTCGGCTGACCGGTCGGCGAATTTTCCATCGCCTTCTGCGCAGCGGCATTGGCCGCGGCCGCATCGGCCTTGTCGAGCGATTTGCCTATCGAGCTGCCTGCAAATCCGCCGAGCAGCGCGCCTGCAGCTGTGGCAGCAATCTGGCCGGTTCCCCTGCCAAATTGCGAGCCGATAACGGCACCGCCGACACCACCTAATACCGTACCGATATCCTGTTTGGAGATACCGCCCGTATCCTGACCCGCGCCCGGAGGCGGCGGATTACAGCCTGCCAGCATGGAGGTCGCCACCAAGACGGCTAGAAACCGATGAAATTTCATATAACCTGTTCCTTATAAATTGATGGTAGAAATAAATGTGCTATGCGCAACAAAGAATACTGCCTATTTATTCCATAAGCCTGACATGTTATCAATAAAATCATCATTATCATTTCGTTAAATCTACATTGCATAAAATTCATCTTGCCCATTTATAGCCAGAATTCTCAAACGAAAGACCAAGGGCCGGATAGCCCGTCTGGTCATCTGATGCGGCGCGCCACCTTGCTGTCGCTGGTGGTAGGCATTATTCTGGTGACGCTTAAGGGAATTGCCTGGTCGATGACCGATTCGCTGAGCATGATGTCTTCGCTTGCCGACTCGATGCTCGACGTCATCGCCTCCACTATTAACTTTATGGCTGTGCGCTATGCGCTGCAGCCCCCTGACCACGAACACCGCTTCGGCCACGGCAAGGCGGAAGATCTGGCCACTCTTGTACAAGCTATATTTATCTGCGGCTCCGGCGTATTCCTTGTTATAGAAGGCATCCACCGCATTATTTCACCCTCGACCATTTACAATTCAGCTATCGGCATCGGCGTCATGATCGTCTCGATTGTGCTCAGCCTCGGCCTCGTGGGCTATCAGCGGCATGTGGTGCGCAAAACGGCTTCGGGCGTCGTGGCCGCGGACGCGCTGCATTATTTTGTCGATTTCCTCACCAATGTCGGAGTTATTGTCGCCTTGTGCCTTACAGCGGGACTTGGAATCAAAGTTGCCGACCCGTTCATCGCTCTGCTTATCGCCGCCTATATTCTCTATGGCTCCTTCACCATTGGCCAGTCAGCCTTTCAGAATCTTATGGACCGCGAATTTTCAGATGCCGAACGTGAGGAAATCAAGCGCATCGTCTGCGCAGATTCGGAAGTTATCGGCCTGCACGAGTTGCGTACGCGCAGGTCGGGTATCCATGGCTTTATCCAGTTCCATCTGGATCTTGACCAAAATATGAGCCTAAGGCGTGCGCATGAGATTTCCGACCGTGTGGAAGATGCGCTGATGAAGGCGTTTGCCAATACCGACATTATCATCCATCAGGATCCACTTCACGGCGATAAGACGCCATAATAACAAAATATTAATGTGATTATTTATTAATTGCATTTTTAAAGTGTAATATTATACTGCGGATATGCCAAAGGCTGGAAAAAAAATATATCCCGTCGCCATCATCGGTGCGGGCCCAGGGGATCCGGAACTACTAACGCTTAAAGCCCATCGGCTGCTTTGCGCGGCAGAAGCGGTGGTCTATGACCGGCTTATTCCCCCCGAGCTTTTGGATCTCATTCCCAAGGGTGCGGCGCGATTCTTCGCCGGCAAATCCTGCAAGCAGCACGTCATGACGCAGGAAGAAATCAATGAATTGCTGGTGTCGCTTGCGCGTGCGGGCAGAAAAGCGGTGCGGCTCAAAGGTGGCGATCCGTTTATTTTTGGCCGCGGCGGTGAAGAGGCCGAATACCTTGCCAAGCATAACATAGTTTTTGATATCGTCCCCGGCATCAGCTCTGCGTCAGGCTGCAGCGCCTATGCGGGCATTCCGCTGACACACCGCGATCTTGCCAGCTCCGTGCGCTATATCACCGGCCACTGCAAAAACCCGGACACCGAGTTCGACTGGCCGTCGCTCGCCGATGCAAGCAGCACGCTGGTGGTGTATATGGGACTTGCCAATCTGCCTATTATCGCGCGCAAACTTATAGAGTATGGGCTGCCCGAAAATTTTCCCGCCGCCGCCATTCAGGATGGCACTACCCCCCAACAACGCGTCATCGTCAGTACCTTAAAAAATATTGCAAGCGATGTGAAAGCAGCGCAATTAGAACCGCCTACCCTGCTCATTATTGGAAGAGTGGTTTCATTGCATAAGGCACTCCATAGAAGCAAAAAACCAAATTCCGCCACTCAGCCGACCACCTCTGTTGCCGTCACTTCCTGACGTAAGGCCATGTCATATACGTGCCAATAAAATAGGCTCAGCACCAGTGCGCCTATAGGCAAAGAAAGCTGAATAAGCGGCAGAAACCAGACCGCGCCATACAGTAAAACCTTCTGCCAGCGCAGAGGTTCGTTGTCATGCCACAATAGATACAAAACAGCGATAGATACTATGGGCAGGTCATACACGAACGTATAAGGTGTGATTAGAAACATGCCGGCTGCAACTATCATAAAATGCATCCCTGAATTGCGAGTGGCGGTAAATGCATAATAGCTACTGATAAGTATTATTACGCTGCAGCAGGCCTGTGCAACCATCGCCGCCATCGGATGGTGGGTAATGAATAAGACGAACATATACATAGTGGGCATCCCTCTATGAAATAATGCACCCATTAAATAGGACGCATACGTCGATATCTGCGTAAAATAGGCCTCCCATGCATTCGTGCCGAATGCCGCGATGCTGGCGCAGATGATGCAAAGCGCGCTCGCAAACGATGCCACCATTGTTCGCCAATTGCGTGTAGCGCAGAGATAAATCGGCACCATTAAAGCAAGTTGCGGCTTGATTATCATTGCCCCAAACAACATTCCGGCAACGTAAGGCTTGCGGGCATTTAAATGCATTGCCGCTATCAATAATGCCGATGTCAGCAACCCATTTTGTCCTTGAAACATGCTGTAGCTTACATTGGGTATTAAAAGGCAAAGCGCCGCACATACAAGAAAGTTGAGATGTGCCGGGCGATTGGCAAGAACGAATACGATTAACGAAATGCCAAGCCAAATAATTAACGCTGCCTTGTAGGGCAATATTCCCAGAGGCCACACTATGAGAAGAAAAGTCGGAGGATACGCCCACACACGGCCGGGATCATCAAACTCCGCGATCATTTTATTGGCATATACCAGCGGTTCATATACTGCCTGTGCGCCCTGCGTTATCAACAACCGCGCCGCCATCCAGAATTCTGAGAAATCCAGGCCTATGACCGTATGGTCATGTGCCAGATTGCCAGCGATCGGCAGATAGTGACGGTATAAATAACAGAGGAAGTCTATAAAATAGACGCCGCTTGAAATACCAAAGATAAGAAAATATGCCTGTCGCGTCGTAAGCGGCTGGCGCATCTTCTGGCAGATAAGTGCTAGGCGACTTTTGAAAGCAGCCGCGGGCATGTATGCTTAGTCTTCGACTTCGACGTTATCGCCTTCGAAGGAAAGACCAGACTTGCCACCGGCAACACCCACAGTGAGGTGGTCAGCAACGTCATCAGCCACCTGCGCGCCTTCTTCGGCGAGCATGGCTTTGACTTCCGAATTGTCTTTGGCTTGCGCGCTTGAAGCGGCTTCAATCATCTGCTTTTTGCAGAAAGACTGGATGATGTCTTCCTTGGTCTGGCCCAGGTCAATGGTCTTATCGGCGATTTCACGCAGTGACACCACGGCGTCCTTGTCATTGTCGCGTTCGATGGTGAGGGGGGTTCCGGACGCAATCTGCTTGGCGCGCTGCGCAGCGGTAATGACCAGCTCAAAACGGTTCGGGATGTTCATAATGCAGTCTTCTACGGTAACGCGGGCCATGATTCCTCCAGCTATGCGTATATTTCAAGGGTGCTAAACATACGCATTTCCTTGCCAAATGCAACGGTTTCGTACAGATTGGCAGCCTATGTCTAACCTCATCGCACTTAACGAGAAAAAGGCCGCCAAACTGCCCAAGCCCGATTGGATTCGGGTGAAGGCGCCCGTGTCGAAAGAATATCAGGCGACGCGTGACGTGATTCACGGCTTAAAGCTCAACACCGTCTGCGAGGAAGCGGCCTGCCCAAATATCGGCGAATGCTGGAGCAAAAAGCACGCGACCGTCATGATTATGGGCGACACCTGCACACGCGCCTGCGCGTTTTGCAATATCAAGACCGGAGTGCCCGGAACGCTCAATCCGCATGAGCCGGAAAACCTTGCCCAGGCCGTGGCCAAGCTGGGACTCAGCCATGTCGTCGTCACTTCGGTGGATCGCGACGACCTTGAAGATGGCGGCGCGGGACATTTTGCTGAATGTATAGCAAGGATGCGCGCGCTGGCGCCCAGCACCACGATTGAAGTGCTGACGCCGGATTTCCTGCGCAAGGAACATGCGATTCCCGTTGTCGTTAAGGCGCGGCCCGACGTTTACAATCATAATATCGAGACCGTGCCCAGGCTTTATAAGACCATCCGTCCGGGCGCACGTTACTTTAATTCGCTGCATCTGCTTAAGACGGTGAAAGAACTCGATCCGTCTATCTTCACCAAGTCCGGCCTGATGGTGGGACTCGGCGAAGACAAAGACGAAGTGATGCAGGTGATGGATGATCTGCGCGCTGCCGAAGTCGACTTCATTACCATCGGCCAGTATCTGCAACCCACACCGGCGCATGCACCGGTCGTGCGTTTTGTTACACCCGACGAGTTCGATTATTACGCGCGCATGGCCAAGGCTAAAGGTTTCCTGATGGTCTCCGCCTCACCGCTTACTCGTTCTTCGTATCATGCGGGAGAGGATTTCGAAGTGATGAAAAAAGCCCGCGAAGCCCAGTTAACACAGAGCAATGCGTGATTCCGCGCGGGTAGCCGCCACCATCGAGTTACTGGAGACCTGCATTGCATCCTGGGGAAGCAAATCTCCCCTGCCCGCCGACATCGCCATGCATCATTATTTCAAGCAGCGACGCTTCATGGGCTCCAAGGATCGCGGCAATGTTGCCGAGCTTATCTATTTCATCATCCGTAATTACGGCCTTCTTAACTGGTGGTGCGAGGAGAACAATCAGAGCGGCGCGCGCGCACTTACGATAGGCGCTCTGGTACTGCAAAAACACTATACCCTTGCGGATCTGTACGAAGCCATGGATGGCGATAAATTTTCCGCAGCACGTTTATCTCAAGGCGAAATCAATTTCGCTAAAGCGATTGCAGGCAAGCCACTCATTCATCGCGATATGCCCGATCACGTGCGTTATAATTTCCCTGAATGGATGCTCGGGGAACTAAAAACCTCGCTTGGGCCCGAATGGAAAAAGGAAATGGCGGCGCTCAGTGAAGAAGCCACAGTCGATCTGCGCACCAATACGCTGCTTACCACACGCGAAGCATTACTTGATGCGCTGAAAAAAGAAAAATATGACGCCGAGCCCACGACGCTTTCACCGCTAGGCGTGCGTTTAAAAAAGCGCTCACCTGTATTTACCAGTGAGACGTTTAAAAAAGGCTGGTTTGAAATGCAGGATGAAGGCTCGCAGCTGGTGAGTCTGTTGCTGCCGGTGAAGCCCGGCGACAAGGTCATCGACTTTTGTGCCGGCGCCGGCGGCAAAACGCTGGCGCTTGCCGCACAGATGAAAAACAAGGGGCGTATCCTCGCATGGGATACGTCCAAACGTCGCTTAGAGCAGATGCGTCCGCGCCTAAGCCGCGCCAAAGTAGATAATGTGCAGCTGCATGTTATTACTTCAGAGCATGATGCTTTCATTAAACGCCACAAAGACTCCGCCGACGGCGTACTGGTGGATGCACCCTGCAGTGGCTGCGGCACATGGCGACGCAATCCTGATTTGAAATGGCGATTCGGGCCAAAAGATTTGCAGGATATTCAGGCCATCCAACAACGGGTTTTAGATAGCGCGGCAAGGCTCGTAAAAAAGAATGGGCACCTGCTTTATATCACCTGTTCTCTGCTTCAAAGCGAGAATGAGTCGCAGATTGAGCAGTTTGTTAAAGACCACGAAAAATTCAGGGTTGTTTCCGCGGAAAAAATATGGTCTAACCTACCCCAACAAACAGTGAAACAGGGTAGCAGTTTCCGATTAACTCCGCACCAAGACGGGACAGACGGATTTTTTGCCTCTTTGTTACAACGCTGCGAATAAAACAGAACGCGCCTAAGCATATCAAAAGGCTTCTTTTATTCGTTGCGACGTTTGCCCATGCTGTTTCGATGTTTTCAGCACCGGGCGTCACTGCAAACAACAAAGGGCAACATCGAGATGTATAGCAAAAAAACCAGCCTATTTAAGGCTTTTACCGCCGTCGTTAAACGACTCTTTCGTGCGCGCAACGTCATCATCATCTCTGAGCATAAAGTCGACCATGTTCCGCTCAGCGGAACCATGCAGGTATTAATACTCGTAGGCTTGCTGGGATTTTTCTCCGGCATCTCTTACATCACCGGCAGCTATATGAGCGCCCGTTCCGCCCTCAAAGATAAAGAACAGAAGATCGTCTCCACTACGCTGGAGAAAACCCGTATCGGCGAAGAGATGAGCATCCTCAAGCGCGATCTCGTGAAACTCGGCCAGAACGGCAAGGAACTTTCCGCCTACAACAAGTTTATCATCGAACAGTATTCAAGCGAACCGCGTGATTCGCGCTTCACCATCTCGCCCACCGATCTTTCCGCCGAAAATATTTTCGGCCAGAATAATTCCAAACTTGCCGACCGCATCACCTATCTCGAAGCACGCATCAGCGAAATTCGTGATGAGAATGATCATCTGGTGACCGCTATACGCGAGCGCACCGACAAGAAGATCGCTTATTTCGAAGATATCATCACCATGACCGGCCTTGATGCGGAGCGGCTTGAGCATGAACATGCAGCTGCCACTGCCGACTCCGCCTCTAAGCATGCCGACAATACCGCCTCGCATCTGCCTCTTCCCGAAGCAGCGCAGGCCACGGGCTCTGTGCACCTGACACCTGAGCCGACGGTAGATGCCGACCCCAATGATGATACGGCCAAGAAAGAGTCGCGCGCGCATGAAAATCAGGGCGGCCCGTTCATTCCTGCTGATGTCAGTTCGTTTAACGACGCCGACCGCGAGCTGCTCGCCAATGTCGATCGTCTTGTGCTGCTGCATGACATCGTGGAACAATTGCCGATTCGCTCCCCGATTGCCGATGCGCAGGTAACCGGTCCCTTTGGCAAGCGCCTTGACCCGCTCAATCACCGCTGGGCCATCCATCCCGGCGTTGATCTCGCAGGCCCCGCCGGTTCGCACATATTTAGCGCAAGCGCGGGCAGAATCATCACCGCCGGCCGCAAAGCCGCTTACGGCAATGCCGTGGACATCGATCATGGCTTTGGCATTGTGACGCGCTATGCGCATATGAGCCAAGTGCTGGTGCATGAAGGCCAGTATGTACGCAAAGGCCAGCTTATCGGCATCCAGGGCAGTACCGGCCGCAGCACCGGTCCCCATCTGCACTTTGAAGTGCGCATCAACGACCGTCCAGTCAATCCCGTTAAATTCCTACATGCAGGTGAATATGTTCTCGAAAACTAGCAAAGCAGACTCCGCCGCTCTTAGCGCCAGCAACGCATCTGGTAACCGCAAAGGCGTTCCCTCGGTCATTTCCAGCGACCTTCATATTCTTGGCAATCTGGTCAGCGAAGGTCACGTGGACGTGGATGGCTCCATTGAAGGCAATATCAAAGCCGAACAGGTGACCATACGCGCCAATGGCAAAATCCGCGGCGACGTCGTAGCCCAGGCAGTGCATGTGTACGGCGAAGTGCAAGGACTCATCCGCGCATTCAGTGTGCATCTTTATTCTTCCAGCCATGTGGAAGGTGTCATTATGCATCATTCGCTCAGTGTCGAAGACGGCGCATTCATCGATGGCAAGTTCAAGCGCTTCCAGGAGAAGACGCTCAATGCCACTTCCGAGTCGTCGATAACGCTTAGCGATGACGATGGCATCATCGAAGATTCGCCTGCCCTTTCGGGCAATCTCCGCCTGATCAGCTAAAGCTATTTATAGCGCACGGGATCGGCCGGGTAGACACCCAGCACCGTCACTTTTTTGCAGAAAAACCCCAGCTCCTCGAGTGTAAGCTGTACCGAGCGCTCCTTGGGATGCCCTTCAAAAGTGAGAAAAAATTGCGCTGAGGAAGAAATGCCACCGGGAATGTAACTTTCCAGCTTGAGGATATTGACGCCGTTGGTGGCAAATCCGCCGAGTGCCTTGTATAGCGCTGCAGGAATATTGCGGATAGTGAACAGAAGCGTCGTCAGCACTTTTTCTTTTTCCGTGTCAGGATCGCCGGGCTCGCGTGACACCGCGACGAAGACGGTGACGTTGTCCTTGGCATCTTCAATATGCGGTTTCAGGTTTTGCAAACCGTAAAGCTCGGAAGCAAGCTCAGAGGCAATGGCTGCCTTGGAAGTGTCGTTCCACTTCGCCACGTCGGCGGCGGCATCGGCCGTGCTGGCATAGGTATGCGTGGCAAGTTTAAGTTCACGCAGATGCGCGCGGCATTGCAGCAGCGCCTGGGGGTGCGAATAGACTTCCTTAAGCGTAGCAAGCGTTGCGCCTTTGGGTGCCAGCAGATGATGTTCGATGGCCTGAAAATGCTCGCCGACGATATGCAGGTTCATCTTGGGCAGCAGTTGATGAATTTCCGCCACCCGGCCAGCATGTGAATTCTCGATGGGAATGAGACCCAGTGATGCCTCGTTATCACTGACTGCCTGGATGACATCTTCAAAAGTCGGGCAGGCAAGCGTGTGCATGTAGGGATATTTCTGGCGGCAGGCGAGATCGCCGTTCGTGCCCTCTACCCCCATGAATGCAATGGTGTTTTCCGGATCACGCTTGGAAATCTTCTTATTTTGGGTGGTCATGAGCCGTATTCCTTATTGTCACTTTCCAGCACTTTCGTAGCCCAGTATAGTGAAATAATCAATAATTGCCTTGTTTTTCACTGTTTAACTCCCTATCTCACCTAGACCATGCCCAAGAATACTGCACAACCCTGGTCCACCGATAGCTGGCGCACCCTGCCCATCAAGCAGCAGCCCAACTATACCGACGCGCATAAACTGCGCGAAGTGGAAGCTTCGCTTAAATCCCTGCCGACGCTTGCCTCGGCCAGTGAAGCGCGCCAGCTCAAAGCCCAGCTTGCGCTTGCCAGTCAGGGTAAGGCGTTCCTGCTGCAAGGCGGCGATTGCGCTGAAAGCTTTGCCGAATTCAATGAAGGCAATTTGCGCGACTTCTTCCGTGTGCTGCTGCAGATGACGATGGCGCTGATGTATGGCGCCGGCTGCCCGGTGGTCAAGGTCGGGCGCATCGCCGGTCAGTTTTCCAAGCCGCGCTCGGACGATCTCGAAAAACAGGGCGGCAAGGCTTTGCCCAGCTATCGCGGCGACATGGTGAACGCCATGGAGTTCGAGGAAGGTGCACGTACGCCGGATCCCGAGCGCCTGCTGAAAGTCTATTACCAGTCTGCCGCAACGCTCAACTTCCTGCGCTCACTCGCCAAGGGCGGTTATGCCTCCCTGCGCCAGATCAGCCGCTGGAATATGGATTTCGTCGCCAACTCGTCGCAAGGCAAACGCTTCCATATGCTGGTCGATCGCATCAACGAATGCGTGAGTTTTATGCAGGCCTGCGGTCTGCCACTGGATGATCTTGAACAACTCAGCGAAGCGAGCTTCTTTACTTCGCATGAAGCATTGCTGCTGGGTTATGAAGCGTCGCTGACCCGTTCTGACGATTATGACGGCAAGCACTATGTCGGCTCCGCGCATATGCTCTGGATAGGCGATCGCACGCGCTCCCCCGACGAAGCACATGTCGAATTCCTGCGCGGTGTGGCCAATCCCATCGGCATGAAGGTCGGCCCGTCGATGACCAAGGACTCACTGCTCAAGCTCTGCGACGTTCTTAACCCGGCCAACGAGCCCGGCCGCCTGACGCTGATTTCGCGCATGGGCGCAGAAAAGATCGAAGACACCCTGCCCTCGCTGGTGCGCGCCGTGAAAGATGCCGGCAAGGCCGTGCTGTGGTCCTGCGACCCGATGCACGGCAACACCATCAAATCGCCGGGTGGCATCAAGACGCGCAAGTTCACCGACATCCTCGCCGAGGTGCGTAACTTCTTCGCCATCCATAAAGAAGAGGGCACGTATGGCGGCGGCGTGCATTTTGAAATGACCGGACAGGACGTCACTGAATGCTTAGGCGGGGCGCAGGCCATTTCAGAAATGCATCTGGCCGACCGTTACCACACGCATTGCGACCCGCGCCTTAATGCATCGCAGTCTTTGGAACTCGCTTTCCTGATCGCTGAAGAGCTGAAAAAGAAGAAATAATTTAGGGGAACGCTTCCCCCAATTTTGCTCGGCAAAATTTCCCTCGCGAGGTCGTCGTGAAGCACTCCTGCGCGTAACCACGCTCCAGCAGCCCGTTGCTTATTCCACACAGGTTTTTTGGCATTTTTGCCACAGTCGATCGCGAAGTGACCGCAAAATGATCCGCAAGATCCGCTGTTAATAAAAAATTTACTCTTTGGCCGCTAGGGTCGCCTCCGTTGTTCAACCCACCCTCAGGAGACGGATCATGAAGAAAGCAAAGAAAAAAGCCGCTGCTAAAAAGCACCCCAAGAAGATGGCAGCAAAGAAATCGATGGCCAAAAAGATGATGGCCAAGAAGATCAAAGCCTCGAAGAAAATTGCCAAAAAGAGGGCGACTATCCGCCTCGTGGCAAAGAAAAGCGCTTCGAAAAAACTGATCACCAAGAAAAGTGCGAAACCGATGATGAAGCTCGTAGCCCGCGCTGCCGCTGGCCGCAGAATCTCGGTGTTCCGCACCAAGATATAACTACAACAACTCCTTTCAGTTGACTTAAGGGGTCCGCAAGGACCCCTTTTTTTCTTGCAATGCAAGTGGTTCGGCGTAGTCTGCGGCGCTAAATGACTCCGCTAAATCTTATATTCATGGGCACGCCGGCTTTTGCGCTCCCCACACTCGCAGCATTGTGTGAAGCCGGGCACAATGTCGTGGCTGTCTATAGCCAGCCGCCGCGGCCTGCCGGGCGGGGCCAGAAAGAAATGCTCTCCCCGGTGCATCAATATGCGCTCTCCAGGAATCTTGCCGTCTATACCCCTGCCACGCTTAAAGACAAAGCGACACAGGATGCCTTTGTGGCGCATAAAGCCGATGCGGTCGTTGTGGCAGCGTACGGCCTGCTGCTGCCTGAAGCGGTGCTCGGGGCCACCGCGCTGGGCTGCATCAATGTACATCCTTCGCTCTTACCGCGCTGGCGTGGTGCCGCACCTATTCAACGCACGATTATGGCGGGAGACAGGGAAACCGGCATTGTCATCATGCGGATGGATAAGGGGCTGGATACCGGCGATATGTTGCTTACCAAACATATCACCTTGCCAGACGGCAGCAATGCCGGTGAGCTTCACGACATGCTTGCCGGCATCGCCGGGCCGCTCGTGCTTGAGACGCTGCAAGGCCTTAAGAATGGCACGATAACACCCAAAAAGCAGCCAGATGAGGGCGTGACCTATGCCCATAAAATCACCAAGGACGACTGCCGCATCAACTGGAAGGGCTCGGCGAACCATATTCGCCAGCAGGTACTGGGGCTAAGCCCAAATCCCGGCGCATTCTTTGTCTATAAGGATGAAGCCGTAAAAATTCTCGGCGCGGACATTGCGGCAATCTTTTCGCCTGCAACGCTGGGCACGGTGACCAATGACGTACTCACTATCCAGTGTCGCGATGGTGCGCTCATTCCGACATTGGTACAGCGGCCGGGCAAAAAACCCATGCGGGCAATCGATATGCTCAAGGGCTTTCCCATCCCGTCTGGAACCGTGCTGGAGTAAACTATGCCGCGCTTTAAACTGACTGTGGAATATGATGGCACCGGGCTGGCCGGTTGGCAGCGTCAGGACAACCAGCCCAGCGTTCAGTCCCTTCTTGAGGCAGCAGTGGAAAAATTCTGCGGACTTGCTCCCACCGTCATCGGCGCCGGGCGTACGGATGCCGGAGTACATGCCACAGCGCAGGTCGCACATGTCGACATTGATAAGGACGTCACCGCGCATAACGTCATGCATGGCCTGAATTTCCATCTCCAGCCGATTACCTCCCAGGTCATGGTCGTCGTTGCGGAAGTGGCAAAAGACGATTTTCATGCGCGTTTCTCGGCGACGGGCCGCACCTATTTTTACCGCATCATCAACCGTCAGGCGCGTCTTGCACTTGCGCTGAACCGGGCATGGCATGTGCCTGAAATACTCGATGTGCCTGCTATGAAAAAGGGCGCTGAAATGCTTACCGGCCATCATGACTTCACCACTTTTCGCAGCAGCGAATGCCAATCCAAATCGCCGGAGAAGACGCTTGATGTGCTCCATATCGTCGGCATCGGCGAGGAAATTCATATCTACGCTGCAGCACGTTCATTTCTGCATCATCAGGTGCGCAACATGGTGGGAACGCTGCGGCTCATCGGCAATGGCAAATGGACATTAAAAGATCTGAAGACGGCGTTTGACGCCAAAGACCGATCCAAGGCCGGCGAAACCGCCCCGGCATGCGGACTTTATCTCACAGAAGTCGTCTATTAAACCAGCGCGCGCACTGTGCGGCTGGCGGCTATTCTGCCTTCGGTGGCATAATCTTCGTGGTTATTGTCGATCTCATCGAGGTCGTAATAATAATTCACCATCAGGCCTGCCGCCTGTTTCATGGCCTTGGCCGAGGTGTCACCCAGCCAGTTGATGCGCTCAAGGCGTGCGCCATTATTAAGATGGAAATGCGCCACAGGATCGAGCGGCGTCTGCTTTTTCTTTTCATTAAGCAGGTAATGTGCGCACAGGCGAAGCAAAACGGGTTTAAGCTTCTCGGCAGTTTTGGCGTCCTTGTACCAATCGCCTTCAAGCAGTTGCAGCAGGTTTTTTGCCGCATTGTCGGTTTTGCCAATCGCCTTGAGTTCTTTGAGTTCCTTCACCTGAAAAACAGATTCATCGCCCTTGGCAAGAAGGGGATCGAGCCAACTGCGAAACCCAGGCACAGGCGAAAGCGTAGAAAAATGCTTGATGCGTTTTAGCTCGCGCGTAAGCCTGTCCACCACGCGCTTGATGAGGAAATTGCCGAAACTGATCCCCGCGAGACCCTTCTGGGCATTGGAGATGGAATAAAAAATCGCCGTGTCGGCTTCCTTGACGTTCACCACCGGCGAAAACTCATCAAGAATGGATTGCACATTGTCGGAAAGCCCGCTTACCAGCGCCACATGGACGAATATCAGGGGCTCCGTCGGCATCTTGTTGTGAAAAAACGCATAGACCCGGCGATCCGCATCCAGCCTGTTTTTTAAATCTTCCCACGAACGCACTTTGTGCACCGCTTCGTACGCAATAAGTTTTTCGAGCACCGCAGCGGGCGAGTTCCAGGTAATCTCCACCAGATCGAGCAGCCCGATGTCAAACCATGCAGAAAGAATGGTTTTGAGATCATATTCGAGTCCTTTAAGCGCCGGATCCTTGCCGATGAGCGGCATAAGATCGGCACGCATATCGACCAGGAATTTAAACCCGTCCGGCAGCGCATTGAACTGGCGCAAGATAGTGCTGCGCGGCGCAATCAGCGCCTCACGCAGGTCATTTTCCAATTTTGCCGGATCCGTTTTGTCGCCGGCGGCCCTGAGCGCATCGATACGCTTGGCGAGTTTGGCGCGATCGAGATCGAAATCCTCAGCAAGCATTTGCAGAAAACGCGTGCGGCCAGATTCGGTAAGGCTCAGATAGGTCTTGCCCAGCTCCACCGTCTGCAGGCGCGCGGTAATCTCGCCGCCTTTGCTGTTGAGACACTGCTGCATCTGGCGGCGCAGATGATCCATGTCTTCCTTGGGCAGCGAAGGACGAACTTCACCGGTAATGGCAAGCCGTGCGGTGCCTTTTAGATCGCGCCAGGTGCGCAGGATTCCCACCACCGTCTTGCGGCGCAGATGCGTAAGTGTGCCTGGTGCCTGTGCTGAGCTCATAGGATCTATTTAAGGCTTTGCAGCGCGCGGGGCAAGTAACAAGGCAAATCCTCGGCAATTAGGCCCGGGCCATGTTGCCGTGCCGCCTCGCCATGCAGCCAGACAGCGGCACAGGCAGCGTCAAATGCGTTCATTCCCTGCGCCAGCAGGCCGGCGATAATGCCTGCAAGTACGTCACCCGCACCGGCAGTGGCAAGATAAGGCGGCGCGTTGCTGTTAATACAGGCGCGTCCATCCGGCGCGGCAATGACCGTATCAGACCCTTTGAGCACCACGACAGCGTGGGCCAGGGCTGCTGCTTTGAGTGCTTTCTCCAGTTTGCTTTTGCCGGCAATATGCTTAAACAGCCTGGCGAATTCGCCTTCATGCGGCGTGAGCACGCAGGATGACTTAATCGCGCCAAATAATAAGCGTGCGTTGCCCGCAAAACTTGTGAGCGCGTCGGCATCGAGCACGACATTTTTCTGGGTTTTGAGTGCAGCAAGTGTCAGGTCGCGCGTACGCTTATCAGCGCCGGCACCCGGCCCGATAACCACTGTGTTGCACCGCTGATCTTTTAATAACTTTGCCCAGTTGCTTTGCGACTCGGTCATTAGCGACAGGGCGCTTGTGGCATACACGATTTCGTCTTTCTTGGCGCAGACGATGCTTACCAAACCTGAGCCCGCGCGCAGTGCCCCCAGCGCCGCCAGTTTTGCCGCACCGGCTTTGAGCATCGGGCCGCCCACCACCAGCGTATGACCGCGATCGTATTTGTGCCCTTGAGTTTTAGGAAAAGCAAATCGTGAACGCCATTGTTCGGGATGATTCTCAAAAACATGTGGTTTGACTGATGCGATGGCGTCGCTGTTTATGCCAATATCGACCACGACGATTTCGCCGCTCAATTCGCGTCCCGGCAACAGCGCATGAGCAAGTTTCTTGCGCGCAAATGTCACGGTTACGGCGGCGTTAAGCGCAATGCCGAGCACCTCAGCGGAATTGCCCTGAATTCCGCTTGCCATATCCACCGCCACCACGTCCATGCGCCTTGCCGCCACTTCGCGTAATATTCCTGCGGCAATCCCTTCAATGGGGCGCGCCAGTCCGGTGCCAAACAGCGCGTCGATTACCACCGGATTGTGATTCAGATTCGCCTCGGTAAGCGCACCCTTCTTGCCTTTATATTGTGCAAGGGCATGCGCGGCATCGCCTTTGAACCCCTTGGCACTCTCGAGGAGCGCCACGCGCACATCCATACCATCCGTAAATAATTTTTGTGCCGCTATCAACCCGTCGCCACCATTATTGCCGGGCCCGACCAGCACTACCACGCGTCTGCCCTTATAACGTTTGAGGATAAGGGCCGCCACTGCCTCGCCCGCGCGTTGCATCAGCGCATAGCTTTTGGTGCCATGCGCGAACATGTACTGTTCCGCCGCCTGCATCTGTTCAACCGATAAGAGTTCCTGTGTCATAAATACTGCTTGAGTTGCCTTCACTATAAATTTATCAACATACTTTGTATATGATGAGATATCTCGCCGCATTATTGTTTTTTGTACTCCCCTGCACCGCCGGCGCCGATTCTGTCAGCGATTCGTATATCGAATCTGCTTTTACTTTTGCGCAAAAAGGTGAGTGGAATGAGGCCATAGCCCATGCAAAGGCTGGCAAAAGCCCTGTCCTGGCTAAATTCTTTACCTGGCAATCCCTCAAGGATCCGCAATCGGGCGCATCTTTTGACGATATTGTGTATTTCATGACCAAAAATCCTGACTGGCCCGACCAGAAAGTGCTTGAGCGGCGTGCCGAAGTGGCGCTGATGGCAAGCGATCCTTCCGATGCCGCGCTCAGCGACTGGTTTGCAAGCCATCCTCCCCATACCAGCCTTGCCAAGATGAAGGCTGCCAAAGACGCCGTCGCACTGCATACCCTCATTCGTGAGGCCTGGGTGAGCGATGATTATGACAAGACCACCGAGCAGAAATTGCTGGCGAAATATCATACTGTCCTGCGCCCGGAGGATCATATCCGCCGCATTGAGCGCCTGCTGTGGGAAGGCAAGGACGATGAAGCCAATCGTTTGCTAAAATGGGTGCCTTACGATTATCAGCGTTTGTTCTCAGCGCGCCTTTCGCTTGCCGAGGATAAACAGCGTGCTCCGGTGGATGTCGTCAATGTCCCGCCCCATCTCAAGTCAGATGCCGGGTTGCTCTATGAGCGCATCAGATGGCGTGCCCGCAGAGGCGACAGAGAGGGTGTGCGCGAACTATTGCTGGTGGCACCCGCTGAGGTGCCCTATCCTGAAAAATGGTGGCCACTGCGTGATCGCCAGATACGCGAAGCCGTCGGCGAAGGCAAAACCCTGCTTGCGGCATCGCTACTGGCGCGTCACGCTCAGCCTGAAGACACGCTTACCTACCGCGAAGCACAGTGGCTCAACGGTTGGATGAGTCTGGAGCTGATGAATGCGCCCGGCAAAGCCTATACGATCTTCACCGGGCTGTTTAGCAAAGCCCAAACACCCGCGGGCAAGGCACGCATCGCCTATTGGGCGGCACGCGCGGCCGAAAAAGAAGGCAAGGAAACCGCGCATCGCTGGTTTGCCGAAGCGGCACACTATCCCACAACATTTTATGGTCAGCTGGCATTGTGGGAGCTGGACAAAAACGGGCGCACTACCATCACCTCTAGCGCCTCACCCAGCAGTGAAGAAAAAGAGCATTTTGCCAAGCGCGAACTGGTGCAGCTGGTATATGCGCTGGGGGCCGCACATCAGGGCGATCTGGCTGGCCGCTTCATTCTCTACCTCGCCGAAAATGCCAAGACCTTCGACGAAGCCATCCTTACCACCGAGCTGGGCCGCGACATCAAACGTATCGATTTTAGTGTGCGCGCCTCAAAAAAAGTCCTGCAAAACGACATTATTTCGGTGGATAACGCCTACCCCGTGATCCATTTCAGCAATAGCGAAGGCCTGGAAAAACCGCTATTGCTCGCGCTCATGCGTCAGGAGAGCGAATTCAATACCGATGCCATCAGTGGCTCAGGCGCGCTCGGGCTTATGCAGCTGCTACCGGGCACGGCCCGTGAAACGGCCCGCAAGGCGCATATGCCTTACGCTTCTTCGCGATTGTTCGAGGCAGATTATAATATCGCTATCGGCAGTTTGTACCTGCATCGTATGATCAATGCCTTCAGCGGGTCTTACGTGCTTGCCATCGCCAGCTATAACGCCGGCCCCGGTCGCATCGAAGAATGGGTGGGTAGTTTTGGCCGCCCCGGTAATGACGTGCGCCAGACGGTGGATTGGATTGAGACTATTCCCAACGCCGAAACCCGCAATTATGTCCAGCACGTGCTTGAAAACACCGAAGTGTACCGTTTTATGCTGGCAGGCAAAGTGCCCACCAAGCTTGCCATTGCGCAGGATTTGACACGCTGACGGTATTTATTTGTCAATCTAGCAACTATTTCTTTACCTTTTGCCACTAAAGCTGTTCCATACTTCAATAAACCTGCATAGGAGCAAACTTATGGCTGACGTTAAAACCGCGAAACTCATCATAGGTGATAAGACGCTCGAGTTCCCCATTATCAAAGGTGTGGAAGGGCCGGATGTCATTGACATCAGCAAGCTCTACACGGAATCCGATTATTTCACCTTCGATCCGGGATTCCTCTCGACCGCTTCATGCGAGTCGAAGATCACCTTCATTGATGGCGACAAGGGTATCCTGCGCTACCGCGGCTATAACATCGGCGAGCTGGCCGAAAAGAGCGACTTCCTCGAAGTCTGCTACCTGCTGCTGCATGGTGAACTGCCCAATCCGGCCGAGAAAAAGGCCTTCAATCACAATGTGACTATGCACACCATGGCACATGAGCAGCTGCATTTCCTCTATCGCGGCTTTCCCCGCCGTTCACATCCTATGGCCATCCTGGTAGGCGCCGTGGCATCGCTTTCGGCCTTCTATCACGACAGTCTTGATATCACCAATGCCGAGCATCGCGAGCTTGCCGCATTCCGCATGATCGCCAAAATGCCGACACTCTGCGCCATGGCCTATAAATACTCCATCGGCCAGCCTTTCGTCTACCCGCAGAATCATTTGGGCTTCGCTGAAAACTTCATGCATATGATGTTCTCCAATCCTTGCGAGCCTTATGTGGTGAATCCCGTACTGGCGCGTGCCATCGACCAGATTTTTATCCTGCATGCAGACCATGAACAGAACGCTTCAACCTCTACCGTACGTCTTGCCGGCTCGTCAGGCGCCAATCCGTTCGCCTGTCTTGGCGCCGGCATCGCCTCGCTTTGGGGTCCCGCCCATGGCGGCGCTAACGAAGCCGTACTCAACATGCTCATCGAAATCGGCACCAAAGACAAGATTCCCGAATTCATTCAGGGCGTCAAAGATAAGAAACGCCGCCTGATGGGCTTTGGCCACCGCGTCTATAAGAATTACGATCCGCGTGCGGCGGTGCTGCGCAAAGCCTGCCATGACGTGCTTAAGGAAGTGGGCAAAGAAGATGAACCGCTACTGGGCATTGCGATGGAACTCGAGCGTATCGCCCTTGAAGACAAATACTTCATTGAACGCAAACTCTACCCCAACGTCGATTTCTACTCCGGCATCATTTACCGCGCGCTGGGTATCCCTGCACAGATGTTCACTCCAATGTTCGCACTTGCACGCACTGTCGGCTGGGTAGCGCAGTGGAAAGAGATGATCGAGGATCCCAAGCAGAAAATCGGTCGTCCCCGTCAGCTGTTCACCGGTGCCGCCGAACGCAAATACGTTGAAATTGCCAAACGGAAATAATGCATGCTGAAACATTTTTTTGCCTTCGCCATCGGCCTGTCGCTGCTGGTGCCCCAGCCTTCTGTGGCCGGCGCTCAACGGCCTGCACCGACAAAAGAACAGATTCAGCAGTATCTTAAGACCCAGGCAGATAAACTCCATCCCCAGCATGGCAAAATTACCCTGAAAGATGGACTGATCACGCTCAATCTGCCGGAAGATTTCGGCTATCTTACGCCCGACGAAACTGAGATTCTTTTACATAATATCTGGGGCAATCCATCGGGCAGCCACACGGATGGTGCCATCGTTCCTACCAAGGTCAGCATTACCTCGCGTGAGTCCTGGGGCATCATCTTAAATTACATGGATGATGGTTACGTTAAGGACGATGACGCGGAAAAGATCGATTACAATGATCTGCTCAGCAAAATGAAAGAGCAAAGCCAGAAGCAGAATGAAAAACGCCACGATGCCGGTTATCCGCCGCTTAATCTCGTGGGTTGGGCCGAAGAGCCTCACTATGACAAAGCTTCACATAAACTATACTGGGCACGCGAACTGGAAACGCCCGGCGCTCCGCATGAGCTCAATTACGACATACGCGCGCTCGGCAGAAACGGCGTGCTGGTAATGTCGATTGTCGCCGGTATGGATCAGTTGCCCATGGTGCAAAAAAATAAAGACAAGATTCTTTCGTTTGTGGAATTTAATCCTGCCCATCGTTATGCCGATTTCGATCCGAGCGTCGATAAAGTGGCCGCCTATGGCATGGCCGCCATGATTCTGGGCTTTGCCGCCGCTAAAGTGGGATTGTTTAAGGGACTCTTTCTGGCGCTGCTTGCATTCAAGAAATTTGTTATTCTGGGAGCGCTGGCAGTGGTTGCTTTCTTTAAAAAGCTATTCGCGCGTAAGTAATTAGATTCCGCTCAGCATGAAGATGCCCTGCTCACCAAAAAGATTGGCGAATAGCCCCCTGCCCTGAAAATACGAAGGCACGCCGCTCTCGTCGACATAGACGCGTTTTTCAATTACGACACCGGTAACCTCGCATAATGCGACAAAATCGCTGAGCGTGCAGAAGTGAATGTTCGGTGTGTCATACCATTCATAGCTGAGCGTCTTGGTCACAGGCATGCGTCCTAAAAAAAGCAAGTAGAGGCGGTTTTTCCAATAGCCGAAATTCGGCACTGAGATAATCGCGTGCTGGCCGATGCGCACGAGGTTTTTGATGACCTCTGCCGGTGTCACCATCGTCTGCAAGGTCTGGCTTAGAATCACATAGTCATACGCTTTGGTGGGATAATACTGCAAATCGGTATCGGCATTGCCCTGCACTACGGAAAGCCCGCGCGCGATGCTGGCATTCACGCCCGCCTGGCTTAGCTCCATACCGCGGCCATCGACATGCTTTTCTTCGGCAAGCCATGCAAGCAATTCACCTTCACCGCAGCCAATATCAAGCACCTTGCTGCCCGCGGGCACCAGATCGGCTATGGCTTGCAAATCCGCGCGCAATTTCATGCGATACCTCGTTTTTCGGCAGCGCCGCGGAGGAATCCTTTTACCGTGAGAAAAAATTCCGGCTCGTCGAGCAGGAAAGCATCGTGGCCCTTATCGGTGGTGATTTCGGCAAAACTGACATTGACCGCCGCCGCGTTAAGCGCGCGTACAATCACACGGCTTTCACTGGTGGGAAACAGCCAGTCGGAGGAAAACGCAATGATCAGAAAGCGTGCCTTGCTGCCCAGAAAACATTGCGTAAGACCGCCGTTCTGCGTGAGATCAAAATAATCCATAGCGCGGGTGATATAGAAATAGGAATTGGCGTCGAACCGTTCGACAAATGCCGCTCCTTGATAACGCAGATAACTTTCCACCTGAAAATCAGCCTCGAAGCCATAAGAAATCCGCTCGCGGTCTTGCAGGCTGCGTCCAAATTTGCGATGCAGCGCATGTTCGGAAAGATACGTAATATGCGCGGCCATGCGCGCCACGGAAAGCCCCTTTACCGGAAATTTTTTCTGTTCGAAATATTTACCGTCGCACCAGTCAGGGTCAACCATGATTGACTGGCGGCCGATTTCATGAAACGCGATGTTTTGCGCCGAATGTTTCGCCGATGTGGCAATCGGGATCGCACAGAACACGCGGTCAGGGTAAAGCGCCGCCCAGGAAAGCGCGATCATGCCTCCCATGGAGCCGCCGAGCACGCAGAAGAGCTGTTTAATGCCCAGTTGATCGAGCAACAACGCCTGCGCATGCACCATATCGGCAATCGTTACGACGGGAAAATCAAGCCCGTAGGATTTGCCTGTCGCAGGATTAATGGATTTGGGCCCGAACGAGCCCATGCAGCCGCCGATGACATTGGTAGCGATGACAAAATACCGATCGGTATCGATCACCTTGCCCGGACCAATAAGCAGTTCCCACCAGCCGGGCTTGCCGGTGACGGGATGAGTGCCCAACGCATATTGATCGCCGGTGAGGCCGTGGCACGCCAGAATGGCATTGGATTTTTCGGCATTAAGCGTGCCGTAGGTCTGAAACGCCACGGGAAAGTCGGAAACCTCCATGCCGCATTCAAGTTTGAGCGGTCCCTTGAGCATGGCGATGCGCCCCACTGCCACTTCATGGTACTGCGGACCAAACGCCGATAATATGGTTTCTTTTTCTACAATAGGCATAGGCCCAAGAAACTAGCAGGTAGATCGGGCCTGTCCAGAGTCTATTGACCCTATTTTGTGCATGCGTGCTATACGGGAAACATCACGGAAGATGAGATTATATCGCCTGGCCAGCACCTGCTGCTTGGCTGGCTGCTTTTTCCTTAGCCACTTCCGCCCCAAAGCTTTCACGTGGCTGCAACGTCGTCTTGCGCGATTCGGTGACGGCAACGTTTTGCTGAGCGGTCATGGGCTTCTGAGCCGTCGTTTCAATTTCCTTATTCTCAATGGCGACAGCAAGTTCCCGCTCCAGTACCGAGCGTACCGCGTGCGCAAGTTCGCCGCTTTCCTTACGAATGCTTTGCCCGAAAAGGCGCGAGCCCAGCCAGCCGCCGGAAAACAGGCCTATAAAAAGGGGCGCAATTCCTATTAAGAATCCACCTATCAGTTTATTGCCGCTGCTGAATCTGTTGCTGAGACTTCTCTTTTCCTTGCCGAACGGAATAATAAGCGCCGCCAATGTCGCAAAATACGATCCAAAGCCCATGAAACTCGTCTTACGTGCAGCAGCAATATCCCGCTGCTTTAGTTCAGCCGCCTTGATACCAAATTCTTTATAATGCTCTTCCAGATCGCGCGGGTTGATACCGTATTTGATCATTGCTTCCTGCTGGGGAAGCGAATCAAGCGACATAACTCGGTCAATTTCCACTTTATGTTTTGCAATAAGCGGAGTTATGTCCATCGGCGCAGGGGATGTTGAAGGGACGGATTCAGCCATGTTTTTACTATACCAAGGCTAGGTTACAGAATTATTAAGGCGGCTCATTTTTCTGATAAACCAGCCAAATTGGCTCTTGTATTGACTTTGCAAGCCGTTATACTGCCCCGCCATGAGCGATCTCTTCAGTCAGGCCAAAGGGAAACCGGCCAAAAACGAAGCCTATACCGCCCGCGATATTGAGGTTCTGGAAGGGCTTGAGCCCGTTCGCCGCCGTCCCGGCATGTATATCGGCGGCACCGACGAGAACGCCATGCACCATCTGGCGAGTGAAGTATTCGACAATTCTATGGACGAAGCCGTGGCAGGACATGCCACGCGTATTGAGATAGAGCTGGATGCCGGCAACCGCGTTATTGTGCGCGACAATGGCCGCGGCATCCCTATCGATCCGCATCCCAAATTTCCTAAAAAATCTGCACTCGAAGTCATTTTCACCATGCTGCATTCGGGCGGAAAATTCAGCGGCAAGAATTATGAAACCTCCGGCGGCCTGCACGGTGTAGGCATCTCGGTGGTCAATGCGCTTTCGGATAAGCTGGAAGTCGAGGTCATCCGCAACCAGACCATTTATCGCCAGAGTTATTCACGCGGCGAACCGCAAGGCAAGCTGACCAAAGACGGCAAGGCGCAGAACCGCAAGGGCACCACGATAACATTTCATCCCGATCCGCAAATCTTTGGTGCGCGCGCCAAGTTTCGTCCGGAAAAACTATACAAGCTCGCCCGCTCCAAAGCATACCTGTATCGCGGCGTCGAGATACGCTGGAAGTGCGATCCTTCCCTGCTTGAGGATGGCAGCGATATTCCTGCCGAAGGCACGCTGCATTTTCCCGGGGGCCTTAAGGACTTTCTGGGTGTAACGCTCGCAGGACGCGCCACGGTTACACCGGAGCCCTTCAACGGTGAAGCGGATCTGCCAGAAAAGCAAGGCCGTGTGGAATGGGCAGTGGCATGGCCGCTTGATCTTGAAGGCAGTTCGCGCTCTTACTGCAATACCATTCACACTGCCGAAGGCGGCACCCATGAAGCCGGATTCAGAACCGCGCTTACCAAGGCGCTCAAGGCATACGGCGAGCGTGTGAACAACCGTAAAATCAGCGTTATCACCAGCGAGGATATGCTGACCGATGCCGTGGTGATTCTTTCGCTGTTCCTTCGTGATCCTCAATTTCAGGGCCAGACCAAAGAAAAACTGGTGAGCACCGAAGCGGCAAGGCTGGTGGAAAATGTTGTACGCGACCATTTCGATCACTGGCTGGCCGGCAATCCCGACAGCACCACGCAACTGATGAACTACATCATCAGCCGTGCCGAAGATCGCATCCGCCGCCGGCAAGAAAAAGATATCAGCCGCAAGGCGGTCACCCAGCGCTTGCGCTTACCCGGCAAACTTGCCGATTGCACGCGTGGTTCGGGCAAGGGCACGGAAATATTCCTCGTGGAAGGCGACTCGGCAGGCGGCTCCGCCAAACAGGCACGCGACCGCGAAACTCAGGCCGTGCTGCCCCTGCGTGGCAAGATTCTTAACGTGGCCAGCGCCACTACCGAAAAAATCCGCGCCAATCAGGAAATCTCCGACATGCTGCTGGCACTGGGCTGCGGCACCGGTGTGCATTACGACGAAGCAGCATTACGCTACGAGCGCATCGTCATCATGACCGATGCCGATGTGGATGGCGCGCATATTGCCTCATTGCTGATGACGTTTTTCTACCAGGAAATGCCTGAGATTATTAAAGGCGGGCACTTATTCCTTGCTCTGCCTCCGCTTTACCGCCTTACCCATGGCACGGTCACGCATTACGCACGCGACGATAAGGAAAAAGAAAAACTAGTCGCCGAACTTTCTAAAAAGCCAGGAAAGCTTGAAATCGGCCGTTTCAAAGGTCTGGGCGAAATGACGGCAGCACAGCTTAAGGATACCACCATGCAGTCCGGCAAACGCGTACTATTGCGCGTCATGATTGCCGATGAGATGATTGAAGACACGCGTAACCGCGTTGACCAGCTCATGGGCAAAAAACCGGAACTGCGCTTCCAGTTTATTCAGGAAGAAACGGCGCTGCGCGGCAACGCCCTTCAGGAACAGCTCGATATCTGATCAGCCGTAACGGCCGGTGATGTAGTCCTGCGTCTGCTTGAGCGAAGGGCGCGTGAAGATCGAGGACGTATCGCCAAATTCAAGCAGTTTCCCCATATAGAAAAACGCGGTCTTCTGCGAAATGCGTGCGGCCTGTTGCATCGAATGCGTGACGATAACGATAGTGTAATGCGCCTGCAGTTCGTGGATTAGCTGTTCAACTTTGGCCGTGGCGATGGGATCAAGCGCCGAACAGGGTTCGTCCATCAGAATCACGTCGGGATTCACTGCAATCGTGCGTGCGATGCATAGTCGCTGCTGCTGACCACCGGAAAGGCTTGTTCCCGGTTCGCGCAGACGATCCTTTACCTCGTTCCACAGCCCTGCTTTGGAAAGGCTGCTTTCCACCAGTCCGTCAAGATCAGCCTTATTGTCGCATAGGCTGTGGATGCGCGGCCCGTAGGCGATATTGTCGTAGATCGATTTGGGAAACGGATTGGGTTTTTGAAACACCATGCCGATACGCGAGCGCAGCTGCACCGGATCCTGATGCGGTGCGTAAATATTCTCGCCGTCGATAATCAGCGTGCCTTCGACGCGGCAATTGTCGATGGTATCATTCATGCGGTTGATCGAACGCAGGAACGTCGATTTGCCGCAACCCGACGGGCCAATCAATGCAGTCACCGCATTGGATTCAATATCGATGTCGATGTTAAAGAGCGCCTGCTTGGCGCCATAATACACATTGAGCGCGCGACTCGAGATTTTTGGCAGGGTCTGCGGGGCAGGCATTTGCATGGGCGGGGTTGTACAAGAGGCCCCCCAGAAAGTCCAGCCTCACTATGCCTTTTTTACCACCGGTGCTCAAAGCGCCTGCGGATAAAAATAGCCAATGAATTCATAGAGATAAGTATGACAAGCAAAATCAGAATGCCCGTGGAGGTTTTTTCGACAAAACTGGCTTCCGGGCTGGTGGCCCACAGATAGATCTGTACCGGCATGGTTGTCGCCGGATCGAGGATATTCTTTGGGATATCCGCCACAAAGGCCACCATGCCAATCATGAGTAGCGGCGCCGTTTCGCCTATTGCGCGAGCGAGGCCCAGAATGGTGCCGGTAGTGATGCCTGGGATGGCAAGCGGGAACGTATGGTGGAGCACCACCTGCAAGGGAGAGGCGCCCAGCGCACGCGCAGCGTCACGGATAGTATCGGGAATCGCCCTGAGGCTTGCACGCGTAGCGATAATGATCGTGGGAAGAATCATGAGCGCCAGCGTGAGGCCGCCCGCAAGCGATGCCGAACGCGGTATGCCGACAATATCCAGATACACCGCAAGCCCCAGCAAACCAAAAACAATAGAAGGCACGGCCGCGAGATTATTGATATTGATTTCAATCCATTCGGTCAGGCGGCCCTTGGGCGCGAATTCCTCGAGGTAAATTGCCGCCATCACTCCCACCGGGAATGCAACGAACATGCAGGCAAGCAGGGTGAAGAACGAGCCCACCATGCTGCCCATGAAACCGGCCAGCTCAGGCTCACGCGAATCGCCACTACTCAGCAAATATGGATTGAAGACAACACGTACGTCGCCTTGCTGTTTAAACAACGCAAGCCAGCCAAGCTGACGGTTGCTGATCTTGCGCTGAAGTTCAGGTGTTTTCTCATCAACACCTGATTTCATCGCCCGGTCGATAGTATCGGACGCCGGCAGCCACAGCGTAAACGGCTTATGCAACTTGTCTGGATCAGCAATGAGTACTTTGCGCATCTTGACGGAAGCGCCGGAACTCACCAGCCCCACCATCTCGCGCAATTCGCGCCGCTCTGTTACGGCCGGGAATTTTGCGAGCAGCGCATGTTTAATATAGGGGGTCATATCCGTATGGCGCAATTGTGCCGGATCATGACCCACGACGTTTTCATCTACGCTCAGTGTCAGGCGAAGTTCGGTATGATAAAATCCATTCCAGCCGTTTTCAATAATCGTGCTCAGCAGCAGCACAAGCGCAAGCAACGCGAACACAATTGCCGCGCGTCCGTACATCTGGAAACGGCGTTCTGCGCGATGGCGGCTGGCAAGCAGGTCGGGCCTACTCATACGCCTCCTGATATTTTTTGACGATATGCAAGGCGATGACATTCAGTATCAGCGTAATGACAAACAACGTGAGTCCGAGCGCAAAGGCGGCCAGCGTCTTGGGGCTGTCGAAGGCCTGATCGCCCACCAGCAATGCCACGATCTGCGCGGTGACGGTGGTAACTGCACTCAGCGGATTGGCGGTGAGATTGGCAGCGAATCCCGCGGCCATGACGACAATCATCGTCTCTCCCATCGCGCGTGAGATGGCAAGCATAATCGCACCCATGATGCCCGGCAGCGCGGCAGGCAGTACGACATTGCAGATGGTTTCCGATCGCGTGGCACCTAGGCCAAGCGATGCATCACGCAGCGATTGTGGCACGGCCGTGATGATGTCGTCTGATAGCGAAGAGACAAACGGAATGATCATCACGCCCATGACCAGCCCTGCGGCAAGTGCGCTTTCGGTCGAAACATCCACGCCCAGCGCATTGCCCAGCATGCGCAACATCGGTGTCACTGCAATAATGGCGAAATAGCCGTAAACCACGGTCGGTATGCCCGCCAGAATTTCCAGCAACGGCTTGACGGTGGCGCGCGTGTTCACCGCTGCATATTCCGCCATATAAATCGCCGAGAACAGGCCCAGCGGCACCGCAACGCACATCGCTACAATCATAATAAGGAATGTTCCGGCAAATAACGGAATAGCGCCAAAGGCACCTGAGCTTCCTGCCTGGTCAGCGCGAATGGCAAGTTGCGGACTCCAATGCAGCCCGAACAGAAAATCGCCAAGTCGTACCGTATGGAAAAAATGCAGCGACTCGATGAGCACCGTCAGAAGAATCGCCGCCGTAATAAATATCGAAAATAACGCTGAGAATAAAAACAGCGCCATCAGGAACCGGCTCAAAAAGGCTTTATTCTTCACCATAAATCGGCAGAAACACGCTGAAAGTACTGCCCTCACCTACCACACTGTCTATGGCAAGTACACCGCGATGGCGGTTGATGATATGTTTGACGATGGCAAGGCCAAGACCGGTGCCGCCGATGGTGCGCGTACGTGCTGAATCTACTCGGTAAAACCGCTCCGTCAGGCGTGGCAGATGTTGCTTGGGAATACCCTCGCCCCGGTCAGTGATAGAGACGCAAATCGCCCGGTCCTGGTTAACAAAGTTGGGATCCTGAGGCAGCATGGAGGTCACGCGTGCCGTTACGGTGACTTCGGTGGAGGCATTGCCGTATTTGATCGCGTTGCCGATAAGATTATGCACCACCTGCATGAGTTCGCGTTCTTCACCGCGTGCGGGCGGCAGCGTATCGGAAAGTTCGATACGAATCGTCATGTCTTTTTCTTTCGCCAGCCAGGAGAAGGTTTCCTTTTCATTACGGATGATACGCAACACATCCACTTTACCTTGCGGCGTGGAATGGGCATTCATCTCGATCTTGGAGAGCGACAGCAGATCGGTAATCAGGTTGGTCATGCGCGTCGCCTGCTCGTCCATGACCTTAAGAAATTCATCGCGCGCTTCGGGGTCATCCTTCGCCGGTCCGCGCAACGTCTCAACAAACCCTTTAATGCTGGCAAGCGGCGTACGGATCTCATGGCTGGCATTGGCAACGAAATCGGCGCGCATTTTTTCCACACGCTTGAGTTCCGTAACATCGTTAAGCGTGATGATCACCGAAATGCCACCGGTCGAAGCAATCGGAAAACGCTCAATGATGGCGCGAAAATCGCGTGGCACCGGATCATCAAGGCGGAATTCCACTTCACGGCCCTTAAGTTCCTCAATGACCGCAGAGACGCCGTTGGCAAGCACATCATTGGGAATCACGGTTCTAAGCGGCTTGTTGGCGAGGTTCTGGCCAAAGATGGTGCGTGCCGCCTTGTTGGTGCGCACGATCACGTGGTCATCGTTGCACATCACCAGAATATCAGGCAAGGAATCGACGAGAATTTCGCGCTCGGTGATGATGTTACCCATTTGCTGTTTTTTATTTTCCCAGGAATGGTGTAACCGCACCAGCGATGTTGAAAGCTCGCTCATGGCACTGAGAAAACCGAGATCGGGCTCCTGCACCTGCTTGTCTTCCGCAAGCTCGTTGACATAGACGGTAAGCGTGCCCACGCTTGCAAGAAAGGGGCGCAAAAAGAGCGTGGTGGCAATGAGGATGGCAGCATACGAATAGAGAAACTGATTAAGGCTCAGCGTGCCCACCCCTACCAGTACTGCAAGCGTGATCAGTGCGGGGCTGGTTACCAGCGCTACCGTCCTGAGCAAAATCGAAAACGGCACGCTCGGTTTAGAACCTGTTGGCATATTTCCCGATTATGTTTCTGTCTTGGCGCCGTATTCTGCCCGATTGCTGGCGCAATCGCCATAGGAATTTTGCGTCGTACTTTCAGTTCAACGCGTCATGAAACTTAATAAAGCGGGATATCAGATTTTCAGCAGCAGGAGCGAAAGCACAAAGGTGAGCACCGACATAGAGGCAAATAAGGCAAACCGCGTGTGGTTGGCGGCTGCGAGGGCTTTGGCGGAAGCGTTACGATGCGGCGTGTGCATGACGGTCTCCTTTAATACATAGGCGACTATAGCAAATCGTCGTTACAGCTTGATGACAAAGGCATAAAAAAACAATATGGCGGAAATTCAGGCAAAAACTTCATTTTCGCTGTTTTTACTCACTATATTTTGTTGGGGCGCATCTTTTAACCCTACCAAATATAGTTATAAAAACAAGTGTTTCCTAAGGCGCCGGGTCGGAATGCAGCAAAATAGGAATGCCGATTCGCATTAATAAACATAATATTAGATGATTATTTGTGATGGCTTGCAACGACTACATGTGTCCAGCACCGTTTCAACGGTACTGATTTGCAGCTACAGCGGATAAGTAAGTGGCGGCACACCACGTGGAGGATTTTATGCCGCAGACCTCTAGAAATATTTTTACGCTAAGCATGCTCCTGCTTCTTACCGTCGTCATGAATGCCTGCAGCGTCAGCACCGGCTCGCCGGTCGACCAGGCATATTATGCAGGCGGCGATAGTTTTAACCTCCCCTACACGCGAACTATATTCTCGTCGTCAAATTTTTAGTTTTCGCCGCGGTGGCTCCCTGCCCATCCGGTGAACTGGCGCCCTGCGCCACAACTCATGCGGTCTTTTAAGGCCGCATTTTTTTGTTTGCTGACCTTGTAGATTGATTGCTTGTGAGCGATGATAAGGTTTGTTAGACAAGAGACATGCCTGCATCGTTTGTTCATCTGCGCGCGCGCAGCACGTATTCCCTGCTCGAAGGCGCCATGCGCATCAAACAGCTTACCGAGCTGGCAGTCGCCTGCCACATGCCGGCGCTGGCACTTACCGATAACAATAATCTCTTTGCCTCGCTCGATTTCTCGCTCACCGCTGCTGGCGCAGGTGTGCAGCCCATCATCGGCAGCATCCTGTCTTTTGTCGCTATGGAGCAGAATGATAACCGCTCCGGTGTGCAGCCCGAGCCCGACCAGCTTCTGCTGCTCGCTAAGAACGAAACCGGCTATCACAATCTCATCCGGCTGTGCAGCAAGGCCTATCTGCAGCCTGCCGACGACCGTGCGCCGCTGCTAAATTACGCGGATCTTGAAGGACGCACCGAAGGACTGATTGCGCTGACTTCGGGCATCAAAGGTGCGCTTGGAAAGCGATTGCTTTCCGGCCGCAGGGATGCTGCCGAGCAGATGTTATTGCAGTTTATGCAATGGTTTCCCGGACGTTTGTATATCGAGCTTATGCGTCACGGAGTTGAGGAAGAAAAACGCATTGAGCGCGGCTTCATCGAACTTGCGCAAATGCATAACATTCCTCTTGTCGCCACCAATGACATCTATTTCGCTAGCGAAGATATGTATGCGGCGCATGATGCACTGCTCTGCATTGCCGATGGACGCTATGTCACTGAAACCGAGCGCCGGCGACTAACGCCACAGCATCATTTCAAATCAGCAGAAAAGATGTGCGCATTGTTTGCGGATATTCCCGAAGCAATTGAAAACACGCTTGCCATCGCCAGACGTTGTGCGGTGATGGCAGCGGCGCGCCAGCCCATCTTGCCTAAATTCGCCGAAGATGAAGCGGAACTGCTGCGTGCGCAGGCGCGCGCGGGCCTTGTCGTTCGGCTTGAGAATCATGTGTTTGCTGAGGGCATGAATGACGCTGAGCGTGAACGCGTGGCCGCACCTTACCGCGAGCGTCTCGAGTTTGAGATGCAGACCATCATCAAAATGCAGTTTCCCGGCTACTTCCTTATCGTGTCGGACTTCATACGCTGGAGTAAGGAACATGATATACCCGTGGGGCCGGGCCGCGGATCGGGTGCCGGCTCGGTGGTCGCATGGGCGCTTTCCATCACCGATCTCGACCCGCTTAAATACGGCTTGCTGTTTGAACGCTTTCTCAATCCTGAACGCGTTTCCATGCCCGACTTCGACGTCGATTTCTGTCAGGATCGGCGCGATGAAGTCATCAGCTACGTGCAGGAAAAATACGGCGCCGATCGCGTAGCGCAGATCATTACCTTCGGAAAACTCCAGGCACGCGCCGTGCTGCGCGATGTCGGTCGCGTGCTGCAGCTGCCCTATGGCCAGGTCGACAACATCTGTAAATTTGTGCCCAATAATCCGGCGCAGCCCGTCACACTCGCCCAGGCCCTTGAGATAGAACCAGCACTGCAGAAGGCGGTGGATGAAGACGAATCCGTCGCACGTATGATGGATATTGCGCTCAAGCTCGAGGGACTCAACCGCCACGCCTCCACCCACGCAGCGGGCGTGGTCATTGCCGATCGTTCGCTGGAAGAACTGGTGCCGATGTATCGCGATCCCAAGTCAGACATGCGCGTCGTGCAATATTCGATGAAATACGCTGAAATCGCCGGGCTGGTGAAGTTCGACTTTCTGGGACTGAAGACGCTCACCGTACTTAAAAATGCCGTCGATCTTGTGGCGCGGCGCGGCATCGCGATCGATCTGCTCAAACTTCCCGAGGGCGATCTTAAGACCTATACGATGCTGGGTCTGGGCAGCACGGTGGGCGTGTTCCAGTTTGAAGGCCAGGGCATGCGCGATTCGCTCAAGCGCCTCAAACCCGACTGCTTGGAAGATTTGATCGCGCTGGGCGCACTTTACCGCCCGGGCCCGATGGACAACATCCCCACCTACATCAACCGCAAACACGGGCAAGAAAAGCCGGAATATCTGCATCCCAAGCTTGAGCAGATACTCAAGGAAACGTTCGGCGTCATCATCTATCAGGAGCAGGTGATGCAAATCGCTCAGTTACTTGCGGGCTACAGCTTGGGCGAAGCCGATCTGCTGCGCCGCGCGATGGGTAAGAAAATCCGCGCCGAGATGGAAGCGCAACGCAATATTTTCGTGCAGCGTGCCGTGGTAAACGGCGTGCCGCAAGCACAGGCGACGGGCATTTTCGATCTCATCGCCAAATTCGCTGAATATGGATTCAACAAATCGCATGCTGCCGCCTACGCTGTGATTTCTTATCAGACCGCCTACATGAAAGCGAATTATCCGGTAGAATTCTTCGCCGCGTCGATGACCTACGACATGCAGAACACCGACAAGCTTTCGATATTCCGCGAAGAGGCAGTGCGTGAGAACATTAAATTGCTGCCACCTGATATTAATGCGTCGGATGTCTATTTCGCTCCTGAAGGAGAGAGTGCGATTCGTTACGGACTATCGGCGGTGAGAAATGTCGGTGAGGAAGCAATGAAATTGCTGGTGGCCGAACGCGCGCAAGGTGGCCCGTTTAAATCCATCTGGGATCTTGCCTCCAGGCTGGATGCGCGCGTGATGAACCGCCGCCAGATGGAATTTCTGGTGAAGTCAGGTGCCTTCGATTCGTTGCACCGCAACCGCAGGCAGCTTTTTGAATCACTTGATACCATCATCGCCTACAACAATACGGCCACGCGTGAAAAAGAAAGCAAGCAGACGAGTCTTTTTGGTGGCAACAGCTCTGACATACCTGCGACCCTGCCCGCCTTAACCCCTACGGATGATTGGAAGCTGAGTGAGCGCATGGAATGCGAGAACGAGGCGCTGGGTTTTTATCTCTCTTCTCATCCCATACAAGGCTATCGCGGCGTGTTAAAGCGCCTTGGCGTCGTACCTTCCAGCAAATTCGCCAGTTTCCTCGGTACTGCTTACAGTTCATTTAAAATTGCCGGACTGGTGAGTAAAATTAAAATCCGTTCATCGGAAAAAGGCCGTTTCGCCTTCGTGACACTCTCCGACGAAACCAGCGTCTTCGAAATGTCGGTGTTTAAAGAAGAGATTCTTAACCGCTATCGCCCGCTGCTTGAAGGCGGCGCCATGATCGTAGCGCAGGTCGACGGCAAACGTGAAGAATCGGGCGCACGCCTGATTTTGCAATCTCTGCAACCGCTCGAAGAAGCCATCGCCTCAGTGAAATCTGCGGGCATGCCCAAAAAAATCCGCATCACCATTGATTCGGAACGCGTGCTTCCTCAACTGCGCAAGCTTATTGGCGAAGCCAATGGTGTCGGCACACGCATCACGCTGTGGGCACAGCTGGCAGACAGTAAAAAGGCGGAAATTGCCCTGCCCGGCCAATATGCGCTTACGCCAGAAATACTTATGCAGATTCCCGCCCTTGAAGGCGTAGCCGGATTTGCCGAAGCCGCGTAAAGCTGCATTTGCGCAGAATTTAGGCGGGTCGGCGTATGTGCTTTCATTTGCCATACCCTGAAGAGACGTGGTATGCTCTGCATCCAATTTCATGGAGAATGAATATGCAATCGTTACGTCTGGCACTTATTGCAGCTCTGGCATTTGCTACCTTTGGCCTTGTAAGCGCTTCCGCTTTTTCTGAAGATGATAAGACCATGAACACCCCGACGAAGGCACAGGACTTTGCCGATCCGGATGAAAAAATGCCTACGATTGTTTTTGAACCCGGCCAGCCGCTCAGCTACCAGCAGGAAACACCCGAGGCCCCGGCTCCCAATCGTTACGATCCGAGCAACGCCGCCTTCAGTACGCCGAACCTGCAGCCCGACACCATTCGCGGCGCACATTAAAGCAATGGCGCTGAAGCCTCTTTTCGCGTTATTCTTTCTATTCGCTGCAGGAGCTGTCATGGCTGAAACCCATAACGAAACCGCGACCTTCGCCGGGGGATGTTTCTGGTGCATGGATGCAGAGTTTTCCACTATTCCCGGCGTAAGCAAGGTCGTCTCCGGTTATACGGGCGGCCATGTCAGAAATCCGAGCTATGAGGAAGTGTCATCGGGCAGCACCGGTCATGTCGAAGCCATTGAAGTCACTTATGACCCGGCGAAAGTCACCTATGCCCAGTTACTTGACATCTTCTGGCACAATATTGATCCGCTCGATGAATACGGCCAGTTCTGCGACAAAGGCTCGCAATATCGCGCCGGCATTTTCTATCATAGCCCGGAGCAGAAGGCGCTTGCCGAGGCTTCCAAAACAAAGGTGAAGGCTTTATTTAAGCAAGATCTCGCCACCGTTATCACGCCGGCCTCAGAATTTTTTCCGGCAGAAGATTATCACCAGGACTATTACATCAAGAACAAGCTACGCTACAAAATGTACCGTGGCGGATGCGGCCGTGATGACCGCATCGAGCAGCTCTGGCGTGATAAACCTGCACCGTAGCAGCCCTTAGTGTCGCAGCCTTAGTCAGGCCTGCCCACCAGTAATTCAAGATTGCCGCCCACCGCTGCAGTATTGACGCTTACGGTTTTCTCCACACAGAAACGCTGCAGGTAATGAGGACCGCCCGCTTTGGGCCCGGTGCCTGAGAGTCCCATGCCGCCAAAGGGATGCACGCCTACCGTGGCACCAATCATCGAGCGGTTGATATAAATATTTCCGGCTTTGATACGCGCGGTAATCTCACGGATTTTTTCATCGATGCGGCTCTGAATGCCAAACGTTAATCCGTAGCCGGTAGAATTGACCTGCGCGATGACTTTATCGAGCGCGCGCTCCTTAAAGCGCACGACATGCAGCACCGGGCCGAACACCTCGCCTTCAAGCACATCGATAGACGCTATCTCGAAGACATGCGGCGCCACCAGCCGCGTAGAAGAGGCATCCCGCGGCAGTTTGGTCACGGCAATCAGCTTGGCGTCTTTTTTGAGCCTTTTGATATGCCGCAGGAGATTGTCATAGGCCTCTTTGTCGATGACCGGGCCAATATCCATACTCACATCCGTAGCCGATCCGATCCGCAACTGCTCCATCGCACCCGCCAGCACGCTAAGCAATGCATCGGCAATTTCTTCCTGCACGAATACAACGCGCAAAGCCGAGCAACGCTGGCCTGCACTGCCAAACGCGGAGAGTATGATATCATCCACCGTCTGCTCGATGAGCGCCGAGCTATCGACAATCATGCAATTCTGCCCGCCGGTTTCAGCAATCAGCGGCGCAATGGCCGCCTTGCGCGCAGCCAAAACCTGATTAATCAAGAAGGCAGCCGCAGTAGAGCCAGTAAAAACCACGCCATCCGTGCGTTCGTCCTTTACCAAACGCTGACCTATCTCTTCGCCACTGCCGCAGAGGAGTTGCAACGCCCCTTGCGGTACGCCCGCTCCGTGCATAAGCTTAACAGCCAGTGCAGCAATGGCGGGAGTCTGTTCAGCTGGCTTGGCGATAACACAATTGCCTGTAACCAGTGCTGCAACAATTTGCCCGGTAAATATGGCGAGAGGAAAATTCCACGGGCTAATGGCAACGATAGTTCCACGCGGATGCAAACTGAGCAGATTACGCTCGCCGCTTGGGCCGTGCAGCACCGATGGCATGAGAATCCGGCGCGCCTGCTCGGCGTAATAACGACAGTAATCGATGGCTTCACGCACTTCGGCAATGCTGTCGGCAATCGTCTTGCCCGCTTCCTGCACACAAAGCGCCATCAACGTATCGGCATTTTTTTCATAACATTCGGCAATACGCTCAAGACAACTGGCGCGGTCTATGGCGTTCCATGCGGCAAAAGCCTCCTGCGCACGTATAAATGCCTTATCGCAATCCGCTTTCGTTGCGGTTTGGAGTTTTTGCGGCTTCTGCGCAGCGGTAGCGATATTTTTGGTAAGCGCTATCAACTCGGCACAATTGCCCAGGTCATATCCTCGCGAATTCTTGCGATCGGGATAGAGCGCTTGCGGCAACGGCAACGTTGCGGTGGCTGCCTGTTTAGAGGACAGCGGATCGGCTGAAAGTATTTCTATAGGCGCATCGTAAAGCCCGCGTACGAATGAATTATTGGCGCCGTTTTCAAGAATGCGGCGAATGAGATAGGAAAGCAGATGTGCCGGCGTACCGACAGGCGCATAAATGCGACAAGGACGTTTAGATTCAGCCAGCACTACCTCGTATAAAGCTTCCCCCATGCCGTAGAGCCGCTGAAATTCATATTCATTATCCTCAGCCATTTCCAGAATGCTTGCGATGCTGCGTGCATTATGCGTGGCAAATTGCGGATAAAAATAACGCGGCTGCTTAAGTAACTTAGCCGCACAGGCAAGATATGAAATATCCGTATGAGCTTTGCTTGTAAAAACCGGGTAATCGGCCAGACCATCAGCCTGAGCGCGTTTGATCTCACTGTCCCAATACGCCCCTTTTACGAGCCGCAATGCAATACGTTTGCCCGTATGTTTTGCAATCGCCGCAAGATAATCAATCACATAGGCCGCACGTTTCTGATACGCCTGCACTGCCAGGCCAAGTCCCTCATAGCGGGCAAATTCCGGATCAGTAAACAACGCCTTGAATAGTATCAGTGATATATCCAGCCGGGTCGATTCTTCGGCATCAATCGTCAGTAATATCTGCTGTTTTTCCGCCGCACGCACCAGCGTTTTCAGTTTTGGCATGAGTACTTTTTCCAGCGTCCGGTACTGTCTTAGCTCCAGACGCGGATGCAAAGCGGAAAGCTTGATTGAAATGCCATCGCGCGCGAACAGCGACGATGCTTTCTGGGAAGAAAGCGTTTCAATCGCATGAAGGTACTTGCCAAAATATTCTTCGGCCTGTGCCGCTGAACGTGCCCCTTCGCCCAGCATATCAAAAGAAAAGAGCCAGCCTTTTTTATGTAAGGCTGCTGCTTTTTTCTTCGCCACTTCCATGCTGCCCGCCAGCACAAAAACGCTGCCCATCAATTTCATTGCCTGTTTGAGTGCGCCGCGCACCACAGGCTCGCCCAGCCGATGAATCAGCCCGCCTATAAACTCTCCGGCCGACTGCGTAAGACCGCCGCCATCGGTTACTTTGTCTGCCAGTTCGAGGCCCCAACTGCCGACATTCACCAGAAACGGGCGGCCAAGACCGATATGCCTGTCCCAGTCGCCCGACATAAGTTTGTCATGGATCAGCGCATCGGCTGTCGCCGCATCGGGAATGCGCAGGAGCGCTTCAGCCAGACACATGAGCATGATGCCTTCCTGGCTGCTTAAATTATATTCCTGCTGAAATGCTTCGATGCCACCGATTTTCTTGCGCGCGCGCACCGCTTCGATGCACTGGCGGGTACGCGCATCAATTCTGGCCGATTTCGCAGAAAAATACTGGGCCTGCGCATGCAATTGCTTTACGCATTGCGCTTCTTCAGCAAATGCTTCCTTGCTTACGCGCAGCAACGCTGCATCATTGTCGTAGCTTAAGCTGTCCATACCCGCCCGCCTTAGCGTAACTGATTCAGGTAATCCTGAACGTCTTTGCCCTTCCAGTCAACGGGTCCGGGAAATTTGCGGCGCAAGTGATGCGCGGAATCAAGCAGGATAGTTTCGGGATACTGTACGGTCTGGAACATATCGAATGCAAGCGCATGCGTGCTGTCGACGGCGACCAGCAGATTGTCCGGAAGCTCTTGTCCAGCGTATTGATGAATAAACGCCTCTGCCCTGGCACCATCTTCATCGCCCGAAACGGTCAGAAAAATGATGTTCTTATTGCGGCGTGCAGCGACAATCAATGCGGGAAACTCTTCGCGGCATGGGGCGCACCATGATGCCCAGAAATGCAATACCACCGGCTTGGCACCCAGCTCTGAGAGCCTATGATGTGATGCATCCGCACCCTGCCAGGAAAAATCCGGCGCCTCCTGCATTTGCACAGTCGTCTGGGGTGTTTCCTGAAACACCATCCAGAAAGACGTGAGCAATACCGCTGCCACAAACAAAAGAATAACATTACGCCGCATGTTTTATTTTTCTCAGAGTATAAATAGCGATGCTCGTCACAACGATAAAAACTGCTTCTGTGGTACAGAAGATAAGCAGGCCGTTGGCGGCGACACTGGTAAAGCCATAACTATGCAAGCCGACGCTTAGCAGGTTCACGCCCACCCAGGCGAGCATGACCACAATGCTCAAGGAGGCCATGCCGATGACAAAGCCCAGCACGCTTATCTGGCCGCCCACCCGTCCATGCAGCAGCCAAATGAGCCATAGCACGATGAGCAGAGCGCCGTTTTCCTTCGGATCCCAGCCCCAGAAACGTCCCCAGGATTGATCCGCCCAGATACCACCCAACATGGTGCCAACCGTAGTGAAGAACAGCGCCACAATAGCCACGCGATAAATACGCTGTTCAAGCAGCGCAAGCATGCTTGCCGGTTGCCATGTACGCTTGATCAGATAAATATGGGCAAGCATTGCCGCAACCAGCGATGCGCCATAGCCCGTGGTGATGCAAACCACATGTGTGGCAAGCCAGAAACGGGTATTGAGCACGGCTACCAGCACGCCCAGCGTATCCTCATCGGCGGCAAATACGCTGGCACAGGCGAGCAGCAGACTTGCAATAAGGCCTGTGATGATAAGCCCCTCGCCATTTTTTTTATTCTGCTCAAGCCAAAGGCCAAAAGCACTCGCAATAAAACTCACAAAAATCATCGACTCATAGAGCGTGCCCACGGGAGGGCGCATAAGTATGGCCATACGTGCGCACAGGGCAGCGGCATGAAAACCCGCCCCGGTTAGCAGCGCCCCATACGAGGCGGTGAGTATCGCTGGCGCACGGCGTATGGTCGCTACAAAGCCCAGTACAGATGCCAATATATAAAGCGCAAGACTGATGCCGAGAGGATTAAGACGATGATAGAGCACTTCAAGCTTGAGCGCCCAGGTGCGTGCCGGCGTGGCGCTGAGGGCTTCTGACTCGGCTTTCCATAACGCGGCGTCCTTGTGCAGATAGGCCTGAGCAAGCAGATGCCAATGCTGAAACAATGCCGCGCTGGCAGGTGAGCCGTCACCTTTTTCGATCACACTCCACGGCGAAAACCACTGTCCACTCTCATCCCACGATGAAGGAATTACGCGCAGCAACGCATTTTCCTTATCCGCCGCTTCGAGCAGATCCATGCGGTACATCAGGCTTGCAATGCTCTGTTCGTGGGCGCTGTATTTATCAATATGATCCTGCTTGCGTACCACAATATTCTTAAGTTCTTCACGCAGTGTCTGGCGAATCTTGAGCAGATCGAAATAGGTGACGTCTGCATTGTCTTTCACGCCCAACTTTTCGCGCACCTGCGGATCGATATCAGCTAGCGGCATGAGTAGCGAAAAGCTTTCCATAAATTCGGCAAAATTGTTCATCAGAAAAAACAGTCGCAGTACTTCCTGATCGGCTGCGGTTTGGTCTTTTTTATCTTTCGCAGCCACTAACTTAAGCAAGGGCGTGTGGCTCGCGAGCGCGCCTTCGAGTTCTTCGTAGCTATAGGTGCCTTCGGCGCTCTCAGGCAATGAAAGCATGTGCAAGACATCGGGCGAGTGCACTAAAAACCATTTCTGAGCACCGGCGCGCACAGGATCGAAAAGCACACCGGCAAACCATGCGCTGGCAGAGTTGCCTGGCAGCGCGTCATGCCCGCTTATGCGCTTGAACATGATGCGCGCAACGCTATCCATCGGCTTGATGCGCCCTTCATGCAGTACGGGAATGCGCATGAAATCTTTGTAGTCCAGCTCGGTGTGATTATCTGCCACCGATGAAAAAGGGATCAACAGTAATAATATAGCGAGCCATTTCATCGTCTGGCCTTTTCGATGAAGGTCACCACTATATGCAGCAAAAGCCCGGCGCAAAGCATCGATATGGCAATATAGGGAAACCAGGCGCCTGCATTATTGACTACGGCAAGCACGCTGAGCAATTTGCCGTCGTTTTCCACGAATGAGGATTGATATAACGTATAGCCGCGATAGCGCAGTGGCTGATTCATCTCGATGATTGCATTCCATTCAGCGCTATTATCATTAATCGTTACGTGTGACGTGTAACTTTTTGCCATGTCCGTGCCGGGATAATCGGACTTATCAAAATGCTGCAATTTGACGCTAAAGGGCAACGCGCGGCGCGTCGGCTCAATCTTGAATGTGTAATGATCGGATCCAGCGGCAATGTCGGGCTGCTCCTTGAGCATTTCAGATGCGAGATAGATACCGTCGGCGGCGCCCGCCCCCCTTATGCCAAGAAGAACAGCAGCCTGGTTCTGGGATTCTTCGCTGCTGGGAGTTTTGGCAGTGATATCCACATCCTTAGCAAGGCCTTTAAACACAGCTTTTGTAAACTGGCGCGGCACAAGCATGCAGGGATAGCAATACCGCGTGATGGAAAGCGTAAATGGCAGAGGTGCCACGCCAACGGTGTCTCCTACATGCATTTCTTCCGGCGAAAGTGCCAGCAGCTCTACACCGTTTCGTGAAACGGTAAGCGCGCGATCATGGTAGTCGGATACAAAATGCGTACTTTCCCCTTCACCAAGCACGACATAGCCTTCTTCGCGGCAAAGCGCCGTGATAAGCCCGCCGAGAAGTAGTACCAGCGCGCTCGTATGCGTAAGAATTACGCCCAGCTGCTGCCTGCTAAAAGGCGAAGCCAGCAGCAGTTTTGCACTTATGCTGAACGCAATGAACGCAAGGACGCTGTAGGCGCCTGGCAAGGGAAATGGCCCTGCCCACAATATAAAGGATCCAAAGAAAAGTTTTTGCGATGCGTAGAGTCCGATGTAACGCTGCGCCACCGTGCCCAGCACAAGTAGCAGCATCAGCCACGGCAGTCCGTAAAAAAGCCATACAGGACTGGCGAGCGCGTGAGCGGTTGTCCGGATTTTGTAAAATATGCCTGCCATGAAATCGTGGGTATCATATTGACAATCCTAAGCGGTGCAAGAGGCAGCATACGACACAAAACACAGGTTACGCTTGATTATAAGTTAGCTTATGATATTATATATTATATATAAGGCATCTATATGGCAAAGTCTTCATCGGCTGAAAACGGCAGCTTTGGCGCATTAGTGCGCGATGTTTCACGCCTTATCCGCAAACGTTTTGAACGCAAGGCCACAAGTGTCGGGCTGACCCAATCGCAATGGTCCGTTATCAGCACTTTGATGCAGCATGAGGGAATAAATCAGGCGAGTCTGGCCGAGCTTATGGAGATTGAGCCCATCACATTGGTGGGATTGCTCGACCGGCTGGAGCGCGCCGGCTGGGTGGAGCGTCGCCATGACCCTTCGGACAGGCGTGTCCGCCTGCTCTACCTTACCAGGCAGGTCGATCCGGTACTGGAAAAAATGGAATCGATAAAGAGCGAGGTGCGCAAGGAAGTGTTCGCAGGTGTATCTGCCCAGGATCAGCGACATCTATTGCAAGTGCTTCAGCAAATTCGCGGCAATCTGGTCACCAGAAGCGCTCCCATGAGCCCGCAATCCAAAGGCAAAATACATGAGAATCGTGATGTTTTGTAAACACCCGCAGACTATTGATATAGCTTGTTATAATTATCTTACGGGCAAGAGAAGGTAATCGTGGTTAACGTCGTATAAAGTTAAGTGAATAACTATGGGGCATTATGCGTAAACTACTGTGGGTTATCTTGTTATGTGCAGCAGTACTTGGCACGTGGTATTATTTCCATACTAAGAGCGATACAGAAGGCGGCGATCAGACCAAGTCCTCCGGCGGCTCGGGCGGAGGCAAACACGGGGATGCGAAAAATGCCACCGTACCCGTAGGCGTCGCTACCGCAAAGACAGGCAACATATCAGTGTATCTTCAGGGGCTGGGCAACATCACGCCGCGCAGCACCATCACAGTGCATACCCTTATTACGGGAGAGTTGATGAAAATCCTCTTCGATGAAGGTCAGATGGTCAAAAAGAATGACACGCTGGCACTCATTGATGATCGCCCTTATCAGGCGCTTCTGGAGCAGGGCGAAGGTCTGCTTACCCGTGACAAGGCGCTCCTGGCCGAAGCAAAAATCGATCTTGCACGCTACAAAACCCTGTGGGCGCAGGATTCTATCGCCAAGCAGCAGCTCGATACCCAGGCTTCACTGGTGCAGCAGTATGAAGGCGCGGTGAAAAACGATCAGGGCCAGATTGATACGGCTAAAATAGATATCGTCTATACCAAAATCACTTCGCCGGTGAGCGGCCGCGTCGGGCTTAGGCAGGTGGATCCTGGCAATATCGTGCATACGACCGATACTAATGGCATTGTCATCGTCACCGAACTTCAGCCCATCACCGCACTTTTCACCATTCCTGAAGATAGCATTCCCACCGTGCTGAAATTACTCGATGCCGGCAATAAACTTACTGCCGAGGCGTGGGATCGCGACAATAAAACCAAGCTCTCCAAAGGCGCGCTTATCTCGGTGGATAACCAGGTGGATCCCACTACCGGCACCGTCAAGCTCAGGGCGGAATTCGCTAACAAAGACAACTCCCTGTTTCCCAGCCAGTTCGTCAATATACGCCTAAAACTCAACACGCTTAAAAATGTCGTGACCATTCCCAGCTCAGGAGTGCAGCGCGGCTCTAAGGGCACCTTCGTCTATCTCGTCAAACCGGATAAGACGGTGGCGGTGCAAAATGTCACTCTGGGGCCGGCAGACGGTGAAACCGTATCGGTTGAATCTGGGGTGAATGCAGGCGATCAGGTAGTGGTCGACGGTTCGGACGGTTTAAGAGACGGTTCAAAAATTGAAATCGCTACAAGCGATAGTCAGCCCGTTACCCCTGTTGAATCCGCAAAAGACAAAGACGCAAAAGACAAGAAGAGTGATGACAGCAGCAGTGATAAGGAACATCACAAGCACAAGAAGCATGATGATGCGAGTAAAGAGTAGTTTGCAGCAGATAAACGCATGAATCCCTCGCGGATATTTATTATAAGACCGGTTGCGACATGGCTGCTGATGCTGGCCATTTTCTTAAGCGGTGTTGTTTCCTATTCCTCCCTGCCCCTTTCCGCGCTGCCGGAAGTCGATTATCCGACGATTGAAATCGTCACGCTTTATCCCGGTGCCAGTCCCGACGTCATGACTTCCTCGGTGACTGCCCCGCTGGAAACACAGCTGGGCCAAATGCCCGGCCTCAACCAGATGTCTTCCACCAGTTCCGGCGGCGCATCGGTTATCACGCTGCAATTCTCGCTTTCGCTTAGCCTCGATGTCGCGGAGCAAGAAGTGCAGGCCGCTATCAACGCCGCCACCTCTTTCCTGCCCACCGACCTGCCGGTGCCGCCCATTTATAACAAGGTCAACCCTGCGGATACGCCCATCGTTACGCTGGGTATCACCTCGAAAACTCTGCCTCTGTCCAAGGTCGAGGATCTGGTGGACACGCGTCTCGCTCAGAAGCTTTCGCAGCTTGCCGGTGTAGGCTTGGTGTCAATAAGCGGTGGCGAACGACCCGCGGTACGCATTCAGGCTAATCCCACCGCACTTGCTTCTTATGGGCTCGATCTGGAGACACTGCGCACCGCCGTCAGCAACTCCAATGTCAATCAAGCCAAAGGTAGTTTTGACGGCCCAACACGTGCCTCAACCATTGATGCCAACGACCAGATTTCCAACGGCGCGGATTATGCTCAGGTCATTGTCGGCTATAAGAACGGTGCACCGATTCGCGTAAGCGACATCGCGGATGTCGTCGAAGCCGCAGAAAATAACAAATTAGGCGCCTGGAGCAATAAGACCCCTGCGATTATTCTTAACATTCAGCGTCAGCCCGGCGTCAACGTGATTCAGGTGGTGGACAGCATCAAAAAACTGCTGCCCAAGCTGAAGAACACCCTGCCCGCCGCGCTGGATGTTTCCATACTCACTGACCGCACCACCACTATCCGTGCCTCGGTGGAAGATGTGGAGTTTGAGTTGTTTCTGGCGATCGGGCTGGTGGTGGCGGTCATTTATGTATTCCTGCGCAGCGGCCCTGCAACCTTCATTCCTGCTATGGCCGTACCGTTATCGCTGGTGGGCACGCTAAGCGTGATGTATCTGGCCGGCTTCAGCATTAACAACCTTACGCTCATGGCGCTTACGATTGCCACTGGCTTCGTTGTCGACGACGCCATCGTCATGATCGAAAATATTGCGCGCTATATTGAAGAGGGCGAAGACCCCATGCAGGCGACGCTTAAGGGCTCGCAGCAGATAGGCTTCACCATTATCTCGCTTACTTTCTCGCTTATCGCCGTGCTCATTCCCCTGCTCTTCATGGGCGATGTGGTGGGAAGGCTGTTTCATGAATTTGCCATTACACTGGCAGTGTCGATTCTTATTTCGGCATTTGTTTCACTTACCTTCACTCCCATGCTCTGCGCAAGGTTGCTTAAGCATGTGCCGGAAGATGAACAAACTCATTTTTATCACCTCATGGGTGATTTTTTTGACCGCGTCATTGCGCGTTACGGCAGTATGCTCAAATGGGTTCTGGCACGCCAGCGTGCAACTCTGCTCGTCGCACTTGGCACGTTAATATTCACTGTCGTGCTTTATACTTTTGTGTCCAAAGGATTCTTTCCGGTGCAGGACACAGGCGCAATCCAGGTCATCACCCAAGCGCCGGAATATGTTTCCTATCAGGAAATGGCAAAGCGTCAGACCGCCGTGGCTGATGAAATTCTAAAAGATCCATCGGTGGAAAGCATTTCCTCCTTTATCGGTGTAGACGGCACCAATTCCACCCTCAACAGCGGCCGCATGCTGATCAATCTCATCGAACACAGCAGCCGACCAAGCGCTACCGATATCATTCGCCGCCTTAATAAAAAATTTGCAAACAATAGCGAAATGAGTGTTTACATGCAGCCGGTACAGGATCTGACGATCGAAGATCGTGTCAGCCGCACGCAATACCAGTTCAGTGTTGAGGATGCCAATGCGGACGAACTCGCGCTATGGGTGCCAAGGCTCGTCGATCGCCTCTCTAAACTGCCGGTGCTTGCCGACGTCGCAAGCGATTTGCAAAATCATGGATTGTCCGCCTATATTGACATCGACCGCGCCACCGCCATGCGTCTGGGCATCACCACTGCCGCGATCGACAACACGATTTACGATGCCTTCGGCCAGCGCCTGATTTCCACCATTTACACGCAGGCTAACCAGTACCGCGTGGTGCTCGAAGTCAAACCCGGATTCCAGCTTGGGCCCGAATCGCTTAAGCAGATTTATGTCGCTTCAACCCCGCAAAATCAGATAGCGCCTGCTACAGGTCAGGTGGCTGCTTCGGGAGCGCAGGCCACCTCAGCATCAGGCGTGGAAGTGCCGCTCAGCGCCGTGGCAACTATCGTGGAAAAAGAAGCACCTCTTGTCATCAATCACCTGGGCCAGTTCCCTGCCGCTACCATATCCTTTAATCTGGCCAAGGGTGCTTCGCTAGGTGAAGCGGTCGACGCCATTCACGATGCTGAACATGAGATTGCCGTACCGGAAACCGTGCAGACGAGTTTCCAGGGTGCTGCGCTGGCATTTCAATCATCGCTCAGCAACACGCTATTCCTCATTTTGGCCGCCATCGTCACCATGTATATCGTGCTGGGAGTGCTTTATGAGAGTTATATCCACCCTATCACGATTCTCTCTACCCTGCCTTCCGCCGGTATTGGCGCATTGCTGGCGCTTTCGATCTCAGGCACCGATCTGGGCGTTATCGGCATCATCGGCATCATCCTGCTTATCGGTATCGTGAAGAAAAATGCAATTATGATGATCGACTTCGCGCTGGAAGCCGAGCGCGTGCATAACCTGCCGCCTGAAGAAGCGATCTATCAAGCCTGCCTGCTGCGCTTTCGTCCGATTCTCATGACTACGATGGCGGCATTGCTTGGAGCACTGCCGCTCATGATCGGCACGGGCGTGGGCGCTGAACTTCGCCATCCGCTAGGCATCACCATGGTAGGCGGCCTCATGGTCAGCCAGGTGCTTACTTTGTTCACCACACCGGTCATCTATCTCATGTTCGATCGTCTCGCTACACGGTTCAGTAAAAAACCGCGCGAAGCCGATCTGTTCGAGGAAGTGCCGCAATGAACCTATCGGCCCCATTTATCGCGAGGCCGATAGCAACCAGCCTACTCACTATCGGCGTGATCCTGGCAGGCGCCGTGGCTTTTAGGGTATTACCCGTTGCCCCGCTCCCGCAGGTGGATTTTCCTACCATTTCAGTGCGTGCCTCGCTTCCCGGCGCCAGCCCCGAGACCATGGCCTCAACCGTAGCCACACCGCTGGAGCGCGCGCTCGGTCGCATCGCCAATATCACGGAAATGACTTCCAACAGTTCGCTGGGCTCAACCAGCATCACATTGCAGTTTGACCTCGATCGCAATATCGACGGTGCCGCACGCGATGTGCAGGCAGCGATTGATGCCGCACTCACGCTGCTTCCTACAGGGCTTCCCAGTAATCCCACGTACCGCAAGACGAACCCTGCCGACGCACCGATCATGATTCTGACCCTGACCTCCGATACCATGACGCAGGGTCAGATGTATGACGCCGCTTCAACGGTGCTCGCACAAAAAATATCGCAGATTAACGGAATCGGTCAGGTGACCGTGGGCGGTGGTGCATTACCCGCGGTGCGCGTCGAGCTCAATCCTGACGCCTTGAACAAATACGGCATATCGCTTGAGCAAGTCCGCACTGTGATCGCGGCCTCCAATGCCAACCGACCCAAGGGAATCATCGAGTATCAAGGCCTGCGCTGGCAGATTTTTGCCAATGATCAAGCCAACCGCGCCAAGGATTACCTGCCGATGGTCATCGCCTACCGAAACGGCTCGGCAGTGCGTATTTCCGACATCGGCACCGCCATCGACTCAGTGCAGGATGTGCGCAACGCCGGCTCCGCCAATGGCAAGCCCTGCATCGCCCTCATATTGTTCAAGCAACCCGGCGCCAACATCATCGATACCGTCGATCAGGTGAATGCGCTGATGCCCCAGCTGCGCAATTCCATTCCGCGCTCCATCGATTTTAAAGTCATGATGGACCGAACCCCTACCATCCGAGCCAGCCTGCATGATGTCGAGCGCACGCTGCTCATCTCCATCGCCCTGGTGATCATGGTGGTATTTTTGTTCCTGCGCAACGGGCGCGCCACCCTTATTCCCAGCGTGGCGGTGCCGGTGTCGCTCGTGGGCACCTTCGCAGTCATGTATCTGTGCAGCTACAGTCTCGATACACTCTCACTCATGGCGCTCATCATCGCCACCGGCTTCGTGGTGGATGATGCCATCGTCGTGCTGGAAAATATCTCGCGTCATATCGAGCATGGCGCATCGCCGCTACAGGCGTCGCTCAAAGGCGCACAGGAAGTCGGGTTTACCGTGCTGTCCATGAGCATCTCGCTGATTGCCGTGTTCATTCCCATCCTGCTTATGGGCGGTATTCTGGGCAGGCTGTTTCGCGAATTCGCTATTACGCTCTCAGCAGCAATATTAGTCTCGCTCATCGTCTCGCTCACTGCAACACCGATGATGTGCGCAAGGCTGTTGAAACGGGAGTCAGAAGAGAAACATGGGCGTTTTTATCAGGCGAGTGAACGCGTCTTTAACGCCTGTCATAATGGGTACGAACGCACTCTGAATATGGCGCTTGATAACAAGTTATTTACAATGC
>Ga0206878_10021_pt1 | contig 73765 bp, 63 predicted proteins | sample Alteio_BWOrgCont_8_FD_152621 | JGI IMG/M metagenome (GOLD analysis project Ga0206878, IMG submission 152621) | Enriched cells from forest soil in Barre Woods Harvard Forest LTER site, Petersham, Massachusetts, United States -... | ecosystem: Environmental > Terrestrial > Soil > Temperate forest >... | reverse complement strand
TAGCTGGTAGTAACCGTAGGGCTGGGTGTGATCACTACATAGGTGCTGTCATGGGTACTGCACCCATTGGCTGTAACTGAAACGTAGTACCGCCCGCTGTCTGACAGGGGTACATTATTGATCACTGGGGTGGGCAGCGTTGAGCTAAAGCCATTAGGGCCGCTCCAGCTATAAGTAACACCGGTAGTGGTGGTCGCTGTTGATAAACCTATATAGGTGCCCGAACACACAGGGCTGTTGCTGGAAGTCGTCAGCGGGTTGGGACGCGCATATACTACTGCTGTCAATGTATCGTGCTGCACACAGCCTCCATTGGTAATAGACACTGCATAGTTGCCCGCATTTGCACTCGTAGCATTAGGAATGATACGGTTCTGGGATGTCGTCACCGTATTATTAGGGTCTGTCCACTGGTAGATAATGCTGTTGCTGGTGTTGACATTGCTGGCTGTGAGCTTTATGGTATCACCCACACATACCGGTAAGTTATTGGTAAATGTGGAAGGGGCCAATGTACTGATGTGGATGTTCACCCCATCATTGGCAGAGGTATCGGCTGGGGAACTGGAAATGATACGCACCCGGTAACCTGTGCCTGCTACCGTAGTGGAGGGTATAGTGCCCGTAATGGTACCCGAAACCGAAGAGGTAACACTGCCGATATTTACAGGACTCGAAAAACTACCCGAAGCGTTGGATAACTGAAGCGTAAAGGTATTGGTGCTGCTATATGTACCAGTTATTGTGTATGGTATTGCAATACTAGAACCTGCACACTTGGCTGTATCTGTGAAAGGAGTGGTAATTGCTATAGTATTAGAATTACAATTAATTATAGCAGAATTTGATAACACACCACTCCAGATAGAAATGTTATCAACAGCGCCATTAAGCCAGTATGGAAAGGTAGACCCACCTGCCGGATAATATCCAAAAACAAGTTGGGGTTGAACAGAATTACTGTTACTAAAATTATATTGATTCGACCAGAGTGTAGAATCAGTCAAAACCCCATTAATATAAATTTTGAGTGCAGATCCATCATAGGTGGTAGTATAACAATACCACGTATGTAACTGGATATAATTAGCAACGTGAAGCCCATTTGAACCTGGATACCCCGCAGCGCCTGATGTAAATTCATTATTATTAGGACTCGCGACAGTGCAACTGCCATCAAATTTATTGTCATTCAGGGCAAGACACATAAAATCGCCTGTTTGAAATGTACCTCTTGTCACAATATTTTCCTGTTGACAAGTGTTAGAATTAAATGAGTCAATTTTGACCACAGTTTGCATAGTCCATGTACTAAGATTTAAAAGTGAATTATAAGGGACATCAATGTGCGAACTACTCCCATTAAAATGATATGCAGTATTGGCTACACCTGCCTGGCCGGTAGTTGATGTCACATTATACCCGGTTCCATTTAGACCGTTACCCGAAGCATCATTGGTATTACCATTAAAATTCCAGGAACCAACAAGGGTTTGGGCATTTACCCAATAGGGAAAAAATAGGGTAAAACAGATTGCAAATACATGCAAACGCGTAAAATAGTTGTTCATAATGAAAATAAAAAACAATATTAAGAAATAATATTCAATGTAAATAATACCATTATGCTAATATCCAGCATAGTAATTCATTGTTAATGAAGAGTGTTTTTGCTGTAACAGGAATGGCCTATATTTGGAGCCTGTATGCGCAATATAAAGATCATCGAAGTACAATCTGAGATAGGAGCCGGCACACGCGGCGCGAGCCTGGGTATTGACGCTATTAAAATAGCTGCCCTTGATTTTATGAGCAGTTTTTTTGTGAACTTCCCCTCAGAAATTGTGCAGACAGAGAACAGGCTATTGTATGAACCTGTAGCATCGCCATATGCCAAACGGATACAAGGGGTATATACTATGTACGATCGCGTATCTAAGGCTGTATGCGATACTATAAAGTCGGGGATCTTTCCTTTGGTACTGGCTGGCGACCATAGCACCGCAGGGGGAACAATTGCAGGTATAAAAATGGCCAAACCTAAAAGCAGGCTAGGTGTAATATGGATAGATGCGCATGCCGACCTTCACTCCCCCTATACCAGCCCCTCGGGTAACATGCATGGCATGCCCTTATCAACCGCCCTTGGAGAAGACAACGTGGAATCTCAAATGCATAACCCAGACCCACAAACAGTTGAATACTGGAACAAACTCAAGAATATAGGAAAGATACAGCCCAAAATAGGCTATGAAGACCTTGTATATATTGCACTACGGGATATAGAAAAAGAAGAAGAGCACATAATAAAGAAAAACAACATTAAGGTAATCTCTGTGCAGGAAGTACGCCGAAAGGGTGTGGAAAATGTGGTGCGCCAAACGTTTATGCACCTGAGTAACTGCGATGACATTTATGTAACTTTTGATGTGGACAGCCTGGATAGCTCAATATCGAGAGGTACAGGGACACCAGTAAGTAACGGATTAAAAGAACGTGAAGCTGAAGACTTACTAGCATCGTTCATGCAAAATCATAAAATATGCTGTTTTGAAGTGGCAGAAGTAAATCCGACCCTGGATAAAGAAAATATGATGGCAGAAATTGCCTTTCACATCTTGCAACGCAGTGTAAACATCTTACTGCTGAATTAGTAATACCGCAGATACTCACTTAAGGATTGCCGCAGATATAATAAAAACACAATAAATTTTGAGCGTCGCCGCCAGGGTTAATTCCCTGGCGGTGTGCTAATAGAATCAGGTACTTAGGAGGTAATAGGGCCAATCCAGGGGCTGGCATTTTGGTTCGTACATATAGAGACGTAACCTTAAAAGAAATGGTTAGTAACCATTTTATATTTTTATTATGCTAATTAAGAAGTGATAAACGCTTGCTTAGGCAATGAGGATAAGCATAAGATTCCCTTCAGAATTCAACACGCAATCTTTACATTTGTAATTGCTGTAGCACATTAAAAATCCATCCATGAAAATCAAGACCCTTTTATTATTTATCCTATTCCCTATTACATTGTCGGCACAATGGACAAAAACAGCAGGCCCCGTAGAAACTGATGCAACCACCGTAGAAATTGCTGGTACAAGACTATACCTGGGAACAAACAGCAACGGCCTTTTTACATCGTTAGATAGTGGTGCCAGCTGGAAAAGTGTTTCTGCTTACCCGGATAGCGCTGCCCCCAAAACTATTAACCGTCTTGTATATCATTACAACCCGTTTATGTTTGCATCGTATCTATTTGTTGCAAATACAAATCACATTTATTCATCAATGGATAACGGTATCTCATTTCAATACGCAGATACCAGCTTACCCGATACCCTGAAAAACTTTAACCTGTATAATGTAAATGGTTCGCTTTATTCTACAGCACAGGTAGTTGACCCAGTAACCTTCAATACCAATACAGAGCTTTTTTATTTTAACGACTATACAAGCTTATGGCAACAAGTAAACAACCTGCCCACAGGTTACCAGGTTACCAGTGTAGCGGCATTGCATGACACTCTTTATTGTGCGGTATTTGGTCACGGCATATACAGAACACATAATAACGGCTTTATGTGGGATTCGCTGAACGTAGCTAACGGTTTGCTGGCAAGCAACAATATAAGACTGCTGGCTACATACGGCCAGGAACTGTATGCAATGGCCTACGATAATTCACCAGTTCTTTATATAACCACCAATGCGCTAACATGGACATCGGTTTTGCTCTCTTTTACAGGAGGAAACATTATTAACAACATGTCTGTATCTAAAAAAACTATATGCCTTGGCAGTCCCGGAGCTATATACATATCAAAGAATGATGGTACTGACTGGAGTTCAACTGTTTTGCCTTACTATTCTATTAATGAAGCAAAATTTAGCGGTACAAATATAATAGCCGCTGACCCAGGTAATGGCTTTTTACATACATCAAATGACAGCACCTGGACTGCATCAAACAAAGGCCTTAATTATTCAGGCACAAGCCATTTAGCTTATCCTTACAATAATGTGTATGCAATGGATGGCTTCAATACTTTCCATACCGGCGACCACGGCAACAGCTGGGCGGAGGATACGGACATATTATTTAACATGAGCGGTATGACCCGGATGGGGGATAAAATTATCGGCTTTTCAAAGTACGGGCAAAATGACCTATACTCTTATGACCAGGGAGCTACATGGAAGATAGAAACCACACCTGGAGTAGGAATACTGGTTAGTAAATCTATTGTTGACAATGCTAATCGCCAGATATATACATGGGGACAGGCAGACATCCGCCGTTCTGACGATTATGGCATAACATGGAAATCCTTATTCTACCCTAATGTGAACTCTTATCATGATACCTTGTTTACCAGTTTAGCTAAAACTAAAACAAGACTTTGGGCTACTATTACCGATCCTGCACCCAAACTTATATACTCTGACGATGAAGGTAGTCACTGGTCAGAAGGCGTATTGGGCTACCAGATCTACAGTGTAGTTAATATAGATTCGGTATTGCTATTGGGAACAAGCAGCGGAGTAAAGAAAACGACAGATATAGGCGCAAACTTTACTACTGTTTATGGTGGCGATCTTTTTTCAACCTATGTAAATGGGACTACAATTTTCAACTTCAAAGGCCCTTACGCCAACAGCATACAATACTCTACTGACTATGGTTCTACGTGGACGGATATTTCTATCCCTGATTCTGCAGGTTCTGTAAATGATATTATCATGGACCAGAATTACCTGTATGCTGCTACCAATGACAAATCAGTATGGAGAAGAAATTTAAGCAATATAGGTCTCACCTACACTCCAGACACCACCAATAACTATGGTGTAGGGGTAAACCTTTTAACAAATAACGAAAAAACTGTTTTAGGTATTTATCCTAACCCATACACAGACAAATTCAATGTCTCTGTAACTACCACTGCTACACACTACATTGACATAAAGATGTACGATGCGGTGGGGCGTTGTGTACAAGTACTTGCACGAGACACTTACGCGCAGGGAATACATACCTTTTCTGCAGGAGCAGGATTACCTTCCGGTATCTATTACGTAACAGCAGTGGTTGATGGCAGTATTGCTACTAAAAAAGTTATACGATATTAAGCATTACTTCCAGTCGCCCAACAAACGCCTGATCAATATGATCTCGGCAGTGTGGTACGCGGTATGGTCGGCAATTAGCAATGCTTCGCGTAGCAAGTTTTGCCCATCACCATGCAGGAAAGGTGCATAAATATCGTTGTGTTTTAGTAACGACAAAAATTCATTTTTGTCGTTTTCTATTTGTGCCAGTGTTTTGTCCCATTGAGTTTCGCTTTCCGGTTCCTTTTCCTTTATCCAGTATCCTTTGGGCCATTCCGGGCTTTTGTGCTTACTGTCTTTTGAAAATTCCAGTACATCCCACTGGACAACGTGGATGTGACACACGAGTTGCCAAATACTATATGGTAAGTTATCAGGGACAACGCCTCGTAGTTTTGCCGGCAACCCTTCTATAGCCTCAGTAAAGCTTTTGTGTGCATTCCTGCCCTGCAGTAATTCTATAAGCTGTTTTATTACTGCTTTTGATTCAGTGCTTTTTTCCATTTAAAATAAGTATAATCAGCAACACATAAAAGATATGCCATTACGTCCTAGTAAATGTAATGGGTTAAAAATTGTTATTACTTTTGGCACACCCTTTTTAAACAAAAAAATCTTGTTTCGAAAAATACTAAAGTTCCTGTTAGCATTATTTATTACTTCAACATTGTATATGGTGATATGCAAATGGGTATTCCCACCTATCACTATAACACAAACGGGAGCTATATTTGAAGGTTATGGCCTGCAACGACATTACGTAAGCTGGAATGAAATATCGCCTAACGTGAAACTGGCAGCAATGGCTAGTGAAGACCAGTTATTTCCAGAGCATGGTGGTTTTGATTGGAAGGCTATGGATAAAAGCTTGAACAGTAAGAGTAAAAAACATAAAAATCGGCCGGCGGGCGGGGCGGCCAGTACTATATCGCAACAAACAGCAAAAAATGTTTTTTTATGGCAAGGCACCGGGTGGGGCCGTTATATACGTAAAGCTCCTGAATTTTATTTTACATCTATGATAGAATGGACCTGGGGTAAAAAGAGAATACTGGAAGTCTATTTGAATGTAATAGAAATGGGGCCAGGGATATACGGAATAGAAGCTGCATCACAGGCCTATTTTCATAAGCCAGCTAAAAACCTTTCGCGAGCAGAAGCTGCCATGATCATAGCATGCCTGCCTAACCCAAAGAAATATACAGTGAAGCCTATGAGCAGGTGGGTGGCATGGCGATATCCACACATCATGGAACAAATGGATAATCTACAGGGAGATGAAGATATAGATGCATTATCCAATTAAGCAGGCATAATTTTTATTGTTCCTGTGAAACGAACTTATGAAAACCAGCCTTTTATCGATCGTATTATTTTCGACCGTATTATTTGCATCTTGTGAAACCCGCACAGGCAACAATACAGGCAACAGCAATCCTATTGATTCAACAAACTTAAATGGTACAGCTCCAGCCACTTACGGACCTGATAACCCTACAAATGATACCTTGCCGAAAAATAACGTAGATGATACCGGAACCAAAGCTAATACGGTGCATCATACAGGGTACGACAGCACGCTTAAAAAGTAATATCTATACTCTAAAATAGCCTGGCAGCTATAAAATCAATTCGCGATCAGAAATGTTTTTATAGCTGCAACTATTTGCTTTGCACCTTTACCGTAAATCATGGTCTGGTGATTACCCCATATAGGTATATACTTGGCATACCTCATCATCGCAACCGACTCTTTTGCTTTTTCATCAGGCAATAATGGCTGCCCCATAGTGTAATCGTCTTCAGCATTTAATAATATAGCTGGCTGTGTAACCCGCTGTACATAGTAGGGCCATGACATATTAAACACTGCATATGAAATCTCAAGTATGTCGGTAAGATTGTTGAGTGGCCTTACAGTACCGTCAGGATTTACGCGCACATCTGCCCGGTAATAACTCAGCATTTCATCATCCCATATTATATTGTAAGGGGCTTCTTTTACTTTAGCTATATACTCATCAAAAGATGGATAAGTAATATTAAAACGGCTCATAGCAAAAGAGAGCATTTGGGGAGCATTGGGATTCATCTCTGCTGCCGCATCTATTATGATCAGTTTTTCGACAACAGAGGGGTACATCACAGAAATATAAAAAGCCAGCAACCCACCAAACGAGTGGCCGGCTAGTATTACCTTTTTTAATTGGAGATGATTGAGCAGGCCAATGATATCGAGGGCGTGGTCTTCTATGCTATACCTGAACGCCGGATGCTCACTCAATCCCCTGCCACGTAAATCAGGACTAATCATTCTAAAAGCCGGGCTAAGGCCTGCGGCCACTAAACCATCAAAAGCATGAGCATTAGCGGTAAGGCCATGCATGATCAAAATCACAGGTCCATCGCTGGCATAATCAATATAATGAAGATTAATATTATTAACCTCTATGAAATGATCAGTTGCTTCTACCCTTGCGCTGAGGGATTGATCCATTTTTAATGCAATTAAACGTTTCAGCTCATGGCGATTGCCACGTGCTGAAACAACGTGTAAAAATAAACTATCGTGTTTTATTGGGCAGTCCAGCCAGCATCAACAGGCATTGCTACACCGGTAAAAGTTGCGGCAATGTCTGAAGCCATAAAAATGGCCGTTTGTGCAATCAGCTCAACCGGGATGAACTCTTTCACCGCATGACGTGCCAGTATTACTTTTTCAAGTACATCCTGCTCACTCATATTATGCGCCTTCATCTGGTCTGCTATCTGGTTTTTCACAATTGGCGTCTCTACATAGCCTGGACATATGGCATTGCAGGTGATGCCAAACGGTGCGCCTTCAAGTGCCATGGTTTTTGTGAAACCAACTATACCATGCTTGGCAGCTACGTATGCGCTCTTAAACTCAGACGCTCGAAGCCCATGTGCAGAAGCTATATTAATAATCCTTCCAAATTTCTTTTCTTTCATAGTGCCCCATGCAGCTTTAGTAGCATGGAACGCAGCAGTGAGGTTAATGGCTATTATATCGTTCCATTTTTGCTCCGGGAATTGATCTATCGGTGCCACATACTGTATCCCTGCGTTGTTTACCAATACGTCTAGCCCGCCGAAAGTGCTAATGGCTTCTGCTACAAGTGTACGTATGGCTTCTGGCTGCAGCATATTTGCAGGCGAAAAGGTGTGTTTAATATTAAATTCGTCTGCAACCTGCTGCGCAATTTCACCGCCATTTGCTTCGAGACCATTAAAAGCAATATTATAGCCCTGTGCAGCAAATGCTTTTGCAATAGCAAGGCCAATACCACTGGTACTACCTGTAATAAGGATAGCTTTTGACATTATAAAATGAGTTTAAAATATGCGGCAAAGTAAGTATTTTACTTTCAAATAGCGTTATAGGCATATAGTTTTAAAACGTTAAAAAACAACCTGTAATATTTACTTCTTCTGCGTTACCAAATATGCACAAGCTATACTACTCAAATTACCAATAACTACAATGCAAAGACCGCCTACTGCATTGTTAATACATAAAACGCGGCAAGAAACTGCAATTTAATGGCGTATATCCTTTTTCTTTTATTAATTTTGCACTCCTGCTCAAGCGGGGAAGCCAAAAGCTTTATTTGAATTATTTGAATTATTGTATCAATGTTTGAAAACCTGAGTGAGCGGTTGGATTCCGCGTTTAAGCAATTGAAAGGCGAAGGCCGTATTAATGAGATCAACGTAGCTACTACCGTAAAGGAAATACGCCGCGCCCTTGTTGATGCGGACGTTAACTATAAAATAGCCAAAGAATTTACTGATAAGGTAAAAGACAAAGCTATGGGCGAAAAGGTGCTTACTTCGGTATCGCCTGGCCAATTGATGGTGAAAATAGTGAAGGATGAACTTGCCGAATTAATGGGTGGCAAGGAAGAAGAACTAAATCTTACAGGCAAACCCACCATTATACTTATTGCAGGGTTGCAAGGTTCAGGTAAAACAACCTTCTCTGGTAAGCTTGCCAATTTCCTGAAAAGCAAGAAAAACGGTAAGCCCGTGTTAGTAGCTGGCGATGTTTACCGTCCTGCAGCCATGGAACAGTTGCGCGTATTGGGTGAGCAGATAAAAGTACCTGTATATAGTGAGCTGGAGAGCACAGACCCCGTGCAGATAGCCAAAAATGCTATAGCCCAGGCCAAACTGAATGGCAATAACATAGTGATCATAGATACTGCTGGTCGCCTTGCGGTAGATGAGGCTATGATGCAAGAAGTGGCTAACATTAAAAATGCAGTACAGCCACACGAAATACTATTTGTTGTTGATGCCATGACCGGGCAAGATGCGGTGAACACTGCCAAAGCCTTTAATGACCGGCTGGACTTTACTGGCGTGGTACTGACAAAGTTGGATGGCGATACACGTGGTGGTGCTGCTATATCTATCAAATACACGGTAGACAAGCCCATCAAGTTCGTGAGTATGGGCGAAAAGCTGGAAACGCTGGATGTCTTTTATCCCGAGCGTATGGCTCAACGTATATTGGGCATGGGAGATATCACCACGCTGGTAGAACGTGCACAGGCCCAGTTTGATGAAGTGCAGGCCAAGAAACTGGAAAAAAAGATACGCGCCAACAAATTTGACTTTGAAGACTTTAAAGAACAATTGCAGCAGATAAAGAAGATGGGTAACATTAAAGACCTACTGGCAATGATACCTGGTGTTGGTAAGGCAGTAAAGGACATTGATATATCAGACGATGCATTTAAGGGCATTGAAGCCATCATCAACTCTATGACACCTTACGAACGCAGCAACCCAGATGTAATTGATGGCAGCCGCCGCAAGCGCATAGCAGGTGGCAGCGGTAAGGATATAGGTGAAGTAAACGCCTTTATGAAACAGTTTGAACAGATGCGCCAGATGATGGGGCAAATGAACAAAATGAAGGGTATGGGCGGTGGTATGGGTATGCCAGGCATGCCGATGGGCAGAAGGTAATTGAAAGATATTAATGATAATATAAAAGCCCCTTAATAGGGGGCTTTTATTATTTTTTAGAGACGATAACTATCCCCCAGGCCATGTGCCTGAAACCTGGCAATTTAAGTAGGAGTGTATCCAGGGCTTTTAGCGGAGTGAACCACCAGCCAATCTTTTTCTTGTCCTCTTTAAATATTCGTTTCCAATAACGTACTTTATTAGGACTGTACCTGCGAAACAGATAATAGCTTAAGAATATCCACAAGGTTGTGAACCAGAATTCGCGATGCTCCACAGTCTTAAAATACTTTTTGTACACCTTCAGGATGTCAAACCCAACAGGCTTTTCATCTATAGTGCGTACTTCCATTGCCATTTTGCGGTACACATTGATAATAGGATTGTAGCGTAGCGGATCCCATGTAATAAGCGTACCACCTGTTTTAAGACTGCTATGCATAGTTTTTATCCAGTAATCGTGATCCGACTCTGGGATATGGTGTATAAGATTGGCACAGTAGATGATATCAAAAAAGTCTGCGTATAGCTCCAGCTTTTCTATAGGCGCTATCATCAGGTTCAGCTTCACGTTATACTTAGCAGCCAGCTTTTCTGCAAATTCCCCCATTTTAGGGCTAATATCATTGTAGTAAACCTCTGCCCCTTTCAGTGCAAAATATACAGAGCTTTCGCCCAGGCCAGCGCCTACGTCCAGTATCTTTTTGCCCTTAAGGTCGCCCATTTTGCTCATGGCATAGCTATTTTCCATAGCCATGAAGCTTTCAAAAAGGTTTACAACATCTATATCATCGACATTTTCAGATAATGCCCACTCATCATGAAAAGCTTCTTCTCTTTGAAGCAGCTCTTCAATATTATCATTGCCCATTTTGCAGGAGGTAAATATTAAAAAATAATAATGTAAAAATCAAAGATTTCAAAGGTAATGAATTGGTTGATTATTTGGGGAAATCAAACAAAAAATCCCTGCTACAAAAGCAGCAGGGATGTAAATATAATTAGAACAAAATAGCTTATGCCAAATAAGACCTTAACATCCATGCCATTTTTTCGTGGTCTTTCAATACACCAGTAAGAAAATCAGCAGTACCCAGATCCTTGTATGTATCGCCTACTAGGTTTATTTCGTTACGTACCTGGCGTATTATTGTTTCATGGTCGTCAAGCAAACTTGCTATCATTTTGGTAGCTGTACTTTCATCCTGTCCTTCAGTTAGCCTGGTTGCTTTAGCAAAAGACAGTACCGAGCCTAGTGCATAATGGCCGATGTACCTGATATGTTCAGCTACGCTATCCATGATCTCATCAAGAGCTTCATATTGGCCTTCAAAGAACTTATGCAACTCAAGGAAGTTAGGTGCAGTTACATTCCAATGGTAGTTACGCGTTTTTGCATACAAGGTAAACTCATCTGCAAGTAATACATTAAGCAGTTTTGCTACTTCAAGCGCATGTTCGTCAGCTATCCCGATGTTTGGTTTCATATGGTCTAATATTTATGATTTTTAATCTGGCAACGAAGATAATATTTATTGAAAATACTGTGATTATTTTAATGTTATAGCATCATCAGAAATCCTATTTTTTCCAATCAAAGAAAAATGTAGTACCAAGCCCGGGTGTACTTTCAAGCCATATTTTGCCTCCTTCTTCGGCCATCATCATTTTTACAATATTCAATCCTACCCCCGTGCTGCCATCTACCTTGCTTGCAGATTTATTTACACTGGTATGAAACAGATTAAAGACATCCTTTTGCTTTTCCAATGGTATACCTGGTCCATTATCTGTCACATAAAATTCATAACAATCTTCCTTTTCTTTTACTCCCACCAATATTAACCCTTGTGGCTTATCGCTGTACTTAATTGCATTGCTGATAAGGTTCTGAAAGACCTGTTGAAGTTTTAATTTTTTTGTTGAAAATACGGGTAGCTGCCCCGCCACTTTAATAGTAATATTCTTTGGAGGAAAAAGGAGAAACGACATTTCTTTTATCATGACATTTACATCTACCTCTTCCACACTTTGCTGATCAATGCTCTTCCGGGAATAGTCGAGCAGGGAAGATATCATACCAGACAAATGATAAGCTGCATTGGATAAAAGACTTACATACTCCAGTGTTTCTGCATTTCCTGCTACTTGCTTGTCCATTTCAAGCAATCCCAGCATTCCTATAATACCAGACAACGGAGACTTAAGATCGTGCGCTACTATGTACACGAATTTCTCCAACTGCTTATTTATCTTCTGCAGTTCAGATATGGTAGTTTTTAGCTGATGCTGGTAAAAATACAGGTCTTCGAAAACATTCACCTTAGCCTGTGTGACGTTTATATCGAGCGGCTTTTGCAGATAATCTACAGCTCCTTCCTCAAAGCCCTTCAATACATATTGCTCTTCGCGGCTTATTGCAGTAACAAAAATAATGGAGATATCTTTTGTTTTGCTATTGGATTTCAAAAGGCGCGCAACCTCAAAGCCATCCATATCAGGCATCTGCACGTCCAGCATGATAAGACCTATATCTTCATTTTTCAACACCTGCTTCAGTGCGTCGTTACCACTTGATGATTTAATAAATCTGCGGTTCTCTTTATACAATACGGCTTCCAGCGACACGAGGTTCTCATCTCGGTCGTCAACCAATAATATTGTGAACGGCACGGAACTACCATGTATGCTCATTTCTTCCTCATGTTTACAGTCCGTATGTAATTAACGATTTCTTCGGGAGTTTGGATTGTAATTTTTTTATTTAACTGTATCGCTGCTAAAGGCATACTGGTATATTCAGCGGTTTCAGGATCCTGAACTATACCGATACCACCACGATCGATTACCTTAGATAACCCTGCTGCACCATCCCGGTTTGCCCCGCTAAGTAATATACAAGTAACCAGAGGGCCGTATGCCTGTGCCAGGCTATCAAAAGTAACATCGATAGACGGACGGCTATGATTTACCAATTCAGAATAGTCGAGACTAAATGTTTTTTCTTCTTCAACCAGTAAATGATAATTTTGTGGAGCAAGGTATATATGATGTTTCCTTACAGGCTCTTTATCTTCGGGTTCTTTTATCTTAAGGTCGGTCCGGTAGTTTACCAGAACCTTATCCATCTCGCTAAACACATTTTTTAGACGATGAAGCACAATAATGACAGCGTAATTAAAGCCAGTAGGTAATGCGTCAAGAATGCCTGTAATAACAGGCAGGCTGCCTGCAGACCCCCCTATAGCCAATACTTCTGTCATAGCCATTAATCTTTACGCCTGAAAATTTTATTTGTAGCACTTACCGTAATGAATTTACTGCGAATCTCGCTTGCCAGCAAAGATTCTTTTGTGCCCAATGCCAGGTAGGTAAGGGGAGCCATGCTGTTATAAAATAGATTTAGTACCTGGTTTTGCAACTCCTTATTAAAGTATATAAGTACATTTCTACAGCAGATGAGTTGAAACTCATTAAATACCTGATCTGTAACCAGATTGTGTTGTGAGAATACGATGCTTTCCCTGAAATCCTTTCTCATTATTGCATTCTCGTACCGCGCTGTATAGTATGCTGAAAAATCATTCCTACCACCCGATTGTATGTAGTTTTGTGTATGCTCTTTCATATTGACCAATGGCATTATACCCTTTCGTGCTTTTTCAAGGTTGGCAGGATTTAGATCTGTAGCATATATTTTAGCCCTATCAAGCAAACCATGTTCAAAAAGAAGGATGGCCATAGAATAGGCTTCTTCGCCTGTGGAGCAGCCTGCATGCCATATTTTTATGAGGGGGTATGCCGCAAGTTTATCTAGTACGTTGGTTCTAAGCTCCTTAAAGAATAATGGGTCGCGAAACATTTCTGTAACATTTACAGTTACAGACTGCAGGAACCATGCAAAGAATAGAGGATCATTTGTAAGGTGGTACTTAAGATCGTAAGTACTGCCAATGTTACCTTTATTCATGCAATGCAATATTCTGCGCTTAATTGAAGCATGAGAATAATTGCAAAAATCGTAACCATAGTTCACCCTAATCACATGCAATATTTCCTGCAACTCTCCCGCGCTTATGTTCTTTGGTTCTGCCATTTGTTTATTTTGACAACCATACCCGCATTAATGATAAAAGGCGGTTATTGTCAACAGGTTTAGTAATATAATCTGATGCACCAGCGTCTATCGATTTTTCCCTGTCGCCTTGCATTGCTTTGGCTGTAAGCGCTATTACTGGCAGCTTATTGAAGCGGGAATCTTCGCGCAGTTTTTTTATTGCTTCATAACCATCCATTTCAGGCATCATCACATCCATCAATACTATGTCCAGGTCAGGATGCTCATTTAATTGCGAAAGGGCCTCCATCCCATTATCTGCAGTATATACCTCCATTTGCTGGTCTTCTAACAGAGTATTCAAAGCAAAAACATTCCGTACATCGTCATCAACAATCAGCACTTTCTTTCCTTTTAAAAATTTATCATCTGCTATCATTCCCTGCCTGCGAGGTACAGCGATGTTTTCCACCTCCTCTACCTTATATAAAAATAGTTCCAACTCGTCCATTAACCTATCCTTAGCCTGTGCTGAATCACGGATAACTATGTCTGATAATTTTTTAAGTTCAAACTCCTCCGTCTTATCTATATTCTTATCCATATATATGATGATAGGGATGTTATCCTGGGCTGTAATACTTTTCAGCTGTTGCAGCTCCTCCATTCCTTTCTCAAAATTTTTACCAATATCTGCTATTACACAATCGTAGCTATTCGCCTTCAATTTGCCAACAGCTTCTTCTTCTGTATTGGTATAGTCGCATTGTATATTAAAGTGCCTGTCATTAATGATATGCTTCAGTGAATCATCCGGCAGATAAGTTCCTGACAGCACAAGCACCCTCTTAATACTCGTGCTCAACTGTGTACCTATAAGAGTAAAGGCCCTATCAAGTTTTTCCCTTTCTACAGGTTTTTTCAGGTAAGCCAAAGCACCGGGAGCAGCCTGCATAGCTTCATCGCTTGCTGATATGATATGTACAGGTATATTTTTGAGGTTATTGTCACCTTTCAGCATTTTCAATATCTGGCCGCCACTTAAGACCGGTAATTGCATATCCAGGATAATAGCTGATGGTTTGTATTTGCGGGCATAGAATAGCCCCTCATCTCCTTGTAAAGCAATGATTGTTTTGTACTTTTTGTTGCGCGCAAAATCCTGGAGTATTCCGGCAAAGTGGATATCATCCTCTATAATAAGCATCACCTTATCATTTGGGGCTATATTATTACGATCGTCTAGCAGTCGTGTTTGCTGTGTTACCTCGCCAAGCACCAAGGGCTCATCTTCCATATCTGTTACAGATGATGGTTTTGCTGCGTGGAATTTTGCATCAAGAGGCAAGAAGAAAGTGAACGTGCTACCCTGCCCTTCCTCGCTCTCCAACTGCATTTCACCACCCAATTTTTTTACCAGCTCTTTACTTATAGACAACCCCAAGCCTGTACCACCATACTTGCGGCTGGTGCTGCCATCAGCCTGCTGAAAGGCTTCAAATATCATATTCTGTTTCTCTTTGGGTATGCCAATACCAGTATCAGTTACTGTAATCGCACATATTTTCTCCGCATGCTTCAGCGATTCATTATATAAATTTGCCGGTGGGCTTACCAGATTAAAGTTTAGTGTAACGCTGCCGCCCTTATTGGTAAACTTAAAGGCATTGGATAGCATGTTTTTTATAACCTGCTCCATGCGAAGTTTATCAGTGTAGATGCTTTCCGGCAAACGGGAATCTATATGCGTACTAAACTTCAGCGACTTGTCATCGGCAAGCACACCAAACAACTGGTATGTGTCTTTAACAATATTATTAATTGGTGTCATTTCAAAGTTCAATTCTATTTTACCTGCCTCTATTTTTGAAAGATCCAGAATATCGTTGATCAGGTTCAACAGATCGTTACCAGACCTGTGTATCACAGTTGCATATTCTACCTGCTTGTCTGTAAGGTTACTGTGTTTATTTTCAGAAAGTAGCTTAGCCAGTATCAGCACACTATTCAATGGTGTACGCAGCTCGTGTGACATGTTGGCAAGAAACTCTGATTTGTACTTGCCTGTTATCTCCAGCTCCATAGCCTTTGCAGCCAACGACTGGCGAGCTATCTCTACTGCTTCATTTTTCTCTTCCAGTTCTGCATTTATTTGCCTCAGCTCTTCTTCCTGTACCTTCAATTCTTCTTCCGATGCCTGGAGCGTTTCCGCCTGCTGGGTAAGTTCTTCATTAGTCTGGCGCAGTTCTTCCTCCTGCTGCTGCAGGCTTTCCTTTTGTTGCTGCACTTGCTCCAGTAGTAAAATTATCTTTTCACGTGCATCTGCTGAGTTTATGGCAACAGCTACATTATTCACCATCGATTCCAAAAGACTCACCTGTAATTTGGTAAATGGTTTAAAACTCACCAGTTCTACTACCCCTTTCAGTTCGTTATTTAACCACAAGGGTAAGCATAGTATGGCACCGGGGGTACTACTTCCAGTGGCAGATTGCAGCTTCCAATACGATGCAGGTACATCATTCACTATGCTGATATCTTTACGAGTACCGGCACTCCCTACTATACCTTCATTTATGCTATATTCTTTGGTAACATTTTCGGGCAGGGCAGTAGCACTTCTTAAAACCAATTTTTGCTTCTGGTCATCATAAACATATAGTGCACCAGCAGGTATTTCAAGATAGTTTACAATTACATTAAGAATAATTTTGGATACAAAACTTACATCATTTATACCCTGCAAACCGGTATTTACTTTTGATAAACCGGTAAGTAGCCAGTTCCTGTCGCTGGTCTGCACATTCAGCCTTTCCAGTTCTGCAAGATTGAGCTGCAACGCTTCTTCAGCCTTGCGACGGGTTTTAAATTCACTGATGATGATGTAAATGAGTATAATAATAATAATTTGCACCACCAGGGTACCGGCCGTTGATACTATAGTGGCAATACTTACTGAATCTGCGCTGTCTTTTTCACGGCTTACCAAGAGTTTATGTTCAGCGTTAAGTATCTCATCCACCACCACCCTTATGGCATCCATCTGGCGCTTTTCAGCCATCGTTATCCGCACAAGGCTATCTGTAGTATATTTGCTGGCATCATCGCCATTTTCTTTCCAAAATAGTATAAGCTTGTCCACCTTTCCCTGCAGCGTATCTATCCTTTCTATTTCTTCAGGGTTATCAGATACCAAGTTTTTTAGGTTTGCAATAGCAGGGCCAACTTTTTGGCTGCCCATACTGTACGGCTCCAGGAATATCTTTTCATGGGTCCCTCTAAACCCCCGCCTGCCAGTTTCCATATCTACACAAAGCTTTTGTACCCTTTGCGCTTCATTAATAACCTCATAGGTATGTTTTACCCAATGGGCCTCTTCAGTTTGCTGCCTGAAGGTGTAATAAGATATGTAACCAATAACTGCAGATATGATAAGGGCAAATGCAAAGCCCAGATACAACCTGTTTATAAGTGATACTTTCATAGTTGCTCTAAAGTTTTCAATTTCTAACTATTTTCTTTTCTGTCGTTCATCATAGGCAATATAATAATAAACGTCGTACCCACATCAGGCTTACTTTCGACTTCAATATAGCCATTATGTTTCTCTACAATTTTCTTGCAAATAGACAACCCGATACCTGTCCCCTCAAACTTATCGTGAGTGTGTAAGCGTTTAAATATCATAAATACCTGGTCAGCATACTTTTGTTCAAAACCAATACCATTATCTTGTATGTATATCTTGCAATATTGTTTCTTATAATTCTCCACATCTCTTTCTGTCACGTCCCGCCCTGTAACAATGTCAGAATGAATAGTTATTACAGGTGGCACATTTTCCCTGCTAAATTTAAGAGCATTGATAATTAAGTTTTGAAATACCTGCTTTATTTGTGTAGGTATTACGTACAAAGAAGGCATGGGGCTTACATGAAATGTAGCTCTTTTCTCTTCTATAGATATTTCAAGGTCGCTTATAACAGCTTCTATGATTGCATTAATATCTGTTTTTTCAAAATCATCTATATTGGTTGTAGCTCTTGAGAACGCTAGGATATTTTTTATCAGTTGCTGCATTCTGTCGGTAGCCTTAATCATGCGAGTGAGATACTCGCTTCCCTGTGTGCCTAATATAGCTGCATATTTCTCAGACAATCTATCTGCAAACAACATTATTTTTCTTAGGGGCTCCTGCAAATCGTGCGATGCTACATATGCAAACCGCTCAAGATCTTCATTAATTGCTTTGAGTTGGGTGATATTCTCAATAAGCTGGATGTTGAGCAGTGTTACCTTTTCTTCACTTATTCTTTTCTCCTCTATTTCTATTTCAAGCTTTTTATTTGCAATAATAAGTTTCTCTTCCTGTACAATTAATTGGTACCTCTTGTTATAGAGGTCTGCAAAAACAGCAACTTTAACCCTTAACAAGTCAGGATTTATGGGTTTATACAAATAATCTACCCCTCCGGTGCGGTAACCTTTAAAAAGACTTTCTTCTCCATGGTCGTTAGCCGTAATAAAAATAATTGGGATATGCTTTAAACGCTCCCGTTGATATATTAATGTAGCTGTTTCAAAACCATTCAACTCCGGCATTTGCACGTCCATAAGTATTAGACTGAAATCGAACTGCTTGAGTAATATTTTTAAAGCCATCTTGCCGGAATCTGCTTTAACGATATTGTATCCATCCTTTTCCAATATTGCTTCTATTGAAAAAAGGTTTTCTTCTTTATCATCAACTATGAGTATGCTAACAAGTGGCTTGCTTGCAGAGGTATTTTCCGTAGTAAATTTCATTTATATGTTATGTGCAATGTTGTGCCAAAACAGCAAAACAAATAATACCAATAATAATAAAACAAATCTTGCAAAACAAAAAGAATTAAAACAATTACGCATACCATTAACTCTTAATTACTTAGACAGATTTTTAATAAAAATATTTGACAATAAAATATTTAAAATATACGTATTGTATTAAGCCATTTGATAGAAGAGCCTAATAGTATTGAAAAAAATTAGAAAATAATCTCAAAAGGCTGTGATGAATAAGTATATCATTATGGCAATTCTACCATGTGAATTATTCAGTCCTAATTATTTCATCAATTTGAAGCACCGTTTTAAGAGATACCTTAAATGAAAAAAGGCTCTAAGCAACGAACTTAAAGCCTTATAATCAATTGTTTATGTTTCCGCCCTTGAGCGAGGGGGCGGAGGGAGAGGGATTCGAACCCCCGGACCTGTAACAGTCAACAGTTTTCAAGACTGCCGCAATCGACCACTCTGCCATCCCTCCGAGGGCAAAATTATATAAGCAGGCGAGAAAACAAAAAATAATTTGACAGATTGGCTATATATTTTCCATCTAAATGTTAAAATATACATGCCATTTGTTTCACTAGTAGCTTGTAATCATTGCCTGTGGCCTATTTCAAAAAAACATTCATTTCAAAAGCCTAGTGTTTGTTTATAAAAATACTAATATGTAATTAAAGACTATTTACCTATTCAGTCTTATATATTATTTGATTAAACAGTAATCATCCAACTTGAATACGAGAATAATTATCCGAAGTCAATAAAGATATTTTGTTTCCAGATCAACTAACAATAGTATATGACCTTGATAACAACAGTCTAATGGTAATTTATAATCAATAAAATAGTAAACGTATCCACAGATGGCATTCAATGGCATAATTTATACTGTCTTTCTGAAAAGAAAGTAATGAGCCAATACGTTGTAAAGAAAAACATCAGGATCAAAGCCGAACCAACAAAGGTTTGGGATGCACTTACCAACCCAAAAAAGACAAAAGAATATTTTTTCCATTGTGAGGTATTCTCTGGCTGGAAACCTGGAGATACAATAACCTTTAAAGGGAAAATGTTCTTTATTATTGATATAGAAATGACGGGCAAAATATTGGAGATTGAACCTGAAAAGCTCTTGAAATACACATTAAAGAATGGCAAAGACAACAATGCAGAAGCAGGCCATTCAACAGTGACCGACGTACTTACTTATGAGAACGGAGAAACATTATTATCGATAACCGATGACGTGGGTGATGGGGAAGGCGCCGAAAAAAGACTTAAAAAATCAGAAGAAGGATGGGATAAGATTCTTAGGGGATTAAAAGAATTGGTTGAAGCCGAACAATAGCAACAAACAATATATGTGGATTTATTACTATTGCAGGAGCAATTTAGCTGCGGCCTTTTTATCTATAAACCAATATAAGTTGCCATCTATCGGCTTTATCATTTGGGCAGGGTATTTTGCCGTAGAGTTAAGTACTGTATTCAATATTTCAGCTTTGCCTTCCCCCGCAACCAGGAAGACAATATTGCGTGCCTGGTTTATTAGTGGTGCAGTCATTGTAATTCGAAACATTCCCACTTCATCCACATACACTTCCCTTACCAATCGTGAGTGCTCAGACAGCACGTCAGTACCCGGAAAAAGTGAAGCTGTATGCCCGTTTTCACCCAGACCAAGCAGGATAAGATCAAAGGCTGCTGGCTGATCTTTAAAGAAATTTCTTATTGATCTTTCATATTCCATTGCCGCTTGTATGGGTGGGAGGTTCACTGGCATAGGAAAAATATTTGTTGCCGGTATATCAATATGATCAAGCAGCTGTACCTTAGCCATATGGGCATTATTATCTTTGTCGTCAAGTGCCACGCAACGTTCATCGCCCCAAAAGATGTAAGTTTTGTCCCACGGTATTTCATTCTTATATGGCTGGTTTGCTAGCAGCGCATACAACTGCTCAGGAGTATGCCCACCCGAAAGGGAGATGGAGAACCGCCCCTTGCTCGCTACAGCGGCTTTTGCTGTGTCTATAATAAGCGCTGCTGCTGCACGGGTCAATTCTCCATCTGTAGGGAATACTTTAATATTATTCTGTTGTTTCATTATTGTTCTTCTTATCTTTTTCCAGTGGCATTACTATCCAGTTATGTCCATCTTTTGCTATCAGTGCTTGTGCATCTTCAGGCCCATGAGTGCCTGCTGCATAGTTGGGGAAGTTTGGCGATGTATTGGCATCCCAGGCATTTATAATAGGCATCAATATATTCCATGCTGCCTCTACCTGATCGGCACGCATAAACAAGGTAGCATCGCCCTGAAAAATGTCCAACAATAATGTTTCGTAAGCCTCTGGTGTGCCAGTAGTGTATGAATCGTTATAGTTAAAAAGCATATCAACAGGGTTCAGCAACATTTTTAGCCCTGGCCTTTTTGCTTGAAACCTGAGCCGTATCCCCATGTGCGGCTGTATGTTGAGCACCAACCTATTGGGTTGCCAGTTCTCGGTAGTTTCCAACGGGAAAGATTGGTGCGGAACAGGTCTGAACTGAATGGTAATAACAGAGATACTCTCGTTCATACGTTTGCCAGAACGTACATAGAATGGCACATCCTGCCATCGCCAGTTATCAATATAAAATTTAACTGCGGCAAATGTTTCTTTATTTGAGGTTTTAGAAACATCAGGTTCATCACGATAACCTTTCACCTTCTTTCCTTCTATCCAACCATCGCCATATTGGCCCCTGACAGCATAGTTGTGTACCTGCTCCATGGTCATCTTTCTTAGCGCATTCAGTACATCTACCTTGCGGTTACGCACCTCGTCAGCATCAAACGATACCGGAGGCTCCATGGCTATCAGACACAAGAGTTGCAAAAGATGATTTTGTATCATGTCACGTAGCGCTCCAGCAGTCTCATAATAGTTACCCCGGTTCTCTATACCCAATTGCTCCGATACAGTTATCTGCACATGGTCTATGTAGTTGCGATTCCATATAGGTTCAAACATAGCATTGGCAAAACGGAATGCAAGTATATTCTGTACGGTTTCCTTACCCAGATAATGATCTATACGGTATATCTGTGACTCATCGAAAAGGCCGTGCAACAAGTTGTTCAGATGTTTTGCACTTTCTATATCGTGACCAAATGGTTTTTCTACAACAATACGACTTAGCGCTTTGTTGCTGCATAGACCGCTCTCCCCTATTTTCGTAGCAATATCTTCGAAGAAATTAGGTGGCACTGCCATATAGTAAACACGGTTCACAGGTTCACCCCAATCTTTTTCCATTTTGTCTATCTGCTTCTTGATAGCAGCATAGGTGGCTGGATCTGAAAAATCTCCTTTCTTGTAGCTGATATATTTTTCAAATACATCCCAATCAGCCTTCTTAGCTTTTCCCGTACGGGAAAACTCATCTATACCTTCGTGCACGTGTTTCTTAAACCCTGCATCGGTTATTTCTGTATGCGCCACACCCAGCACCGCAAAATGCTCCGGTATCCAATCATCAAGGTACAGATTGTATATGGCGGGCATTAATTTGCGCCAGGTAAGATCACCGGCAGCGCCAAATATCACTATTACGGTTGCTCCTATTTTTGCTGTTGCTGCCATTGTTTATTCTGCATTTTGATTCCACTGTGTATGAAAAGTCCCTTTCCTATCGGTACGCTCGTAAGTATGCGCACCAAAGTAATCTCGTTGCGCCTGCACCAGGTTGGCTGGGAGCCACCCTCTCCGGTATCCATCATAATAGGCCAATGAGGCCATCATAGCAGGCATGGGCACACCTGTATTAACGCCAGTTTTTATAGCCAGCCTAAAGCCGTCTTGTGCGCCTTCCAGTTTAAGCGCCATATCTTTGTTAACCATCAGGTTTGTCAAGCCAGGCTCTGCTGTATAAGCAGAGAGAATATCCTCCAATAATACAGATCTTATAATACACCCACCACGCCAGATACTAGCTACCAGGTCTAGCTTCAAATCATAATTAAATTCCTTCGAGGCTCTCTGCATTAGTGCCATACCCTGTGCATATGCTGTAATGATAGAAAAATAAAGGGCCTGCTCCAGCCAATCTACCAGCTCATTTATAGTATTAGTAAAATTAACCTTATGCCAGTTCAATATTTTCTCTGCAGCTAATCGTTCTATTTTCATTGCAGAAAGATCCCGTGCAGAAACAGCTGCATCAATATCAGGTATAGGCAAGTAAAGATCCATTGCACTTTGCGAGGTCCATTGCCCTGTGCCATTCTGCTTAGATGTATCCAGTATCATATCTACCAGCCTGTTGCCAGTAAGGTCATCCTTCTGGATAAAAATATCTGCTGTGATCTCAATAAGATAAGATTTTAGTCTGCCCTCATTCCATTTTGCAAAGATGGCGTGCAAGTCATCATTGCTCAGATCGGTACATTCTTTTAGCAAATGATAAGTTTCTGCTATAAGTTGCATTACCCCATACTCTATACCATTGTGTACCATCTTTACATAATGCCCTGCCGACCCCGGCCCCAGCCATGTAACACAAGGTTCACCATTTACTTTCGCCGATATGTCCTTAAGCATAGGAGCCACACGTTCATACGCCTCTCTTGCACCGCCCGGCATGATGCTTGGACCATGCCGGGCACCAAATTCACCACCAGAAATACCGACCCCCATAAAATGGATCTGTTCTTTTATTAATTCAGCAGTACGACGATCTGTATCAGTGAAGTGTGAATTACCACAGTCCATTACCAGGTCATCTTTCGATAGGAATGGCTTCAATTCAGCAACAACGGCATCTACAGGTTTACCGGCAGGCACCAGCAGCATGATGACCTTGGGCGACTTAAGCGCTGCAAAGAAATCTTCAACGGTATGCATACCAGTTACCTTTTTACCTTCAGCCTCATTTACAAGTGCATCTACTTTTGCCGTGTCTTTATCAAAGCCGGCAACACTATAACCGTGATCGCACATGTTGTACACCAGGTTGCAGCCCATGGTGCCTAGCCCTATCATTCCGTAATCGTATTGTTGTGTTGGCATTAGTTTGTTTTTTTTATTCTGCTTTATGAAAAGTGCAGGTACTAATAAAATCTTTTGCGGAATCCAGGTCTTTAAATTGCAGCGTTTGAATACCGAATCCTTTTGCTACCTCTACAAACATCAACCGGTCATCAATATAAAGTGCATGTTCAGGCAAAGTCTGCGATATATCGCACGCCATACGTAATACGTCTCTATCGGGTTTACGTAAATGGATATAGCAAGAGGATATATAAGCATCAAACAGCTCATTCAGTTTGTATTGTTTTATTCTATGTTCATTCAGTTCTCTGCCTTCATTACTTACAGCAATCACCTTAAGATTATGTTGTTTCTTAAGGGCTTTAAAATAAGCCAGACTATCCCCTAATGGCTGCGACTGTTCAAACATAAAAGCCCTAAACTCCTCTTTAGAAAAACTTTTAGGTTCATTAAAAATGACCCTATCCAGATAATCATCTAGCGACAACTTACCTTCTTCGTATGTATCAAATGTAAGATGATGACGTTCTTCTACTTCTTTACCATCTAATCCAAATTTTTCGATTGCTTTCTTACGTGAAGTCTGTCCCCAGCCATTGGTAAGCAATACACCACCTATATCCAGGAACAAGGATTTTATTACCCTATTTTTTGTTTCACTATGCATTATTAGCTGTGTTTGTCTTTTGTATAGCTGCCCATAATTGGTCGAGCCCTTTATCTATATCACTTCCCAGGTTGATGCGTATTACCCTACGTCCTTTGTCATCGAGCGAACGGTAGTCTCCTAGTGATTGCGCTTCATGTAAAGTTTCAAAACCATATTTTTCGCCAGGTATAGGGAGTCTTTCTTTTTCCTCGCTCACCAATATGATGTATAAACCTGTAGCAGGTCCTCCTTTATGTAACTGGCCGGTAGAATGGAGGTATCGGGGCCCGTTCAATAATGTAGTTGCATCCTTCAGCTTATCGCGCATAATTAACCGCCATGTCTGCAACACCTTAGCCCGACTGTTTGTCATATTGAAATAAGGCAGGAATGCTATGTAATCTCCGGGCTCTGCCAGTGCACCAAATATTTCAATAGCTTCCTCTATAGACTTGCTATTCTTAATTTGTGCAACCGGTTTACCACCGTAAACTGCAAACCCATCTAATGATAGTAAAGGTTCTGCAGGTTTAAAGTGGCCTTCTTTCTGCCATTCCTCCAGTAGATTGCTGGTGTTCTTCTTGCTTTCTGCAACATTAGGCTGGTCGAATGGATTAATACCGATTACTATTCCAGCTACAGCAGTAGCTATTTCCCAACGATAGTATTCACCACCGAGTGCGAGTTTATCAGCTACTTTTATGCGTACCACAGGGTTGCCAGCATCTTCAAGTGCTATTAGTTTCTGTTCATCAGCAGTATTATCATCGGTGGCCAGGTACACATGTACAAACACTCTGTCTTTTCCATATACACCAGGGGTGCTCAGTTGTTCGCCATTTATAGGTACTATACCTTCTCCTTCTTTACCGGTACTTTCGGCAATCAACTGCTCTACCCAATATCCAAAAGAGCTAATAGATGACGATAAGATAAACGTGACCTTATCGCGGCCATGACGCTGGCATACCCCCATCATCACACCAAGGCTTATGCCGGCATTGACAGCAGCTGGTATATTTGCGTCGCTGCTTATCTTCATTTGCTTTGCACTTCGCATGATGGCGGCAATATCAATACCCATCAACGCCATTGGTAATAATCCAAAATTAGATAACACCGAATATCGACCGCCAATATCAGAACCATTAATAAATATTTTTCTGAACTTATGGTCCTCAGCGATCTTTATCAGCGAGGTACCGGCATCTGTAATGGCAACAAAGTTGTTTCCTGTACTGCCTTTACCTTTCTTTTCCAGCTGATCGTAGAAGTATTTAAAGAAACTGAGCGTTTCTGTAGTCCCCCCCGATTTTGTGGCTACTATAAAAAGTGTCTTTTCAAGCTCTACCTGGTTTTGTATTTCCAATATTGCTGCTGGCTCGGTGTTGTCCAACACCAAAAGTTCCAAATATCCTGCAGCGGTGCCAAACGTTTCGCGGGCCACCTCCGAACACAAACTGCTTCCCCCCATACCCAAGAGCACGGTGTATTTGAACCCTTCATCTTTTACCTGTTTTGCAAATGCAGTAAGCTCATCAGTTACAGACTCGTAGTTATCTGGCAGTGTCATCCAGCCCATACTTTCTGGGATCATCTTCACCTGTTCCTCATCAGTTTTCCATAAATATGGGTCTTTATGATAAAGGCGTATGCCTACTTGCTTTTCATCTATCGACATAAAAGCCGCTTCCACCTCTTTTTTCAATTTACCATAGCTAAGCTCTTGTGTAGAGATAGCGTCCCACAGCATTTTAGCCCTTTTCTCAGCCAAACTGGTCATAAGCATGTTATATGGTTCGATAAACTTTTTTACTCCGTCGTTCTCCAATTGTTTCGTTACAAAGTCTATATCAATTCCAACTTTTTTCAGGTCTTCAAATACTTTACTGGCACCGTCGACACCATTTTCTATGGTATTTTTTTGCAATTTACCATGATCAGCAAGAGCATCAATGGTTTCATCTGGCAGTGTGTTAACAGTATCTGGCCCGATGAGTGTCTCTACATAACGAACGTCACTATATAATGGATCTTTATTACTGGTACTTGCCCATAATGGCCGTTGTACATTAACACCTTTGCTTTTTAACTCTTCCCATTCAGCGCCGTTAAAAATTTCTTTAAAACGCTTATAGGCAAGCTGTGCACTGGCCAAACCAGCTTTCCCCAACAGTAATTGAGGTAGTGGGTATTGGTTTTTACTGCCGGTTATAATATACTGACTTAGTAATTGGTCGGCCAATACATCTATCCTGCTAAGAAAAAAACTAGCCACAGAAACAATATGTTCAACAGGCTTACCTTCAGCTATTCTGCGCTTAAGCGCACTTAAATATGCTTTTGCAACTTTTGCATATTGCTCTACAGAAAAAAGCAATGTTACATTTATGTTGATACCTTCATAAAGCAACTGCTCTATGGCCGGCATCCCCTCGTTGGTGCCAGGTATTTTTATCAGGCAGTTGGCACGATCTACCAATTTATATAACCTACGGGCTTCTTCAATAGACCCTTGTGTATCCCGGGCCAGATAGGGTGACACTTCAAGGCTTACAAACCCATCTGTGCCTTTCGAGCTATCAAATACTGGCTTCAGTATATCGCAGGCATCCTGCACATCTTTTATAGTAAGTGCGTCATATACCTGTTGAGGTGTGAGACCTTGAGTTACCAAATCTTTTATCTGTCCATCATAATCTTCACTACCTGTAATAGCTTTATGAAAGATACTGGGATTGGAGGTAATCCCTCTAAGCCCTTGCTCTGACACACGCTTTTTTAGTTCGCCACTGGTTATTTTTTTCCGGGTTAGGTTATCCAGCCAGTAGCTCTGGCCATAGTTCAGCAAATCAACTAATGTGCTCATATATTATTTCATGTTTTTATTCTCTATTGCAGATATTTTTTCCAGTCTTCTTATATGACGGTCACCGTTACTAAAAGTTGCTTTAAGAAATGCAAATACTATATCCTTCGCCAATTCTATGCCCACTACCCGCTCACCCAGGCAAAGAATATTGACATTATCATGCTCTACCGATTGATGTGCAGAATAGGTATCGTGACACACGCCTGCCCTTATATTTTTAAATTTATTGGCCGCTATACTTACACCTACTGCACTACCACATATGAGTATTCCCCTATTAGCATCCTCGTTTAAAATGGCCATTGCAACGTCGGCGGCATGATCCGGATAATCATCTGGACTTTCTCCATTATTAGTACCAAGATCCAACACCTCATACCCATCCTGCAACAACTCTTTTATTATCAAGGCTTTATAAGTAAAGCCTGCATGATCGGCGCCTATTACAACTTTCATTTGCGAAATAATTTGTTTTTTAGTTGCCGGTTACTTCATTACAGTCCTATAAATGTAACCCGGAACGGTCACTTCAGGACAGCTGTGATACCATTTTTTTTACCTTATCAACAATATTATCTGTTGTAAAACCAAAGTGTTTAAAAAGATCTTTGGCAGGCGCACTTTCTCCAAATGAGGTCATACCAATTATCTCGCCTTCACTGCCCACCCATTCATGCCAGCCTTCCGGCGCAGCAGCTTCAACTGCCAACCGCAGTATAGCAGTAGGTGGCAAAATTTCATTGCGGTAAGGTTTGTCTTGTTGTCTGAATAGTTCCCAACTTGGCATGCTCACAACACGCACATTGATGCCCGCATCTTGCAATGGCTTCTGTGCAGCCAGGATCAGTTGCACTTCTGATCCTGTGCCTATTAATATAACATCAGGTTTATCTCCATGTTCCTTTGATAGTATATATGCCCCCTTCAACACTCCGTCGGGAGCCCCGGTTTTATCTCTATCGAAAATGGGTAGTTTTTGGCGGGAAAGGACCAACATGGTTGGTCCTTCCTTCCTTTGTATAGCTGCACGCCAGGCATAAGCAGCCTCATTGGCATCGGCCGGACGAATAACAACAGTATTGGGTAATGCCCTAAAAGTGATCAATTGTTCTATTGGCTGATGGGTCTTACCATCTTCACCCAATCCTATTGAGTCGTGGGTCATCACATAGATAACCGGCTGCTCCATTATAGCAGACATCCTGATAGCCGGCTTTGCATAGTCTGTAAAGCAGAAATAAGTAGCTGCAAATATTCTAACCCCACCATGCACCGTCATGCCCAAACTGGCAGCACACATGGCGTGTTCTCTTATACCCCATGCAATATTCCTGTTTTCAAATTTGCCTTTAGCTATAAAGCCCGAAACCTTCATCATTGTAGATGTAGATTCCCCAAGGTCTGCACTGCCGCCTATTAGCCATGGCAGCTTTGAGGTTATCGCAGATGTAACATCGGTTGTTACAGAGCGTGTAGCCTTGTCTCCATCGGCTGGTTTATATACCGGTATATCTTTATCCCAATCAGTAGGCAGCTCCTGTTTCAGGTATTGATCGAACAGCTCCGCAAGTTGAGGATATTTACCTTTAAATTGGTTGAGAACATCAATCCATTCTTTTTCTTGCGAAGCACCCTTTGCAACTGCCTTGCCCATATATTCTTTTACGTCGTCCGGAACAAAAAATGGTTCCTCAGGCCAACCATAAAACTCTTTAGTGAGCGCAACTTCTTTTTCGCCCAATGGCGAGCCATGCACTCCGGAAGTATCTTGTTTATTGGGTGAGCCATAGCCTATATGGGTCCTCAATATAATCATGGAAGGTTTGTCTGTTACTTCTTTAGCTTTTTGAAATGCATCAGATATTTTATCGATATCGTTCGCTACATCTCCAAGGTCTTGCACATGCCAGTTATAAGCTTTAAATCGCATAGCCACATTATCAGCATAGGTCAGATCAGTATCACCTTCAATGGTAATATGATTGTTATCGTACAGATAAATAAGTTTGCCCAGCCCTAAGTTCCCTGCTATTGAAGCTGCTTCATGAGAAGCCCCTTCCATCAAATCGCCATCACTACAAAAAACATACGTATAGTGGTCAACAAGTTTTATGTCATCTTTATTAAATACCGCTGCCAGGTGCGCTTCTGCAAGCGCCATTCCCACTGCCGTCATAAAGCCCTGCCCCAGAGGGCCAGTAGTTGTTTCTACCCCAGGTGTCAGGCCATGTTCCGGGTGCCCTGCCGTAATGCTTCCCAATTGCCTGAATTGTTTCAGGTCATCCATAGAAACCGCATAACCAGTAAGATGAAGTACAGCATACTGCAACATGGATGCATGCCCATTGGAAAGAATAAAACGATCGCGGTTGAACCACGCAGGGTTGTGTGGATTGTATCTCAGGTGTTTCATCCATAATGCGAAAGCTGCGGGTGCCAATGCCATTGGTGCTCCCGGATGGCCTGAATTGGCTTTTTCTACGGCATCAATAGCCAGGCAACGTATAGCATCAATGCACTTTTCTTCTATGGTCATCATAATGTGTCCTTTGTTAATTTATGTAATGCAAATGCGGCGGCACAGATCATTTCTGAATCTTTGTTCAGTTACACCTGCTAGTAAAACCTCTGCAACGTTATTCACTAATTTCCCGGCTATGATATTTCCTTCTTCAAGAGGAATGGCAGCATTGATATCCGGGTATTGTTTACTCAGTTTCCCAATATTTTCAGTGATCTTTTCTATGACCTGTTCTGAACCTTCAGCGCTTTTTTCGGTAGGAATACGCAATCTGTCTAATAAATGACCATCCGTACTTGCCATCGCAATTTCAATCTTAGTTCCGCCAAGATCAACTTCAATGCCCAATTTTTGCATGATTACAAAAGTCTGATGTGGTTATTATTCTGGTCCTTATTTCTTTTTCACGATTGCGTTATCTAAACTACAAAATCATGCCCTTAAAGTATGCTTGCAACATAAAGAAATTGTTACACGTGTATAGTTAACTTGTTTACTTTTTATCAACTACATGAAAGCTACACGGATACTCACATCTTTCACCTTATTACTTATCAATAAGTTTATATGCAATTAAAAATATAACACATAGACACTGGCTTACCTTATTTGCTGGATTGAGTTAGAATACGTTTCATTACAAAACCTGGCATATTCTGCCAGGTTTTGTAATACATAGATATATCATTTCTATAGACGCGTTAATTATAGCGTTTATTCCTTTACAAATTTTCCAGATTTTTTAGTGCCATCTTTACCAATAGTTTGCACTGTATATAGACCTGCAGCAAATCCTTTCACGGGAACAACAGCATTATTACCTGTTACTATAGTATTGTAAACCTCAGCCCCCACCAGGTTATAAATAGCTACCTGGTCGTTTTGTTTTGCGGGAATGGTTACTACATCTTGTGCCGGATTAGGGAATGGTAAAATTGTAGTTGATTTACGCGGGGTGAAGATACCGGTATAACCAAGAATGACCTTACGTATTACATTGTTGTTCCAGTCAGCAACAAACAAATTACCCTTGCCATCCAGCAATACACCTGTAGGATTATCAAATGTTGCTACATCTTTCAGCCCATCAAAGCCACCAATGATCCCGGGAAGTCCCACCAGCGTCATCACTTGTCGGGTAGGTGTTATCTGCCTTATAATATCATTGCCTATTTCTGCCACATATAAATTACCACTGCCATCAATTGTAATACCATATGGTGCGTTAAATGTTGCTGCAATACCGGTATCATCAGCACTACCCGCGATTGTAGAACCTGCAATAGTAGCTACAACACCAGCCGTGCTTATTTTACGTATCATATTATTAGTTTCGTCCGCAATAAACAAATTACCGCTTTTATCAATGGCTACCCCGGTAGGATAGTTAAAACTTGCCTTGGTACCGGTATCATTATTGCTGCCAACCGTAAGATTACCGGCAAAAGTGGAGACATAACCAACAGGTGTAATTTTGCGTATCATGTTATTTTTAGAATCCGCTACATATACGTTACCGGTATCATCAACAGCTAATCCGTTAGGGTAGTTAAATGTGGCAGTTGCGCCGGGGCCATCGGTATTACCAACAAGACCAGAACCTGCAAAAGTGGTTACTCTGCCTGCAGGTGTTATTTTCCTTATGGTGTTATTCTTAGAATCGGTTACGTACACATTACCGGCAGTATCAATTGCTATGCCCAGCGGGTGATTAAACCTGGCCGCTGTACCGGTATCGTCTGTAATACCGGCTGTGCCATTACCTGCAAAGGATGTAACTGTATTAGGAGTGATGATTTTGCGTACCATGTTATTATCAGCATCGGCCACATACATGTTCATATGCTTGTCGAACACAATACTGATTGGCCAGTTAAAAGCCGCATTTGTACCAGTATCATCTGTATAGCCGGTAGTATAGTTTCCTGCAAATGTGGTTACAAGCTGTGCTTGGGCTTCTATAGCCCCCAAAAGTGAGATACAACTTATTAAGATAACAATTTTAGATTTCACGTTTTTCATATTACAACAAGATTTTATACCATTAATAACATGAAAACAGCATAGTTATTCCATGTTTACGCCAAAATAAAATAATTTTCCCATTATAAGGAATGGATAATACATTTTAAATAAGAAGATGCAAATCGCATGGGATAGCTTTACAACATAAAAAACCCCAGTCTGTTGACTGGGGAGAAATGTATATGAAATTAAGTTCTTGAAAAACAATAGTGTGGCTTTCCAAGAGAAAAAATTGAATTGCTAATGAATGGAAATATCCTTACAAGGTCTTCCTTACCTTCACAGCACTAAGGCCCTTGGGGCTTTGTTCTGTTTCAAACGTTACCTTATCTTTTTCCTTTATTGGTTCAGAAAGTTGATTGGCATGTACAAACACACTTTCCTGGCTTTGTAGGTCGTTTATAAAACCATACCCTTTAGCTTCATTGAAGAAGGTGACTACGCCATTACGGATAGGATCATAATCTTCAGCAACGTGCTTGGCCACACCTATTTGTATGTCTTCGTGATTAATTACCTTCTTTTTACGTGGATCTGGTGGAACAGCAGATATATTACCGTTCTCATCTATATAAGCCATCATATCTTCAAGGCTTTTACCCTTGCTGTTATTGGCTTTACGGTCTTCTGCCCGTTCTACTTTTTCTCTCTTTTTTTGAGCTTTCTTCTTTTCTTTTTCTTTTTTACCTACTGTTTCCTGCGATCTTCCCATAATTGCTATTAAAAATTGTCTTTTGATTCCTGCAAAGGTCGGCATTTAAATTGACATAAAATTTTTTTTCAAATAATGGCAATATAAAAGCGTCAATGCAAAGGGGCAGCCTATGTAACCTACTATTTATGACCATTTAGCAACTTCCAGAGTATCTGTACATTCTTCTAAAAGCTCAGCAATTGTTTTATGCAATACAGGGTGCACCATGGTTGGCGCTATCTCAGCCATAGGCACTAAGGTGAAGCGCCTTTTCTGCAAAAAGGGGTGTGGTACTTTCAGGTCTGGAAGTGAGATCACATCACTATTATAGAACAAAATATCAATATCCAGCGTTCTGGGTCCCCAGAGCACCTCTCGCTGACGGCCAAGATTGTCTTCTATTGCCTGCAGCTTTTTGAGCAACACTTCTGCCAGCAGTCTAGTGTCAAGCTGCAACACTTTATTCAAAAAAGCCTCCTGGTTTTCCATTCCCCAGGCTGCTGTTTCGTAGATGGATGATTCCACAACTATTTCTCCACAGTTATCTGCTATTTGTTTTACAGCCTCTTGCAATAGTACTTCTCGATTCCCCGCGTTGCTGCCTAACAGTAAGTAAATCTTATTCATTATGAAAGGCAAAGGTAATAGAGAAAATTTAACCTCATAAATCACACTGTTACCTTGCAACTATTTAATGTGCCTTATTATTTAGGAATGTATATTTGCCGGGTATAAAAGAGTCAATATATTTTTATGAAACAGTTCTTTAAAATGTTTTTTGCCTCACTGCTCGCTATGATCATTGCCGGCGTTATTATTGTCGGCCTTATTATGGGAGCTATCATTGGTTTGGTGGCCAAAGCGTCGTCCAGCGAGGGTAAGGAAACTAAAATAAACTCGGCCAGCATATTGGTAATAGATGTAGCCAAAAAATACCACGAGCAGGGTATGAATAACTCTTTTGCTTCATTTAGTAATGAATCCTCTTATTCATCAGGATTATATGACCTGACACAAGCCATAAAATATGCAAAAACCGACGACAAAATAAAAGGCATTTTACTAAAACTAGGCGGGAGTGCTAACGGCTGGGCCACGCTGCAACAGTTGCATATGGCATTAGTTGATTTTAAAACCTCGGGGAAAGCAATATATGCATACGGCGAATCTATATCGCAAGGCGCATATTACGTGGCGTCGGCAGCAGACAGCATTTATTTAAACCCAGTTGGGAGTATTGAAATAAAAGGATTTGCTACTGTAATGCCTTTTTTTAAGACTACCCTTGAAAAGCTGGAAATACAACCTGAAATATACTATGCAGGGAAATTCAAAAGTGCTACAGAACCTTTCAGGGCAGATAAAATAAGCGACCCGAATAGGCTGCAAATACAAGCTTACCAGCATGACCTGTGGAGCGAATTTGCAAGTGCGGCGGCTAAACATGCGCGTACAGATACCCCAACTATAAACCAATGGACAGCTACTGATGCAATACAATTTCCACAAGACGCTGTAAAATATAAACTCGTAGATGGCTTGCTATATTGGGATGAAGTAGAACAACGTCTTCGTACCAAAACAGGACAAAAAGAAAAAGAGGAGGTCAAGTATGTGAATGTTGACGACTACAGGAACAATGTAAAAAGCGGCAGCAAAATAAGCGAAAACAAAATAGCTATACTATTTGCTGAGGGGGATATTGCTGATGGCGAACAGGAAGATGACTACCAAATCGGTTCAAAAACATTGGTTGAATCAATACGCAAACTAAAAGATAATGACAAGATAAAAGCTGTAGTACTGCGTGTGAACAGCCCCGGGGGCAGTGGCCTTGCGAGTGATATTATTCTGCGCGAATTAAATTTACTAAAAGCTAAAAAACCCCTTATTGTTTCTATGGGCGACTACGCAGCATCGGGCGGATACTTTATTGCATGCCATGCTGATAGCATATTTGCACTACCCAATACTATTACCGGCAGTATAGGTGTATTTAGCGTCCTCTTCAACTTCCAGGGCTTGTTGAAAAATAAACTTGGTGTGACATTTGATGGAGTTAAGACCGCACCGTACGCCGATTTTCCAACAGTATCGCGCCCATTAAGCCCAGAAGAAGGTGCACGCATGCAAGCATCGATAGACACCTTCTATTCTATGTTTAAAAGCAGGGTGAGCCTGGGCCGTAAGATAAGTGTTGGCGATGTAGACAGCATAGCACAGGGCCGTGTATGGACTGGGCGTGCCGCTTTGAATATACACCTTATTGATGCGTTGGGCAACCTGGATCGTGCTATATTAAGTGCATCAAGAATGGCAAAAATAACCGACTACAAAGTGGTAACCTACCCTGAACCCGGTGATAAGCTGGATGCATTAATGCGTCGTTTCAAAGGCAACTCAGCATCGGCTATGATGAGTACAGCCATTAAAGAACAACTGGGTAGCGACTATGAATGGTACAAACAAGTAGCCGGCCTGCGCAAAATGAATGGTAAGGCCATGATGGCTATGCCCTTTCTAATAAATGTTGAGTAGACTTTGCGTGCTGATCAAATCATTTGTTTAATGCGATATAACAACTGAAGAACGTGCGATGGTAAAATGAACGTCATAAATTTTATGACGTTCTCAAATCCAAAAACAATAATCCTTCGTTAGTATTAAGTATCTAACAAATTATTTAATCAGACAAAACCAAAAGTTTATGAAACGTATTTTTTTAATTCCGGTAATGGCCCTCGCATTTTTAGCGGGTAACAATTTAACCACATTTGCACAAATGAAGACAGTAATGGTAGGTGGCGCAGCCATGTACCCTACTAAGAACATTGTTGAGAATGCGGTTAACTCTAAAGACCATACTACACTGGTAGCAGCTGTAAAAGCAGCTGGTCTTGTTGAAACACTTGAAGGCGCAGGTCCATTCACTGTTTTCGCACCCACCAACGAAGCATTCAACAAACTACCTGCAGGCACAGTTGACAACCTGGTAAAACCTGAGAACAAAGCAACACTTACATCTATCCTTACTTATCATGTTGTTTCAGGCAAGCTGGATTCTAAAGCACTCATGGCCCAGATAAAAGCAGGTGGCGGGTCTGCAATGTTGACCACTGTTAACGGCGAACAACTTACAGTAATGATGAAAGGTAAGACCCTTGAAATAAAGGATTCTAAAGGCGGCATAGCTAAAATAACTATTAAGGACGTGAACCAGAGCAATGGTGTGATACATGTTATAGACAAAGTTTTGATGCCTTAATAATTATAAAGCATTCATAGTATCTTTGAAGGGTGGAAATTGTATTTCCGCCCTTTTTTGTTTCAATATATATAGTAAGTGACCAGAGAAAGCATTTCAGTATTCGACATTTTTAAGATAGGTATTGGCCCCAGCAGTTCGCATACACTTGGGCCGTGGCGGGCAGCACAGCGCTTTGTAGATGGGCTGCCGACTTACAGCAGTTCCAAAGTCCGATCGGTAAAAATATTATTATATGGTTCGCTGGCCAAAACAGGTAAAGGTCATGGTACAGATGTGGCAGTGATACTTGGTATATGTGGTGAAGACCCGGTAACATTTGACGTGGCCGAGATAACACCCCGCCTTCAGCAAATAACCGAAGAGAAAACACTGTTACTTAATGGTAAACAGGAAGTACAATTCGACCCAGTGGAAGATGTTGTTTTCCTTATGAATGAAAGCCTTCCCTACCACCCTAACGCGCTTACTTTTCTCTGTACATTTGAGGATGGGCAAGAGATAGCTGAGACCTATTATTCCATTGGCGGCGGTTTTGTGGTGAAGGAAGGAGAAACCAATGGTAGTACAACAGCCATAGGACTCCCATACCCCATAGAAACTGCTGAGGACTTGTTAAAATGGAGCAACCAATCGGGATTAAGCATTTCAGGTGTTGTAATGGAAAATGAAAAAACCTGGCGTACCGAAGAAGAAACCAAACGCGGTGTATTAAACATTTGGCATACCATGCGCGATTGTATATATCGTGGTTGTCATATAGGAGGCACGTTGCCTGGTGGACTAAATGTCACTCGCAGGGCATTCCTGCTCAACAAAAAGCTAATTGCAGGTAAACCTTACCAAAACTATAACGAGTGGCTTACTGCTATAAAATCGGGCGGTCAAGGTTTTAAATACACATTGGATTGGGTAAGCTGTTTTGCACTGGCAGTTAACGAAGAAAATGCATCTTTTAGCCGCGTAGTTACCGCCCCCACCAATGGAGCTGCTGGGGTGGTACCCGCAGTGTTAGCTTATTTTATGGCCTTCTGCGATGGTAATGATGAAGAAAAAATTGTAAAATTCCTGCTTACAGCTTCTGAAATTGGCAGCATATTTAAGAAAGGTGCCACCCTATCTGCAGCAATGGGTGGTTGCCAAGCGGAAATAGGCGTATCATCGTCTATGGCTGCAGCTGCACTTACAGAAAGTATGGGCGGTACGGTGCAACAATGCCTTATGGCGGCAGAAATAGCCATGGAGCACCACCTGGGTCTTACTTGCGACCCCATAGGTGGCCTGGTGCAGGTGCCATGCATAGAACGCAATACTATGGGGGCCATAAAGGCCATTACCGCCTGCCAACTTGCACTGCAGGGCGATCCGGATACGGCACGCGTATCGCTGGACGCAGTAGTAAACACTATGTGGGAAACCGCACTTGACATGAATCATAAATATAAAGAAACAGCAGAGGGAGGTTTGGCCCTACAATTGCCCATTAGCCTAAGTGAATGTTGAGTATGGAATTTTCTTGAGTATTTTAATTGGTTTAGGTTATTTTTAATGCATGGGGCAGATTTGGGATTTTTTTCAAAATCTATTCAATACTTCAGGATTTCCACCAAGGTGGCATTGCGGTAAATGGAGCGATTTTCATGGATGGCTCTACATTATCAGCGACCTTTTGATATGGTCTGCTTATTTTGCAATGCCCATTATCATAGTAAGGTATATATCCAGGAAACAAGGTCTTCGTTTCGAACGCATTTATTTTTTATTCGCAGCCTTTATACTTGCCTGTGGCACCACTCACTTATTGGATGCTATTATTTTTTGGTACCCTTTTTACAGAATAAGTGCATTGGTACGCTTTGCAACCGGCATCATCAGTTGGATCACGGTTTACTACCTCGTAAAGATGATGCCTACCGCTTTCTCACTAAAATCAGCCGAACAACTGGAAGAAGAAGTAGAGCGCAGGAAAATAGTAGAAGAGCAGTTACGTATAAATAATAATCTGCTTACAGAAACACAAAACATAGCTCATCTGGGGCACTGGCAATGGGATGCTACCAATAATAAGATTATCTGGTCGCAAACCTTGTGCGATATATTTGAAGTACAAAACCCCAAAGACCTCACCTATCAGAGCTATCTGACACTGATACATCCGGAAGATAGGCCATACTTGCAAGAGATTATAAGCAAGGCAATAGAAACAAAGATATTTCCTGAATTTTACCACAGGTTAATCGTAAAAGATGGTACAGTTAAAACAATACATGCAAGAGGACAGGTGATCACAAATCATAAAGGAGAAATAACACTTATAGGCACAGCACAAGATGTTACAGAGCTGAAAAAGAACGAACAGGAGCTATTGGCAAAAACTAAAGCGCTTGAGGCATCTAACGTGGAACTTGAAAAATTCGCTTCCATTGCATCGCATGACCTGCGGGAACCTTTAAGAAAGATCAGCGCGTTTTCATCTATGCTGGAGCACGACCAAAAGGACGCTTTGAATGAAAAAGGGAAAATATACCTTGAGAAAATACAAGGAGCATCTGCAAGAATGCAAAAACTCATAGATGACATTCTTCATTTTTCGCTGCTTACCACAGAACTGAATGACTTTAAAAAGGTAGACCTGAATGAGGTAATTAAAGAGGTACTTTCAGACCTTGAAGTGCTTATTGTAACAACACATGCAGAGGTAATAATAGAAAATTTGCCAGCAATAGAAGGCAATGCCAGCCAATTAGGTCAGCTCTTTTTTAACCTGATGAATAATGCTATAAAATTCTGTAAACCTGGTACTGTTCCTCAAGTAAACATCTCGTCAGTATTCATTAAAGGCAAAGAATTGCCTGCTGATCCAATGAAGCTTGCTCAATATAAATTTTCAATTTTAGGTAGTCCACGCTATTGGGAAAACGAGTTGTTCTGCCAAATATCTATAACTGATAATGGAATAGGGTTTGATGAGGCTTACCTGGATCGGATATTTACAATCTTCCAGCGGCTGCATGGCAAAACAGACTATGAAGGTACCGGTATAGGCCTTGCTGTATGCAAAAAAGTAGTAGATATACACCATGGCAGTATCACTGCGCGCAGCACATTGGGTGTAGGTACTACATTTATTGTTTTGCTTCCTGTATCACAGAAAAATTTTATAGTCACTTCAATGCAATAGGCATTCTGCACCATAAACCATATGTTTGTATTTTAACACACACAAACATATGGTTGCCATCAAACACATACTCATCCCGGTATGCGCACTATTTATAGTTACCACCTCAGCGCATGCACAAAAAAAACAATTTACCATAACAGAAGCCACCAATGGCATTAGCACCACGCTTGCACCACAAAGTATAAAGCAACCAACATGGCAACCGGTAAAAGATAAACTATACCAGGTTGAGAAAAATGGCGACGAAGATATGTGGACAGCTATCACATTCCCATCTGGTAAGAAAGATACTGTTATTACCCAGAATTCGCTTTCGTCTGCGTTGAGTGAAACATACAAGTCAATGCCTGTTATAAAGTGGCTGGATGAAGATTACGCTTACTTTACCAAAGGGCGCAATGTAACATTGGGACTACAGCATGCTGGTGGCTTCAACTGGATCCCTTGGGCTTCCCTGCCTGCAGATGCCGACAATATGACCTATGACAAGCACAGGCTGATAGCCTACACAGTTGATAACAATCTGTGGATGGTGAATAGAGACAAAAAAAACATACAGGTTACTAACGAACCTAACAAAAACATACTAAATGGGCAGGCAGTACACCGTAATGAGTTTGGTATAGAAACCGGTATTTTCTTTTCACCAATGGGCAATTACCTTGCTTATTATCGCATGGACCAAACAATGGTAAACGATTATCCTATTATCAAATGGGATACTGTGCCGGCTCATGCTGATATTATAAAGTATCCAATGGCAGGCGGAACATCGCACCAGGTTACATTGTGCGTTTATAATCCGGCAACAGGCAATACCGTGACTATGAAGACGGGCACTCCTAAAGATCAATATCTCACTGCAGTTACCTGGAGTCCAGATGAAAAATACATATACATAGCGCTTCTCAATCGCGATCAGAATCACCTCCGGCTCAATAAGTACAGCGCAGAAACAGGATCGCTCGTTCAAACATTATTTGACGAAAGCAGCACCAAGTATGTGCACCCCACACATCCGCTCTACTTTGTACCAGAACATAACGATGAATTTGTATGGTGGAGCGAACGCGATGGGTATGAGCACCTATACCTGTATAATACCAACGGTAAGCTACAACACAAACTTACAACCGGCAATTGGGTAGTAAATGAAATAACAGGTTACAACAAAAACAACGATCAACTTATCATTACTGCATCCAAAGAATCGCCACTGGAAAAAGATATATATACTGTAAGCCTGAAGGGCAAGCTGGAACGCATAGACAAGGGTACAGGTATGCATACAGCTTTGTGCAGTTCAGATGGCCGATACGTATTAGACGTGTACAATGGCGCTGGTATCCCACGCAAAACTGTAGTGCGGTCAACCGATGGTTCGTTTAATAAAACACTTTTAACCTCCAAGGATCCGTTGGCTGACTATGACCGCCCAACAATTAAGAACATCACCCTGAAAGCAGACGACGGTACCTCACTCTATGGCAAGCTGATACTGCCTACTCATTTTGATGCCAGCCGTAAGTACCCCGTTATTGTCTATCTGTACAATGGTCCCAATGTGCAGTTGATTCACAATTCCTTTCCGGAAAGCGGCAATTTATGGTATGAATACATGGCTCAACGTGGGTACATTGTATTTACAATGGATGGACGTGGCAGTTGGAACAGAGGTTTAAAATTTGAACAGGCCACCTATAAGCATTTGGGTGATGTAGAAATTAAGGATCAGCTTGTAGGTGTTGACTACTTAATGTCGTTACCATATGTAGATCAAGAACGTATGGGACTGCATGGCTGGAGCTTTGGTGGTTTCATGACCACGTCTATTATGCTGAAGCACCCGGGCATTTTCAAAGCGGCAGTAGCCGGTGGCCCGGTAATAGACTGGAAAATGTATGAGGTAATGTACACAGAGCGCTACATGAGTACCCCCCAGAAGAACCCAGAAGGATATGAGAATGCCAACTTGCTAACTAAAGTGAAAAACCTGAAAGGAAAACTACTGCTAATACATGGAACTGCCGATAATACTGTTGTTTGGCAAAACAGTATCGACTTCATTAAAAAATCAGTGGATGAAGGCGTACAGGTAGATTATTTTGTGTACCCGGGGCACGAACATAACGTGCGGGGTAAAGACCGTGTACACCTGATGCAGAAAGTAACAGACTACTTCGATCTGTATCTGAAACCATAAATTTCAAAGAAAAATTCAGTGTTTAATTTTCATATACAACGCCCAGTCAATGGTCTTATAAAACAAAAATTTATTTCATCATTTCTAATTATGTGTAAAATATTTCACAATTAATACAAAATGATGACAATTTTAGATATAGCATGTTTTAGCCATTCAAACAAATACGCTAGATTTGCGTAATTCAAAAATAATTCATGAAGAAAATTGCCGCAGTTTTTATAATCATGGCATCATTAGGTAATGCTTATGCAAAGCCTGTTGATGTAAATACCGCAAAAAAGATCGGGTATTCATTTCTAACCAGGAACACACGAGTTGCTTTAGCAAATAGTGCTGACGACCTGCAAGTTGCTTATACTGCAACTTCAGATATTAATGGTACCACCACACCATGCTATTACGCATTCAATACAAGTGCGGCAAATGGTTTTATAATTGTATCTGCAGACGACAACGTGTTGCCAATACTCGGCTATTCTGATGAAGCAACTTTTGGAGTAACTGATATGCCATCCCAAATAAAAGGGTGGATGGATGGTTACACGCAGCAGATAAGCTATATAATTAAGAACAATATCCCTGCTTCAAGTATTACTACTGCAAAATGGAATGATCTTTCTGCATCTACGCCGCTAAGTAAATTGACTAAAACAACCAATGTTGCACCACTTGTTACTACCCGTTGGGATCAGACACCATATTACAATGCAATGTGCCCTGGCACTTCTGGTGCAAGCCAAACCGTAACTGGCTGCGTAGCAACTGCAATGGCACAAGTCATGAAATTCTGGAACTGGCCAGCTACAGGAGTAGGATCACATTCTTATAATGATGCTCTTTACGGGTTACAGTCTGCAGATTTTGGTGCCACCACTTACTCATTTGCGTCAATGTCATTTATGCTTACAGGCCTCAGCACAGCTGCATCTAAAACAGCCATTGCTACCCTTATGTATCATTGCGGTGTAAGTGTTGATATGAACTACAATACTGCAGCCAATAATGGTAGCGGAGCATATGTGGAATTAGCGCAAAGCCCTACCAACGATTGTGCTGAAACTGCACTTCCTACCTATTTTAGGTATAAGCCTACCCTGCATGGCGATGTGCGTGCACAATATGCTTCTGAACAGGCTTGGATAAATGCACTTGAAACAGACCTTAATGCAGGCAGACCTGTTATCTATACAGGTTTTGGCTCAGATGGCGGCCACTGCTGGGTTGCAGATGGCTATGCTACCAGCACAACAGGAACTACAATACATTTCAACTGGGGTTGGAGTGGTGCATCAAATGGTTATTTTTCGGTTGACAGCCTTGCTCCACCAGCATTAGGTACTGGCGCTGGCAGTGGTAATTTCAACAGTAGCCAGGCTGCTATCTTTGGTATTGAACCAGACTATCCTGCCGCGGTTTCAAATGTTTTTAAAAACAATGCAGTAGCTATGTATCCTAACCCTGCAAATAATGTAGTAAACATTGATTTGCAAGGAGCTAAAGCAACTGCCATTAATATTATGGACATACAAGGCCGTATAATAAAAGAAATCACACCTGCTAGTAGCGCAATTGTAACTATTTCCACTGCTGATTTCATCCCTGGTATCTACATGGTACAAATCCATACAGATACCGAAGTGATCACACAAAAACTTAGTGTTGTTAAGTAAGCAACTATTAAAAAATACTTCTCTTTACAAATCCCGGCTCATTGGTCGGGATTTATATTTCCGACCTGTTTGATTTGATGAATATTAATGTTGAATACCTATACAACTTGGGTGAGTAACAATATAAAAGGCACAGATGGCATAGTTATCCATTGCACACATACTTGTCTATATAGCTATACTTTGGGTACACTACCGCTAAAGGTTTCAGATAACAAAGTGTAAAATAAAATATACCACTATAGGTATTAGGTGTGGACTATACTCCACCCTTTATACTTGCACTAAAAAGATGGAAACAGAAATCTCAGTAAAATCACATGTCGATTACCTTATTCGTAACAAACTGCTTGACCAAAGAAAAATTTTCCTTTGGGGGCAAGTAGATGATCAAAGCTCAAAAATAATAGTAGAACAAATAACTTACCTGGAGGCTATGCAGCCAGGAGTACCCATACATATGTATATCAATTGCCCGGGTGGCATGGTAACTGCAGGCAATGCTATGTACGATATAATGCAGGCTGTCTCCTCCCCGATATATACTTACTGTATAGGCTTTGCAGCCAGTATGGGCGCCACACTCTTATCGGGTGGCGCAAAAGGTAACAGGTATATATACCCTACAGCCGAAGTGATGATACACCAGCCCTCTATCGGTAGCTTCCAGGGCAACTCAGCTGATATAGAGATAAATGCGCGACAGGTAATAAAGGCAAGAGAACTAACGGCACGCATACTTGCCCAAAATTGTGGGCACAGTAAAGAAAAAATACAAAAGGACATTGACAGAGATTACTGGATGAATGCTGAAGAAGCGCTGGCATATGGCATTGTTGATATAATAGTAGCTTAAGCAGCTGTCTTCATTTCTGGCAGGGCAATAATATGCCCTGTCTTTTTATGCAACAAAAGCTGGAACTCCCTGTTCAGTCGCAACTTCATCTCATGCAGTCTTTCTATTTCAGCATTTACCCCATTTATCTTTAACTCCAATACATGCAACAATTTAGAGAGATCAAGCACTTGTATAGATTGTAATACTAAAAGCTCACGTATCTCTTCAAGTGTAAAACCAAGTTCTTTATACTTGCGTATAGCATTTAATGTATGCACCACATCTTCCTGGTAATCCTTATAACTATTGTCCAGCCGTACTTTTTTAGCTAATACAATCAATCCAATTTTTTCATAATACCGTATAGTATCTTTCGAAAAACCAGTAAGCTTGGATAATTGCCCTATCAACATATTGATTCTCATTTCTCTTAGGTTATAAAATTACAGTGTCTGCATTTAGCCGCAAATTAAAAATTCGCTTGATTTTATAACATACCCAATATTAGTTTTACTGTACAAGCATATTCATTATCAAAGTTGTCAAAAAAATCCCTTTCAACTCATTTTTAAGAGTGTATAAAATCCTACTTTCGCCCCTATTAAAGATCAGTGCGATATGACCATGAACGACCAGATTTACAAGCAGGTAAATACATTCTTTGACGCTTATGCCCATGCCTTAGAAAACCACGATACCAAGCTGCTGGCCTACCATTACCATATACCTTGCACATTGATGTCTGATGATAATACCACCGCATTCAGCGAATCCAGCAAGCTGGAAGGACTGTTTAACCAAGGCGTTGTTTTTTATAAGCAGTTTGGCATAGTACATGTACGTCCTACTATATGGAACAAAGATATTTGGACCGATAAAATAATTAGAGTAAGAGTAAACTGGCAGTATTTTGATGCGCAGCAGCAGCCTGTGTACGACTGCGATTATCACTACTTAATGAGAGAGGTAAAGAATGGTCAATTGAAAATAATATGCTCAGTGTCTGTAAACGAAAAAGAAAGGATGAATGAATGGATGAAATTAAAACAGATCAAGTAGCATTATGAAAAGCATCAGAAATCTACAGGCCATTTATGGGAAAGGATATGGTGTACTCGTTTTTGCATCATGCTTGTTTTTTCTGCTTGCCGGCATAGTTTGGTTTGGGAAAATGTTAATTGTCAAAAAAGAATTTAACACGACAGCTTTTGCAATGATATTAGTATTTGCAACATTACTTGTGTACCACAAAAAACTGGCGGCTCTTGTGGCAGGCATTATCAGCCTGTTTTTTTCCATGTTCCTATTTATGGGCATAGCCGCCAATAAAGCATCGCTACCAGGTGTATTTGCCATAGGCATAATAGTATCTCTGCTGGCCGTAATTAGTTCAGGAATACTTATTTTCAGTTTCCTCAAGGCTTTTAAACATTCCGAAAATCTGTAGCACCACTTTAATTAATAACGCAATAAAAAGCCCTGGCTCTCGCCAGGGCTTTTCTCTATAGAAACTTTTCGCTATTTAAATGCATTTATACCAGTCACATCCATACCGGTGATCAAAAGGTGTATATCATGCGTTCCTTCATAAGTAACTACCGATTCCAGGTTCATCATGTGGCGCATGATACTGAACTCACCAGTTATTCCCATACCACCCAATATCTGGCGGGCTTCGCGGGCTATCTTCAAGGCTACATCGCAGCTATTACGTTTGGCCATAGATATTTGCGCAGGTGTTGCCCTGTCCTCGTCGCGCAATACGCCCAATCTCCAGTTCAGTAACTGGCTTTTAGTGATCTCTGTGATCATCTCTGCCAGTTTCTTTTGTGTAAGTTGGAAACCGGCAATAGGCCTGCCAAACTGTACACGTTGTTTACTGTATCGCAGGGCTGTGTCGTAGCAATCCATAGCGCATCCCAACGCGCCCCAGGCTATACCATAACGGGCACTGCTCAGGCAGCTTAAAGGCCCTTTAAGCCCCTTTACACCAGGCAATATATTCTCCTTAGGTACCTTTACATTATCAAACACCAGTTCTCCGGTGGCAGATGCCCTTAGCGACCATTTACCATGGGTTTCAGGTGTTGAAAAACCTTCCATTCCTCGCTCTACAATCAAGCCTCGTATCTCCCCGGCTTCACTCTTAGCCCATACTACTGCTATTTGTGCAAATGGGGCGTTGGATATCCACATCTTAGCTCCATTCAATACTACATGGTCGCCGGCATCTTTAAAATTGCTTAGCATGCTTGATGGATCAGAACCGTGATTAGGTTCTGTAAGTCCAAAACAGCCCATCCACTCTCCGGTAGCCAGCTTAGGCAGGTACTTATGCTTTTGCTCTTCACTCCCAAATTTGTAAATAGGGTACATAACAAGAGATCCCTGCACTGATGCTGTTGAACGCACACCAGAATCTCCGCGTTCCAGTTCCTGCATCATAATACCGTAAGAGGTATAGTCAAGACCAGCCCCACCATACTTCTGGGGTATAAAAGGCCCGAAACATCCCAATTCACCGAGCCCTTTTATTATTTGGTTGGGGAATTTCGCATTTTGGGCGTACTCTTCTATTATAGGGGAAATGTCTTTCTTAACATAAGCCCGTATTGAGTCGCGGATCAACTTTTGCTCCTCAGTGAGTAATTCATCTACTAGATAATAGTCTGGCTGCTGATAAAGATCTTTTTGCATATTGTTAAAATTGGCAGAATTTGCCGCGCAAAGGTAGCATTTTTGACATATTGGTATAATTTTGCGCCACCATTTCCGTTAATATATTTATAACCCCTGCGATAATAGAAAAAGGAAAACAGCAAGAGTGAAGCCAGTGGCTACGTTACACACTATTAACCCTGCTATAACAAAATTTTTGCGTTCTGTATTAATTTGTGGAACGAGTTTTGTGCAAGTATGAATAAATAATATTTTCGAAACGAACAAACTTTTAACCGCTTTTTTTCGTCTATATAGGGAAGGTTTTGTAGAGATTTTTTTGTTTACCGTTTATTAAAAATTTACATTATGAGGCAGTTAAAGATTGCCACCCAGATTACGAACCGTGATTCGCAGGCCGTAGAAAAATACTTGCAGGAAATAAGCAAAATTTCTATGATAACGCCTGAGGAAGAAACAACGCTCGCCCAAAAAATACACATGGGCGATCAGCGCGCGCTTGAGAAATTGGTGAAAGCGAATTTGCGTTTCGTAGTATCTGTGGCTAAACAATACCAGCACCAGGGTTTATCTCTGAGTGACCTGATCAACGAAGGTAACCTAGGCCTTATCAAGGCTGCACAGCGCTTTGATGAAACCAAAGGTTTTAAATTTATATCCTACGCAGTTTGGTGGATCCGTCAGTCTATTTTACAGGCATTGGCAGAACAGGGCCGTCTTGTACGCCTGCCACAAAACAAAATAGGCACGTATAATAAGGCCAACAAGGCATTCATATCTTTTGAACAAGAGAACGAACGCGAACCATCTACTGAGGAATTGGCAGAGATACTGGATATGAGTGAAACGGAAGTTACAAACATATTCACCAGTAACTCACGTCACACATCGCTTGATGCACCTGTGCACGAAGCTGAAGATGTAGCTATGGGCGACCTGTTGGAAGGAAGCAGCGATACTGATGAGGATGTAATGAAAGATTCTCTAAGGCACGAAATACGCCGCATACTTAAATCATTAAGCATTCGCGAAGCTGAAATACTGGCTGCTTACTTTGGTCTTGAAGGTGATCACGGTCCTAGTATTGAAGAAATAGGCGAAAAATACGACCTGACTAAGGAACGTATCCGCCAGATAAAGGAACGTGCTATTAAACGTTTGCAGAAAGCACGTTACAGCAACGCACTAAAAGTTTACTTGGGTTAATACCCAAATTATCTGATAAATAGGGCTGTGTCTTACGACATGGCCCTTTTCATTTTAATTTGGTCATACTTCATTCTTCTTCTGTAATATAGTATGCCCATGCTAATGAAATAAGTAGCAATACCTGCCACTACGGCAAGCACTATGCCACCAAGGAAAAACGATACACCTTCTGCCCTCAAGTCTTTAAGCGAAATATGTTGCCAGTCATGTATTATTAATGGTCGGCCCATCAGCAGATTTCCCGCAAGCAGACTAGCCATCCAGAACAAAGGGGTAAAAGGTAACATACTTATGTGGATGAAAACAAAGAACAGCGCCTTATTTAGTTTAAAAAGAAATGCCAGGGGCATTCCTATTATAAGTTGAAATCCCCACACAGGTAATATCCCCATAAACACCCCAAAAGCTATTGATCTTGACTTTAGTTCAATACGCTCACCCGGAGCCAGGAATAGCCTCCATAATTTCTCCCAGGTTATTTTCTTTTTAGCGTGATCTGCCATCATCTTTTGCCTATTGCAAAATATGGATAACAGGCGGCATTTGGCACTAAATGAATTTAAATGACAAAAAAATAACCAACAACTGCGCTCACAGCAGCTACCAGGTCAATCTTTCAATAAAATAAACTAAGGATTATCGGTTGTAGCATCCTGCGCTAGTTTAGCATCGTCTGGAGTATTACCCAAATCCCTATCCAATGAATATAAAACGCTATCCTTGGCATTAGCTCCGCCTGCTATCTTTATCTTATCCAGTAGGTTCATAGCAAGGGTTTCTTCTTCAGCTTGTTCTTTTACAAACCACTGCATAAAGTTCCAGGTAGCCCAATCTTTTTGTTCAAAGCTCAGCTCTACAACTTTATATATAGCCTCAGTATTTGCTACTTCCTGTTTAAATACTTTTTCAAAACAATCATTTACGTTCGTAGGATCGCTGTCTGGAGCGGGTATGGCAGTTATATGTGCCCTTGCTCCGCGCTCCTGTATATATTCCAGGAATTTCATCATATGGTTGCGCTCTTCATTTGCATGGCGATATAAGAAGTTAGCTATCCCATCATACCCCTGGTCGTCTGCCCACGTAGCATAAGACAAATAAATTTGAGCAGCATGCGCTTCCTTGGTCATTTGGTCATTGAGTGCTTTTGCCATTTTTTCAGATAGCCTATTGGTATTCATAAAGTGCATATTTAATGTTACAAACTGTAGCATATTAAACCCGTGCCAGCGAAATCATTTTATTAAGTCTGATTAATTTTATCGATAAATCTTTTTATGCATTTAAATTTGCCTGTCACTTTCACCAAAATAACCAGCAATGCGCACACATATAACATTCAAACTGCCGACTATTGCCATTCTGTTTGTAGCCACATTAATTGCGTGCAACACAGATAAGAACTACCCGCAAAAAATAGTAGGCAACTGGGTTGTCGATTCTGTACGCCTGGTAGCACCTGGAGTACCAGACAGCCTTTCTCACAAAAATGAGTCAAAGGGGCAAAAATGGAATTTTAAGAATGATGGGACATTTGCAGTTAGTTTGAATAGCAATAACCCTAATACGGGTACCTATTCTATCAACAATATTGACACTAATTATTTTCTATACCTTGATAATGGTACTACTGATATAAAAAATAAAGCCAGAATAGTAATGCAGATAAAAAGCATTACAGCAAAAAATCTAACACTTGCAGCAGACCGTGGGCCAGCCAATTTTACATTCTATCTTACAAAATATTAATGCGCCTCTTACTTAATAATATATCCGGTCTTTTTCAGACCGAAGGTGGAACGGCTACTAGAGCCAGAGTTTATGGTCAGGATATGGCCAATATACCTTCCATTACCAATGCATGGCTGTTAATAGAAGACCATAGAATACACAGCTTTGGCAAAATGGAAGATCAGCCGCAAAGCCATGCCGATGAAGTGATAGACTGTACTGGCCAAAGTGTTTTACCTGCATGGTGTGACTCTCATACGCACCTTGTATTTGCTGCACCACGCGATGGCGAGTTTGTGGACAGGATAAAAGGCCTTAGCTATGAAGAAATAGCACGGCGCGGTGGAGGCATACTCAACTCCGCACGTAAATTGAATGAAACCTCTGAAGAGGTACTATACGAACAAGCATTGCATCGCCTCAACGCAGTAATTGCGACTGGTACAGGAGCTATAGAAATAAAAAGTGGCTATGGGCTTAATCTGGAAGGAGAACTGAAAATGCTGCGGGTAATACGTAAACTAAAAGAAAATTCACCTGCTACAATAAAGTCAACCTTCCTGGCAGCACATGCTTATCCAATTGAATATCAAAATAATAGACCTGCATACCTCGAGTTAATTATCAACAAAATATTGCCCATTGTATCTGGCGAAGGTCTTGCAGACTATATGGATGTTTTTTGTGAAAAGGGCTTTTTTGATATCGATGCTACCGCTCAATTATTAGAAGCTGGATGGAAATATGGACTAAAACCAAAGATACACGCCAACCAACTGCACTATTCAGGCGGGGTACAAATAGGAGTTAGGCACAATGCCATAAGTGTGGATCACCTGGAATGCGTAGGCGATGAAGAAATTGAGGCACTCAAAGGTTCAAATACAATACCTACGTTATTACCGGGAGCAGCCTTTTTCTTGGGCATGCATTACCAGCCTGCGCGTAAAATGATAGATGCCGGGTTACCTGTTTGTTTGGCTACAGACTATAATCCAGGATCTTGCCCGTCAGGTAATATTCCGTTGTTGTTATCCATTGCCTGCACCCAGTTGAAGATGACCCCGGAAGAGGCTGTAAATGCTGTAACCATCAACGGTGCAGCAGCTATGGAGCTGCAAAACGACCTGGGAACAATAAAAGCTGGAAAAAAAGCAAACCTAATAATTACTCAAAAAATACCCTCTTTAGCCTATATTCCATATGATTATGGCAATAATCCTGTCCAAAAAATGATTTTGGAGGGCAAAATCGTTTAAATCTATTATTTCTGTTTTTGCCTTTAATGATTACTTTTGCTGTCCGTACAAAAAAACAATAAATGGCTAATACAGCAGATATGCGTAATGGTTTGATCCTGAAACTGGATGGCAGCCTTTACTCAGTAGTAGAATTTGGACAAAACAAAACCGCCCGTGCCGCAGCAAAAGTATGGGCTAAGTTAAAAGGGGTAGATAACAACCGCTCTATTGAACACACCTGGAACTCTGGTGATACCATATTCCCGGTACGTGTAGAACGCCGGCCCTACCAGTTCTTGTACAAAGACGAGAGCGGTTTTAACCTTATGGACGTGAGCACGTTTGAACAGATAGTAATGAGCGAAACTATGGTAGATCGTGCTGACCTATACAAAGATGGTCAGGAGTGTTTTGTTGTAGTAAATACCGAAACAGAAACCCCAATGGGTGTTGAACTGCCACCAAACGTAAACCTGCGCGTTACTTATTCTGAGCCCGGTCTGCGTGGCGATACTGCAACACGTGCGCTGAAAGCGGCTACCGTAGAAACTGGCGCTACCATTATGGTTCCGTTGTTTGTTGATACAGATGAATTGATAAAAGTAGATAGCAAAACAGGCGCTTATATTGAGCGCGTAAAGGAATAAAGGTGCCTATTTATTAACTTAAAATATTCATTATGGAGTATAAACAGATACAAGAACTGATAAAGGTCATCAACAAATCTAATATCAGTGAACTTACAATTGAGGAAGGTGATTTTAAAATTACCATTAAACAGGCCCAAACAACCGAAACGCATTATGTAATGCCGCCACAACAACCTCAGTTGATGGCTCCTGCAGCACCTCAGGCAATAGCAGGTATTGCACCTGCTGCTTCAACTGCTGCACCTGCACCAGCCGCAGCACCTGCTAACGATAAGCAAGTGATCATAAAATCCCCTATGATAGGCACCTTCTATCGCAGCCCAACACCAGAAAAGCCTGTATTTGTAAATGTAGGCGACGAAATAAATGTTGGACAGGTACTGTGCATAATAGAAGCTATGAAGCTGTTTAATGAGATAGAAAGCGAGATAAAAGGCAAGATCATTAAAGTACTTATTGATGATGCTTCTCCTGTAGAATACGATCAGCCGCTTTTCCTTGTGGAAATTGCGTAAATTATCAATGGCTCAATAAATTCAATGGTACAATATCATAATAATGATGTTGACCGCCATTGGTTATTGAGCCTTTTTATTTATGCATAGTACTGTTACCATAGAATTGAATATAATAATTATATATAGCTAAGACATTTCAAAGTGAACATCGGCAGCTATCACATAACACTGTGGAAATGCCGAGCAATTTTATAAAGATGTTTAGAAAAATATTGATTGCCAACCGTGGTGAGATAGCATTGCGCATCATACGCACCTGTAGGGAAATGGGCATAAAAACAGTTGCAGTATATTCCACAGCCGATAAAGACAGTCTTCATGTACGTTTTGCTGATGAAGCTGTTTGCATTGGTAAACCCCAGAGTAGCGACTCTTATTTGAATATACCACACATTATGGCAGCGGCAGAAATAACCAATGCCGATGCTATACATCCTGGTTATGGCTTCTTGGCCGAGAACGCAAACTTTGCCGAAATATGTGCCCAGTATAACATTAAGTTTATTGGTCCCACCCCCTCAATGATAAGGGCCATGGGCGATAAAATGACCGCCAAAGAAACCATGATACGCGCCAAAGTACCGGTAATACCAGGCTCTGAAGGGTTGCTGGAAAGCGTTGCTGAAGCTAAAAGTATAGCTAAGGATATGGGCTACCCTATAATACTGAAAGCTACTGCAGGAGGTGGAGGTAAGGGTATGCGTGTAGTTTGGGAAGAAAGCGAAATAGAACGCGCATACGATCAGGCAAAGGCTGAGGCCGGTGCATCATTTAAAAATGATGGCATCTATATGGAGAAGTTTGTAGAAGAACCACGTCATATAGAAATACAGGTAGCGGGCGACCAGTTTGGTACTGTATGCCATCTTAGTGAGCGCGACTGCTCCATACAGAGGCGCCACCAGAAGTTAGTTGAAGAATCTCCTTCTCCGTTTATGACGCCTGAACTACGCCACCGTATGGGTGAAGCCGCTATTAAAGCTGCATCAGCTATCAACTATGAGAGCGTCGGCACAGTAGAATTTCTCGTAGATAAGCACCGTAATTTCTACTTCATGGAAATGAATACCCGTATCCAGGTAGAACATGGTGTTACAGAAGAGGTGATCAGCTACGACCTGGTTAAAGAACAAATAAAGATAGCTGCAGGAGTACCCATAAGTGGTCGTAATTACGAACCCGTAATGCATGCCATAGAATGTCGTATAAATGCTGAAGACCCATATAACGACTTCCGTCCAAGCCCGGGTAAGATAACAGTATTGCATACCCCCGGTGGCCATGGTGTGCGTATAGATTCACACATATACGCAGGTTACACCATACCACCCTACTACGATTCTATGATTGCAAAGATCATAACCGTAGCACAAACAAGAGAAGAAGCCATAAACACAATGGAACGTGCATTAAGCGAATATGTAATAGAGGGAATAAAAACAACTATACCTTTCCATATACAATTGATGAAGAATGAAGAATTCAGGAAAGGTAACTTTACAACTAAATTTATTGAGAGCTTTAAGTTGGTTTAAATTTAATAGGTGTTCCTGATTATTAAATTATCAATAACCATCGAACTCTTAGTGAAAAGCAACAATAAATATTAATTTCGCCTCCATGGAAAAAAAACTATTGATCACAGGTGGTGCGGGCTTCATTGGCTCACACGTTGTTCGCCTGTTTGTACAAAAATATCCTGACTACCACATATATAATCTGGATGCCCTTACTTATGCTGGCAACCTTGAAAATCTGGCAGATATTGAGGATGCCCCTAACTATACCTTCATAAAAGAAGATATTAATGCTGGCCCAGCAATTAATGAGTTGTTTGTAAAACATCAATTCGACGGTGTGATACATTTGGCCGCAGAAAGTCATGTTGACCGTTCTATTACCGACCCCAATGCATTCATACAAACAAATGTAATGGGTACTGCCAACCTGCTAAACGCAGCACGCAGTTTGTGGAAAGGTAACGAAGAAGGCAAACGTTTTCATCATGTTTCAACTGACGAAGTATTTGGCTCATTAGGCGACGAAGGCTTCTTCCTGGAAACAACGCCGTATGATCCGCAATCTCCATACTCTGCTTCTAAGGCCGCGTCCGATCATTTGGTGCGTGCTTATGGCAATACTTATCACTTACCATTTGTTATCACAAATTGCTCTAACAATTATGGTCCTAATCATTTCCCTGAGAAGCTGATACCTCTATTCATCAACAACATTTGCACCAACAAACCTTTGCCTGTTTATGGCGATGGTAAGTACACACGCGATTGGTTGTATGTTATTGACCATGCACGGGCTATCGATACCGTATTCCATAATGGCAAGAATGGTGAGTGTTACAATGTTGGCGGCTTTAACGAGTGGCAAAACATTGAATTGGTAAAACTGTTGTGCAAAGAAATGGATGAGAAACTAGGCAGGGAGCCTGGCACATCAGAAAAGCTCATTAGCTATATCAAAGACCGTCCGGGTCATGATCGTCGTTATGCAATAGACGCTAACAAGATACACAAGGAATTAGGTTGGTCTCCTTCAGTTACATTTGAGGAAGGTTTAAGTAAAACAATAGACTGGTACTTGAATAATGAAGAATGGCTGAACCATGTTACCAGTGGTAATTATCAAAAATACTATAACAACCAGTACGCAGGATAGTAGCGATCAAGAATAACTTATTCATACTATCAACTAACTACTTACTACTCTATGAAAGGTATAATATTAGCCGGCGGTTCCGGTACACGTCTTTACCCGCTTACCATTGCTGTTAGCAAGCAACTGATGCCGGTTTACGATAAACCAATGATCTATTATCCTCTATCAACCTTGCTGCTGGCAGGTATCAGGGAAATACTCATCATTACTACCCCTGATGACCAGGCGGGCTTTAAAAAGCTCCTGGGCGATGGCTCTTCTATTGGCTGTTCTTTTGAATACGTGATCCAACCCAGCCCAGATGGTCTGGCGCAAGCTTTCATTTTAGGTGCCAATTTCATTGGCAATTCCCCTGCAGCTTTGGTTTTAGGTGACAATATATTTCATGGCTCTGGTATGGGTACAATGCTGAAAAGCAAGTCCAATCCCGATGGCGCTGTGGTATTCGCCTACCAGGTGCACGATCCGGAAAGATATGGTGTGGTTGAATTCGATAAGAGCTTCAAGGCTTTAAGCATTGAAGAAAAACCTGTAAAACCTAAGTCTAACTACGCGGTTCCTGGCCTGTATTTTTACGACAACAACGTGGTACAGTATGCTAAAGACATGAAACCATCACCCCGTGGTGAATTAGAAATAACAGATATTAACAAGATTTACCTGGAAAACAATAAGCTGGAAGTAGGGGTGCTGGATAGGGGTACAGCATGGCTGGATACTGGAACGTTTGACTCTTTGATACAAGCCGGGCAATTCATTGAAGTGATTGAAAAACGCCAGGGCCTTAAAATAGGCTGTATTGAAGAGATCGCATACCGCAACGGCTGGATAGGCGACGAGCAAATGGAAAAACTAGCAACTACTTATAAGAAAAGTGGTTACGGCGATTACCTGAAAAATTTGATAGGACATATTTGATTTCTTATTTTTTAATGATAAATTTTGACACTGCAATATCATTTATGATATTGCAATGTCATTTATAACGTGCCGCTTATGCAAAGCAACCATCCTACCGCGGTATTAATACTATCGGCAGGTTCTGTAAAAAATAAATACCAGTCATTTTCATTCCTATATAATAGTCCCGCACTGGTACCTATTGCTTCCAGGAGTAGTGTGTCTTTCATTGTCGATTTTTATAAAAGCCACCCTGTCAACATCTACCTGGTTATTAATAAAGAAGATGAACCCTTAGTATCTAAAGAGCTTGCCTATTATCAGGGGCTCAATATCATAACAATAGAAAACAGTACAGGGGTTAACCAAACACTTTCGCAGGCACTTAAAATAATAAAAGAAGATACTGTTGTGGTAAATGTGGTCACCACCATACCTACAGCCTACCCTCACATGAATACCGTTTTCATTGAGAACACGCTATCGGCTAGCAATTACTATTCAGGGATTATTACTGATGGTGATCAAACTATTTATAAATTTAAGAAGGATGACAATATACTGCCATTCCATGCATTTACTGGCATTTTTCATGCAGAACGAAAATCCCTAACAGAAACAGTTGATAGCATAACTAACCAGACCGATCTGCTGGAAGTAGTAAAAAAAATAGGCGAAAGCACGATAATTAATTTTAAGGAATGTGAATGGATAGATACCGGCCATGAGATAAATTATGCTGATGCCCGTAAAAAACTCATGTCCAGCCGTTCTTTCAATTCCATATCTGTGGATAATCACTTAGGCATCCTTACCAAAAAAAGTAAAGAGAAAGTAAAACTGGCCAACGAGGTGAACTACGTAGCTATGTTGCCTGCTGCCTTACAGATATTATACCCACGCATATTACCCGGTGGCTATAAAGAGGGCGAGGTGATGATGGAATACTATGGGTATCCTAATCTTTCCGAATACCAACTATACCGTGCCATTGTTCCTGCACAATGGAAAAAAATATTTGATGGTCTGGGATATGCTCTTACATTCATGAGCAAATACAAATTTTCCATAGGGCTACAGGCTTTTGCTGATTTCTATTACGAGAAAACAATTAACCGGACAGACGAATATTTGCTACAATTGCCACAAGATGATGTTCTGATAACTGCAAAACAGCTTAACATCAATGGATTGATATGTAAAAACTACACCCAGCTGGTACCACTAATAAAGCAAAGAATACAATCTTTGTATAGCGAAGATGATTTCAGCATTATGCATGGCGACTTCTGTTTTAACAACATATTGTACGATACTTTTAGCAACACAATAAAACTGATAGACCCCCGTGGAAGCTTTGGCAATAATTGTATTGGCATTTACGGCGATAGAAAGTATGACATTGCCAAGCTCCTGCATTCCACCGCAGGCCATTACGATTATATGGCCAATAATCTGTTCCAATATTCACAAAACGGAGTAGAAATTAGTTATAGCTTTCCATTACGCAGCAATTCAGACTTATTATTGGAATATAGTAAAACACTAATGGCAGAACAGCAGGCAAAAGAAAATGACATCATGTTTATTGTAGGCTTACTATTTTTGTCTATGTGCCCGTTGCACAGGGAAAACCCACCCCGGCAAAAGCTGATGTACACCCACGGGCTTTACTTTATTAATAAATATTTATAGACAAACAATGACAAGAATTTGTATAGACCTTGACGGTGTGATATGCGATTTTAAAAAAGAAGGCGAGACCTATGCAGATGTAAGGCCTATACCGGACGCTATCGAAAAACTAAAAGAACTGCGCGCCAATGGCCACTACCTTATTATACATACTGCCCGCCACATGAAAACATGCGAGGGCAATGTAGGGCGTGTAATTAGCAAAGTAGGTGCTGTAACCCTGCAATGGCTGGCAGACCACAATGTAGAATATGACGAAATATATTTTGGCAAGCCATGGGCGGAAGTATATATAGATGATAATGCATTAAGGTTTACCAATTGGCAAAATATAGAAGGTGATGGCAGCAACCTGCCGCGTTCTACAGAAAGTAAAAAACACATAGAACAGCAATGAACTTTGTAATACCTATGGCTGGTCGTGGCCAACGCTTTATAGATGCCGGATATGAAGTGCCTAAAATGCTGATAGAGGCACATGGTAAAACCCTGCTGGAATGGAGTATAGACTCCTTGCCGCTGGAACTGTGCACCAATATGGTATGCATACTACTGCGCGAGCACGAATTGCAACACAATTTATCGAGCATTATTAAAGACAAATATGGCCACCGCGTAAATATTAGTTTCCATTATCTTGATGGGGTTACTCAAGGACAAGCCGAGACCGTTTACCTTGCAAAAGATCTGTACAATATGGATACAGATTTGGTCATATTCAACATCGATACTTATTTCCATTCTCACACGTTGAGCGATGCTTTGCAAAGAACAGATACAGATGGTGTACTGGGTGCCTTCAAGAGCGTGGAGAATCGGTTTAGCTTTGCTGTTACAGATGTTGATGGGCATGTGCTGAAAACCGCTGAAAAGGAAGTTATATCAAACAACGCCCTCACAGGCCTGTATCATTTTAAACACGTGCAGGATTTTCTGGAAACAGCAGAATACCATTTCAAAAACGACATAAGGGTGAATAACGAATACTATATAGCCCCTATGTACAACTATCTTATAAGCAAAGGCAAAACATATACTATTGACCAGGTTGACAATCATCATATTTTGGGTACACCTGGCGAACTTATAAAATTTACTGAAGTCGCTTATGATACTCTTTAGCATACCTGTGCATGAGCAACCAGATGTTATTGTTAACCAGGTCGAAAATTTTACGTGGTTCAATCCAGATTGCAAGATCGTTTTGCACGTTTCAGGCTGGATGAGCAAGGCCGATGTAAAAGAAATGCATAATAAGCTTTCCAGATATAGCCATGTATTTATAAATGATACGCGGTTGTGGTCGGGCCATATGGATGGCACCCAATTAAAAATGCATGTGGTCAATTGCCTGTATGCCCAAAGGAATAATATAGATTACGATCATTTTTGCATCAATGCGAGCAACGATATGTTCGTAAAAAGTGGCTTGCAAGATCATATCAGTAGCTACGATACGGGTAATCTCTTTAAAAATGAACAGCAACAAGTGCAAAAAGATTGGGATGAATTAAAGCATGCCAAAAACGATCCCCTCTTACAAAAGATCATGAAGAAGCATGAACTCCAATCTATATACAGCTCGCAGGTGGAGGGTAGCTTCTATAAAAAGGAGATAATGGATACCATGGTGAAATGGATAATGGAGGACGGATATTATGAGATACCCGGTATATACGCTCATGGCACGCACCGTTTAAATAACAGACTTGCACGCAATATCATTTATTATATTATTAAACCTACCATTAAAGGGATGCTTTACGTTAAGGAAGAGATATACTTCCCTACCCTTTGTCAGAATTTGTTCTCTACTATTTTATACTACAATTATTGCTATATCAACTGGGAGAATGGCCTTAAAATAACCAAAGAAGAAATAGATTTGATAAGGAGCGGTGATACCGACCAGTTACCTTACAAAAAATTCATCCCCTATCAGGAAAAACCGCCATTATTTTGCGTAAAACGGGTGGATAGGGTGCTAAGCGATCCTATCAGGCAATATATTACCGGTTTGCAGTCATAATGTCATATCCCACCTGATTTGCAATATCTGCCCGGTTTTTGCTATTCCTAATTCAATTAGTTTAGTTTTTTATACATGCACCTAATAATGTTTTACCTGCAGCCTTTTATAGCTGCATTTACGGGTTGGTTTACCACATGGATTGCCATCTACATGCTGTTTCATCCCCGCGAACCCAAAAGGTTCTTCGGCATTACTATACAGGGTATCTTTCCCAAAAGGCAGAAACAGTTTGCAGCAAAACTGGGTGCAGTTGTTGCCAATGAGCTGCTGCATTTTAATGATATCGCGGCCCTCATAAAAGATCCGGACCAATTAGCCGACCTGAAACCCGGCATAGAAGCCCATGTAGATACATTTTTGCATGTCAAACTTAAAGAAAAACTTCCGGTGATCTCCATGTTTGTGGGAGAGGGTATGCTCAGTAAAATAAAAGAAGGCTTGATGGAAGAGATAGACCTTTTATTACCCGAGATCATCACCAAGTACACCGATAACCTCACCCAAAAGGTGGATATAGAACAGATGGTTACTGAAAGAGTATCTAACTTTTCTTCAGACAAACTGGAGGAAATACTGGCCGCTGTGATGAGCAAGGAATTTAGGTTTGTAGAGTTGGTAGGTGGGGTGCTGGGATTTGTGATCGGTCTCATACAAATGGGCCTTTCATTTCTATGATTTACGTCATGTTTAACGGTTAATATGTTGCAATAATTGAGGGATATCGTAATTTTGATGAAACTAACTTAAATGCCACATTATTATTCGTTAGGCAATATACCCCATAAGCGCCATACGCAGTTTCGCAAACCCGATGGCACTTTATATTCAGAGCAATTATTTAGTACAGAAGGCTTTTCATCCAATTCTTCATTACTATACCATCTTCATCCCCCAACGCAGATCATCAGAAGCGGTGAACCCGTGAATATAGCCCCCGTTGCAGCTACAGAGAATCTGCTGAAACACCGCAGCTTTAAAGGTTTTGACATAAAGCCTGGAGGTGATTACCTGGAAAGCAGGAAGATTGTTCTTTTCAATAACGATGTTCAGCTTACGCTTGCCGCACCCAAAACGGGTATGGCCGATGACGTATTCTATAAGAATGCAGATACCGACGAAGTACTGTTTATTCACGAAGGTAAAGGGACTTTAAAAACACAATATGGTGAGTTAGCGTTTGGTTATGGCGACTATGTTGTTATTCCACGTGGTACTATATACCAGGTGTCGTTCGATACAGAAGACAATCGGTTGTTTATTATCGACTCTTTTAGTCCTATTGTCTTTCCAAAGCGATATTTATCGAAATATGGTCAGTTGCTCGAAAACTCACCCTATTGCGAGCGCGACCTACGCAAGCCAGAGAATCTACAAACACACGACAAGAAAGGTGAATTCCTGATACAGATAAGAAAGAATGGGTTGCTCTACCCTATTTGGTATGGCTCACATCCTTTTGACGTTATTGGTTGGGATGGCTGCGAATACCCATACATAATCAGCATTCATGATTTCGAACCTATAACGGGTCGTGTGCATCAGCCGCCGCCAGTACATCAAACTTTCGATGCGCATAACTTTGTTATCTGTTCGTTTGTACCTCGTTTATTTGATTATCACCCGCAATCGATTCCGGCTCCATATAACCACAGCAATATAGACAGTGACGAAGTACTTTACTATGTAGATGGCGATTTCATGAGCCGTAAGCATGTAGAGCGTGGCATGATAACTTTACATCCTGCAGGTATTCCGCACGGTCCTCACCCCGGTACTGTAGAGAAAAGTATTGGCAAAGCCGATACTAAAGAACTAGCAGTGATGGTAGATACCTTTCATCCTTTAAAACTCACTAATGCTGCTTTGGGCATTGAAGATGACCGGTATATGATAAGCTGGATAGAGTAACACTAAAAACAAAAAATAACACCCCAATATATTTCTTCAAAATTTTAATTCATACTCATGGAGACGCTAACAACCAGCCAGAAAATGAAGACAGCGCAGGATTTCCTGCCTATTAACGGTACAGATCATGTTGAGCTGTATGTAGGGAACGCTAAGCAAGCTGCCCATTTTTACAAGTCCGCTTTCGGATTTAAGACCGTCGCATATGCAGGACCTGAAACAGGCATGAGAGATATTGCATCGTATGTATTGCAACAAGGTAAGATACGTCTGGTACTTACTACTCCTTTAAAATCTTCAAATCCAATATCTGAACACATCTTCAAGCATGGTGATGGTGTAAAGATTCTGGCCCTGTGGGTAGATGATGCCTACAAAGCTTATGAAGATACAGTAGCACGTGGTGCAAAAGTGTACATGGAGCCCAAAACTCTTACCGATAAGAATGGTGAAGTACGCATGAGTGGCATCTATACTTATGGCGAAACAGTGCACCTGTTTGTAGAACGTAAAAACTACAATGGTGTTTTCATGCCGGGTTACGAGCCATATACTAGCGATTACAATCCTGAAGATACTGGCCTACTGTACATAGACCATTGCGTAGGCAATGTGGGTTGGAACCGCATGAACGATACCATCAAATGGTACGAAGATGTAATGGGCTTTGTAAATATCCTTTCTTTCGATGATAAGCAGATTAATACTGAGTATTCTGCACTCATGAGCAAGGTAATGAGTAACAATAATGGTTACGTTAAATTCCCGATCAATGAGCCGGCTGAAGGAAAGAAAAAATCTCAGATAGAAGAATACCTGGACTTTTACGAAGGTGAAGGTGTACAGCATATTGCAATAGCTACCAACGATATTGTAAAAACTGTTCGCGCACTAAAATCACGTGGTGTTGAGTTCCTGAGCGCTCCACCAAATGCATATTACGAAGACATGCAGGCACGTGTAGGTAAAATAGATGAAGATATTGCCCCGCTGCAGGAACTGGGTATATTGGTAGATTGTGATGAAGAAGGTTACCTGCTTCAGATATTCACCAAACCGGTTGAAGATCGCCCAACCCTGTTTTTCGAGATCATACAGCGTAAAGGTGCCCAGAGCTTCGGCGCAGGCAATTTTAAAGCATTATTTGAATCTATTGAACGTGAACAGGCCAAACGTGGTAACCTGTAATGTAAAGTATATCGTTCTTGAACGCCTCCTAAACAGGGAGGCGTTTCTTTTATCATTTAATAGGTAGCTATTGCTTTATAAAGCGCGCAGTGGCTATTTTATTATTCATTGTGGTTTTTAGCAAGTAGATTCCATTGGCAAGATGATCAACAGGTATTACTAAAGATGTCTCAGAAGTACTCAACTCCTTTACTATTTGTCCCAGAGTATTTAATATCCTGATCTCTTTCATTCCAGCATTATTATTCTCATAGTGTACAGAAATACTGGCTGTGGCTGGGTTTGGCACTATACTTACATCAGTACGGTTAGCTATACCTGGTATACCCGTGTTTCTTATATCATTAAACACAAGTTCCATCCTGTACCTGCCTTGCGATGCAGTATCAGTATTTACGGTGAAGGGATAATTTACACCATCACCAAGTAATACATACACATTAGTGTATGTGTCATGCAGGTACACAATCTTATTGGTGGGCAATGAGTATCCTGTAACTGCAAGATTATAATTTAGCTGCGGCAGCGATCTTATACCTAAAGACACCACACCGCCATCGGCTATGCTATCTCCATCACGTGTATCTACATTCAGCAATACATTATCTGCCGATATAGAATATAAGTCAAACTGTGCATTCGATATTTTATCAAGATCCCCGTTATCTCCTGCCTTTGCACTGGTGCCGGCTTTAAATTGCAGCCCCCAGGTATCCCATATGCTGTTCTCAAAAAATGTAGTCAGCTCAAGCGTAGGCGTATTATTGGTAACCTTAAACAGGTTATTTGCAGGCGTACTTCCAGTTTTAGCAGATTCGAGAAAAGTAAGTATTATATCAGATGTTGTTGGATTGTGAGCCAGAAAAGCACCATTTATAGGTATCACAGTACTCGGGGAAACAGAAATATATTGTGATCCATTGGTCGATAAAATACCTCCGTTCTGCCCTGCCGGGTTAACGATCTCAAATGCATCAAGACTATCATAGTTAGTAATGCCACTTATAGTTATCTGGGAGGGTAAAGGATTGCAAATCAGGTTCCAACCACCTGCTGGTACCGTTTCTGTAACCCCGCCTGTATTTACAAAACCGGTAGTAACCATAGTAATGCTAGAGGGAGTATAAATGCCGCCACTGCATCCTTGTCCGGTTGCACCACGTACGAATGCAAGTATTCCATTGGAATGAGTACTACCCGAACTAGCAGAAGGAAAGGTACTACTCCCTATCGCTGTCACGCCCACATACGCCGGCGTTGTTCCGGGAGTGTAATTATAAATGGAGGGATTATTGCTGGTACATGGCCCTATATTACCAGCAGTAAGTCCTGTAATATCAAAAAAACTGCCTAGAGCAGATATGTTCTGACTGGAAGTATATGGGTGTCCCAGCAAACGGTAACCACGTTGGCCATTTAGTTGTGTTTCTATTACTACCTTCCCCGTTATTGTTCCGTTCATTGTACCAATGCGCGCACCGGGCATTAATATCAGACTATCATTAGTTATAAGCGTACTGCCCGATGCTACCGATATTGCCCTTCCTGCAGCTACCGCTATTTTTGCGTTTACACTATGCCCGGTAATAGCAAAAGATGTATCTGCTATCACTCTAGAGCCTGTACCAGATACAGTCCAGTCTGCACTAAGTACACCAGTATTATTATTAGTTAAGTGATACGTTTTACTGTTCCCTGTAAAATTGTTGGGGTGCGTACCACTCCCATCTGTATGCCTGCCAAAAGTTGTGGTGCTGTTGATATTGCCCGTAGCTGCAGAATAGAATCTGGTATCATTAAAAATAAGTTCCATCCTGAAGTTACCATGAGACCCTGTATCTGAGTTAACGGAGAAAGTATAAGTAACCCCATTGCCCAGCAGCAGGTAAGTGCTTGTGTACTTATCATGCAGGTACACTGCTTTATCTGTAGGTAGCGAATCCTGAGTCACTGTAATAGTATAGGTATATAATGGCACAGAAGTAATACCTAACCGTACAACATCGCCGTCAGCCATACTGTCTGCGTCGCGTGCATCTACGTTCAACGCTACATTGTCGCTCGAAAGAGAATATATATTAAATTGAGCATTCGATATTTTGTTCAAGTCACCATTATCTCCTGATACTTCACGAGTACCCGGTTTCATCACAAAATCCCAATCATCCCAGAACGAGCTGTTGTGTGTTACAGTAAGCACAAGCTTTGGGTAAACAATCGTTTGTGCAACAATCTTTACGGACAATGCAGATAGCAAAACAAGACAAAGCAAAATTACGCGGGATAGGCTCATCAAAACTTTATTGCGTAAAAATATTTTTATACATATCGTATTGTAAAACATCAAATTTAGGTATAAAACTATTCCAGAAAATAAAATTTATAAGTTAATTTAATGGTTAATCTGGCAGTAGTTGCAGGTATAAACTTAACTCTGATGCACCATTCTTTTTCCAATAGAATTATGTTATTTTTATAGGGTTATTTTACCTTTACCGTAAATAAAAAAAGCCGAACAAAATTTTATTTTTATTGTCTTCCTCTGTGTACTTTTAACCGTTATATTATATAGTAAGCAATAGATTATTAATTATCGTAGTGGATGTTACAAGAATTTATAACAGTTGCCTACGCTGATGACCATGCTTTAGTAAGAAATGGCATCAGCAGTATTTTGAATAATGTTGGCGGTATAAAAGTGGTCATTCAGGCTCGCCATGGTATAGAGTTAATATCTAAGATTCAAAATGCTCCGGAGCTGCCAGATATTTGCCTTTTAGATATTAATATGCCAGAGATGGATGGTTTTGAAACTATCCTCAATTTGAAGAAAAACTGGCCACAAATGAAAATATTAGTACTTACAGTTTTTGATTCAGATCTTTATATCACAAGGATGATAAGGTATGGAGCTAGTGGTTATTTACTAAAAAGCAGCGACCCTGAAGAGTTAAAAGCTGCTTTGATCAGTGCTTATAAGTCAGGTTATTATTATGCCGATGCCAATACCAATGAATTGATGGAGCAAGTAAAAAACAAAGAAATTGCAATGCCCGTTGTTTCTGATGGTGAGGCCTTATTTTTAAAATACATATGCACAGAAAAAAGCTATGTAACTATTGCTGAAACTTTAGATACATCTCTTGAAACTATAAATAGCTACCGGGATAGTATTTATCAAAAATTTGAAATGAATAACCGAACCAATCTTGCTTTATTAGCAATGCAACTCGGAAAAGCCGATATTGAAACAAAGTAAAAAGTAGTTTTGAACTCTCTCTCAAAAATCAATACTTATGAAAAAGTTACAACGGTTACTTATTGTTATTGCAGGTTTCAGTTTTATAACATCATGCTGCCACCCCGCCCCACCCACAAACTGCTCAGCGCAGGCCGACTATCAAAAAAGAAATATGGGCACCGGACATAGACCTGGTAATGGTGCAGCAAGCTCTGCGTTCATCCCAATGGATTCTGCAAATAAAATGATAGGTAGTTACCTGGCAAGTGTAAATGCTCCCGCTACTGATACTGCCTTAGACTGCGTTATTGTAGATGCCGATATGCTAAGATCCTATCTCAACGACACATGCAACGGTAAAATCAAGAATGTAAAACTAATGCTTGCTCATACACTCAATTATATCAATACAGGTCATGGGGGACAGTATGCCGGTTATCAGCCAAATGCGCTTACAATAATTGTATCGGGATACGATGCCACAGGAAATTACGTTTTGGCGGCAGGAAATACAGTGCTTGATCAAGGTCAACCATGCCCATCATATTGTCCGCCCGCCGGAGCTGCAAACAATAATATGATTATCTCAAGTCCAAGAAAGCAGTAAACACATTGTCTTTCTACTTTGTATATGTATATTTATTCCTGTTACTTGTAGCTGCAATTGTTTCCGTTGTGCGGTTTACAGTTGTAGATCAGGCTGCAAAGGTTTTTTGTATTCTGATGGTATGCACATGCGTGTCTGAAATTTTGGCTCTCTATGTTTCTTACGTATTTCGTAATAATCTTGCAGTGTTTGCTGTATTCGACATCATACAAATGGTATTAACGTGTTTGTATTTTAACTATAGCATAGACATATTCTATAAATGGAATCTTGGAATTCATTTTGGAGCTGTTTCTGTTATACTAGGTATTTTAAATATTCTGTACCTGCAACCTATAAACACGTTTAATACATACTTTCTCATATACGAATCTTATACTATCATTGCCATGTCATTATTTTCATTTTTCCGTCTACTCTTGATGCATGAGCAATTAAAAATAAAATATTATATACATTTTTGGATACCAGTATGTCTTGTCTTTTTGTGGAGTGCAACGCTATCCAGCAGAGTGCTTAACGATTATTTCATGAAAAGACAGGTAAGTTATTTATGGATCATGGAACTTATTGTGCTGTCAATTAATATACTAGTTTACAGCTCTATTGGTTTTTTATACTACTACTACCCCAAAATGAAAGAAAAATGCTAGCTGACAAGTATATATTACTTGTATTTATTTGTGGTACTGTGTTGTTTGTATTGTTCGTTTTCTTTCTCATAGCTTACCTGCTGGTGCAAAAGAATAAACAGAATGTTTTTCATTTGGAAAAACAACGTATGATATATGACCATCAGAACAAATTGCTAAACACCAAATTGGAAGAGCAGGAGCTGGTGATGGAGCAAATATCCAAAGAGATACATGACAACCTGGGGCAGGTGCTCAGCTTCCTAAAAATGAATACGGGCATGATCAGGAAAATGGCCGTTACTGAGCAACAGGAAGCCTTGGTGGATAAGCACGCAGAATTACTTACCCAGCTAATAAAAGACATACGGAACATAAGCCATACACTTAATAGTGATTATATTAAAGGTAAAGGACTACATGAAATTTTAAAATCCGAGTTTGAATATCTGAATGCCACAAGAAACATTAGGTGTAATGTCGAAGTCACCGGTTCCCAGAATCTGGTAAGTCCTGAAAAACAACTTATCATATACAGGATTGCACAAGAAGCAGTGCACAATACCGTAAAGCATGCCATGGCAACAGAAATTTCCATTATCCTTAATTTTGGCACTGAAGAGCTAATAATGCTTGTTAAAGACAATGGTGTTGGCTTTGACAAAGAAAAAATATTTTCCTTTGACGGAATTGGCTTTATAAACATGTTCAACCGGGCAAAACACCTTAATGGGCATCTGGATATACAGTCAGAGAGAGGCAATGGTTGCACTATTACACTCATCGCAAAATATTCTGACAATAATGCCGATCTCGAACGGGAAGATTTTTCACATTAGCAGTTGTGCCTCAAGCAATGGAGAATTACAGCACACTCAATCGCTGTACTTCTCTATTGCCCTCTCCATCTGTAATAGACAAAGTGTAAACGCCTGCAGGAAGAGATAAGTGTACCTTTGCGCTTCCACCCATAAACTGTATGGGTTTCATCCACATCTGCTTTCCGCTCATGTCATACATCTCAAGTTGTATGTTGCCGGCAGGCCCCTCTATAGTCATTTCATCATATGCAGGATTAGGGTATATTTTATAATTGTTTTGGATAATTATACTGCCTACGCCCAGCCCTATAGCATTGGTCAGCAATGTATCAGGGTTAGTACATACACAATTACTATGTATATACAGGCTTATTTTATCGCCTTTATTTAGCCTGTACGATTCATAAGAGCTTGAATTTGCTCCAGGTATATCTGTACCGTTTAAGCGCCATTGGTAAAGAAGGCAATTACTGCTGCCTGTGGTTATTGCAGTAAAAGTAACCAGTGTCCCGGGGTTATATGCTTGCGGGTAAACTGTTATTGTCACAGGCGGGGCATGCAATACTTGCACACTCACTTTAATACTGTTGCTGATTGCTGTATGTATCGGTTGGCATGCAGCAGTGCTCACCACACTGCATTGTATTACATCATTGTCTCGCAGACTGCTGCTGCTATATGTATTTGTTGTGCTTCCTACCACGGTGCCATTCAATGTCCATTTATAAACAGGGTTGCCTACATTGTTTGTAGTAGCCATAAATGTTGTCATATCGCCCGTACAAACCGTGTCCTTCGCTGTAGATATATGTATGGTTGGTGTACCACCAGAAGGTATAATAGCAACAGGTACGGTAAGTGATGTAAAACATCCGCTCAACGATAACAAAAGGGTATAGGTACCGTTGGCTGCCGTTGTAACTGGGTGTATAACCGGGCTTGGTAAATTGCTGCCAAACCCATTAGGGCCAGTCCACGTAAAGGCCACTCCTGCTGGGGTAGCTGTACCGGTAAGCTGTAGTGTATCATTTGCACATACAGGACTATTGCTACTTGCTGTACCAGCCGGCGTTTGCGTCACAGTTACTATAGTGCCACCTGTTAATGATGCACAACCATTCAGAACCGCTTTTGCCGTATAGCTGCCGGTAGCCGCAGTGCTGGTATTATTGACGGTTGGGTTCTGCTGCAAAGAGCTAAAACCATTTGCCCCACTCCAGATATAATTAACTCCAGCAGTAGTACTACTGCACCCTAGGTTCAGAGGTGTGCCCGAACATAACGGACTGTTGCTGGTAAGCACCGGTGCCGCTGGTGTCGGTTTTATAATAACCGTTAATGTATCATTAACTACACAGGTATTGTAAGACACAGCAACTGCATACTTACCCGCATTTGAAACGGTAGTGTTAATAACATTAAAATTTTGCTGCACACTATTAGCACCCGCCGGGCCATACCAGGCGTACGTGACAGCAGGCGTTGATGAGTTAGACACCAGCTTAAGTGTGTCCCCGACACATATGGGGCTGTTACTGCTATAAGTAACATTTGCAGGCCCTACGTTTACAGTTATATGGGTGGTATCGCTGGCACTGCAACCATTAAGCGTTGCCTTTACAATATAGTAACCTGAGTCTGCAAGCGCAACCCCCCGTGTTGCATTTTTCATAGCTGAATTAAACCCTGTCGGCCCGCTCCATGTATAAGTAGCGCCGGTAATACTAAGTGGATTAAAAGTTACAGTGGTCCCCGAACAAACGAGGCTGTTGCTGCTAATAACAGGTTTAGCAGGTGCCGCATTCAGTTGTATAGTTATAGCTTCTACGGCAGGACACACTGCATTGCTGGTGGTAAGTATATAGGTTCCTGCATTTATAGCAGAAGCATTGGGGATCACCACACTTTGCTGTGTACTGGCATACCCTCCGGGTCCTACCCAGCTATAGCTTATGCCAGGCAATGGAGGCAGACATATAATTTTAAGTGTGTCTCCCATACACACAGGACTGCTATAAGTTGCTTGCGGTGCAGCCGGCGGTGTTGCAACAGTTACATAAATACTATCCTTAGCCGTGCAGCCACCATTAGTTGCAGTTACCACATATCGGCCGCTATCTGCATATGGTATATAGGTAATAGAAGTATTCTGGATACTGGAATAATAGCCATTAGGTCCCATCCATGAATATTGTACACCTGTTGTAGCAAGGCCAGTAGTTAAGTTTATTGTACCACCATAGCAAGTGTGTTCTGTATCTGCCATAGTAAGTACAGGACGGGCGAGCACCTTCACATTCACAGTATCTGTTAAAGAACAAATGTTACCCATGTTTACAGAAAGGGAATAACTACCGGCGTTAGAAATAATGGCATTGGGTATAGCAATGCTGCTTGTGCTGTTACTATAGCTATTGGGCCCCGTCCAGTTATAAATAATTCCGGGGTTAGGTGCATAACCAGTAAGCTTCAGGCTGTCACCTATGCAAATGGATGTATTTCCTGTTACCAATAAACTGCTAGGCGCTGCAAGTATAACAATATGAGTAGTATCGGCTGCTGTACAGCCATTTAGAGTAGTTGTTACAATATACATACCGGTATCAGCAAAGGCCGCAGTAGTTATTACAGGGTTTTGCGTATTGCTGTTAAAGCCACCAGGTCCCACCCAATGCCATGTAATGCCGCTACTCGCGTCGGTTCCCGAAAAGTTTATAGCTGCGCCCAGACATATAGGATTATTGCTACCAGCAACTGGTTTAACGGGCGATTGTTTTACAACAATGTTTACTGTATCAAGCGCAACGCAGTTTGTTGTAGAATCCAGCACATGCAATATATACTTTCCAGAATCAACAAAATTTACATTTATAAACTGTAGGTTACCTGCTCCAAAATTGATTCCGGCAAGATTGGTCCACGAATAAAGTATATGGGGTGGATACGGAAAGGTACCAACTATTGCCCATCCGCTGCTTCCTGTACACAATGGACTATAATTGGTTAGTGCAGGTATAGCGGCAAGAGCGTGAATCGCAATATGCACACTGTCGCGCACAGCACATCCATTGTGGGTAACTACTACTTTGTATTCACCACTATCTGCATATTGCGCATTGCCAATAACCGGATCCTGCAATGACGAAGAGAACCCATTAGGCCCAGTCCAACTATAACTAAGAGTTCCTGTTGTGGCAGAAGCTGTACTAAAGCTAATAGGCTGACTAAAGCAGCCATTACTACCCGTTGTTGTAAGCGATGCAGGAAAGGTGCTTATACTAATATCTACAGTATCATGCAAAGTACATCCTGGTGTAGATTCGGTCAGGTAGTATTTACCAGAGTCTGTATAAACAGAATTTCCCTTAATGATCTTACCATTCGATGATGTGAAACTATTGGGCCCTATCCAACTATAAGTAATACCGCTGGCCGAATCACTTGGAATTATTTTAATCGTATCACCCACGCATATGCTACTAGCAACATTTACAGGCGCTCCAAGCGTTGTAATAACAATGCTACCGCGCCCCACACAACCAGATGTATCGGTAACCGCTACACTATAGGTATATGATGAACCACTTAAACCCGGTGTTGCAGTATAAGATACAGATGTGGCACCCAATATTGCTGAGCCATTCAACTTCCATTGGTAGGTACAAGTAGTAGAAGCAGGCACAGACAACATGATTGTACTATTAGCACAAAGCACTGATGATCCTGTAGATGTCGTAATAGTTGCATCTGGCTTGGTTAGTGTAACAGTGGCAGTATCAGTAGATATACTTGAACAAACAACAACAGGATTGGTATTTGTAAATATCGTGTTTAGCGTATAGAGGTATGTACCATGCTGAAGAGTTGTATCTGTAGCATAAGTTGTGCTTGTTGCTCCCGGTATTATTATTCCGTTTCTATACCATTGATAGGTAGCCCCAGTAACACTTGAAGCAGTTAAAGTAGTACCAGTGCACGTGCTTATGCTGCTGGGGGAAATGGTAGATGGACTAGGGGTAATATATACATTAACCGTATGCAAATTAGATTGACCCAGTAATGAATATGGAGAGCTCATTGAATAAGCCTGCACTCTATAAATGCCCGATGTTGTAGGATAGTTAGTATAGGTAAACGTGCTACCAAATGTGCCTGTTGTATTTGCAAATGTTACATATCCGTTCCCATTTCCATTATCATACTGAAAATCTAAGGTAACAGCTGAAGATGTAGCGAATCCAATACTGGCGGTCAGGGTTACTGCCGAACCCGAACAGATATTTGATGTTGATGTTGATAAACTTATCCCACCAATTTGTGCCGCTGTTTTTTCAATACTACAACAACATAAAATGATGATAAATAATAAGCACCTGAATTGTTTTAACGAACATTTCATTAGATAAGTTTTATGGGTGATATGAAAGTAGTAAATAATATCGATTTATCTATATCATCTCTAACTATTTATATGCACAAAACTCACCAACCTAAAGGGGGTGCAATCCTTATCTCTTCTCTAACAGAAATAACATTTTAAGTTTGCAAATTGCTAGTAGCATTAAGCCATAACTGTAATCCCACTCAGGTCAAGCTCCATACCTTTTAAAGCATAAAAAATATTTTGTAGCTGGTGCAAGTATTTGCAGGTATAATGAAATTCTTTCTGATCTTCAATATATCTCACCTCTCCTTCAGCGTACATAAAGGTGCAGCTGCCTTTTTCATTGCTAACATCCAATCTTGACTGTACAAAACCCGCCTGAGCAACAATGACAGGGGTGAGTGCAACAGGCTCTAATTCTTCCAGGCTTCTGAAAACGACACCTTTCGGTATAGGACCGTCTTCAAAATATTCTACTCTATGATCTATATTGGGCGATACATAACCAATTTTATCGGGCAGTATAGCCGCTATTTCTATGTGGAGCGTAGGCAACGTTATTGCCGCATCTTTAAGAGCAGGATTCCAACAAATAATATTGCCTAACCTGTATTCTGATGGATTAATCATAGGTTGTTTAAAGGTATAACAATAAAACAGGAATTAAAACTCAACAAAACCATTGCAGCACAAGTAGTTGTAACAGAATGGCACGATTTTATACTTGCCGTAAAGTATATACTCACCTATGGATAGAAACCTTGCTAGTTTTTCGTGCGACCTAAAAGGCAATACAACACCTTTCCCACATTTCTGGGAGCATACTGTGGGTAGCGACCACGCGCTTATGGCCCTGCGTGCCGACTGGCAACGAGACCTCAAACGTTGTCACGATGAACTCGGGTTTAAATATGTGAGATTCCATGGCATACTAGATGATGATATGAGTACACTCATAATGGAGAATGACCAGTTGGTGTACTCATTTTTTAATGCCGATCAAATATTCGACTACCTGCTTTCTATAGGAATGCGCCCATTTGTTGAGCTATCATTTATGCCTTCTATGCTGTCTTCTGGCAATGATGTTGTTTTTAAATATAAAGGTTGTATAAATCCTCCAGGCGATATAAATGCATGGAATATACTTATCAGTAAGCTTGTAACACATTGCGTGGATAGGTATGGCATAGAAGAAGTGAGCCTGTGGATGTTTGAGGTATGGAATGAGCCCAACCTGGATGTTTTTTGGAAAGGCACACAAGCTCAGTATTTCGATCTGTATCTGAACACCGCTACAACAATAAAAAAAGTCAATAGCGCCCTTCGCGTAGGCGGACCCGCAACAGCAGCCAATGATTGGATACCTGCTTTTTTAGACTTTTGTAAAAAGAACAATGCACCTGTTGACTTTGTTTCTACCCACCACTACCCTACAGATTCTTTTGGTAAACCTGGCGATGATACTATAACACAACTGGCCGAGAGCGAGCGGAGTATATTGCAAAAAGAAGCTGGCATTGCGAAAACAGAAGCCAGGGGCAAACCCTTATACTATACCGAATGGTGCACATCATCTAACCCTTTTGATGTGCTGCACGACCAGCCCTATGCCGCTTCGTTTATAATAAAAACAGTTATAGAAGCGCAATCTCTTGTAAACGGGTACAGCTATTGGACGTTTTCAGATATTTTC
>Ga0206878_10020_pt1 | contig 76510 bp, 66 predicted proteins | sample Alteio_BWOrgCont_8_FD_152621 | JGI IMG/M metagenome (GOLD analysis project Ga0206878, IMG submission 152621) | Enriched cells from forest soil in Barre Woods Harvard Forest LTER site, Petersham, Massachusetts, United States -... | ecosystem: Environmental > Terrestrial > Soil > Temperate forest >... | reverse complement strand
TTCCGGTATAGTAAACCTGCCTATCACCGACCAGTAGTACGGATTATTCATGTAAGGATCGTAAGCATTGCCTGCGTGCTCTATGTAAGTAAACCATATATTTATATATAAGAATAAAATAAAAATGGGACCCAATATTATAAGCCATACTTTCTTACGCAACATTACCTCAAGCAAAGTAGCTATGGGCAATATAAGTATAGGATAACTTTGCACCATGGCCCGCCCACCAAACCACCATATATCCCAGGAGCTGACGACATAAAAATTGAGCAGGAAAAAAGACAATATCATTATCCTGTTCCTGCCATATTTTACAAAGGGTATCAATCCAACAAAGGCAAACATCATCATGGGGGTAAATGTGAACCAGCCACTGCGAAAGCTAAGCGGATAATCGTACAGATGTGGGTGCAACCAGGAGAATCCCTGGTCCTGGTAGCTATATACTATCCAGTGCCCCGATGCATACTTCCAGTACATCATTTGTACAGATACCACAGCTGCAGCACATACTGCAGTTACCAGTATGAACTTCAAATTCTTTTTAAAGAAAGCAAGACGTTCTCTAATGGCCTGTGCGGAAAAACTTTCCATTCCCCAAAGCAGTGGTATGAGGCATGAAATAGCCTCTGTGGGGCGGGTAAGTGTAAGCAAACCCATTAAAAATCCGGTAATAGCCGCATATTTTGCATTCGGCTTCTCGTAATAAGCACGGGTGGATAACAGCAGGAATACATACAGTGTGAATAACCAGGTATGCAACATACCCGTATCTATAGCGCCGTAATTAAGATAGTTGGTACCGAATACCAGTATAAATAATGCAAGGGCTACTACAGTATCACTGTAATATTTCTTCAAAAACCTCCTGAAATACCATAGCCCTATCAAAGACATAATAAGGCCTCGACATAATAAGGCCTCCCACTTGTATGGCAAACTGGTATGGAGCTGAAAAGCCATCGGCAGGATAACCCATAGCTTTTGCTGCAAAATGCGCAGCTGTAAAATACGGAAGGAACATGACCGCCATACCGGAAGAGTACTTCATTACGTAATTGCCACTACTACTGTCCAGGAATGCTTCCTGGAAATCGGGAGTCGGCGCATACTTTTTGAGTACGCTATCTTTAAACTGCTGATGTTTGAGGTCCTTATAAATAAACACTGAAGGCAGGTACCAATAGTAGCCACTCACGTCCCATGCTATTGTTGCCTGCTCATGAGGTTGCTTCCATCGTGGGTAAAAACTAAATGAAGCATACAACATCAACAACAAACAAGAAAAGTAGGATATACGGGATAGCATAGTAAAATATTGGTTTGAAAAACATACCGACAGGGTTCGTCGCTTTCATCAAGTCCTTTACTCGTTAAAGCCCCATACTTTCAGGTTGTCCGCTTCTAGTATTTTATCTTTTTCTCCGTTGTACAGCAATATGGTTACACTATCAAATGGTTGTGGTGGTGTTCTTACGTCTAGATAAATATCTCTTGCATCCCTGTTATGCATAAACCGGTCTATTCTTATCATTTGTATTTTGATCTCTTTGTCCTTGTTGTAAAACTTAACATTGAACTGCGCCATATTCCACACATCCCAGTCTTCATTTGGCCGACGGAAGGTAGCTTCTGCACGCATCCATTTCAGATTACCAGGAGCATACGCAAATGTGTAGTTAGGTGAGTACTTATGCTCCTTATCCAGGCAGAGCGACCGGGTACCGGAAATGGGGGGAAGCGTACAGTGGCTGGTAGTATCGTTCTCGAAATCGTTTTGATACAAGAGTTGTTTGTCTTTGGGTGTACCGGTAAACAGTTCATCTTGGTTGTCCAGTAGTTTCCATACCTCATCATTTATGGTAAACCTGCCTACTACTGCTTTGTAGTAATGCTTATTCATCATATCGGGCACGTATATGTCATTGCGGTGTTCGGCATAGGTAATCCAGATATTCATAAACACGAACACCAATATCATGGGAATGAGCGCTATTTGCAAGATGCGTTTGCGTGCCATGGCTTCCATTAATGCTGCTATCGGGATCATCAGTACCGGGTAGCTTTGCACCATAGCACGGCCACCATACCACCATACATCCCACGCGCTCACTATGTAATAGTTGAGCAGGAAGAAAACCAATATTGCTACTTTGTTCTTGCCATTTATTATAAACGGGATGATACCAACAAAGGCCAGCACCATCATAGGTGTATAGGTGAGCCAGCCGCTACGAAAGCTTACTGAATAGTTATAGAAATGTGGTCGTAACCAAGAAAACCCCTGGTCCTGGTAACTATAAACCAACCAATGCCCACTGGCATACTTCCAGTATATAAGCTGTATAGAAATAACTGCGGCGGCACAGACGGCTGTTATCAACAACTGAGCAGCATGAGTTTTAAAGAAATTAAACCGTTCTTTTATTACAGCAAAGGAAATACTGTTAATTCCCCATAGTATAGGTATAAGACAGCTGATGATCTCTGTAGGGCGGGTAAGCGTAGCAAGCCCAATAAGCAAACCAATAGCTACAGCATACTTCACCTTTGGAGTTTGATAGTAGTAGTGTGTGGCCAGCAGCAGGAATACATAAACCGTAAACAGCCAGTTGTGGCTCATGGCGGTATCTATAGCGCTGTAGTTGAGGTAGTTGGTACCAAATACCAATATCAACAACACTATGGCCACCACGCCATCGCTATAATACAGTTTCAAAAACTTCCTGAAGAACCAAAGGCCCAGCAAGGCCACGAGTACACCGCCTATTTGCAAAGACAACTGGTAGGGCGCCGAGAAGCCGTCAGCAGGATAACCCAGAGCGCCTGCCAACAGATGCGCAGCTGTAAAGAACGGCAAACTCATTACTGCTACACCCGATGAGTATTTCATAATATAGCTGCCACTGGCGCTATCCATAAATACCTGTTGATCATCGTAGGTGGGGTGGTATTTGTTTATGATGTTGTCTTTAAAAGATTGGTGCTTGGCATCGTGGTAAATGAGAAATGACGGCAAATACCAGTAATACCCACTTGCATCCCAACTTATTGTTGCTTCTGAATTGCCCTGTTTCCATTTAGGATAAAAGCTAAATGAAGCATACAGCATGAGTAAAGCACAGGCAAAATAAGAGATACGGGAAAGCATGGTTAAATGTACGTTTAATCGTTAAAAACAGCTAACTGTTAGTACACATGCGGCGCGTAGGGTATTATTTTGTTTTCTTTTACCTCACCTGTCAGCGCATCTATAATTACCATATCGTCTTTTACCGTATTGTGGCCGCTTGTATTCTTTTCATTCCATATAGTACGCAAAACGATCCATACATAGTCGCGGCCCGGTGCAGTACTGTGTACATAAGCATATGGTTCTGAAATGCTATAGTGCAATTTTTGTTGCAAGGCGATCTCTATAGCATTCCCCTTAGTTATAAACCTGCAACTATCATCATCAATTGCAAATTTAGGAACAAAGCCCCTATCGATATCCTCTACCAGATGCAAGGCTGTATCCAGGTACACCGTAATGCCTTCTGTAATGGTATCCATGCACGGACATTTAGGATAAGGCATCAGGAAATTGTAATGCACCGCCACACTCATAAAATGCTTGCGTGTCTTCCCTTTACCCAACTTTTTAAAGTGTTCTTTTTTCTTTTTTTCGTAGCTGTAGTAACTACCCTTATCGTCGGGTAGGCAGTAATGAAACAATGTTCCCATTTTAACCGATAGTATGCTATCGGCCTGCGCCATTATCTGTATGTGGCTGTAACGCTGCCCGTAGCAGGCACCACACATTAATACCAACCAACAACAGGCAATGAAACGCTTCATGTTATTTTAAAATTAATAAAATTTATTTCAGTCTGTATATTTCTGCCCACAAGCCATTGTGTTCCGTTCTGTAAACCATGCTGTTTTTGTACTTATTCTTTATACTATCGTAAATACCACAGGGCTCAATATTGTTGAATATTACAAGCTGGGTGGTATCGATAATCTGCTTCTCAACGTGTATAAATTCCTTTTTTTGAATAAAGCCTGTATTGGGGTCTGTAAGATGTGCATAGTCCTGGTAACTGCTAGCTGTAATGTAGTTGGTATAATATTGGTTTCGCTGCAGGTACTGCACTATCTCCTGCTGCAACTTCATTCCATCAAAAGCTCCCATGTTAGTATCTCCCGATCCTTTACTATTCCTTAAACCATACATACCTATAAATGCAATCACCGGCAATACTGCTATATAAATTGGTGCATAGATCAAGGCAATCATCCTATCCAGGTAATAGCATGTAAGTATAAGAACCATAAGTAGTGCGGGTATTGTATATCTCGCAGTATAAAAGTTAACGGCACAGAAGCAGACGTAAAGCACTATAAAATATATCCCTAAACGAGTAAACGTGCTACTCGCTTTATCATTCGTACCTGTGAATGAGCTCAACACTTTTGACATTCCTACAATAGACAACATTAATATCAGCGCCAATACCCTTCTCGATATAAGGTGTCCGTAGCCTCCGCTAATGCAGATATATACCTGTACAGCAATAAGTAAAGGAAGCAAGTATTTTGTCTTTCTTGTTTTAATGGCAATGATCACTGACCCTAATAAAACAATACAGAATAGATACCTGCGGCAATCATCATTGAACAGAATTTGCACCATGTATTTTATCTTGTCCCAGTCATGTGCCCACCCGAAAGATATATACCCGATATGCTCAGGAAAAAAGAACCAGCCATTCAGTAATCTCTGTGCTATAAAAAAACCGGCTATACCCAAACCTGCAAATAAAACAGGTAAAAAATTAGCTAGCCGCTCTTTTTGCGGTGTTGTTTTACTGAACAGTTTTATTGTAGCATCTGTACCCAATAGCAGCCCGGTAACCATCCCGCTTTCTTTGGTGAGCAACAATGCCAGCAAAGAGATAAAAGTAAGTATGTGCTTACGGGTACTATAGAAATAGATGCTCAGCAAAGACAAGAGCGCCACCATGATCTCTGGCAGCAACATGGTTGACTGTACAAAAAATATAACCTGCAGTGGGAAGATGGCCAGTGTGAGCAGCGCTGTTCTTTTATTAAACAAATGCCTGCACACCTCATATGCACTAATGATAAGCAGCACAAACAACAGCAATGCAAATGCATGTTGCGAGAAAGCACTGGGGCCAAAGATCTTCATCCATGCAGCTGCACAAAAATAGAACAGCAACGGATGCCCCCTCGAGTAATCTGTATCAATAGCATTTGGCATCAGGCTGGCACCGTGTTGGTACATCAGCCGTATGGCAGGCTCATAGCTCCACGATTCGTCCCAATAAAAAGGATAATAGAGATGGGGAATTTTATAGGCAATAAAGGCTACAACAGCTAACCACAGTATCCACCTATCTTTAAAATAATTGAGGACCGTTGAGGTATTGCTGAACATATAGGATGGATTTATCCACAATATATTTATTGTAGTCTGAATAGCTGCATATGCACAAGCTGGTAGTAATAAAAAAGCCGCCTCATTTGTTTGAGGCGGCTGAATTTCTATTGCCCTGGAATAGTTTAATATTCATCTTCGTTGAAGAAGAAGTCCTCCTGTGTAGGATAGTCGGGCCATATGTCTTCTATACCTTCATATATTTCACCTTCGTCATCAAGTTCCTGCAGGTTCTCAACAACTTCCAGTGGAGCGCCAGAGCGAATGGCGTAATCTATCAATTCGTCCTTGGTGGCTGGCCAGGGTGCGTCTTCAAGATGAGAGGCAAGTTCTAATGTCCAAAACATATTATGAATTTAATTATTTTATATAGAATCACGCAAATGTAACGTATTTTTTATGTACATAACAAAATAGTACCCGCAGATATTATTTAGGACACCAGCAATACGATTATAGTTGGTTTTGCCGAAAAATATCCCCCTTTTTTATACCACTTTATCCACGTTATCTGTAAAACGACGAGTTGTCAGAGATTATTATCCCGTCCATCAGCTTTATATCTGTTGGGCTCTTTTATTGCAAAGTCTGTTTACATTTACAACATGTTATCTGCCAACAACCTTTATAAAAAATATGGTACACTTACGGTAGTCAATGGTGTATCTCTACAGGTGGCACCGGGCGAAATAGTGGCTATAACAGGCCCATCAGGGGCAGGCAAAAGTACACTGCTACACTTGCTGGGTGCACTGGACAAGCCAGATAACGGTACCGTTACCATAAACAATACTGATGTGTTTGCCCTTAACGGCAAGAAGCAGGCGCGCTTCCGTAATAAGCACATGGGTTTTGTTTTCCAGTTCCATCATCTGCTGCCAGAGTTTAGCGCGGTTGAGAACGTAGCCGTACCGTTATGGATAAGTGGGAAAGGCCGTAAAGAAGGTATAGCACTGGCTACAGGCGCATTGCAGGCCGTAGGGCTAGGCAGCAAGCTGGAGAATAAACCGGGAGAACTATCGGGCGGTGAACAGCAACGTGTTGCCATAGCACGTGCGCTGGTCAATAAACCATCCATCATCATGGCCGATGAACCTACAGGCAACCTGGACACTGCCAATGCCCACGCCATACACGAGCTGTTCCTGCAGCTGAGGGATAAATTCGGGCAAACCTTTGTAATGATCACACACAATGAAACGCTGGCAGACATGACGGACCGCAAACTGACCATGCTGGATGGAAAAATTGTGGACGAGATAAGAAATAACAGTTAGCGTTTACCATTAGCTTTATTCATCTATAATTGCTTGTGTGCCTCGTTTATCATAAAAGCGCCCCTTATGTATCTCAATTACCTTATATTTTCGGCCAAAAATGGATAATAAATTGTTTGGCCCCTATATAATTACTTCCTGCGAGAAATAAAATTTTATTCTACTTTTACATTTTCGCAAAAAGTATATTTTTGCACAACAAAATTAAATGATTGACCATGTCTGAAATTGCAAATCGCGTTAAGAAAATTATTGTGGACAAACTTGGTGTTGACGAATCAGAGGTAACACCTGAAGCAAGTTTTACTAATGACCTGGGCGCTGACTCACTGGACACAGTAGAACTGATCATGGAATTCGAAAAAGAATTCAATATCTCTATCCCTGATGAACAAGCTGAAACCATCACCACAGTTGGTCAGGCTGTTGCTTACCTGGAAGAACACGTAAAGTAATTATCAAATTTTTTTAGTAACCGGATTGTTTCGATGAATAGATCGCTAAAGCGCGTTGTCGTTACCGGTATCGGTGCCCTTACGCCATTAGGCAACACTGTACCTGCATACTGGGACGGACTGGTTAATGGAGTTTCGGGTGCCGATTTCATTAAACAATTTGATGTAACCAAGTTCAAAACAAAATTCGCCTGTGAGTTGAAGGATTTCAACCCGGAGAATTATTTTGAGCGCAAAGAGGCAAGGAAACTTGACCGTTTTTCGCAGATAGCCTTAGTGGCTGCTGCCGAGGCGGTAAAGCACTCCGGCATTGATGCGCCGGGTATAAACCCCGACCGTGTGGGTGTGATCTGGGCTTCCGGCATAGGAGGTATGATCACGTTCATACAGGAAATGAAGAACTTTAATGAAGGTGATGGAACGCCCCGTTTTAATCCTTTCTTTATACCTAAGATGATTTTGGATATTGCTTCAGGGCATATATCTATGAAATATGGCTTCCGCGGCCCCAATTTTGCCACGGTGAGTGCATGTGCATCATCTACCAATGCTATAATAGACGGTTTCAACTACATAAGGCTGGGCATGGCCGATGCTTTTGTGTGCGGCGGCAGTGAAGCCGTGGTAACAGAAGCAGGCATAGGTGGCTTTAACGCCATGAAAGCCCTTTCTGAACGCAATGATGACCCCAAAACAGCTAGCCGCCCCTTCGATAAGGACCGCGACGGTTTTGTATTGGGCGAAGGCGGATGTGCTTTGATACTGGAAGAATATGAGCACGCCCTTGCAAGAGGCGCTAACATAATAGCAGAAGTGGCCGGCGGCGGTATGAGTGCCGATGCCTATCACCTTACAGCACCGCATCCTGAAGGCCTTGGCGCGTTCAACGTAATGAAGAATGCACTTGCTGATGCAGGGATGAAACCTGAAGACATTGACTACATCAATGTACATGGTACATCTACCCCGCTGGGCGATATAAGCGAAACCGCGGCTATACAGCGTGTATTTGGCGAGCATGCTTACAATGTAAACATCAGCAGTACCAAATCTATGACCGGTCACCTATTAGGTGCTGCCGGCGCTATAGAAGCTGTTGCCACTATACTAGCCATGGTAAACGATACAGTACCACCTACCATTAACCACTTTACAGACGACCCGGAATTTGACCCACGCCTCAACTTCACCTTTCACAAGGCACAGAAGCGCGTCATAAGGGCTGCACTCAGTAATACATTTGGTTTTGGCGGGCACAATGCCTCTGTTATCTTTAAAAAATACGAAAAGTAGCTGTGCGGCGGTTCACCTCACGCATCTTACAATTATTCTCGCCCAACAAGCAGTTAATATCACAGCTTGAACACCTTCTGGGGTTTACCCCTATCAGGATAGGCTACTACCAGGTAGCGCTCATGCACCGCTCCAAACTGGAGGAAGTGCAGGAAAACAATGAGCGTATGGAGTTCCTGGGCGATGCTATATTGGGCGCTATAATTGCCGAATATCTCTTTAAAAAATATCCCTACCGTACAGAGGGCTACCTTACTGAGCTACGCTCACGCATTGTGCGCCGCGAAACACTCAATAATGTAGCCCTTCGCATGGGCCTCAACAAAATGGTGCAGTACAACCAGAACGACCGGGGCCTGAGCCGCAGCCATATTTTTGGCAACGCGCTTGAAGCCCTTATAGGCGCTGTGTACCTGGATCAAGGCTTTGCAAAGACCCGCCGCTTCATCATTAAGCAAATGGTGAAGAACTATATAGACCTGGACGTACTGGAAAGCACTGATACCAATTATAAAAACCAGCTCCTTAGCTGGGCACAACGCAGTGGCCAGGTGCTCACCTTCGACACTATGGAGGAGCGTATGGAAGGCACACGCAAACTTTTTGTAGTAGGCATAATGCTGGATGGCGTACTGGTAGCCAGTGGCAGCGGCTACAATAAGAAAGAAGCCGGCCAGGTTGCCGCCCAAAAGGCGCTTGAAATATTAGGACCTGGCGAAATAGGTGGTTAGAACTTCTTTTTTTCATGGAGTATCTTTATGCTAATACTAACCAGATACAGCCAATCATAATACAAAGTGCCTTTTTTGTTCATTTGGGTAGTTTTCTTTTTAAAGGATTAACCAAAATGGCATTTGCGTCTTGCACGAAAGCTGTGTCGGCATCCTTATCTTTATATCTCCTTTTTAACCTTTCATCAACATGGACAACCTCATTTTTGAAAAAGTAGATAATTATATAGCCGAACTGCTTGCACCGGAAGACAAAGCTCTTACCGACACGTTGGACAGTATAGAAAGGGAGGGAATACCCAGCATAAGTGTATCTGCACCGCAGGGTAAATTTCTGCAGGTAATGGCACTTGCCTGTAATGCAAAAAAGATACTAGAGCTTGGTACCCTTGCCGGATATAGCACCATATGGCTTGCACGCACATTGCCTGAAGATGGCAAAATTATTACTGTTGAATTTGATGAGCACCACGCTGCTGTAGCTCAAAAAAATATTGACAATGCCGGGCTTTCAGCCAAAGTAAATATAAGGATAGGTAAGGCCATTGACATCCTTCCACAAATTTTAGCCAATGAAGAAGGCCCTTTTGACCTGGTATTTATTGATGCTGATAAGCCGCCCTACAAAGAGTATTTTGAATATGCCTTACAACTATCCAGGCCAGGCACCATTATCATATGCGATAATGTAGTGAGGAACGGAGCCATACTGGATGAAAATACTACTGACGAAAGGGTGCAGGGTGTACAACGGCTCAACAAATTCCTTTCTACATGCAATAAGGTCACTGCTACTATTATGCAAACAGTAGGCGCAAAAGAATACGACGGAATGGCTATAGCAATTGTAAAATAATTGCCCGTTATTCTATATCATATCAGCAATGCAATAACCCCATTTAGTGGCTTGCATTGCTGTGATTTCCTTTCTTATTGTGGGTATTATCCACGATAACATCACTTAAAAGAATACGCTTTCAGATACTTTGCTTCTATCATCCCTTTATTACCACTCACCTGGTAATAATCGTAAAAGGTTTTTTTGTCGTTACCGTAATGAAAACCAATAATGTAAGTATATGGTGCCGTTCCTTTCTTTATGATTGGCTTTAGTTTTTCACCGCCACGCGGCATGGTAAACTGGCTGGCAGCGGTATTGGGTCCCCATTCTGCTATTACATCATAAACACCATAAGCAGCACTATTGGTACCGGCTTTTATGGTTACTTTATAGGTAAAATTATTAGGGTCATCTGCTATTTTTACACTGTCTGCCGCAACTGTATTGCCGGCAGGCGGCGGCGTATAGGTGCCATTATCTCCATCGTTATCCTTATGCCCACTGCACGATGCCACTATGAGCAGTACAAATGAGCAGCAAAACAAAATACATTTTTTCATCGCGTGCAAAAATAAGGCATGGTATGAAATGTGCAGTATTTTATTCGCAGATGGCGGTTTAAGAGTTAACCCTTAAGGGGGTAATAAAAAGGTTTGCGTACATTTAACCTCATATCCAAATGCCAACCAATGAAATTTAATATTAACCACAAAAAATGGGCAGTGCCCTTTATGTTATTAATGGGAACACAAATGCTAAACACAAGCTGCCATAATAGCACCACACAGCAAACCACTACAACCGATACCACCAAAGTGGTTGCTGACGGTTACGACAGCACCTTTAAGGTGGAGGCTGAAGCGTTTGCAGACCTGCAATTACTGCGCTACCAGGTGCCGGGCTTCAACAGCCTGAGCCTGCAACAGAAAAAACTGGCTTACTACTTATACCAGGCAGCGCTGAGCGGCAGGGACATAATATATGACCAGAAGAGCAAGTACGGCATATTACTACGCAAAACAATAGAGACCGTTTATGGCACTTATAAAGGGGATAAGAATAGTGATAACTGGAAGAAGTTTGAAGTGTATTGCGGACGGTTCTGGTTCAGCAATGGCAACCACCACCATTACAGCAACGAGAAATTCTTACCTGAATGCCCCTATGAATACTTTGCTGAAATAGTGAAGAATAGTGATACCACACAGCTGCCTAAAGGTGCACAAAGTGTTGATGCTTTCCTGGCTACCATTAAGCCAATCATCTACGACCCTAAAGTAGAGCCAAAGGTAGTGGATCAACGCCCCAACATTGACAACGTGGCCAATTCATCCAACAACTTTTATGAAGGGGTTACGCAAAAAGAAGTAGAAGCTTTCTACAGTAAGTTTGACACGAAAGGTAATGCACCATCTTGGGGCTTGAATAGTAAAGTAGTGAAAGTAAACGGCCAGGTGACAGAGAAAGTATGGAAAAGCGGTGGCATGTATGGCGCAGCAATTGACCAGATCATTGGCTGGTTGCAAAAAGCGGCAGATGTTGCTGAAGACACTGCACAAAAACAGGCGCTTATGCTGATGGTGGATTTTTACAAAACCGGCGATCTCAAGACCTGGGACAACTACAATATAGCATGGGTTAGCGATACCAAAAGCCGGGTAGATGTTGTGAATGGTTTTATAGAAGTTTATCTGGATGCCATTGGCAAAAAGGGCAGCTTTGAAAGCACTTTGTCTATTAAAGACCTGGAAGAAACAAAACGTATTGAAGCCATAGCCAACCAGGCCCAGTGGTTTGAAGACAACTCGCCTATAATGCCCGCACATAAAAAGAAATCGGTAAAGGGCATTACAGCAAAAGCAATAACTGTAATAGTAGAAAGTGGCGATGCCGCCCCTAGTACACCAATAGGTATAAACCTGCCCAACGCCGACTGGGTGCGCAAGGAGCATGGTTCAAAATCAGTATCGCTCAGCAACATCATCCATTCATACAATGTAAGCAGTGCCAAAAGCGGTATGCTGGATGAGTTTGCAGTGAACGATACAGTATTACAGCGCATGAAAAAATATGGCGCTTTGGCATCTGACCTGCATACCGATATGCATGAATGTATAGGCCATGCTTCAGGACAAATAAACCCCGGTGTAGAGACTACCGACAAAACACTGAAGAACTACGCAAGTACACTTGAAGAAGCCCGTGCCGACCTGGTAGGCCTGTACTTCATAATGGATCAGAAGCTGATAGATATTGGTGTAATGCCAAGTATGGATGTAGCAAAAGCAGAGTACGACAGCTACATGATGAATGGCCTGATGACCCAGCTTACCCGCCTGAAACCAGGCGAGCAACTGGAAGAAGCACACATGCGCAACCGCCAAACTATAGCACGCTGGGCTTACGAACATGGCAAGAAAGACAACGTAGTGGAGTTTGTAAAGAAGAATGGCAAAACCTATGTGCAGGTAAACGACTACAACAAGCTGCGCACATTGTTTGGCGAATTGCTGAAAGAAATGCAGCGCATAAAAAGCGAAGGCGACTATAACGCAGGTAAAGACCTGGTAGAAAACTATGGCGTAAAAGTTGAGCCTGTACTGCACAAGGAGATCCTGGAGCGCTTTGCCAAACTGGGTATAAAGCCATACAAGGGCTTTGTACAGCCTAAACTGGAAGCTGTTATGAATGGCAACGACATAACAGATGTGAAAGTTACCTACCCAGAAAGCTTTTACAGCCAAATGATGGAATACGGCAAGAAATACGCCTTCCTTCCAACCGTGAACTAGGCGAAGTAATTTATAATAAAAATGGGCTGGCTACAAAGTAACCAGCCCATTTTTATTTGCTGTCACAGGCTTATTTGCCCTGCAATATATTTTGGTATTCCCCGGCTGGTTGCTGTATCAGCGCCATTGCCTTTTCCAGGTCTTTATCATATATAAGGCTCTGGGCAATGCGGCCGCGCTGGTAGTAGTAGCGCGATACGATCTCGTTTTCCAGTACGTGTGCTATACCCTCTTTAAACTTCATCAGGTCCTGTTTCTTATCGTGCGATATCTTTTCCTGCAGCGCATCAAATTGGCTTTTTGAGTCGTCGTAATACTTCTCTTTTTCTGCAGCATGCTTCAATGAGTCAAATGCTTCTTCAGTTTCCGTCTTGTAAGCATAGTCTTTATTATCCAGCCACTTCACAAAACTGTTATATTCTGCATCTGTAAGTGTAAACTTATCGGGGCTGGCAATAGTGGGGTGCTGGTGCGCATAGTCAGATGCATAGTCAAAGAAATAGTTCTTGGTGTATAGTGTAATTACTATCTGGCTGATAGATTCTTCTTTCAGTTTCACATCAGGTTCCACTCCGCCACCGCTCAGCACCTTGCGGCCGTTCTTTGTTTTATAAGCTATTTTCAGGCTATCGGGTACATAGCCTACGCTGCCGTTCGCATTACGGTGTGTGTAGTCAAGCGCCTGTATGCACCGGCCACTTGGTGTATAGTACTTGGCTATGGTAAGTTTAAGGCGTGCATTGTATCCCAGCGGGTAAGTGGTTTGCACCAGGCCCTTGCCGTACGAGCGTTCACCTATTATAACACCACGGTCAAGATCCTGCATAGTACCTGCTACTATTTCAGATGCCGATGCCGATGAGTGGTTCACCAGCACGGTAAGCGGTATCTGGGTGTCCCATGCGTTACCCTGCGTCTTGTAATTTTTGTCCATCTCGGCCATTTTGCCTTTTGTGCTTACCACCATTTGTCCACGGTCCACAAAAAGGTTACATACATTCACGGCTTCATCCAGCAGGCCGCCGGGGTTATTGCGCAGGTCCAGCACCACACCTTTCATGTCAGGTTTCACACCCTTCAAACTGTCGAGCGCTACTTTTATTGCACGTCCGCAACCTTGGGTAAACTGGGTAAGCCGCACATAACCTATATTTTTCTGCGGGCCCACAAAGCCTGCATAGGGCACGCTCGAAACTTCAATTTCTCCTCTTGTTATTATTTTAGACATCACAGTACCGGTATATAGGTTCTTTACCTTCATACTCACCTGTGTACCGGGCGCCCCTTTTAGCAGCAAGCTAATGTCATCCATATTTTTGCCCTTCAACGGCTGGTTACCTATAGACTCTATAAGATCGCCAGGATGCAGGCCTGCCCTTTGCGCCGGGCTGTTCTCATATACATCGCCCACATAAGTATCATCACCCTTTTTATGTATGTTAGCGCCTATACCACCATACTTGCCGGTGGTCATAAATTCATAATCCTCTATGTCAGATTCTGTTATGTAGTTGGTATAGGGGTCCAGGTCATCCAGCATGGCATCTATACCCACTTTCACCAGCTTGCCCGGCTCTATGGGGTCCACATAGTAAGTGTTCAGTTCTTTAAATAAGGTGGCGAAAATGTCAAGGTTCTTCGATATCTCAAAATAGGAGTCGCTTGTCTTTGCCTGGATGAAAAGAAAGCATGTACCTGTTATCAAAACCCCCGCTATAAACCCCTTTGCTTTCTTTATCTTTTTCATGAATGGTGCTGGCATAATACTTGAATTGTAATGTACGAAAATAACATTCGTATTGATTGTAACGGTCAATTTTAACAATGTCTCATGAAATTGAATTTTGTCAATCGTTTAATTAGTATTATTTTGCATCCAAATAAGTTTTGAAAATGAAGAAGATTTTACTCTCTATACTTACTGTTGTTGCCGTTTTGCATTCCGTTTCGGCCTCTGCGCAAACTGCTACATTTAGCCCTGTTGCGGATACAGCATATGGTCAGATACAAACTAACGCGAACATACGCGATTTTATTACTGCTACTGCTACTGGCGGGGTTACTCTAACCTGGAAAGTAGTTGCTTGCAACTTCCCAACAGACTGGCTTGCAGATTCAACATTTGGCATATGTGATAATACGCTCTGCCACTATAATATTCATGATACTTTGTGGAATGGTACTACTGGTGTATCGACATGGACTTCGGGAAACTATGCACAATTTGCACAAGGTCAGTTTTACTTGTCTATGAATATGAACGGTACTGTGACCAATGGCACCTTTTACGTTACAATACAATTGTTAGATCTCGCAAGTAACTATTCAAAAAATATAACATTCAAGGTGTCTAAGTATGCAACAGGTGTTACTACTATAAGCAGGACTACAGACGAAGTGACGTTATATCCAAACCCGGCTACTACCGAAGTAAACGTACTTTACAGTCCTGATGTAAATGTAAAGACCATTGCTATATACAATATTATAGGTAAAGTGGTTAAAGTATATAACACACTAGACAATAGCAGCGCTAAACTCAATATTGACAACATACCATCAGGCATATACTTTATTCGTATGATGGATGGTGCAGGCCACGTAGTTGCTACCCGCAAGTTCACACGCCAATAATATCTTAACAGACAATATATTTGAAAGTCTCCTGCTAAACAGGGGACTTTTTTTATTGCCCAGACAGGTAAATTGCTTACATTTAATGCCAGGTAACATAGTTACCATCCCTAAAATCCTTACTGCATATTATGAACAGGGTCGTTTATATTTTGTTGTTTGTACTCCTGGGCATGGCACTCCCTGCCATTGCTCAAAAGCCATTTGACGAAGGCATTATTCGTTATCATGCGGTATTTAAAAGCCTCAACCCTCTAAAAGACACCAAAAGTTACGATGGTACCTATACTTATACCATAAAAGGAAAGATGGTAAGGAAAGAACTAAAGCTGGATAACGGCTATAACGATATTGTTATAATGAACGGCAATAACAATACCTTATACACTTTACAAACTACAGGAGGCAAAAAATACGCCATTCAGCACGACATGGAAGTACACCTGGCCCGTCAAAAAAAGTTTGAAGGTTTCACCGTTAAAGATGACGGGGAAAAGAAAACCATAGGCGGCTATGATGCGCAAAAAGCAGTAGTAACTTATACTGATGGTACAACCAAAACTATATACTATAGTAAACAATGGCAGCCAGTATTTGAACATACATTCGATCGCCTGCCGGGTGCAAACTTCATACCCCTTGAATTTGATGTGACCGAGGATCGGCAGGAAGTGCTCATACATTTTACTATAGAAAAAATAGAATTGACTCCCGTTGAAAATGCAGCTTTCCGCATACCGGCCGACTACAAAATGGTGAGCAATGAAGAGTATAAAGAATTAAATAAGTAATGTATTTTAAGTAAATTTTCGTAAATTCATATTATGAATACGCGAAACCTATTGCCCGCCCTCTTACTCACCCTGTTCTTGCCTTTTAGCGCTGAGGCTACCCGGATATACACAGATATTAATCGTGCACTTGAAAACCCTGACGATGTACATATTCTTAGGCTTCCTTTCAATAAGCTGGATAGTGTTCCCATCATTATTACCCAGTTCCGCAATCTTGAAGAGTTAGACCTCAGCAATAATCACATTAAGAAATTACCCGACTACCTGTTTACCTGTAAAAATCTGAAAACACTTAAACTGTTCCGCAACAAACTAAAGCAAATACCCAATGGCATAACCCAGCTCACCCACCTGGAAGAGGCCATATTTGGTTATAACCAGCTTACCGAGATTCCTGATTCCATTTGCTACATGACCTCGTTAAGGTCGCTGAACTTTTCAGGCAATACCATTGCTCATATACCAATTGATATAGGCAATCTGCATCACCTGGAGCGATTCATTATTTCCTATAACGAGCTGGAAACAATTCCTGATGAACTAGCTCAATGTACCAATCTTAAACTCCTGGACCTTGGCAATAACAAACTGGAAAGCCTGCCTAAAAATTTTGGCAACCTCACACACCTTTCCTATTTATACATGTCCTACAACCGGCTGGAAAACATACCACAGTCTATAGGTAATTGTTCTGCCTTGCAAGAGTTAGATGTGGTGTATTGTGGTGTACTGCGGCTGCCTGATGAGCTGAACCAACTGATGCAGCTTGAAGAGGTATATGTGGACAGCAGGACTGTTCTTTTTTACCAGAACCCCATACTCCGTCGCCGGCAGAATATTCATGTTGTTGATGGTGGCTCATTCCCCTACAGGCCATCACAATAAATTTACTGAAAGAAATAGACGCCATAAAAAAAGCCCCGGTCTGTTTGTTGACCGGGGCTTTGTATTTTTCAACAAATACTAAGGAAACTTAACTCCAGAATATTTATTCGCATCTACAGCCGGTATAGTAGAGCCATATTTTGCATTAATACCTTGTATAATGAAATTGGCTGCAAGTGCATAACCACGTGGTGTAAGGTGCACTCCATCTAAAGAGAAAGCGCCGCCGGTAACAAATGTAGCGTTGTAAGCTGCCCCGTCAAAAGTAATACCTGCTGTCAGCGTTTTCAGGTAGCTGTTCATGTCTATATACGCCAGGTTATGGTTGGTAGCTGTAGTCTGTATAGTTGTGTTGTAGGCAAGTGTGGCAGCCTTTACATTGGCTACTTCTTCGCTGGTCAGCACATATTGGCTGGGTATAGGCTTCAAGCTGCCCCAGCCTGCGCAGGTAAGGGAATCTTGCGGCACTGTAAGCAATATATATTCACCTTGCTGTATTTGCTTAGGTACCCCGTTATGATCCTGTACCACAAAGTTGTTAGCGCCCGTTGCAAAACGAATGCCGTTAAGCCCCTGGTAGGCAGCATTTAAAGAATCTGCCTGGCCCTTGCGCAACATCAGCGCATTAATAGGCACTGTGGTAAAGAAAGGAATTGCAGTAACGTCGGGAATGTTCATAAGCGCACCTTTAGCTCCATTTGATGTAAGGGAGTCAATTACAATATTGTATGCAGCATCAAAAAATGCCGGTGCAGAAATATCAGCATACGGCTTAACATTGGTACCCGGATCATTTCCTTGTCCGCCATCAGTAGCATACAGTAAAACGTCGTTAGATCCCAGCCAGCAGGTAAAGAATGTCGCTTTGATACGCAAAGCTTCATCAAGAGGCCTTGCTGCGGGATTAGCAAAAAAGCGGCTGGCATAAGGTATGCCGCCGGCCTTGGCAAGCAGGGCATATCCTGGCACTATGTAGTCTATGCAGCGTATGCCCGGCACACCTACATTATTAAACGGCCCTTGTGCTGCAATACTAACAGTATCGGCCCAGTTTACCGGCTGTGGATCTGGTATTGGAGATAGTGATGTAACGCCCAGGCACGATGTAGATAAACCTAATATCAGTTTTTGCGAAGGCAAACCCACGTCGCTCATCAGTAATGGCTGCTTAAATGCACCGCCGCCCACCAGCTTAAATTGTTCTGAAAGGCGTAATGGATAGGAATTCTGCTGACCTGATAAGTACAGGGAGTTATCGGCATAACCCGCAGTAAGCGAGTTGCCTACAGCCAGGTAAACACTGAAGTCTGCATTACCTGGTTTAGGTGCGCTTGTTTTAAGGTCTGGTTTGCAGGCTGCGAGTAAGCATACCAGCAATCCCACGCTATATATCTTCTTCATTTTTTCCTGTTTGTGTGGTTAGAAATTGTAGTTAATGCCTAATCCTGGTGTAAGCGCCTTGGTCTGGTATTGTCCATCCAGGCTCAGGTTACCATCGTTGTAAATTGAGTTGCGCTTGGCTGTAGTAGTATATTCTAAAGCAGCCATCACAGTCAGTTTGCGTATGGGGCTGTATGCCACACCACAGGTAAGCACTATACGGTCTGCATCTGGCAGCTCAGGCGATACAAAGCCATCGTGTACTGGAGTAGGATCGTAAGCAGCTCCTGCCATAGCAGAGAATTTTTTGCTGAAGTCGTAATTGCCACCCAATCTAAAGGCTACAGTATTTTGATACAGGCGCGGCGCATGCTGATTTTTCAATTCGGCAGTTTGCTTGCTGAAGTCAAATTTCAATGAGTCATATGCACTCCATCCTATAAAATTAATGTCTAGTTGCAGCGTTAGTTTTTTAATAGGCTTGTAACCCACACCTATTGACGCTACCTGTGGCAGTGGCAATTGCGATGTAAAATTTGTGTTTGGAAAACTTGATGCAACTGATGAAGGCACGTTGAAGTTAGCATTGCCTGACTTTACCTTCATGTTAACTTGCGAGCGGTAGGTAAGGCCAAATTGCAATTTGTCGCTGGCTTTCAATTGCACGCCCAGGTTGTAACCGGTACCATTAGCATTTCCTTTAAGATCTGCCTGGCCATCCACACCATTCTCATTACTAACAGGTATAGCTTGTTTTACTTCAAGGTTACCAAAGGCATATATAAAACCGGCCCCTACCGATACGATGTCGTTGATGCGGTAGCTGGCTGTAGGCTGTATAAAAATGCTTTGCAGGTATATAGATTGTATAAAGTACTTACCCGCCCAGTTATTATCCCAGGTAAGGCCGCTGCCAAACGGGGTATATACCCCAACACCAACAGCCAGTTTACTGCCTTTCATTACAGGGCCGCCAACATATACGTTAAATGGGTAGAATTGTTGAGACTGTGTGGTATATACATTACCGGTAGATGCCTGTGCAAACTGTACGGTAGGAATGATCATCAACCCACTCACAGAAGCCTGTATGCCATCTAACCGTGCAAGGCCGCCGGGGTTATAAAATATGGTCGATGCATCCCATGGCCACGCCGTTCCGCTACCACCCATTCCTAATTGTCTTAAGCCTTGCAAATTTAGCTGGTATCCCGCGCCAAATGCGGTTCCCGCAAATAGCGTAAGGGCGGTCCCGATTGAAAAAAGTCTTTTCATAGATCCAATTTTTTTGAGCAAATGACTAATGAAGCTGTACTACTGTGTTAATTTAATATTAAGGTATGACTATTAATCAATAAGTTGCATAAACGTTATTTATACCACACTCAAAAAGCAATTATTCATCAGTCTGCTATGCCAATTGTAGCAATGCTCACCTCTACTCCTTTCACTTTCAACAGTGCTATAGCGCAGGCCTCAAGCGTTGCCCCGGTGGTCAATACATCATCCAGCAACAATATGTGGCGGGTTTCTTTTAGCTTCCTTTCGTTCACTACAAATGCGTTTTGCATATTCACTATACGTTGCGCCCGGGTCTTTTGGGTCTGGCTTTCGGTATGGCGCACACGTTGCAGTACGTTTTTCAATACAGGCAATTGTAGTACTTCGCCCATGCCTTGTGCAAGCAGCACACTTTGATTATAACCTCTCACTGCTTCTTTTCGCGGGTGTAAAGGCACTGCAACAATACCGTCTATATTTTTTATCCATTGGGTGTCTTGCAATTCCTGTGCAAACTGCCGGCCCAGGTAGTGGCCTATATCCTGCCGGTTCTTGTATTTAAGGCCATGCAGCAAGTGTTGCAACAACCCGTCGTTGGTAAAGTGGGCGTAAGATGTTGCATACGCAAAGGGCAGGCGACCAGCAAAGCGTTGTGCTGTCTCGTTATCAGCAATATCATGATAGGTTGTTACCGGCAGCATCAGCCCGCAGTGCAGGCACAGCACATCTTCCCCGGCTAGTAAAGGTTTGTTGCATCCATAGCACAGGTGTGGATAGAATAGATGCAACAAACCTTTTTTCAGCGCCTGTATCATAGTGTATGATTTTATATGATCGATAAACATTCAACCACAAACTTCGTACCTCGCAACGCCGCAATAATTGATCAGACTATTTATCCTTTCTTCATAGCAGCCTCTATTTCATCTACGGTTATAGGTATGCCTTTAAACAGGTCCTCATTACCATCTTTAGTTATCCAGATATTGTTTTCAATACGTATGCCCATTTGCTCTTCTTCTATATAAATACCGGGCTCTATAGTAAACAACATTCCTTCTTTCACTTCATCCATGTAGCTTCCGGAATCGTGTACTACAAGACCCAGGTGGTGTGTAACCCCATGGTAGAAATATTTACGGAAGGCAGGGTTATCGGCATCCTGTTTCTTAATATCTTCCTCCGTTATCAATCCTATTTTTATCAGCTGCCTTTCCATCTCCTCATTTATCGCTTTCACATAGTCGGGAAATAGGAGACCTGGTTTAAGTAATTTTTTGCCAAAGTTATGCACTGCCAGGCAGGCTTCATATACCTCCTTCTGTCTTGGTGTGAATTTACCATTTACAGGTATGGTACGTGTAAGGTCAGCATTGTAATTGCCATACTGTGCACCAAAGTCCATCAGTATCAGTTCTCCATCCTTGCATACATCATTGTTGTCAATATAATGCAGTACACGGGCCCTGTCACCGCTGGCTATTATGGGGTCGTAAGCATGCCCTGTAGCCCGGTTGCTTATAAACTCATGTATGATCTCTGCTTCTATTTCATATTCCTTTACACCGGGTTTCACAAATTGCAGCACGCGGTTCAGCGCTTTGTGGGTTATGTCCACAGCATGTTTCACCACCGCTATTTCTGCAGCAGTTTTTATGGGCCTTAGTTTTTTTGTTATCTGTGCTGCGCGCTCATAGTGGTGCAGCGGGTACAGCTTCATGGTGCTGTGTACAAATTCAAGGTCCAGCCGGGGCAGTTCGGTATCCAGCCTGTTGTGTTCGTTGGTATTCAGATATACATAATCAGCGCTGTTCATCATCACTTGCAACATCACATCCAGTCCATCCAGCCATTGCACATTGCTAATGCCCGATATTGATGTGGCTTCGTTCTTTCTTAGTTTATGACCTACCCATTTCTCAAGCGTATCATTAGGGCGCAGCAATACCAGCACCTCACGTGCATTCTTATCCGGGTTATCTGGGTACAGTATCACCATTGTTTTTTCCTGTACAATACCACTTAGCCAAAGTATATCAGCATCCTGCTGGTAAGAATATGTGCCATCTCCACTTTTAGGTAGCGTAGGGCTTGCATGAAAAATGGCTACAGAATTAGGTTTCATCTGTTCAACAAACCTGCGGCGATTCTCTGTATATAGAGCAGATGGGATGGAAGTGTATTTCATATACTGGCGTTAAAATGAGACTGTGAAAGTAAGGATAACCGCACATTTTGCATGAAGATTAGATAATTTTCTTCCTCCATTCAAAAATGGGAAAAATACCCCCCACCAAATAAAACAGGATGATTACTTTCACATTATTATTTTTAACTCTCAAAAATAAAAACTAACATGTCTGGAGAATTTGTAACATTGGCTGAAGCCAAAATAATAACAAGCAGGGTCGCACCTGGCCCAACCGATCTTTTTTATATAGATCTTGTAAATTTGCAATCTTACATTACGGCAACATCGGCAGACCAGATATATGTACAACAAGGTGTAAATGATGATGGTTCTGATACAATTGTTGTTACCTGCTATGCTGGCGGAGTTCCGGTTTATTATACAGATGGTAGCGGTAATAAATGTGTTCTGGAACATATTGGAATGCCGCCGAGTGGGAGACCATTAAATACTGCCTTCTAGTTTATCTTGATGTTTGTTATACTGGTCTATGATGTGCAGGTATAACAAACATCAAGATAATACTGTTTCACACTAAGTATCCATAAATGACAAATTTTTTATACATTACTTACGTCATTGTTATCTTTTGTAATGCAATTATTGGTGCATTACAATATGGAAAAATGGATAAACCGCTTCGTGTATTTTATTTGTTAGTAGCTGCTATATTTATTAATGAAGTTGTTATATATCTTGCTGGCAGAAATACTAATAACATTGCTATAATATCACATATATATAGTATATTTGAACTAGCAATTATTTCTATTTATTTTTTATATACCATCTTAGCCAAACCTAAATGGTATCTTATTGTAATTGCTTTTCTGTGCAGTGTGATTTTTGAATTAGTTGATATATCTGTTCAGAAAATAGAGAATTATAACAACTATATGATAGTTGTGGAAAGCCTCCTTATATGTCCTATGGCTTTGTACGTACTATACAATGTATCCAACCGGGAAGATATATATGAACTATCAGACTATCCACATTTCTATATCTGGCGTAGTTTGCTAATATGGTGGTCTGTTACTTTTTTCTATTGGGAATTCCTCATTTTTATAAAAAAATCGAATCAATATCCTGTTATATTTATATACTATCTTGTTTTCAACATTTTAGTATATATATCTATAGGATATACGCTGTTAAGGCTTAAAAAGACCCCTAACATTATCAACCCAACCTAATAACCCACCCATTTGAATTCGACCGACAATATATTTTTCATCTTTCTTTCTGGTACTTTGTTCATCACGATCTTTGTATCAGCCCTGATATTGTTCCTGATCCAATACAAAAGAAAGCAGGTGAAATTTTATACAGAAAAACTGGAGATACAACACCGTTACGATACCCAGTTGCTGCAAACCAAACTAGAGGTACAGGAACAGTCTTTCAAATACTTTTCAGAAGAGATACATGACAACGCAGGGCAATTACTGAGCTCAGTAAAGTACCAGTTGTACAATATAAAGGACGAAAGCCACGAAGAAAACACCATACAGCGGGTAACAGAAGCCACAGAGCTATTGGGCAGGGCCATTAATGATTTGCGTAACATCAGTCATACCCTCAACAATTCTTTTGTTGCCAAGGCAGGTATAGCAGAAGCTATTGAGAAAGAACTTACGTATATACATTCAGCAAAAAATCTTGAGGCGAAACTGCATGTATCGGGCGAAATATATAACCTTGGTAATGAACGGGAACTGTTGGTTTTCCGCATTATACAAGAAGCCATAGCCAATGCCCTGAAACATGCTAAACCTACGGCTATAGATGTCTATCTGGACTATGGGTCTGCAATGTTCGCCGTGAATATACATGACAATGGTATCGGCTTTAACAGGAACGAAAACAAAAGTGATGGTATAGGTCTGGATAATATGAACATGCGCGCAGATATGCTGAAAGGCAGGCTCACAATAAACTCACTGTTAGAGCGAGGTACTACTATACGCCTTGAAGTAGATAATGTAAAAAAACAACAATTATGATAAGTATAGCGCTTGCAGACGACCATGCCATACTAAGAAAAGGAGTAGCAGAGCTTATATCCAAGTTCGACAACATGAAGGTAGTATATGAAGCAGGCGATGGTAAGGAATTGTTGGAGAAAACAGCCACACAGGATAAAATACCTGACGTTTTTATACTTGATATAAACATGCCTGTAATGAACGGTTATGAAACCGCACATGCACTGAAAAAGAAATATCCCGGGTGTAAAATACTGGCCCTAAGCATGTACGATAATGAGTTGAGTATCATTAAAATGCTGCGCAACGGCGCCAACGGCTATGTGCTCAAAGATGCAGACCCCTCTGAACTAAGAAACGCCATAAACGAAATATACCAGCACGAGTTCTATTATTCAGACCTGGTTACCGGCAGGGTTTTGAAACTACTGCAGGTACCCGAAACCAAAAACTCCAACGCACTTACCGAAAAAGAAACCAGCTTCCTGGTGCTTTGCTGCAGCGAATATACCTACAGAGAAATTGCTGAGAAAATGGACGTTAGCCCACGCACAGTAGATGGTTACCGCGAAAGCCTCTTCCAGAAACTGGATATAAAATCGCGTACCGGCCTTGCCATCTACGCCATTAAAACAGGCATCGTATCGGTAACCTGATCTTATAATAACCCACTAAATAAGAGACCCCAGCCATATAGCCGGGTCTCTTATTTAAATATCAATGTTGCTTGATTAATTATACGTTGAACCTGAAGTGCAGCACATCTCCATCTTGCACCACATATTCCTTACCTTCTATACGCAAGCGGCCATTTTCACGGCAGGCAGCTTCACTTTTATACTGTACAAAATCGTTGTAAGAAATAGTTTCTGCCTTTATGAAGCCTTTTTCAAAATCAGTATGTATCACGCTGGCAGCCTGTGGTGCCTTCCAACCACGATGTATGGTCCATGCACGTACCTCTTGCACACCGGCAGTAAAGTAGGTGATCAGGTTCAGCAATTGGTATGCAGCACGTATCAACCTGTTCAGGCCTGGTTCGGTAAGTCCATATTCACTAAAGAACAGTTCTTTATCGTCTTGTGTTTCCAGCTCACTTATCTGCGCCTCTATGCTGTTGTTCATTACTATTACCTCAGCGCCTTCATCATGAGCCGCTTTTTTCAGCGCCTCGCTATATTTATTACCTGTAAGTATAGCAGCTTCATCTACATTGGCTACATACAGTACCGGTTTCTGCGTCAGCAAGAACAAGTCTGCTATAGCATCCAGCTCTTCGCCTTCAAGCTGCAGGCCGCGTATGTTCTTCCCCTGGCCCAGATGTTCGGCGCAACGCACCAGTACTTCGTATACCACTTTTTGTTTAGGATCTACCTTAAACATTTTCTCAGCGCGCTGCATCTTTTTTTCCACGCTTTCCAGATCCTTCAGTTGCAGCTCCGTATCTATTATTTCCTTATCGCTTATGGGGTTAATGTCCCCTTCATCGCGCAGTATGTTCTCATCTTCAAAGCAGCGTATCACATGCACTATGGCATCTACCTCACGTATGTTGGCCAAAAACTTATTCCCCAACCCTTCACCTTTACTGGCACCTTTTACCAAACCTGCTATATCCACAAACTCTATGGTTGTTGGCACAGTACGGTCTGGCTGCACCAGCTTAGCAAGTGCATCTATGCGCTCGTCCGGCACATCTACCTGGCCTACATTGGGCTCTATGGTACAAAAACGGTAATTGCTTGCCTGTGCCTTTGCACTATTGCTCACAGCGTTAAACAACGTTGATTTTCCTACATTGGGTAAACCCACTATTCCTACTTGCAGGGCCATAATTACTTTTTAAAATTTGCGCAAAGGTAATTTTATTTATGGTTTGTGACTTGATGGGCGTTACATAGTTCCAAAAACGGCAAGATTAAGTAACTTTAAGCCATGGAAAAATCTCATGTGCGGCCTACGGATTCTCTCGATTCAAAGGAGCGTGAATATGAAAACAGTATCAGGCCGCAAAGCATTGAAGATTTTTCGGGCCAACCGCATCTTATAGAAAACCTGCGCATATTTATCAAGGCAGCCAACCTGCGCGGCGAAGCGCTGGATCATATACTGTTCCATGGCCCTCCCGGATTGGGTAAAACCACTTTGTCACGCATTGTAGCCAATGAGCTGGGGGTAAACATAAAGGAGACCAGCGGCCCGGTAATAGAAAAGCCCGCCGACCTGGCCGGCCTGCTCACCAGCCTGGAGACCCGCGACGTACTGTTTATAGACGAAATACACCGCCTGGGCAGCATTGTAGAAGAATACATGTATGCCGCTATGGAGGACTTTAAGATCGACATCATGATAGACAGCGGCCCTGCAGCCCGTACCATACAGATCAATCTGAACCCTTTTACACTTGTAGGCGCTACTACCCGCTCAGGATTGCTTACTGCACCTTTGCTTTCACGCTTTGGTATCAAGTCAAGATTAGAATACTATACTGCCGAAATATTGCAGCGCATACTATTGCGTGCTGCCGATGTACTTAAGGTAAAACTGACATCGGACGCAGCCCTTGAAATAGCACGCCGCAGCCGGGGTACCCCACGTATAGCCAATGGCCTGCTGCGCCGCATGCGCGATTTCGCGCAGGTACTCGGCAATGGTGTAATAGATATGAACATTGTAGAGCATGGCCTCAAAGCACTGAACGTAGATGAAAGCGGCCTGGACGATATGGATAATAAGATACTATCTACCCTCATAGACAAGTTCAAAGGTGGCCCCGCCGGCATCAGCAACATAGCCACAGCCGTAGGCGAGGAAGCCGGCACTATAGAAGAGGTGTACGAACCCTTCCTGATACAGGAGGGCTACATTATGCGCACCCCTCGTGGCCGTGAAGCCACAGAAAAGGCCTACCACCACTTAGGAAGGAAGGGGCCCAGCCATAACCATACTTTGTTTTTGTAGGAAATCTGTCTATCCCAAATATGCCAGCGACAGAACTGTAACCAATCCTATGGATCTATCCTTAGCGTTTGCTTTCGCATCGCATTAGGCATATATTATGTTCAACCTGATACTTCTTGACCCTTGTAGAGGTATGGGAGAAAATGTTGAAAAAATATTTACAAATTTGCAGATATTTCTCAGCCATAGAATATTGAAAATAGTTCTAATTTACATTCGATCAGCAAGAATATTGGGGCAAATTGTAGGCATTTTGCTGGTATCTGTAGACACTTTATGAAACAATTGAGCAATATTAATTATCAGCACTCGCTAAATACGCTAAAGGAGAAGATAAAAACTGCACGCCTTAAAGCTGTTCTTGCGGTAAATGCGCAACTCTTGGCTATATACTGGGAAATTGGGAAGGTTATTATTGATCAGCAAAAAGAAGCGGGCTGGGGAACTAAGATTATAGATCGCCTTGCTGCAGACCTAAAAATTGAATTCCCTGATGAAACTGGTTTTTCAATAAGAAATTTAAAATACATGCGTGCTTTTGCAGAAGCATATCCTGATTTTCCTTTTCAATCTACAATTGTCCCATTAATAGATGAGAAAAGACCAGTAAAAAAGAAATCTGAGATTGTGCAAGCAACACCTGCACAAACAGAAGGAATACTAAATACCCCAATTGTGCAAGCGGCGCTTGCACAATTAAGTTGGTACCACCATATTACGCTTCTAGACAAAGTAAAGGATTGGCACGAGCGCATATTTTATATCCGAAAAACAATAGAGAATGGCTGGAGTCGTCAAATAATGGTCTTACAGATTGAAAAACAATTATATCAACGGCAAGGCAAAACAATCAATAATTTTGACGCCATAATACCCTCACACGACTCGGATTTAGCGCAGGAAACTTTCAAAAGTCCCTACATTTTTGATTTTCTCATGCTTAGTGAAGATGCGAAGGAAAAAGATTTAGAACGAGGGTTGATTTTGCACCTGCAAAAATTCATGTTAGAACTTGGGCGAGGCTTCGCATATGTAGGTAATCAGTATAACCTTCGGGTAGGTGATGATGAATATTTCCTTGACCTACTTTTTTATAATACAAATCTCCATTGCTATGTACTGTTTGAGCTGAAAATTGGTGATTTTAAGCCCGAATATGCTGGCAAATTAAACTTCTATATCAACACAGTAGATGAAAAAATAAAAAGCAAAAATGATAGACAAACTGTAGGTATTCTTCTTTGCAAAACACCAAATAAAACGGTAGTAGAGTATTCTCTCAAAGGTATTAAAACGCCGTTAGGAGTGGCAGAATACGAATTTGCAAAAACTATACCTAACCAAATAAAAAGAGAGTTACCAACCATTGAGGAATTAGAAGCTGAACTTGAAAAAGAATACGAAGAATTAAAATCGCCTACTCAAAAAAAATTTGATGCCCTCAAAGAAAAGCTAACTAATCTTAAAGGACATAATGAAATAAAACAAAAAGTTAGCGCCGAGATAATAAAGAATCTTTGTGAAAAAAGCTTCTCTCAATTATTCGATGCTTTATTGACACGACTACATGAACTAGATGAATATTTTTATTCAGCTACTCCAGAATACCAAGGTTTATTAGCAAGTTTTAAGGAAAAGGAAAATATAGCAAAAGAGTGGAAAGACGAAGATTTCGTTAACCGCCACATGGAAGCATACTTTTCTTACAAACTTGACGGATATAAAAATGCTGGTGTTAAAAGTTTCAACATCTGGGTACAGCTTACTTTGTATATCTCTAACTATTGGTATGGCTTTTCGATAATGGGATACAAAAATAACCAGGTATTCTTAAAAAACATGTATCACGAGCAGCTTACCCAAGAGAATATACAAACTATCACAGATAGCACAATTGATTATATATCAGACGAGATAGAACAACAACTTTTGTATATCGAACAGAGGCATAAATGAGTGCACATGCAATAAAACAGGTATCAAGATTGTAACCTTCTTTACAGAGTGAATAGTACTCGAAGTCCATCAGCTAATATATAAGAAAGAGCATTATTGAAAGCATCCCATAAACGAATACATCAATAATGCTCTGACGGGCATTCTCTTTATAATATCTTACACCCCCACCATCAGCGGCATCAGCAGCATCAGTACATCTTCATTCTCTGTAGTTTCTACAGGGCGGAAGATACCGGCACGTGTTGGGGTACTTAGTTCTACGTTTATTTCAGCGCCTTCTATATTGTTCACCAGTTCTATCATCAGGCGGGCGTTGAAGGCAATTTTCATGTCCTCACCGCTATACTGGCAACTCAGGGTTTCCTTGCCCTCGTAAGAGAAGTCAATATCCTGGGCGCTTAGTTGCAAAGTATTGCCATTAATATCCAGTACTACCTGGTTGGTTGTTTTGTTGGCAAATATGTTTACCCTGCGCAGTGCGCTCAAAAAGTCAACCCTGCTTACAGTAAGCCTGTACGGGTTGTCTGTAGGTATTACTGCTTTATAATCAGGGAAGCGGGCATCTATCAGGCGGCAGCTCAGGCTCAGGCGGGTACTGGTTACAAACAGGTGGCTGTTGTTGTAAGATAGTTGCAGCTGGGTATCATCTGCGGGCAATGTAGCACGCAATTGTTGCAATGGTTTTTTAGGCACTACAAAACCTTCCTGTACCGGGCAGTTAATATCGCTGCGGCGGAACTGCACCAAGCGGTGGGCATCAGTAGATACAAAGGTGATGCTGTTTTGCGCCAGCTCAAAGAACACACCGGTCATTGCAGGCCTTAAAGTATCGGTACTTACTGCGAATAATGATTTATTAATGCTTTCAATAAGTGCTATAGAAGGCATAGTGAAGCTGGTAGTATCCACCGGGGCTGGCTCCTTAGGAAAATCATCAGCCTTTTCGCCGCCTATGCGGTACTTACCCACCTCGCTGCTCATCTCTATGCTTAGGTCCTGCTCGCTTATGGTAAAAGTTATGGGTTGGTCAGGCAGGTTCTTCAGGTAGTCCATCAGTATTTTAGATGGTATGCATATGCGCCCGTCGCCCTGTGCCTCATTTACGTCCATCTGCACACGCATCATTGTTTCCAGGTCTGTTGCAGTCAGGGTCAGTGTATTGCCCTGCAGGTCAAACAGGAAATCTTCCAAAACCGAAAGAACCGTATTGGCGCTTATGACACCGCTTATCTGCTGCAAATTCTTCAGTAAAGCGGTAGATGTTACTATAAATCTCATTTTGAGTAAAGGGGTGTTTGGTCAAAGATAATTCTTTGCAATCGGAAATAGGAAGCGGTTGAAAAGATTGGGGATAAATGGCATTACCGATGTTAATATTTATAATATCATATTCAGATTGTCTATATCCACACCTCTAAGTACCTTTAGCAGCAATGAAACATTTTAAAAGTTTTGCCAGCGATAACTATGCTGGTGTATTGCCACAAGTAATGGAGGCTTTGCAAAAAGCCAATATAGGTCATGCCCGCTCTTATGGCGCTGATGAAATTACTGCCCGAACAAAAGCATTGTTCAACCAGGTGTTTGAAGCTGATGCAAGTGTTTATTTTGTGTTCAATGGCACGGGCGCCAATGTGCTCAGCATTAGTGCGGCCACGCAGTCATACAACGCCATATTGTGTGCAGATACTTCTCACATCTATAACGACGAATCGTCTGCCCCGGAAACGTTTACCGGTTGCAGGTTTTTCCCGCTACCAGCAAATAGTGAAGGTAAAATAGAACCCGTCACAATAAGAGAAAGGCTTATACGCAGTGGCGATGTGCACTATGCACAAACCAAACTGATATCTATAACACAGTCTACTGAATACGGCACGCTATATACTCCGGCCGAGATAAAAGCCATCGCAGAGCTGGCACATGAAAATGGCATGTACTTGCATGTAGATGGTAGCAGGTTCTTTAACGCTGCAGCCGCATTGGATTGTAGTCTCGCAGATATCAGCAGCAAAGCCGGGGTAGATATATTATCGCTTGGTGGAACAAAAGCGGGTATGATGTTTGGAGAGGCCGTCGTTGTTTTTAATAAAGACCTGAACCAGCATATAGCATACAAGCACAAACAGATCATGCAGCTGGCATCCAAAACACGTTTTATTGCTGCGCAGTTTGAGGTTATGTTGCACAACGAGCTGTGGCGACAAACTGCACAACATTCTAATAAAATGGCGCAATTGCTGCATAGTGTTCTGCATAAATATGCACAAGTAAAAGTAACCAAACCCGTGCAGGCAAATGCTGTGTTTGCAGAAATACCGGCAGTCTGGTACGAACCTTTGCAAGAGCATTTCCCATTTTATATATGGAAGGATAGCACACACGAAGTGAGGCTGATGTGTGCCTTTGATACTACAGAAGAAGATATTATTGCGTTTGATAATGCAATTGCAGGCTTGCAGAGATAATGTATTTCCTTACAAGGCAAAAAATATTTATATTAGCTTCAATATACTATGGCTACTGATAAACTAAAGAACATAGACTCCAGGTTGAAAGCCAATAATGATACCGGTTTTGGTGTTATAACTGGTAACAATGCTGGCCGCTTCATCAATAAAGATGGTTCATTCAATCTGAAGCGGGAAGGCATATCGCTTTTTAATAGGTTCAGCATATATCAGCAAATGCTCAACCTATCACGCTGGAAGTTCATTGGCATTGTCTTTCTTTTTTACTTTGCTATTAATGTGCTGTTCACAGTAGCATATATGATAACCGGGATTAGTGAATTGCAGGGTATAACAGCCACAACCAATTGGGGCAAGTACAAAGAGCTGTTCTTCTTCAGCTGCCAAACCTTTACTACTGTAGGCTATGGCCGCATTAATCCATTAGGCGACTGGGCAAACATGATAGCCGCTGTAGAGGCACTAATCGGTTTTCTCTCCTTTGCATTGGCAACTGGTCTCATATTTGGTCGGTTCTCTAAACCGCGCTCTTATCTTATGTTTAGCGATCTGGCGCTGATCAGTCCCTATAAAGACATAACTGCCCTCACCTTCCGCTTTGTTACATATAAAGATAATCATGTACTCACCAATGTGGAGATAAAAGTAAATATCGCTTTAAAAGTTCCTGAAGATGGTAAGGATGTTTACAAGTTTTATGACCTGGAGCTGGAGCGCTATAAAGTGGACAGCCTACCTATGAACTGGACGGTAGTACACCCTATAAACGAGAACAGCCCTATAGCCGGTTTTACCTACGAAGACATGGCAAATGCTGATGTGGAAATATATGTTCTTATTATAGGGTTTGATGCCGTGTATAGCAGCCCTGTGCAGCAGCGCACCTCTTATACCTACCAGGAAATGAAGTTTAACGCAAAGTTTGTACCCATGTACCACGACAGCGCGGACGGGCAAACTACCATACTGGAAATGCACAAGCTAAACCAGATAAAGATACTGGAGGAGAAGAAAGCATAACACCCTTTTAGCACATAAGTGTTGCTGGATCAAATACAGAGATTTTACCTTCGTGACAACATCCAATCCAATGTTATTCACTTGATCATAAACTTATCTTATGATTGACTAACATATAGTACGCAATAAATAAATAGCTAAGGAAATTACCTACCAGCATAGGCAGAAAAAGCTGTTTTATTTTTTCTTTGTAAAGTATCTTGATAGTATATGTTTCAATATACACACTGCCCAAGCACATGATAACAAAGGTTGCTATCCAGTTGAAAACGTTAAAGGTTGCACGAAAAATAAGTGTGTCTGCTACAAGATGCCAGAAAAGCATTGCAAAAGTCATAATAAATGTCCCTACGATGCCTGAAGCGCAATTACCAACAATTGAAACAATAATAGATTTCTTCCAGGAATACTTCAGAAAATATTTGATCACAAAAGTTTCTATGACTATTGTGCCTATAATTAAAAACCAAAAATGCCAAAAGGTTTCACTCACAAATATTGCCGGCCAAACCATATCAAGCAAAATAGGTTTCATATAATTGGATTTTTATCAAACCATGAAGTAGTTATAAATTTAAGAGAAACTATTATGTTCACCTACTTCTCTTTGCAAACTTGTTGATTACGTAATGTGAAAATATCAGGCTGTCTGGCATCTTAATTACTAATAAGTTCCTAATATTAGCCAATTGACGTAGGTTTGCCCGTACAGTTAAAACCATACATGCGGGCTTTCTTTTTTTTCTATATTTTCCTTTTTTTTATCACCGGCAGCATTGCCATGGCGCAAGCCGTACCCGATGTTAAGTCACCCCGCATACTCATCCTTCTCGATGAATCATCGAGCATGGTAGAAAAGTGGGGTAACGAAAAACGTTACCAGGTTGCAGACCGCATTATTCTCGACCTTATGGATAGTGTGTATAAGGTAAACGACCAGGTAGAATTTTCGCTTCGTGTTTTTGGCCACCAGTACACCGTACCCGAAAACAACTGCTACGATACTAAGAACGAAGTAATGTTCAGTAAAGACAACTACACGCAAATGTCGTTGAGGTTGGCCAGTATCACTCCACTTGGGGTAACCCCCATTGCTTACGCACTTAAAGAAGCTGCTGAAAATGATCTTGTTGACGAACGCAAATATGCATACAGCATAATACTGATAACAGACGGTGGCGAAAGCTGCGGTGGCAACCTGTGCGATGTGGTGAAAACACTGCTGCAAAGAAAAATAGACTTCAAGCCATATATTATAAGCCTGGTAGATTATGCCCCACTGCGCACACAATACGATTGCCTCGGCAACTACCTGCAGGTAACTGCCAATGGCGATGTACCCAAAACGGTAAGTACCATTGTACAGGCCTATCGCCCCATGCTGAAACCAGTAAAACACGATAACGATATTGTAAAAAAAATACCGGTAGTACAAGAGCCCATTGCAGAAGTGCCAAAACCCAAACCTCCGGTTACAGAAGCGCCTAAGCCAATTGTAAAAGCAGATATACCTAAACCAGTAGAACCTAAGATTGAACTTCCAGTTGCACCACCAGTAAAGCAGTTGGTAGAAAAAATGCCTGTTATAAATACCTTGTACGAGGTAAGTTATGTTACCCATTACGTGAGGCAGAAAACCGTTGTAGTACCACATTTTGTACCCATAAACATACAGCCTGATGCACCTGCACCAGTGGTGGTTGCACCACCCCCGCCTGCACCAGTAATACTACCCCCGCCACCTCATATCAAAAGCAAGGAGAGCACACTAACTATGAGGCGCCAGCTAAAGGAATTGAGTTACTTCTCAGACGAGCCTATACCCAATGTTATATACAACCTACCGCCAACCAGGCCGGTAACAGTTACTATAATACCAGATGCTGTAGCCACGGTACCGCCACCTAAACCTAAGCCCACACCCATACCTACTAAACTACCAGTAAAAAAACCAACCAAACCAACTGTACCTGTAGTAAAGAAAGATGAAGGCAAGGAAGTACCGTTTACAGTAGAAACAGAAGATGCAAAAGAAACCAGCGTAGAGATATTCCTGACCAATGGTAAAGGCAAGTTCTACTACACATCGCCACAGGTTATGGTAAACGACCCTAAAACAGGCGAGGCCATACAGAAATTTTATCGCACCCTCGATGCATCTAATACACCCGATGCACAAAAAATGAAGGATGGCAATTATAATATTGTTATTGGCGGCAAAAGCAGCATGGTAGTGCGCAATATAAATGTTCAGCCCAACAAGATCAACAAAATAATGGTGGTGGTAAACAACGGCACCTTAAAGTTTGAGTATAAGAACGCACCCGACAGGCCGATAACCGAATTCCAGGCTGTAGTAGTTTTGCGTACCGACAGGGGTGGCCCCGTAATTCGCCAGAAGTGTAGTGTAGAATTGGGTTATGATCCGGGCAATTACTTTATTGAGATCAACACACTGCCTGTATCGCGCCGCAATGAAGATATTGACCCGGGATCAGAAAGCATACTGGCTATAGACGAGCCGGGCTATGTACAGTTCACCAACACAAACAGGCTAGGTAGTGTAAGCCTTTATACACCATTGGGCGATATGTTTGCCAAGTTCCATACTATAGAGATCACTGGCAACCTTGCCGGCCAGAAGCTGCAGATACAGCCGGGCACCTACCAGGCCCATTTCTTTAAAGACCCGAGCAAACCATTTGCCCAGGAAACTATAAACACCTTTAACGTAAAAAGTAACCAAACCACTGAAGTGGAGCTGAAATAAAATGAGCGCCATCACCGTACATATAATCAACATAGTTAGCCCCACCTACCAACAGGTATGGCAAGTAAGGGAAGAAGTATTGCGCAAGCCGCTAGGTATGTCTTTAAAAAATGAAGACCTGGGTATGGATGCAAACGACACCATTTTTGTAGCCCAGAGCGATGATAAGGTAATAGGCTGTGTAATGCTGCACCACTTAAATGCAGGACTCATGAAGTTGCGCCAGATGGCCGTTTATCCTGAGTGGCAGGGCAAAGGTATTGGCAAACTGTTAGCACTGCATGCAGAGGAATATGCCAGGGAACAGAATTACAAAAAGATAGTATTGCATGCGCGTATGATAGCCACCGATTTTTATAGCAAGCTTGGCTATCACATAGTCAGCAATATATTTACAGAGGTCGGTATCCCCCATGTAGTAATGCAAAAAGAACTGTCCTGATCACAGTTGCGTCAATCCAGTCCCAGGTCCTTGTAGTACATTTCCGCATTCATAATGCCCGAAAATATCATGGCATTCGTCTTTGGGTCATATACAGTTATAGCCACTGTTGAGTAACCATCCATATCTACAGGTGGCCCAATGTTCATATTTATGGAATGTATCTTTTTGTGGCGCCCGGTTTCTATATAAGCATGCCCACGATATAGTAAAAATGCGCCAACTGCATTCTGCATTATATCCTGCAGTGGGTAGCGGTATTCCAGGTGCCTGCCAGGCAGGAGCTCTATGACATATTCCCTGTTGGTATCCAGCGCAGCAGTAATACCATATTTCGCCTGGTCGCTTTCTGGCAGCAGGCTCATGGCTTTTTCAATATCCTTTATAGTAAACCATATGCGGTAAGCGCCAAACTGCACCTCCACCTGTGGTTTCACCCACAGTTTCCGCAATGCTATGGTTTGCTGTGCCATACTGTGGATTGTTCCTGTCAGCAGTAGCACTACAAAAGCCGTTTTCAACAACTTTGCCATATGCGGTTTGGTTAATACTCACTATAAATATATAGTAAAATTATGCTTAACCAATCGTAGAATTTTGAATTGCGCAAACACTGTCTGCGCAATTCAAAATAGTATGTTACAGCAACTTCCTTACATCATCTATCACAGCCTGCAAGTTACCGGTAAACTGTCCGCCTGCAGTGGCCAGTGTTTTTTGGCCACCTCCGCCACCTTTTATCAGTGGGGCTACTATCTCCTTTATTATTTTGCCAGCGTCCAGTCCCTTAGCTGCCACCACGGTATCAGCAACCCCAATGGCAACAAATGCTTTACCATCTATATTGGCGCATAGGGCTATCACATGATCGTGCAGGTGGCTCTTTACATCCATGCACAATTTTTTAAGGGCATCACCACTACTCACATTCACTATTGCACCTATAAAACTTACCTGGTTTATTATTTCATCCTTGGTCAATACCTCGTTGCGTACACCTACCAGTTGGCGTGCCTCCAGGCTTTCCACATGTTTCTCCAACAGGGTCTTTTCTTCGTGCAGTTTTTCTATTGCTTTCAGTGGATCCTTAGTACTCTTTAGCTGGTTGCCTATCTGGTGCAGCAACTGTAGTTTTTCGTTTACATATTTAGCTGCCGCTTTGCCACTTACAGCTTCCATACGACGCACACCTGCTGCTACAGCGCTCTCACTAATGATCTTAAAGAAACCTAACTGCCCGGTAGCGCCCACATGTGTACCGCCGCACAGCTCTATGCTGTATGCAGGGTCCATCACAACAACGCGCACCAGGTTACCATACTTTTCGCCAAACAGCGCCATAGCGCCCAGCTTCACCGCAGCGTCCTTTGCCATTTCGTTGATCACCACGGGTATGTTTTCGCGTATTTTAGCGTTCACAATATCTTCTATCTGGACTATCTCTTCATCGGTCACCTTTGCAAAGTGCGAGAAGTCAAAACGCAGGTAGTCCTCATTCACCAGCGATCCTTTCTGTGCCACATGGGTGCCCAATACCTGCCGCAACGCAGCATGCAACAAGTGCGTAGCGCTGTGGTGTATAGCAGTTGATAGGCGACGAGCCACATCTATCTTAGCATGCACCGGCGCTTCAATATCAGCAGGCAGTGCATCGGTAAAATGTATGGTCAGGTCATTTTCTTTGCGGGTATCGGCAACGGTTACGGCTTCATCGCCAAACAGCAAGGTACCTGTATCGCCCATCTGGCCGCCGCTTTCCGCATAGAAGGGTGTAGTATCCAAAACGATCTGGTAAGACTCTTTTCCTTTGGCCCTTACACTGCGGTATTTTAGTACGTTGGCGTGTGCCTCTGCACTGTCATACCCTACAAACCTTGTAGCTCCACCCTCACGCACTATTATCCAGTCATCTGTATCCATTACTCCAGCAGCACGGCTGCGGGTTTTCTGCTGCAGCATTTCGCTTTCAAATGCTTGTTCATCTACCTCAAGCCCGTTCTCCTGCCCTATCAACCGGGTAAGGTCTATGGGGAAACCATAAGTATCATACAGTTCAAAAGCAGCCTTGCCATTTATGATCTTTGTATTCTGCTGCCGGGTATCTTCCAGTATATCATCTATACGCTTCAGCCCTTTATCCAATGTACGTAAGAAAGCGTCTTCCTCTTCCTTTATCACCTTGCCTACCAACTCTACCTGGTGTTGCAGTTCCGGGAACACCCCTGCAAACTGCGTAGCAAGTGCAGGCACCAGCCTGTGCAGCAACGGGTGTTTATGATCCAGGTAGGTATAGTAATACCGTACAGCGCGACGCAGTATACGGCGTATCACGTATCCGGCACCGGTGTTCGATGGTAATTGTCCATCAGCAATAGTAAAGCTGATGGCGCGTATATGGTCGGCCAGTACACGGAAGGCCACATCGGCCTTACTGTCGGTATAGCCGTATTTCTTTCCGGTCATCTGTTCCACCAGCGCTATAGTGCCGGTAAACAAATCGGTATCATAATTGCTTTGCTTGCCTTGCAGCACCCGTACCAGGCGTTCAAGTCCCATACCGGTATCCACATGGCGGGCGGGCAATGGTTGCAGGCTGCCGTCCTTCAGGCGGTTGTACTGCATAAACACATTGTTCCAAATCTCTATCACCTGCGGGTGGTCGGCATTCACCAGGTTGCGACCGGCGCTGGCGTTGCGCTCTTCCTCAGTACGGCAATCCACATGTATTTCAGAACATGGGCCGCACGGGCCGGTATCGCCCATTTCCCAGAAGTTATCTTTCTTATTACCGGGTATAATGCGGTCTTCAATCACAAATTGTTTCCAAAGGCTATATGCTTCGTCATCCCTGTCCAGGTTTTCGGCAGCATCCCCCTGGAAGTAGGTTACATATAGCCTGTCCTTAGGTATTTTATATACTTCGGTAAGCAGCTCCCAGCTCCATTCTATGGCTTCTTTTTTAAAGTAGTCGCCAAAGCTCCAGTTGCCCAGCATTTCAAACATGGTATGGTGGTAGGTATCTACCCCCACTTCTTCCAGGTCGTTGTGCTTGCCGCTTACGCGCAGGCATTTCTGGGTGTCTGCTACACGTGTATGTTCGGGTACACGGTTACCCAAAAAGTAATCTTTAAACTGGTTCATACCCGCGTTGGTAAACAGCAGGGTAGGGTCGTTCTTTATAACAATAGGCGCAGAGGGCACTATCTGGTGTCCTTTGTCGCGAAAAAAATCGAGGAACTGCTGTCGTATCTCGTTGGCAGTGAGCATAGCTATATAAAAAGATAAGTGTGCGAAAATAAGTTAAAAATAAGACTATGACGACCAAGCCTGCTATTAATATGTAACACTATAGGCACAATTATTGTACTTCACCCCACAATAGTCACGCTAAATATTTACCTGTTATGAAGCAGACAGCATTTATTCTCGTATTGTCAATACTCACAATGCAAGGCTTTGCACAGCCCACGGCCGATTATTTGGGCATTGGTTTTGGTTTTGGCACCCCGGTAGGTGCTTTCGCAGCTACCAATAGCGATAATTACGATAAAGCAGGCTTCGCCAATACCGGCGGCACCTTCAACATCAATTATGTACATAAATTTAATGAGTGGTTTGGTCTGGCTGCCAGCACCTTCAGTGCTTCCAATGGTGTTAAAACAGGCCGGCTGCTCGATGTTAGCGGTGAGAACTATGTAGATGTGCGCAGCAACTCAAACGCCAGTAGCCTGTTAGTAGGTGGTTATTTTAAACAGTCTGATTTTCCTATCTATGCAAAAGCAATGATCGGCTTCGGTGCAGTGCAAACCGCCGGCATGCGCTTTTACGACAACTCGGGTGAAGTCACTTTCGAGCAGTCCGATCCTACTTTTGGCTTTGCTTACAGCGTAGGTGTTGGCGCTTTCTTCCCCATAGCTTACAGGTGGGCGCTCACGGCCTCTGTCGATTTTGTGAGCATCATTGCCAAACCAAGTGTCACAGTCATAGATAATGGCAATGTTTATCAAGGCCCTACATTCAGCTACAACCAAAATTTCATCAATGGCCAGGTAGGTATTGGCTATATGTTTGGGCCCCGTTACCACAGGCGGGTAGTAAAACGCCCGGTACAGGAGAGCAGGCGTGGACAGTATTAGTTAATAATTCTATGGATGAAATGCATTTTGGAAGTGATTTTTATACTCCCAAGCCTGCTCACTCTGGCGCAGGTCTACAGGAGGATGACCTGTGTCTAAAGAGTCTAACCAGTTTGCAACTGGCATTTGAAAAACTGAAGCCAAATAGTTATTCTATTGCATCCCTCGCTCCTCTCGTCCTCCGTTTGTAACGATGCTACGAAATGGCGTTTGTAACGCCCGGTCTTTGGCAGAGCTTCCAACTTCGCCGGGCGATGTATTGCGCAGTTCAATTGCTACCACCCTACACAATAAAATACTAAGATCTACCGTATTAGCATCCTAAATAGCATTTATGAAAACAAGCTGCTCTATCGTAATCATTCTGTTTATGATCTGCTTCATTTCCTGCAAGCCTAAAACATCTTACCAATGTGTTTGTTCACCAACAAACGGAAACCCTTATGGTGACTCTTCATATAACTTGGGCGAGGTATCGAGTACCCAGGCTCATAATGAATGTTTCACACATAACAGCAACACCGACAGCTGTGTTTTAGTAGGTATCAAATAGACTATGTCTGTTTGCAACTGCAGGCAACCTGATTGTCATCTTCGTGAAACATCACTTCCGTATGGAACTGTGCATATCTTCTTTTGGAAAACCACTATTGCAAATAGTATCTTACACAGTGGTAAAAAGGAGATCTACCACTCCAAAATGTCCACTTCAAAAATAAAATAACCAACGGACATTTTGTTTGTAAATTTCTTGAAACACGTACTGGCAAAGCATTTCAGCCAAAATAAAAATGTCCATCTGCAGACATTTCAAGACATTTTTCATTAAACTTACCACTAAATAAGCGTACCAAAATAAACCCAAAAACCAATTAAAATCTTACACACCTGCACATATCACCTTTGCCAGATGTCCGTCTTTGTTATTGGCAATGTTGCAAAATGATAAGCAATATTTAAATTGCAGCAATTAAGCCGATCATATGTCAAACATCAAACTCATTATCGAAGAAAGGGCTGCCAGTGTGGGCAATTTTATGGTGGGCCGCTTGCTGCCATTCAGGCAAAAGAGAATGGTAGGCCCATTCATTTTTATTGATCACATGGGGCCTGCAAAATTGAATGACCATGAAAACTTTGATGTGCTCCCGCATCCCCATATCGGTCTTTCTACACTCACTTTTTTGTTTGAGGGTAGCATCTTGCACCGCGATACTTTGGGCAATGCTGTAGAAATAAAACCCGGCGCGGTCAATTGGATGACAGCTGGCAAATGGATCGTTCATTCCGAACGCACACCAGAATATCTGCGCCATTCCGATAAAAGTATGCATGGCTTGCAGATATGGGTGGCATTGCCAAAAGAACTCGAGCAGATGGAGCCCGAATTTTTCCATATCGACCAGGAGCAACTACCTGCATGGGAGGTTAATGGCGCGCAGTTCAAATTAGTTGCCGGCGAAGCATTTGGTAAGAGGTCACCTGTTCCCGTTTACAGCAGGCTGTTCATGCTAGAAATTAAAAGCACCACCAGGCAAATCATTAATATTGGCCACGAACTTTATGGAGAAGTAGGCTTGTTTATTCTTGAGGGTAATATTGAAAACGATGGCAACACTTACCAACCCAGGGAATTACTGGTAGCCAATGAAAGTAGCTTGTGCGAATTTACAATTGCAGCTGGCAGCACCATATACATCTTCGGTGGTGAGCCTTTCCCCGAGGAGCGTTTTATCGATTGGAATTTCGTCGCTTCTGATAAAGAGTTGATCAATACGGCAAAACAAAAATGGATGTCACAGGCATTTGATAAAATAAAAGGAGATGAAATAGAATTCGTTCCTTATCCGTCAATCAATAAAAAATAAAATTATGGAGCAGGTAAAAGCAAATATCGGCCAGGAACTATTCAAGATTGAAATTACATCCCCATCAGGAAACGTTGTAATTGCTGATGAACCCGTTGCTAAAGGTGGGCAGGATAAAGGTTTTTCACCTAAGGAGTTACTGGCAGCTTCACTCGCAGCATGCACCTGCGCTACTTTACAGATGTATGCAAGCCGTAAGGTATGGGACCTGCAGAAAGTGAACGTAGAGATAACACTCTTAGAAGAGGAGGGTAAAACAACATTTAATAGGAATCTGCATCTTGAAGGCAACCTGGATGCAGAACAACGCGCTCGGTTACTCAGTGTTGCTAATGCTTGTCCCGTCCATAAAATATTGAGTCACCAGATACAAATAGATACAGAATTAGCTTAGCTCAGGTACTAATATATTTTTACCCTGCCCAACCTTCTCTATCTAAACTCCTGTATTGTATAGCCTCTGCTAGGTGTTCGCATACCATTACCGTTTTAGTCAGGTATAAAAGCAAGTACTAAAGGAGGCATAGAGCACATATCTGCGTGCCGGAATCCGGCGCTGCTTTCTGTTTCTTTTACCTAATGAAATTTCTCGCCTTTAGCCAGCATTTCCAGGATAATGTTCATTCGCTTTTCGCGGGTCTCCGGTTTTTTGGCGGTCTGAAGCCGCCAGGTGATCGCATATTTGTTGGTTTTGTTCAGCGAGTCGAAAAAAGCTTTTGCCTTTTGGTCTTTTTCAAGGAGTTGGAGAAAATCGTCAGGGGTTGTCGAATTGGAAGGTGAATCATATGCGGCCGCTAGTCGCCCGTCTTTCTTTGCGTCTTCAAAGGCCTTCGATCCGGCGGCTTTCATTCGCTTTTCGTTCGTAAGCCGTTCAATATGTTCTATATTTCGTTTCGACCATATACTTCGTGCCTGGCGTGGCGTGAATTTCTGGATCCAGGAATCACTGTCAAATTTCTTCTTTTGTCCGTCGATCCAACCATAACAAAGTGCTTCGTCGAGCGCTTCTGCATAGGTAACGGTTTTTTCACCCGACTCTTTGTTGAAAATGCGCAGCCAGATACCATCTGACTTTACATGATTGGCAGCAAGCCATTTCTCCCACGCACTTGCAGACACAAATGATTGGGTAGGAGCATCTTTCTTGTTTTCTATTGTACTCATTTAGCCTCCGTCCATTTAAAGCAGGACAGCAGATACTAACTTACGGAAATGTTTTTGAAATCGGATTCAGAAAGTCCCCAATGCCCCCATTGGCGCAAGTGTTTTCAATCTTGTGCCCAACATATCAGCAGGCGTTTTTCACTTGCGAATATACTTACCCAGCCCAGCCCTCTCTATCCAAACTGCGGTATTGTATAGCCTCAGCGAGGTCGGCTATGGTGCGGGATACTTTAAGGATACGGGCGCTGACATTGAGGCGGTCCATAGCAGTCTTTAAGGGGTTCTGACCAACGTTGCTGGAAACTACTATTTCTTTACAAAATTATATTCCAGGTTAGTATGTTGTCAGAATAGATGAGAATGTCATCAGTCTGATTAGTAAAATTGACTAAGCATTTATTGAAGCTGGCTAAAAAGTATTTAGTAGGTTCAAAATCACTCGTTATTATGTGGGCAATGGTAATTTATGGTATCCTATTTTCTGGCAACCTTGCTGGAAAGTTTTAAAAAGTCCTCTCGTATATTTTTTGAAACAGGAATTTCCTTATTATTACTCATTGTTAAAATGCCGGAATTCTCATATCTGGCGATATAATTCAGGTTAATAACAAAAGATCGGTGAACCTGGTAAAACATCTGTATTGGGAGTAATGATTTGCAACGGCCCATATTATACGAACAAATAAGCTCTTCATTTTTCAAGATTATCTTCGTGTACACATTAACGGCTTCTAGGTATATTATATCGTTAGCGTCTACATATATAACCGACTTTTGTTGAGGTATAGCTATCTTGTTGCTTATAGGGGCCTGAGCTATACTTCTTGCAAGTCGCTTTATCTGTATACTTTCTATTGCTTTGTCTATTGCATGTACAAGTTCTGCATCATTGATAGGCTTTAGTATATATCCTGAAACTGATAAACGAAAAGCATTGATTGCAAATTCAGAGTGTGCGGTAACAAAAATAACTTCACTTTTTATATTAGGAACAAAATTTAATAGCTCCATTCCATTTTTCTCATGTAAAGAGATATCAAGAAGTAATATATCGCACTCATGTTCACGTAACCCTTCCAAAGCATCCTCCCATGAAGAATATGTGTTTATTACTTCTACATTTTTATTGAATATTTGCAACCGTTCTTTTAATAATTCGATAGCATACGGTTCATCATCGACTATTATGCAAGTAAATTTCTCAATCATTGATACAATGGATTCTTAATTTCGATTCTTACTAAAGTTCCTTTTTGTGGCATTTCTTTATCTATATAGGATAGATTAATGCCTGTCCTTTCATATCTATTAAAAATATTGACCAGTTCATTAGTTAAAGATGTGCCGTATGACTCATTTAATGGTTTTTGAACCTCATGCATCTTTACCGAATTTTTCCGGCCTATACCATTGTCATCTATATAACACACAATGGTGTTATTTTCTTTTTTTATGCTGAATTCAATTCTTAAATGTCCACCTGTCCCATTTGGTATTAGGCCGTGATTAATGGCATTTTCGACTATTGGCTGTATTAGTAAAGCCGGTATATATGTTGCTTTCTGTGCAATATGGGGGTCTATAATTATTTCGTAAAAAAATAAATTATCAAACCGCATTTGCTGTAATTCTATGTAGTTTTTCAGGTTCGTACATTCTTCTTCTATACAAATATAGCGGTTGCGAGAAGACTTGAGATAGGACCTTAACAAACTTGAGAATTTTGAAATATGACTATAAGCCAAGTCAAGTTTATTTTTGGAAATCAGATATTGGGTAAGATTTAGGCTATTAAAAATAAAATGGGGATTTAATTGGGCATAAACAGCTTTTAATTCTAATGCTGATTGTAAATTATTTTTCTCGTTTTTCCGTATCTGAATTTTCTTGGCTATATAAGCTGACAGGACAATGATCAATATTAAAATTATGCTTCCTGCTATCCATAATAGGCTCTTACCTAATGATGTCTGCCACCAATATGGAAGTACATACAGAGTTATGTTTATTGAGGGGCTCTTCCATACATCGTCGGATAATAATAACGAAAGTGTGTAATATTTCCCAGGCATTAGTATATCTGGAGACAGTTCATTGCTATTAAGTTCATGCAAGCCCGAATCAATTCCAGCTATCCGGGACGAATATTTTACAGTTCCATTGCCTGTAGGATTTATTAAGTCAAAACTAATAGGTGTTACCGGCTGTTTTATAAGTATTGTATCGCCAGATGCTATGTTGGTAACGCTATCTTTATTTGTGCATACCAACTTATAGTTGTCCGTCAAGAGATTACATGTATTATTTTCAATCTCTTTATCTGTTGGCACTTGTACGATAAAAGTTCCTTTATCGGTATTCAATGTAACTTCATTTTTTTGTACGGATACGTCATTAATGTTTTCATAAACAACGCATTTGAAATTTTTATACACGAGTGGTTTTGTAACAGACAATGCATTTTTTATTTTACTGAAGAAAATGCCAAACTTACCGGTTGCTACTAATATGTCATTTTTCAGTTGAAACGAAACATCTTGCAAAGCATAATTTTTAAATAGCTGTCGATATGTGAAAGTATTATAGTTAAATACAAAAAAATGATCGTAATCCTTCAGGAAAATGTTTCCGTATTTTTTATCAATGATAATATTTTCAATTTTTGAAATTCCGTAACCGTCTAATTCCTTTTTTTCTATGTAAGCTTTTTTTTTACTAATAATGTTATATACTAATATTCTATAATTCCCATAAGCAAATAAATTACGACTGGCCGTGTCATACAATAAGTCCTTGTATTTGTTTTTATCTAAGGCTATTGTATATAAATTACTATTATCGTATTTGTAATCAATAAACAAATTAGGTAGTAAGCAGTAAAAGTCGTTATCTATTTCTATACCCTTAATTATACTATAGAAATGAATTTTAAAGCTTTCATCTACAGTAGATTTCCAATTTTTAGCTTTTGAAAAAATGTTGGAATAGTCGAAAAGGTTAGAGATTTTTTTTGTCTTATTGTCCAAATACAGAATACTGTTGTTTGTAAGTATTAGAGATTTTTCCTTGTCATACGGAATGATTTTATTTATATCTGCAAGTGCTTTATATTTCTTGGAAGTTATTTTCCCGTCTTTTATTATTGATAGCGTACTATTTTGCTTATTCCACCAATAAGATTCAGAATTGGCCGCTGTACCACAAAACAAATAATTAGCCAACGAATACGGAGCCTTTTTAAAGGCTGATTGCTTATAATATATATAATAACCATGGCCTGTTGTGGCCACGTTTTCTCCCCATAAAGGGTTTTCTAAATAGGATACAATGGTGCTTGCTATTTTTTTATTCTTTAAAAAAGTAAGGTTGCATCTACTACGTACTAATCTTAAAGATGTATCATAGACATAGATGTGTTTATCCGTAACAATACAAAGGTTCTGCTTCAGCAACGATAAGACGTTGATGCGTTCATCTTTATTAAGTGATATCGTTTTTTGCTCACATGTTTCGAAATTTAAGGCACCTAAGCCTTTATTGGAAAGGCCTTTTGGTAACAATATAGAAGGCGTATATTGGATAATATAATTCGAATATATAAATAACCATACGTTGTCATCTTTTTTATAACTTGTACTTGTATTTTTACAAATTTCATTAACATGAAAGAATGACTTTTTTTTATTTGCTATATAATAATTATGGTCATTATTCATAATAAGTTGCATCGAATTACTTAAATAATAAAGACCTGAGTAATATTTTTTCAGACTAAAGTTGTTTAGTGTATCATTATGCTCATAATAAACTTCCGCATTTTTGCTGTCTTTCCGGGACAAATTACTAAATGCCACTCCAGAAGTGGTATTTATAATGTTTGTTGGATATAATCTCGCATCTGTATCTTGAATGTATATTTTTTTGTATTTGCCATTATATATATATCCAATATTGTTAGATATTGAGATTGGCCATATCCTTTTTTTATTATCTTGAAACAAATACCAAACATCACTGTTAGACATTCCATCAGAAAGGTTATAGGTTTTGAACGAATAACCATTATATCTTATCACTCCTTGTGTTGTAGCCAGCCACAGATAACCGTAGGTATCAACCAGGGAATAATAAACGTGATTGGAAGGAAGGCCATTATATAAATTTAGATTGTAAGTTATATTTTCCTGCTCCAGGCTATTCAAGCAAAGACATAAAAAAACAAATAGAATTTTTACTTTTTTTTTCATTGGGCCTCGTTGATACAACAAACCTGTTGTTGTGTTATGCTTCGTTTACAAGAAGGAAGTTACAACAGCTAAATGAATTTTGGGTTAATGGTACAAGATGATTTACCTGCTGATAATCGCACAGGGCCCCGCACCAGCGTAGGTTTTAAGAGATTAAGAGCAACCGGATGAGTTTACATATAAAGTAAAACGCCTTAAGCGGGCCATAGCAAGTAGGCGTACCAACGTCTTGATGTTTCCTCAAAACAATTCGCGCCAAATGCAAAAATGATCAAAATATAGGGAAGCGGTCATTGAGGCACCTCTATAAAAGCTGATATTGCCAGCCCTGTCGTCATCTGTGAGTTCATCTATTTTCTGTTGGAATGCGCTTTCTATATCTGTTTTTCCATTGATCCCATTAACACTCCCTTAACCAAAACGTGCTTTCACGTTAGTTTCCATGCATTTCACAAAATAGCAGATGAAAAGTGCGTAGGATTAAAAGAATTTTGAAATACTGTAGTGTTAAAAAATAATCTAAACAATATTTTAAGGTTATGAAGTCCGTCATTTCTTCACCTATAAATTTATAACGCAAAAAACAGTTTTAAGAAAGGCTTTTTACCGTTCAAAGACATAAGAGATGATATTGTTTTTGTAGGCCCAACTCTTATAAATAGCCAGCCCCCACAACCCTAAATGGAATATTTACCTAACATCTGCTCAGGCACTAATAATTATTTTATAACGAAACAGGTGAAAGAAGCTTTCAAAAATTAATAATATAATAAGGCGCACACACTATAATCAATATAATGTCATAGTTAATAGTATATGTAATATTTGTCCTCATGGTGTTAATTGCCCTATAAATCAGGAGGCTAATAGCAGGCTTCTTTTGATAAAATACTGAATTCGACAATTTGACTACAGCATAGCTGAGCAGACCTAAGGTGTTTTGATGGTTAAAATATAGATGCAAAATGGTATATCTAAAATCTCTACAACGGAAGGACGTCATAAATTCAAATAAACTAGGAAGCTGAAAATAGGATCAAAGAGTAGGCATTTTAAAGTAAATCATATGGAGAGATAAAAAAGAGCAACTCGACTTTTATTTTTTTAAAAAATTCCAAACCGTTTTAAAAATAAAAATTTATGAAAAAAAAATTAAGTTTCACTTTTTTGTTTTTACATTTTTTGCAGCTATGTGCGCTGTAGAGCTGCTGCATGCACAGAACCTTGTAGCATCATCAATCGCCGATTCATACATAACTACCGTCAAACCAAGTGTTACAAACTGTCTAATAGATTATTCACCCAATTGTACAACTTCGTGTGGAAATTCGCAGTTGAGCGTTATCGGGTTTGGATATGTTGGAGGTAATACCTATGCTGGTTTTATTGTTGATGACGGTGTAGGTACTGGAGACACGGTTTATTTAGATACCACCGCTGCCCATGTTGCAGTTGTTGTCGGCAACAACACTTCTAAAACAAGTCACTATCTTGTAGGGGTAGTATACGACCATAGAAATGGAATTGCGGGGCTAAATTTAGAAATATATGATATTCAGCATGTGGGTACAGGTTCAGCATTAACCGCAACGCTCAAATACCACCGCATTATTGATACAAATAGATACGTAGGTGGCCCTATGGCAGACATAATAGCTGAGTATGGAGTATCCTTTCTTGGTTTGCCGCGATGCGACCGTTTTGCAGTGACATATGGTGATGTTCACGGTACCGCTGTATATGGCTACTATTCCAGCCTCAACAATCCAGCCGTTTTCCTGAAGGATACATTGGTTACCGGGGGGGCTGCTGGTTCAGTGGCTGCTATACAAAGATATGATTCGGCCATGAACGTAGACAACCTCGCTTTGTTTACATATAACGGTCTCTATGGTACATATTACAGAGAGTGGAACATGACGACTAACGTAATTTCTGCACCTGTTGTGCTTGATTCTTTCGGCAACGGGGCTCTAATTGCTGCTATAGACGATTATACGATGAATAACCCCTCAACAACCCCGTACGCTTATTACAGCGCTGTTGGAACGAATGGTGTTGCACGACGGTTGTACAATAACCTGCTGCCACCAGGCGGCCTTGATATATCATCTGCTCTCGACCCAACGCGGACTGGGTACCCAAGTATTACGCAAGGACCGTGTATGAGCTACACCGTCTGCTACCCTCAGAAGGCATATATAGATAGTAATATACTGGCCATGACGGTTCAATGGAATACGGGTGCCCCGGCATTTTATAATAGCAGCTTAACTAATCCGTTCCTCAATGTGAATTATTACCAGGTAAATAATTCATTTCATGGCGCAGCACAAACACAATGTGCGGTTGCCGCCACCTGTAACGCCGTACTCGGTACATCGGGCATGCATTTGTCATTTGTTTATAACGAACATGACAGCCTGGGTTTCGGTCCTAGCAAATACCATCTATATGGTAAAATGACTGATTGTTCCATGTCTTTTAAAACAGCCAAAGTACCAACTGTTAGTAACGAGGGGGATTGGACGCTTAGCCCTAACCCTGCAATAGACGGGATCATTTTAACCACCGGCAATAACATTCGGAACAATACATATCGCATTACCGATATCACAGGAAGACAGTTGCAACAGGCAACAATAAATAGCAACAGGCAACAGGTAGACATCAGCAATATGACTCCGGGAATGTACCTGCTCACTATTTATGGCAGTGGCCAAACCGTGAAGACCATCAAATTCATTAAAGAGTAGTGAAGACATCTATAAGAAAGAGGTTGTCATTCAAAGTGGCAACCTTTTTTATTGTGCATTATATAAACCACATTAGCCAAACGAATCATGATTCAAGCCAAAAGTACTTGTCCGCCACCAGACATTTTCGGACATTTTTGACAAAATGATCAGTGTCAATCAATTTAATCAGAGCCATCAGCGGTTCAGACTAAGATTCTACCCCGCCCAACCCTCTCTATCCAAACTGCGGTATTGTATAGCCTCAGCCAGATGTTCCGGACGGATATCTTCGCTGTCGGCGAGGTCGGCTATGGTGCGGGATACTTTAAGGATACGGTCGTAGGCACGGGCGCTCAGGTTCAGTCGGTCCATGGCCGTTTTCAGTAGGTTCTGCCCCACATTGCTGATCACGCAAATACGCTTCAGCAGGTTACTGCCCATCATGGCGTTGCTGTACACACCGGGCTCATTGGCAAAGCGTGCTGTTTGTATATCCCGGGCCCTTATTACTCTTTCACGTACACTGCCGCTTTGCTCTGTACTGCGGGTACTGGAGAGTTCGGCAAACGATACGGGTGTTACTTCCACATGCAGGTCTATCCTGTCCAGCAATGGGCCACTTATTTTGTTCAAATATTTCTGCACCACCATAGGCGAGCATGAGCATTCCTTCTCTGGGTGGTTATGATAGCCACACGGACATGGATTCATAGAGGCGATCAACATAAAGCTGGCCGGGAAATCAACACTTATCTTGGCGCGGGATACAGTGACACGGCGCTCCTCCATAGGCTGGCGCATTACCTCCAGCACAGTGCGTTTAAACTCCGGGAGCTCATCCAAAAACAGCACCCCATTATGCGCCAGGCTTATTTCGCCGGGTTGTGGTATGCCGCCGCCGCCAACCAGGGCTACATCGCTAATAGTGTGGTGCGGCGAGCGGAAAGGCCTGCGCGCAATGAGCGATGAATTGCCTGGCAGCTTACCTGCTACCGAATGTATCTTGGTGGTCTCCAGTGCTTCCTGCAGGCTCAGCGGCGGCAGTATAGTAGGCAGGCGTTTTGCCAGCATGGTTTTGCCAGCACCTGGTGGGCCTATCAGTATGGCATTATGTCCACCGGCAGCTGCTATTTCAAGAGCACGCTTCACATTTTCCTGGCCCTTTACATCATCAAAATCTATGTCAAAATTGCTTTGCGCATCAAAAAACTCTTCGCGCGTATTCACTATCACGGGTTTCAGGGTGCCATTCTTATTAAAGAAGTTCACCACTTCACTTATGTTCTCCACCCCGTACACGTCCAGGTTGTTCACCAGCGCTGCTTCTCGGGCATTGGCCTTTGGTACTATTAACCCTTTATATTTTTCCGCACGGGCTTGTATGGCTATAGGTAACGCGCCCTTTATTGGCTGCAGAGAGCCATCCAGCGACAGCTCACCCATGATCACATATTCATTCAGGTTTTCAGCGGCTATTTGTCCCATAGATGCCATCATACCAATAGCTATGGGTAAGTCGTATGCTGATCCTGCTTTCCTTACATCTGCAGGCGCCATGTTCACCACTATCTTATTGCGTGGGCGATCATAACCATTGTTCTTAAGTGCAGAGAGTATGCGTTCTATACTTTCCTTCACTGCATTGTCTGGCAGGCCCACAATAAAATAGCCGGGCATGGCGCCGGGCACCTGGTCCACCTCTATTGTAATGGTCATTGCCTCAACACCAAATACCGCACTACCGAAAACTTTTACGAGCATAAAAACATTAAAAAGCGAAGATAGGAGATAGTACAGAAACAGGGATCTTTAATCTGTCTTCACCCACTTCAGGCTCTTTACTTCGGCTCCTGCGTTTATACTGATAATATAGGTGCCGGGAGCAAACTTTTGCACATCGAAGCCAAATGTGTTTTTGCCATTTATCAATTGCGTATTGCTGGTTAGTAAGGTTTGTCCTGTTATGTTGCTGATCTTTATGGTCGCCTTGCTTGTAGCAGTGGCATTTATAATAAGGTTAAGATGGTCTTTCACGGGGTTAGGATATAACTGCACAGCCATCGGCGCAACAACTGCCGGTACACTGGTATGATAGAATAACTTTACCGTTGCAGTATCTGTTATACCAATACCCAGGTTATAGTAAGTGCCCGATGGGGTTTGGGTAAGCTTGACCGGGCGAACCATATAGTATTTAAGCCCGCTGATGCCAAATGAATCTGTAAATGTTGAGCTGGCAGAGACTGCATTCAGCAGTTGGTAGTTACCAAATAAGCTATCAGCACGGTAAACATAATATCCTGATACTCCTGCATCGGGCGAGGGTTGCCAGGTTATTACTGCACTGCCGCCTGCAACAGAAGTGATGACCAGGTTAGCCGGTGGTTTTATATAGTCGGTGCGCAAAGTAAGATCGCCAATAAGTGCTACATGTACAAAGTTGACGCCATAGTTTGCTGGTGAGTACAAGGTGTTGTTCTGAGTGACTAATGTTGAATAGCCAATATTTTCACCTAGTGACATATGGTGCACAAACCAGTTGGGCCTGCCTGCCCAGCAATTGGTAAGCGCCGGGATATTAGAGCAAAGAGGGGCGCGCAAAAAATTGTTGGGTGTGTTCCAGTCACCAAAGTAGCTGCCGAATGTCATTGTAAATATGGCATTCACATTGTTGGTGGTGAAGTCGGTAGTTGACCCCACTCCACTGGCACTGGTAAAAGTTCCACCACCGCAGCCATATGCCCATTGGTAAGATGAATCGTTGAGCGTTGCAATAAAGGGCAGCGCTTGTACCTTACCTGTACCCACCAATGGCGGAAAGTTGCGCCAGCCATTAGCTGCAAAAGCCTCCCCGTTGAAAGCGCCAAAATTGTCATTGATCAGCGCCCGGTGTATTATGTTCAGCGAGTCCATTTTATATTGATGGTCCTTGTTCAGGTAGCTTTTCATCAGCTGCACTTCTGTTTTGGTAAAAAAAGGCATTGCGTAAAAATCTACCCTGCTTACCTGCAATTGAGCTGGGGAAGGCAGTATTGTTTGATCCCACTTACCATCGCCAATAATGTTCTTGTTTGCAGCATATCCTGCATTCGTATCAATCACGGTGCTATCGGTCCAAGGGCCATCCATATTTGCATAGTACACATCTGCAGGCCATGCCCCCTTGTGATTAGGAATGTGTCCATCTGGAACAAGGTTGCCACTGTACGGTACTGCAATATGACCAATGATGAGGGCTGCGGTAACATTGTTGTATGTCTGGTAATCATTTGCTATTATCATATGTACAGTAGTATCGCCGGTGGTACGGGCTATATTGTGCCTTATTATTTGCCAGCCATCACCACTTATGTCCTTCATTAGTGTATTCAGCTCGGTCTTGCAGGAGTCTATGAATAGGGAATCAACCAATAGTATAAGTATGCCCCGGCTATGTATAGGCTTTGCATTGATGCCCGCCAGGATATACCCATACGATGTAATGCTGCCGTTTGCAACTACCTGGTATTCATAACTGCTGTCTGCTACCACATTGGCATCAGTATATATGCTGTCTGTTGCCAGTAATGTAGCAATAGAGTTACCCCACGATGTGGCATTTTGAGCTTTGCGAAAGATGCTGTAACTAGGATTAGTGAAGGTTATTCGCTTCCATTGCAATTGTATTTGTGCAGGCGATTGCTGCACTGTTGCTGTTACCTGCACAGCATAATCTGCTGCACTTTGAGCAGATGTACTTGTACACAATAACAAAAACAGGAAGAGTAAGTAGCATTGTTTCATATGCACGAATTTTACTAAATTTAATAAAATGCTTGGACAATCACATATGAAATATGCTGGTTTATTTTATCTGTTGATCAATTCTAGGATAATTATTTGCCGCGCCCCTGTACCAGCACAATAAAGGTGTACAGCATGATCTTAATGTCCAGGGCGAGTGAACAGTTCTCAATATACAGCAGATCATACTTCATTCTGTCTATCATCTCGCTCACGTTTTCGGCATAGCCATATTGTACCATACCCCACGATGTAAGCCCGGGCTTTACCTTGTGCAGGTATTTGTAATGCGGGTGGCTTTGGCTGATAATGTCTATGTAGAACTTACGTTCGGGGCGTGGCCCTACAAGGCTCATATCGCCTTTTAGTATGTTTACAAACTGGGGCAGCTCGTCAATACGCCACTTGCGCATAAAACGGCCCCAGGGAGTGATGCGTGGATCTAGCTTACTGCTTAGTGCTGGGCCGGTCTCTTCGGCTTCCTGGTACATAGACCGGAATTTATAAATGTAGAAAGGGCGCCCAAAGATACCTATGCGCTCCTGCTTATAAATAATATTTCCGCGCGATGAGAACCTTACACGCAATGCAGCAAATAATAACAACGGCGATAGGAGGATCAATGCCAATACTGATGACAAGATATCTATCATGCGTTTGCACACACGCTGCCAGTCGGGCATCAGGTCGGGGTGTATGTGTATCAACACCGCATCATACACGTTGCTGGTTTTTACACTGCCCGATATAATGTCGTAAAAATCGGGCAGCACCTTTACCACTACAGGGCGGTAGCAAAGGCGTGTTATAATGTTTTCCAGCAAATGATGTTCTGAGGAGTCAACGGCAACTATCACTTCCTCAATGCTATAATCATCTATTATCTGCTCCAGCTGTTGCAGATGGCCAAGTTGGGGCAGCAGCTTGCTCATGCCATTGCTAGCCTCCTTGTTAGAGTATATGAACCCCTCAAAAATATTGCCCAGCACCTTGGGGTTATCCACTACTTGTTTATATACATTTATGGCCTGCTGGTTGCCCCCAATAATGAGTGTTTTAAAGCCTACTTTGCCCTTTACCAGGTTGTGTTTCACATGGTTATATATGATGAGGCGCAGGGTGATGGTAAAAGCAGTCTGTATGAGCAGGTAGTGCCCCGTCATACTGATGAAATAAGAATAATCTTTTTCATCGTTAGCAAAAACAGACAGTGAAATGACTACACAACCAATGATGCAGGATATAAGTGTGCGGTTGATCTCATTAAGCCGCGACTTGCGGTACAGATCGAAGTAAGTGCCTGAAAGATTGTATAAAAATAACCAGCCAACAGGGATGATGATAATAGCATACAGATAATCGCGTGGCTGAAAAATCTGCAGGGTATCGGTTATCCCTGCCTTAAAAAGTACATGCTGCCGGTACATCCAAAAGCATACCCATGCAAGTAGTGCCGACACATAGTCGAGCAGCACTAGTTGCCGTATAGCCCTTCTCTTTACCGGGATAAGCTGCATGCTATTTTGATGTTACAACTTTTATATTATCAAACAGCGCATAGCCATTAGCCTGCCCGTATGGCACTGCAGTTTTTATGATCAATGAATATTTGTCTGCAGGGTAGAGGCTTACAATTTCTGCAAGGTTAATATATATTTTTGTCCACTGGTCTGGAGACGGGTTAAATGCCAGGTTATTAAATTGGGGCTGGGTAGTAGCACCGGTTGTCAGTATTATAGGTATTAACCCTATAGCTATAGGTACATTGCTTTTATAATTCAGTTCGCAAAGCACAGGTGTATTTGCAGCTATGGTAAAGTACTGTGATGCTTCTGTAGCACTATCACGAGTAGGCATATTTATGTAACCTGAGAAATGGCCTTCAAACACCATTGAAGCATCCTTGGTTTTTATCATGCTGTCATTACCTGGAGGAATTGGGATAGTATTGTTTATTAAGCCTGTGTCTGTGTATTTAAAAAATTGATACCCTTTTTCAAAGTCTTCCAGAAAAACTATTGAAGTGCTTGAAACATAACCTGTAACGGGGGTGTAGTTGATCACCTTACCCGGCTGTGCAACCAGTGTATCTATTGTATTAATGTAAAATGGGTAAGGAGATTCCTGGTCGTTAAATCCGTTTACAGCAATACCTGGCTGAAGTATAAGCTGATAGCTACCTGTAGCAATTACCGGTATGGTGCATGGCAGATCAAACACGCCTATCGGTACCCCATTATAGGTTGCAAATACAGTATTTATGTTGTGCGAACTACTGCCATAAACATCAGGGTTGCTATTTACGAACCTAAAAGAATCTATATGTACAAACGTAGGCACCTGTTCTGAAGGGTTAATAATATTACATCCTCCCAATAGCGTAGCGCCAAATAATATAAGTAAAGCGTATTTCATGTTAATACTGCAGGTAAATCTTTTGTATAACCTTTTTTAATAACGGGCTATTTTGTTAAACATTGTGCAACTCATTGTGCAAGCTCATCTTTTTTAATATCTGGTGTGCCACATCCATAGCCTGGTAGCCGTCATATACGCTTACACGTACCGGCTTATCATGCAGTATAGCCTGTGCAAACTCAGAAAGCTCCGCATTTATAGCATTAACTGGCGCTATTTCTGGCAACTGTACAGATATTACTTTTTTTGTTCCATCCCCCATATCTACCGGAAAATCAGTGATCGAACCCTTCTCGCCTGCATCTTTCAACTTTATGATCTCTGTCTTTTTTTCCAGGAAATCTATGCCTATGTAAGAATCACGCTGGAACAGCCTGATCTTGCGCATCTTTTTTAATGATATACGGCTTGCAGTAAGGTTGGCCACACAGCCATTATCAAATTCTATTCGCGCATTGGCTATATCCGCGTTTTCGCTAAGTACGCTTACACCACTGGCAGATATGCGGCGTACAGGCGATTTAACCAGGTGCAGCACAATGTCAATATCATGTATCATCAGGTCCAGTATCACAGACACATCTGTACCCCTTGGGTTAAATTGTGCTAACCGGTGCCCTTCTATAAACATAGGTTGCAAAATATGGTTATCCAGGGCCAGGTAAGCGGGGTTGTACCGCTCTACATGCCCAACCTGGCATTTTACATTGGCTTCTTTTACCAGCTGCACTAGCTCGGCAGCCTCATCAAGAGTATGGGCAAGTGGCTTTTCTATAAAAAGGTGTTTACCGGCAAGCAAGCATTTTTTTGCTATATCGTAATGGGTTATTGTAGTGGTCACAACATCCAGGGCATCGCATGTAGCTATAAGTTGCTCCATATCTGTAAACCGGGGCACTTTATATTTCTGTTCTGCTATTACTGCCTGCTCATTATTTGGGTCGTAAAAACCTACTACCTGAACATCTGCAACCTCAAGCCATTGCTGCATATGAATTTTACCGAGGTGGCCGGCCCCAAATATTCCGATCTTAAGCATTCGCGATGTGCTTGGAAGTAAAGTTTACTTTATAAAGCAAAGGCTGCAAGTTACGCATTATACATGTATTCAGAGCAGTCCCTCATCAGCAAAGCTTAGATAATTGCCAGCTGCAATTATTATATGATCCAAAAGCTTAATGTCCATAAGCGCAGCCGATTCCTTCAGCTTACGGGTAAGCTGTATGTCTTCCTGGCTGGGTTGCTTATTGCCTGATGGGTGGTTATGAGCAATAATGAGACTGCTGGCATTGTTGAGCAATGCGTTTTTTAGTATGATTCGTATGTCCGCCACCGTAGCTGTCAAACCACCACTGCTTATTATCTCATGGCGTATCATCCTGTTGGCTGGGTTCAGGTACAGCACGCACATGGCCTCATAGGTAAGGTCCTGCAGCAGCGGCATTACTACTTGTGCCGAATGGTTGCTTTCGGTAAAGGTATGTCTGTCTAACCCCTCGCTTAGCTGCCTGCGTCGTCCTAATTCCATTGCAGCAGCAATGGTTATTGCCCTTGCTTCGCCAATGCCTTTCACTTTTTGCAGTTCGGCAATGCTTAACCTACCTAGCTCCTGTAAGTTGTTATGTGCCAGGGCCAATATCTCACGCGCCAGTTCCAATGCGCTCTTTTCCCTTGTGCCACTGCTTATAAGTATGGTGAGTAACTCAGCATCGGTAAGCGCTGCAGCAGTGCGTTGCAGCATTTTCTCCCGCGGGCGGTCATCTTCACTCCAGTTTTTTATACTGTTTGATATTTTTTCCATTGCGTTCTTATTTACCTATTTACAGCTTCTCCACCCTAAACCAGTCCACATCAGCCCAGCCGCTATCATTGGTTTGAGATTGTCTGGTACAGAACAAACCTGCTTTCGCACCAATCCACTTTCCGGCTACTGCAATAAACTCGTCACCGGCATCTGTAAAATGCTGTCCGTCAAGACTATAACTAAAGCGGCAGTGAGCTCTATTAGTAACCCTAACTCTAAAATAAACTGTTGTACCAGTTGCCTTTCCTAAAACAGTTTCCAGCTCAGCATTACCTTTATCGGCATCCTTACAAATGCTGTAAACCATATAATTGCCATCATTCCTGCTTTCAATGGCTATATCGGCGTAACTCATACCCATTATCACCAATCCTGCCTTCTCATGTTCTAGTTTGAGGTTAGGTTTAAACGTTAGCTTGGTAGTAATCCTAAACTCCTCAGCCGGGAATTTTTGCAATAGAACATTAGGTGCAAACCAGAGATTAGCAACACTATCTGCCTTATAAGAATAGAGTCGCAGTGTGCCATTTGCCGAGTTCATAAAGCTCCATGCAGGTTGGGGGTTAGCCATCCATTGCCATTGCAGCCCAAGCATGTTGTTATTAAATTCATCACTTTCAGCAGGGGTTTCTATTGGGTAAGTTTCGCCCACATTGGGTTTCTTATAGGTGACAACGGGTTCACCTTTTCCATCGCCATCTCTATCTGTACCTATTATAGGCCAATCATTTACCCAGTGCATAGGCTGCAGGTGCACTACCCGGCCATAAGCGACTCTGTCCTGGAAGTGCAGAAACCAGTCTTCATCTGTTTGTGTGGTTACCCATGCACCTTGGTGCGGTCCATTAATTAAAGAATGCCCCTGGTCCATTACCTCTTTTCGTTCGTATGGTCCATAAATATTTTTAGCTCGCAATACCACCTGCCAGCCTGTGCTTACACCACCTGCAGGGGCAAAAATGTAGTAATAACCATTGCGTTTATAGAGTTTAGGCCCTTCGATAGTAGGGTCCGTTTTGTGCCCATCGTAAACGATCACCCCATCGTCTATTACTTTGTCACCTGCTTTGTTTAGCTTTTTTAGTACCAGTACACTTTTTATACCCGCCCGGCTACCTGCATATGCATGCACCATGTAGGCTTGTCCGTCATCGTCCCACAGCGGACAAGGATCTTCCAAGCCTTTCCCAGCTGTTACTAATACCGGCTCACTCGATGGCCCTTCCGCTTTTTGTGTCTTAATAACATATATGCCATAGTCAGGATCGGGAAAATAGATGTAAAATTCATTGTTGTGATACCGGATACTGGGTGCCCAAACGCCATTGCCATGCTGTGGTTTATTATATATATCGTAAGGTGGCAGCTTTTTTAGGGCATGGCCTATCAGTTTCCAGTTCACCAGATCTTTCGATTGCAGGATTGGCAGTCCTGGCATATCTGTAAAAGAAGATGATACCATATAAAAATTATCACCTACCCTTATGGCATCGGGGTCTGAATAATCTGCATTTAGTACAGGATTCTTATAAGTACCATCTCCATTATCAGCTACCCAAACCTTTGATACGTAATTTTCCTGCGCAAAAGACTGTGATACCAGGAGCATCATAGCAGAAAAAAGGAAACCCCTCAGCGATATCATAGCACAATTTAAGGCGATAAATGATAAATAGTTATGAGTGGCATATGCATTACCATAGCTGGCGATAATAAAAGGATCTAGTACCTGCTTATAATAATTACTTATACCCGCTTACTCATTTATAAAAGCATGTTTATAACTTCGCTGACTAAAATGAACTTCCGTGGCTACCTGCTTTTCTTATTTACCATATAGCGAAACCGGATATTTTTCAAAATTAATTACTGATTACCTTTCTGGTAGCCCAACCCTGAAACCTTTCTATACTTATGCACCTACTCAACAGGGTATGGATGAGGCTATATTGGAAAGAAGCAATTATCCTGTGAACCGTGAATTGCTCACCAATGTGTTGAATAAGCAATATGCCGAGCTACAGAAGCACGAAAAGGTGGTACACAACCTGCAGTTGCTGCAGCAGGATAATACCTACACTATATGTACTGCTCATCAACCTAACCTGATGACCGGGTACCTGTACTTTGTGTACAAGATAATTCACGCCATAAAGCTTGCAGAAGATTTAAAAACAGCACACCCCGATAAGAACTTTGTGCCTGTTTACTACATGGGAAGTGAGGATAACGATATAGAGGAGCTAGGTACATTTCGTTACAATGGCGATAAATATGTGTGGGATGGTGATGGCCAGACCGGCGCAGTAGGCCGTATGGATACTAAAAGTTTAAGGCCTATACTGAATGTGCTCTTTAAATTGCTGGGACCACCTGGTGTGAACAGCGACGATCTGAAAAATATATTGTCTGAAGCATACCTGTACCACAATACCATAGCCGATGCTACGCAATACCTGGTAAACAAATTGTTTGGCCAGTTTGGACTTATTATATTAAACCCTGACGACGCTGAATTAAAAAGGTCTTTTATATCGGTGATGCGCGACGATCTGTTGCATCAAAATGCTTTTGGCCTGGTGACCGACCAGATAGAACAACTGGAAAGTAATTACAAATCGCAGGCCCACCCACGGCCTATCAACCTTTTTTACCTGAAGGATAGCCTGCGCGAACGCATTGAAAAGAAGGGCGCCGAGTGGGTGGTGGTGAATACAGGTATTAAATGGACTGAAACTGCACTACTGGCTGAGCTGGACACAAACCCTGAACGTTTTAGCCCCAATGTGATACTTAGGGGCATGTACCAGGAAACACTATTGCCCAATGTTGCCTTCATAGGTGGAGGCTCAGAAGTGGCATACTGGTTGGAACTAAAGAAAGCATTTGCACATTACCATATTTTTTATCCTGCTATTTTGTTGCGCCAATCGGTATTATGGCTCACCCCTGCACAGTCTAAAATGAGAAAGCAACTTGATTTCTCCATTAACGATATTTTTAAGCCTGAAGGTGTATTGATAAAGGAATTCCTGCTCAAAAACAGCAATGACGACTGGCAAACACATGAAGAAGCAATTGCAATAGAAAATGTACTAGGCAATGTAAAACAAAAGGCTGTAGCACTTGACCCTACACTTAGGGCATCTGCTGAAGCTTCCCTGGTAAAAATAAAATATCAGCTACAAGTACTGGAAAAGAAGATGCTGCGTGCTGAAAAGAAAAAAATGCAGGTGCACCTTGCCAAGATAGCCAAGATGAAGAATAATATCTTTCCTAATAATGGTTTGCAGGAAAGAGTGGAGAACTTTTCAGAGTATTTTCTTGCATATGGTTATCCTTTCTTCGATGTATTGAAAAATGCCATGCAGCCATTTAATAACGAATTCCTGGTTGTGGAAGACGTAGCCAGGAATGAGGCATAATTTTTGCTTTTTTATTAAGTAGTTTTATATAATAATTTTCCCATGAAAAAAATAGCCGTAATTCTTGTCTTATTTGTATCAACAGCACAGTTGGCCAGTGCACAGATACCTGTACTTAGCGCCCTGCCAAAGTTTGACCTTGGTATAAAAGCAGGGGTAAACTACGAGCAGCTAAACGGGAGCGGCGTAAGTTCTGATTATAATCCCGGTTTCCAGGGTGGCATATTTATGGGCTTGCGCAAAAAGAGAATTGGGGTGCAGATAGAGGGACTGGTCAGTTTTTCAAAATATAACCTGGTTGACTCCGTTCACAACGGTGAATTTAAAGCCACCTATATAAATATACCAGTGCTGTTTGAATATAAGGTAATACCGTTATTGTGGTTGCAGATAGGCCCTCAATATAGCGGAATAGTATCTGTTAAAAGTACAAACGGTTTCGTAGGCGATGCCAAAAATATTTTTAAATCTGGGACAGGCTCAGGTGTTGTGGGATTGGAGTTGAAATTGCCATTGCATATTAATGTTGGTGCCCGCTACATACTAGGCATCACAGACCTCAATAATAACGGGGGCGATGCCTGGAAACAAAGAGTGTTCCAGGTACATGTGGGATTAGCATTCCTGTAGTACTTATTCTACCATACTCAAAAAGCGGCACCATATGATGTCGCTTTTTTAATTTCAGTCTTTTAATTCTGAATCTGTGCTGGCTAACTATGCTACGCTGTTAACGCATAAATGAAAATACATGCAGGTGATTGGGACAGCCGTATTTCTTTGTGGTTGCTGCACACGAAGATAAAAAGACAATAGCTGCTAAAGCTATTAACTGAGTTGTACGACGGATGGTAGATGATAAACGCATAGAAAACTTTCTTAAAAGTAATAGTAACAAAGGATGTTTACCTTTATGACGAAGATAATATTTTTTTGATGAAGTATATACATTTTATAGCGATGGGTGGCGCCATCATGCATCAATTGACATTGGCATTACATAAAAAGGGTTATAAAGTAACCGGAAGTGACGATGAAATCAACGATCCAGCCAGGAGTAACCTCGCTGCTGCAGGCTTGTTGCCTGAAAAAATGGGCTGGTTTCCGGAGAAAATAACTAAGGATATTGATGCTATAGTATTGGGTATGCATGCACGGGCAGATAATCCGGAGTTGTTAAAAGCACAGGAACTGGGCATACCAATATATTCGTTTCCCGAATACGTTTTTGAAATAAGCAAAAATAAGAGAAGAGTGGTGATAGCGGGTAGCCATGGTAAAACCACCATCACATCTATGGTGATGCATATACTCCGGCACAACAACATGAAGTTTGATTACCTGGTAGGTGCCAAAGTAGCGGGTTTTGATGAATCTGTTCACCTGAGCGATGCACCGCTTATTATATTGGAAGGTGATGAATATCCGGCATCGGTTATAGAAAAACGTCCGAAGATATTTTTCTACCATCCCCATATAACAGTTATCAGCGGTATAGCATGGGACCATATCAACGTTTTCCCTACATACGAGAATTACCTGAGCCAGTTTGAAGAATATCTGCGGGGTATAGAAGCAGGCAAAGTGGTGTTTTATAACGAAGAAGATGAAGCAGTACGAAAAGTTATTGCAACATCAACCTTCCACCTGCAGGCCATACCCTACCACATACCAGCCTATCATTATGAGAATGGTAAAGCTGTACTGGATACAGAAGATGGCCCCGTTACACTTTCCATCTTTGGCAGGCACAACCTGTTGAACCTTGAAGCAGCTATTGCTGTATGTACGCAATTGCATGTGAGCAGGCAGAAGTGCCTGGAAGCCATACGGTCGTTTACTGGCGCAGCACGCAGGTTAGAGCTTCTGAAGGAGGAAGAAGGGCTAGTAGTTTATCGTGATTTTGCCCACGCCCCATCAAAACTAAAAGCTACGCTTGATGCTGTACGCGAAGCATATGCGGATAAAAAGCTCATAGCCTGTTTTGAGCTGCACACATTCAGTAGCCTCAACGAGCAGTTTTTAAGCGAGTACAAACATGCTATGGATAGCTGTGACAATGCGATTGTTTATTTCAGCCACCACGCATTGCAGCTTAAAGGCTTGCCAAACCTTGACAAAGAAACCGTGAAGCGGTTTTTTGGCCGTGAAGATCTTTTGGTCATTGACGACAAGGAAACATTGAAAACTGAGATCGGTGAATTGATAGCCCATGCTACCCAACCGGTGTGCTTGTTGCTGATGAGTTCAGGTACTTTCGATGGAATTGACTGGAATACTGTAAGTTCGCAAAAGTAAATTTCAATACCTGCAAATATGTCTAAGCTGAGCCTGAAAAAACCTATTATATTCTTTGACCTGGAAACAACCGGCACAGATGCCGCCAAAGACCGTATAATAGATATGGCACTGGTGAAACTGATGCCTGATGGCACCAGGGAGAGCTTTATAAAAAGGGTGAACCCAGGTATACCAATACCCGCAGAAACTACTGCCATACATGGTATAACAGATGAAGACGTAAAAGATAGCCCTACTTTTAAACAGGTAGCTCATAATCTGTATGAATGGATGAAGAATTGTGATCTTGGTGGTTATAACTCTGCCCGGTTCGATCTTCCCATGCTTGCTGAAGAGTTTTTAAGGGCCGGTATAAATGTGGACTTTACAGAGCGGCATATGGTAGATGTGCAGCAGATATTTTTTAAGATGGAAAGCCGCACGCTTAGCGCCGCTTACGCTTTTTACTGCAATAAGCAGATGGAAAATGCCCATAATGCTGAGGCTGATATCCTGGCTACAATTGAGGTGCTGGAAGCACAATTGGATAAATATACAGACCTGACCAACGATGTGCAGACCCTGCATAATTATACGACCACCGACCAATATGTGGACTATGCACGCCGTATGATAATGAAAGATGGTCACCCTGTGTTTAATTTCGGTAAGCACAAGGGAAGGAAGGTAGAAGAAATATTTACCATAGAACCGCAATACTACGACTGGATGATGGGAGCCGATTTTTCTCTCCACACCAAACAAAAAATATCTGAAATACTGAACCGCATGAAGCTGCAGAAATCGGGGTTGAAACTTTAAATGCTTATTTAATAAGCTGATAGCTTTCTGCTTAACATTATTTCTTAGTTTTGACGCTTATAATTTTACCCCGGCATTGGATAAGCTTGTAATCATACCAACCTACAACGAAAAAGAAAATATTGAAAAGATCATCGCAAAGGTGTTGTCTTTGGCTGGCGGGTTTCATATACTTATAGTTGATGACGGCAGCCCCGATGGCACAGGCGACATAGTAAAGGCCTTGCAGGTGCAGCATAAAGGCCGCCTGCATATTGTAGAGCGTAAAGGAAAACTTGGCTTGGGTACAGCGTACATATTTGGCTTTACATGGGCTTTACAGCACGACTACGAGTACATTTTTTGAAATGGACGCAGATTTCTCTCACAATCCTGATGATCTTGAACGACTGCATGCAGCATGCGCCAAAGGTGCAGATGTGGCAGTAGGCAGCCGTTATACCAATGGTGGCAAGGTTGTAAATTGGCCGTGGGACCGTAAACTTATATCCAGGGGTGGCGCTTTGTACACTAAGCTCATCACGTTTATGCCTGTACAAGACCCTACAGCCGGTTTTGTATGCTACAGGAGCAAGGTTTTGCGTACTATACCTTTAGACAAAGTAAAATTTATAGGTTACGCTTTCCAGATAGAGATGAAATACCGGGCGTGGAAGCTCGGTTTCAAGATAGCAGAAGTACCTATTACCTTCCAGGACCGTAAAGAAGGTAGCTCTAAGATGTCTAACAACATTGTGAAAGAAGCTATGTATGGTGTTTGGAAAATGAAAAAGTTTGACAAAGAGAGAGCACAATAGCTGATCGAATAGTGGTCACAATTTATATTTAAGGTTTAATTTGAATGACATTTGAAGGTAAAGCACCTTAGTTTACCAGATGTTTTTGTAAACAAAAATGCCTCGCAAATTGCGAGGCATTTCCTTATAAAGAATCATTAATACTTATTTTTTAAACTGCTGAGCCATTTCTTCGGCCATCTTCACCATTTTAGCAATACCTTCTTCTGGTAATGCTCCTTTCTTAAAGTCAGCAAGAACACCTGGCAGGCGGCTGTCCATAGCTTGCAGAAATGCTGCTTCAAATGCCTTTATGTTTTTCACCGGTATTTCGCGCATCAGGTTGTTAGTACCCAGGTATATCATTGCTACCTGTTTTTCCACACTGTATGGTGCAAACTGGCCTTGTTTCAGTATTTCCACGTTGCGGCTACCTTTATCAAGTATCAGCTTTGTAGAGGCATCCAAGTCACCACCAAATTTAGAGAACGCTTCCAGTTCACGATACTGAGCTTGGTCCAGTTTCAGTGTACCAGATACTTTCTTCATCGATTTGATCTGTGCGTTACCACCCACACGGCTTACGGAGATACCCACGTTGATAGCCGGGCGTATACCTGCAAGGAACAAGTTCGATTCCAGGAATATCTGTCCGTCGGTGATGGAGATAACGTTGGTTGGGATGTATGCAGATACGTCACCAGCTTGTGTTTCGATAATAGGTAACGCGGTTAATGAACCACCACCTTTCACCAGGTGACGAATGCTTTCTGGAAGATCATTCATCTTGCTGGCAACCTCATCGTTAGCGATAACCTTAGCGGCACGCTCCAGTAAACGGCTGTGCAGGTAGAATACGTCACCTGGGTAAGCTTCACGTCCTGGCGGGCGGCGAAGCAACAGGGATACCTCACGGTAAGCTACAGCCTGTTTAGAAAGGTCATCATAAACGATCAAAGCAGGACGACCGGTATCACGGTAGAACTCACCTATTGCAGCGCCGGCAAATGGTGCGTAGAACTGCTGTGGAGCAGGATCTGCGGCAGATGCGGCAACTATTGTAGTGTAAGCCATAGCGCCAGCATCTTCCAGTGTTTTCATAACACCGGCAATAGTAGATGCCTTCTGGCCAATAGCCACATATATACAGAATACAGGCTTGCCTGCATCGTAAAATTCTTTCTGGTTAATGATGGTATCGATACAGATGGCTGTTTTACCAGTCTGGCGGTCACCGATAACCAACTCACGTTGTCCACGGCCTATAGGGATCATAGCGTCGATCGCCTTGATACCAGTCTGCAATGGCTCTTTTACTGGCTCACGAAATACAACACCCGGTGCTTTACGCTCCAGTGGCATTTCATATAGTTCACCTTTCAGGGGGCCTTTACCATCTATTGGTTCACCCAATGTATTAATAACGCGGCCCAGCATACCTTCGCCCACCTTTATAGATGCGATCTGGCCTGTACGGGTCACTTTTGCGCCTTCTTTAATATCGCCGCTGTCACCCATCAATACCACACCCACGTTATCTTCTTCCAGGTTCAGTGCTATGGCTTTTACCCCATTTTCAAATGCTACCAGTTCACCACTGCGCACGCCGTTAAGGCCATACACACGGGCAATACCATCACCCACCTGCAATACAGTACCTACTTCTTCCAGGTTAGCGTTACCATCAAAACTGCTTAACTGTTGGCGCAGTATCGCCGATATTTCATCCGGTTTAATGTCAACCATGCTCTATGTTTTATTATTTAATTCAAAAATTTATATAAAATACCGACGCTGTTGTTCAGCCTTAGTTCAATTTGCTTACATAACTATCATCCATGAACTGGGCCTTAATATCTTTAAGGTCGCGGCGCACACTGGCATCGTAGAGTTTGTCCTCCATTTCCAGTATAAAACCACCTATCAGTTCAGGATTCACTTCTGTTGTTAGTTCCACACTGCCTTTACCTTCCAGGTTGCTGGTTATACGTGCCAGGATACCTTGTTTCACTATGTCGTTTACAGGACGGGCAGTAGTAAGCTTTACGCTCTTTATATGCTTAAGGTCGCGATACTGTTGTATATATGCTGTTGAAATTTCAGGTAATGCAGATTCACGGCCTTTGTTTACAAGTAGCATAACAAATGCAGTTGTCAGCACATTTGTCCTGTTCAGCAATACAGCGTTTAGTATCTCGGCTTTCTTGTCTGCCTTAATAATTGGGCTGCGCAGCACATTTACAAACTCCCTGCTTTGGGTGCATATACCATCCAGCAACTGCATGTCCACCAGGGTTGCATCCAGACTGTTTTGTTCTATAGCAAGGTCTAATAACGATTTTGCGTAACGTGCGGCAAGACGGGGATTCTGCATTAATGTTAGTTTACTAGTATATACTAAGTATGTATTCTGTAATTATCAACTATTTAAGGCTTAGTTCAGCTTTATATCGCTGGTAAGCTGGTTCATATAGCTGTTCTGAGCTTCATCTGTCGCCAGTTGTTTGCGTAGTATTTTTTCAGCCATTTCCACAGCAAGGTTGCCTATTTCGTTCTTCACTTCAGTAAGGGCAGCCATTTTCTGCTGCTGTATTTGCTGCTGTGCTTCTGTAAATATTTTGTTTGCTTCGGTCTTAGCCTGGTTCTTAGCTTCGTTTACAATGCGGTCTTTTATTTCCTTTGCTTCGTTCAGCATAGTAGTACGTTCTTCACGTGCCTGCATCATCAGCTTTTCGTTCTCAGATTTCATCTGGCTCATTTCTTTCTTCAAACGATCAGCAGTAGCAATAGAATCAGCAATGCCGCTTTCACGTTCGCCCAATGCTTTTAATATAGGCTTCCAGGCAAACTTACCAAGTATGAAGAAAACGCAGAGAAACGCTATGAGCGTCCAGAAAAATAAACCAAACTCCGGGGTCAGCAAGTCCATATTATACTGTATTTATTGTATTTAAAACTTATTTTATCAAAACTAAATTAAAATCTCCATTCACAAGTTGTAAAAAAACTGCATCCGCTGCCCTCTGCTTTGGATGCAGTAATTTTTTCGTGCCTGATTACAGTACGATAGCGAGCAAACCAGCGATAACACCGAACAGCGCAACACCCTCAACGAAGGCAGCTGTAAGGATCATGTTCGCACGGATGTCACCTGAAGCTTCTGGTTGGCGAGCGATAGACTCTACCGCACCTTTACCGATCTGGCCAATACCAACACCAGCACCAAGTGCAGCGATACCAGCGCCAATTGCACCGCCAGCCTGAGCTAAACCGGTTTTAGCGGGAGCTACCGTAGCAGCCTGTAACAGAATTGTGTTTAACAACGACATGTGTATATGGATTTTGATTAAAAAACTACGCTACTATTTCTTCATTGGTTACATTGTACTCCTGGCCATTCTCGTGATGGTGGTGTACATCTTCTATTGCCTGACCTATAAATACTGCAGTAAGGTTAGCAAAGATAAAAGCCTGTATGGCTGCTACCAGCAACTCAAGGAAGAACATGAATATGGCAAATACCAGGGATACCGGTACGAAACCTATACCTGCTACTTTGCTTAAGAAACCAAAGATGAATATCATGGAGATAACGCTCAGAATTACAATATGGCCTGCAAGCATATTTGCAAAAAGACGTATTGTAAGCGCAACCGGTTTTATAAATAATGAAATGATCTCGATAGGCACCAGCAAGAACTTAATACCCAATGGCACACCCGGAGGGTTTAAAAGGTGACTCCAGAAATGTTTGTTTGCGTTTACTATCATTACTATGAACGCTACTACAGAAAGGCAAAGCGTTACTGCTATGTTACCTGTAAAGTTTGCACCGCCCGGTAAAAGGCCCAGCATATTGTTGATCCATATAAAGAAGAACACGGTAAGAATAAGTGGCATGTACTTTTTGTACTTGTGGCCCAGGTTTGGTTTGGCCACTTCATCGCGCATGAAGATGATAACAGCCTCCATTGCGTTCTGCATACCAGATGGCGCTGTAAGGCTGCCTTTGGCTTGGTATTTCTTAGCCACGCTCATCATAAGCCATAGTAATAGCACTACAGAAATGAGCATAGACAATATATTCTTGGTAATAGAAATGTCGTAGATCTTAGAACCATCGTCAGCTATCAGCTTTTCTTTCATGTTCTTTTCCAGGTGGTAGCCGTTGTAAGAACCGCTTCTTTTGGTTTTACCGTCTTCCATCTTCTCCCACTCTTCAAAGTGAGCAGATGAGAACATTTCAAGACCAGCGCCTGGTTTGTAGATGATAACAGGTAATGGCATAGCCACAGGCTTGCCGTTCAGGTCGAACAAATGCCATTCGTGGGAATCTGCAATGTGGCCGAATATAACTTCGGTAGCATTAAAGCCTTCTTTTGCCTGCTTTGCGCCTGGCAGCCCTTCCTGTTGGGCAAATGCAGCATTGCCCGCCAGCAGCGATAAAGCCAATAAAAACAAAGAAAATACACGCTTACACATCATAACTTACCCCTGAAAATTTGCGCAAATATACTAGTTTTCTATTCAAAAAAAAGATGATTACCGTTTTTTTCAAAAAAGTGATACTTTATCAATTGATTACGCAGTGTTTTTTGTTTTCTATGTTATTGTTAATGCTTACATCATATGTCAATCTGCTTTTATCTTACCGAAATCATTCCAGTATTCTCTTTGGTTGATCCATATGCTGGGTAGTATGCGGTTATGTACCTGCCAGGTCTGGAAGATATTGAGTGCGATGAACAGGGCAAACACAATATAAAATATAGCCCTGGTAACCAGTTTCTGTAACGACAGCCATTGTATAAAAGCTGACAAAGGGAAGGCCAGCAGCGCGTACGACTCTATTAATGCCCGGGCGCTAAAGCCACCCCCATAGGGCCAAAAGCTCCAACTGAATACAATATAAATGTTCAGCACAGTAAATAATAGAATGGCAATACACAATTGCCTATTGTATTTCCAAAAAGGGATAAAGCCGGCTATGCAGAATAAAGCCATGGGTGTATATACCAACCAGCCTTTATTATAACTGGTGAGCCCGTCTATAATATGGGGATGGGTAAAATCGAAGGTTTCGCCCTTGTAGCTGTAAATGATCCAGTGCCCTGTTATATAATGCCAGTAAGCAAATTGCAGCATATGTATAGCCACCGAAAACAAACAACCAATTAGTAAATAACAGTATTGAGAAATAAAGAACTTCCATTTTTTATCAATAGTGTTTATATCCTCACTGTACCAGCACAAGGGTATAAGAATGGCAATTGCGTTAGTAGGCCTCACAATGGTTATAAGCCCAAGCAGTATGCCTACAACTACAATATAGCAGCCTGTTTTTTTCCTGTACCATTCATCTGTACAGTATAATAATAAGCAGTACAAGCCAAAAGAGAACGGATGGCTCATGCCCATATCAAATATAGAGTAGCACCACAGGTTAGTGCCAAACAGTAATAGTATTAATGCAGCAGCAACAATCCCATCATTAAAATACCGCAACAGCAACTTTCGTAGGTAGAACAAACCCAGTACCAGCCAAAAGATAGTAGCAATGCATACAGATATTTGGTAGGGTTCGCTATACCCGTAAAGAGCGGGATACCCAGTGCAAACAGTATATAACTTTGCCAGCAGGAAAAATGGCAACTCTAAAATGGCGACCCCGGCAGGATACTTATTTAAACGTCTTTTTGTAATGCTATCCTGGAAAATACAATTCCATTTTACATCGCCGGTAGGTTGGTATTCAGCATCTACGTGCTCATAAAATGCAAGATTTGCCAGATCGTGATTAACGAATATTGCTGGCAGATACAGGTAATAGCCTGCTTTATCCCAGTTTAAGGTGTTGTGATAAGAATGATTGGCAAGCAGGTTTATAAAAAATGCCGAGATGAATAAAAAGATGACAAGCTTCGACTTCATTAATACCTTATGTTTCTTAAGATAAAGAATATCGTGACTTGGCTATTTCCCATGTATGTCGATAAACGATTAACAGAGGATTGGCCCAATACATTCTTACTTAATTACAGTCAATTTCTTTGTTGTTTTTAAATTGTCTGTATTTATGGTAACAATATATAAGCCAGGTTTTAAATTAGAAATATCAATAAAATTTTTCACTGTGCCGTCGGAATTAACTGTTAAATTGGAAACAACTTTCTCTAGTTTTCCAATAGCATCGTATATCTCTAAGCTAATGTAATGGCTATTACCAATGTAACCTTCTATATTCAGAGTGTTCGTAGCTGGATTTGGAGAGAGAGCTAACCCGTATTGTACTTCTTTCTCTAATAAAGTTGATAAGTTATTGTTTTGGGTAGTATCCAAAGTAATAGCACTTGAATTAAATGTAATATTTGATAAGTCGTTTAATGTGTTAGTAGTATTAACTGGTATTTTCAAATATGGACCACAAAGCGTTGGGTTAACTGTAATATAAATGTCTTGACCATAAACACCCAAAGGATATCCTTGCCGTTCTAGATCCCAACTATCCTGTCGAAGTCCTACATGATAAGTGCCTGGCATAGTTACTCTAAATTGCCTGGTATAGCCATACGTATAAGGAAGCCATGAACCATCAGGGCATTCTACATGCCAAGTATATATGCTAGAATTGTCGGGGTTATCAACAGTGAGCGAAATATAGTTTTGCGTTGGAGATATTGGATCACAATATTCAAAATAAGAATACTGTGCGGGCTCTACCTTCCATATACTATTTTCAATTACATTTTGTAAAGCGTCATGGTCATATAGCCTATATCTTAGATATTGTTTGCCATTTGGCCCAGGGTTTACTGATTTTAGTCCAGGCATACCAACAAACCCTCTATAATAAAAGGTCCTAGATTGCATATAGATATACCTCATGTAATCCGCCTGGCACGGGTCAGTAAGCGTATTAAACAAGTATGATTCGTCATATCCCCAAGGGCAATAAAGATGACCAGTAGCTATTCCACCCGGCAACTGACAAATTCCGCTATAATTATCTAAACCTATTAAAAATGGAATGCGATCATAGTAATTGCCTGAATATGGAGCGAATCCGCCTGATGTGGGCCATATAATTTCTGAATTCGGATCAAGATTTGATAAAACTGTATTTGTTTGACCCGAACATGAAGATAAAGCAGTAGTCATGTATCCGTTAAAATTAGCAAAGGCAGGAGAAATGCCAGTTACTTCCTTGGGCCGTGTTGCCCCATAACGAAAATCAAACATTGCATTTCCCTGATAATAAAATTCATCGATATTTGGTCCGCTTGGATTTGCGGAAATTGGATCATTGAGATCACTACAAATAACTAATAGCTGGCTAATGCTTGCAGCATAATCTCTTACTTTTTGCAACACATCATGTGCCCAATAAATTTGATCATTGGGCAAAGTAGATAGATCTTCATAAGTACCAACACTATGGCTGATATAATCCGGCGTTATTTCTTTATAGCCTAGATCAATAAATCTTTTAGCCATAAAATAAAAAAACATCCTTGCTTCCAATTTTGATATGTCAGGGGCAAGTGATGTTAAATCATGGACTATGTTGGCATTATTAAAAAAAACTCCAGGAACATAATAGGCACTCATACCCGCATTAGCAATCTCAGTTGAAAAAAGCTGTTAATATATCATTTGGAATCAACTCACCGTTAATTTCTCCATCCACATGTTCCACTATCGCTGCACCAATAATTGGTCTTCTTAAACCTGCACAATCATATGCGTGATTAATATCAATTACAGCTTGTTTAGCTGCTACATAATCTGCTGCCCAATGAGGATTTGTGGGATCATCTGGGTTCACAAATCCATCAAGATTATCCCAAAAAATAGCTACATGCAATAGCATTGTAGCATTTAGTGTTACCGCCAGTCCTATATCTTCGCAATATTTATTTGGACAATAAGCAATACCTCCGAGACATTTATAACTTGCATCATTATCATCTAAACAAGTTGGACTAAAACATGGATTTAATATGGTATTGGTGGGTGGATCTGTATATTGTTGGCCAACTTTATAATCAGTATTTTCTTTGGTAAGAGCGTTTAACTCAAGCGTTCTGGATAAATATTTTTCCATATCAGCGTAGGCTGCCATTATTATAGGGTCGCCTACCGAACCGCATGGACTATTGTTACAAGTAAAAGTTGTTTGCGCGCAAATTCTAGGGCAAATAAGAATTAAAATACTTAAAAAAATGAGAAGGGATTTCATAGCATTATTTTTTAAACAAAATACAAAAAAAACGGTAATATCAATGTTATCTGAAAGTTTAAATATCTACTTTACATAGTAGTAGGTGGGATGAGATTTTAGTTGACTATTATTATAGGTTATAAAAATTCTAGATTATTCGAATACTTGTTGTGCTTTTTCTAATTTACACCTGATTGGCAACTCGTTAGGTAATGGTATTCAGTAGCGTTGTATTTTTATTTTACTTTTTGCCTGTATTTCTTACAGTTTATTTTTTGGCTCCAAAGAGCTTAAAAAATCCTATCATCCTGGTTGGGAGCATGTTTTTTTATGCATGGGGTGCTCCGCGTTTTATATTTGTCATCCTTGGTACCACTTTAGTAGATTTTTATATTGTGAGGGCAATGGATAATAGCCCGGCAAAATATTTGAGGAAGCTGTTGCTCACCGTTTCATTATCCATCAACCTGGGGTTACTTTTTTATTTTAAATACAGCAATTTTTTCGTTGATAATCTAAATTTCCTTCTGCAAACTGCAAGCATTAGGCCAGTTGCGTGGATGCAACTTGTGCTGCCAATAGGCATCTCGTTCTACACTTTCGAAACCATTACTTATGTCGTTGATGTGTATCGCAAAGTGCATAAACCCCTTCGCAATTTTTGGGATTACCAGCTATACATTATTCTATTCCCCAAATTAATAGCAGGGCCCATTGTAAGGTATCATGATATTGCCGGGCAACTATACGACAGGAGCTACTATGAAACTGCAGAATATAGATTGCGCGGTATGTACCGTTTTGCAATAGGTCTGGGTAAGAAAGTGCTTATTGCCAACGTGCTGGGCTCTGCTGTTGATAGCATACTGAATGTGCCCGCCAATACCCAGGTAGGAACATGTGTAGCCTGGATAGGTGCGCTCAGCTATACCTTTCAGATATATTTTGACTTTTCGGGTTATTCTGATATGGCAATTGGGTTATGCCTAATGATGGGCTTCAGGATACCAGAGAACTTTAATAGTCCATATACAGCTACTTCTATTACCGATTTTTGGCGAAGGTGGCATATCAGCCTAGGTAATTGGATGCGCAACTACCTGTATATTCCGTTGGGGGGTAACCGCGGCAAGCAATGGCGGGTGTATTTAAACCTTGCATTAGTGTTCCTAGCCAGTGGTTTATGGCATGGCGCGGCATGGGGATTTGTTATATGGGGCGCTTATCATGGGTCATTTCTTATTATAGAACGCTTGTTCTTATTGCGGTGGCTGGCCAGGATAGGTAAAGCTGCTTGTATATATACATTTGTGGTGGTATTGAGTGGCTGGGTATTTTTCAGGTTAGTACAATTCAAACCCTCTATAGCCTACCTGAAAACTATGTTCATTTGGCAACAAGGCACCTACAACTGGCATCCGGCAAACGATTTGTATTTTACATTGGCCACTGCTGCATTTTTCTCATTCTTCACGCTATCAGCTGTAGGCAGGAGCATACAGGAAAAAGTATTTTTCAATAATTATACCGTGCGCAGGCATTACCTCGTAGCGCCTGTTGCAATTATTCTGATTATTCTTGCGGCTGCACGCATCACATCAGCATCGTTTAACCCTTTTATTTACTTCAGGTTTTAACGTTATGGTATTTAAAACTGCACACAGCCGTATCTTCTTCATATTCCTGGCCATTCTATGGATACCCTTCCTGCAGCAAAAATTTTCTATTACCAAAAGTGGCACGCTGCATGGCTACAATGTACTGCATCACCATATCCCATTTACCTGGAAAGGATGGTGGGATGGCACTTATCAAAACAATGAGAATGATTTCCTGAATGACAGCATGGGTTACCGTACAATGCTTCTACGCTTGAATAATCAGTTAGATTATTCGTTGTTTAAAAAGGTGCATGCAAAGGGTATTGTTATAGGCAAGGACAACTACCTGTATGAAACAGGATATATAGATGATTATTGCGGTGTCAACTATGTGGGCGACATAACGATAAAGAATAAACTTGCGCAATTAAAGAAGATACAGGATACGCTTACAAAACTTGGCAAAACCCTGCTTGTGGTATATGCGCCATCTAAAGTTTATTATTGCCCCGAGCATCTGCCCGATAGTATGAGGTGTGCAGAGGCTGTAAACAGCAACTATAAAAGCTACGTACGTATCAGCGATTCTCTTGGCATCAATGATATAGATTGCAATGGCTGGCTTAGAGGGTTAAAAGGCGAGCGGGACAATATTTTTACAAGACCCGGAACTCATTGGACGGCATATGGTGCGCAACTGGCTACAGACAGTATTGTCCGGTACATCAGCCGGGTAAGAAATATACGTATGCCACGGGCCGTCAGCAGAAAAATAACACGTACTACCATTCCGCAGGCACAGGAATGGGATCTGGAAGCTGCATTCAACCTTTTGTTCCGTATAACTAAAGATACTTTTACCCATCAGGAAGTTGTGTATTCCAATGATTCAACGCTTACCAGGCCATCCATCATTCTTATCGGCGATAGCTTTGGTTGGACCATTGTGGGTAATGATTTACTAAAACCTATAAGTAATAATTGGGAGTTTTGGTACTACTTTGGCGAGGTATACAATCAAAAAATCACTGAAGGCATTGAACCCGGCAAAAAGATAGCGGAGTATAATTGGATGAATAAGATATTGCATAAAGATGTGATCATACTATTATATACCACAGAGAATTTACCCGTTTTCGGTAACGGTTTTATTGAGCAATCCTATAAATACTTTGACCTGTAACAAAAGTGATTTTAGCAAAAAAGCATTGGAATTTATTCTCTATGATTGCACCTAAATTTAATTTCAAATTATGGTTTCTGAAACGTATATATGAAATTAATTAAAAACCTACTTACACATAATAAATATATATTAAACACATATATTCGTTAACGTTTAGTTGTTGCAATTTTCCTTTCGGTTATTATATCGACCTTGCACTTTGATTAAGGGAACTAGTCTCGTATTACCTATTATTAAACGGTATTAAATAAGAAAACGTGCAATAGTGGCCAAAAATTTTGATAAAGTAGCCATCTTTTACGATAGTATAGCTAAGCTTATATTTGGCAAAACCATTCGCCTTGCCCAAACAAATATGCTGCAAGCTATACCACCAGGCAGCCGCATACTTATAGTAGGCGGGGGTACCGGGTGGATACTTGAAGAG
>Ga0206878_10019_pt1 | contig 76653 bp, 51 predicted proteins | sample Alteio_BWOrgCont_8_FD_152621 | JGI IMG/M metagenome (GOLD analysis project Ga0206878, IMG submission 152621) | Enriched cells from forest soil in Barre Woods Harvard Forest LTER site, Petersham, Massachusetts, United States -... | ecosystem: Environmental > Terrestrial > Soil > Temperate forest >... | reverse complement strand
TGTAACTAAAAATAATAATCGTCTTGCCCTGGTCATCTCCGGATGTCCATAGTACCGGGTTAGCGCTATTTTCAATGCAAGCTATTGCATACACAAAAACAACAAGACCGCAAACATTTTTTAATTTTTAACTAACTGTGTTTTTATGAAACGATTCATTTTAAATGTTTTTGGAATTCTATTATTTGCCAGCATCGCCCACGGACAATCAGCCGGTAACAGTAATGATTTCGCAGCATTGCCAAAACCTAAAGCGGGCGTGGAGTTGGCAACTTTTGGCGGTGGTTGTCTTTGGAGTATGAGCGAAGCCATGTCTGAGCTAAAAGGTGTGAATAAAGTAATATCGGGTTATGCAGGCGGAACAACTAAAAACCCAACATATGGCCAGGTGGCTACGCTTACCACCGGGCATGCTGAATGCTCGCAAATTTATTATGATCCTAAGCTAATCAGTTTTGCTGCTTTGGCTCGTGCCTTCTTTTTTGCCCACGACCCCACAGAGCTTAACAGGCAAGGGCCCGACGAAGGCAGCGACTATCGTTCAATTGCCTTTTATCGAACGCCGGAAGAGAAAAATATCTTATTGAATATGATAAAGGAGATCGATAAATCGAAGCATTATCCCAAGGTGATAGTTACCCAGGTAGTTCCCTTTACCATGTTTTATCCTGCCGAAAATTATCATCAGGGTTATTACAGGCTCAACGGCGATAAGCCCTATATTCAAGAGGTCTCAAAGCCCAAAGTAATGAAATTCAGAAAAGCTGTGAATGGACAATTAAAACCGGAATTTCAAAAATAAAAAACATGAGGTGTTACAAGTTTTGTTCTGATAAAAATACCTCGGCGGCCACCTGCCCAAATATTCCCCGGGCGGCACAGTAGCAATTACGCCAAGCATGAAATGTGATGCAGGTCACAAAAATTATACGCTCGTCAGAATGTGATGTAGGTCACGCAGCCGCCCGGAATTTCTTGCCCAACTTTGCTTTATAATTCAAACAAAAAAGAAAAAATGGAAAGTCAAAAATTTGAGATCGTAAGCACCCAGAGCAATATTGATTGGGTGGGTAAAAAGGTAACAGGTGCGCACAATGGCACCATTGGCATCAAAGAAGGTGAATTGATCCTGAATGAGGGCAAACTTACCGGCGGCAAGATCATTGTCAGCACAGCCTCCATCAAAATACTGGATATAACCGACCCGGCAACAAATGCACAGTTTGCGGGCCACCTGGCTTCTGATGATTTTTTCTCTGTCGAAAAATATCCTGAAGCTGCTTTGGAAATTACTTCGGTTTCCGGCAGTCATGTTCAGGGCAGTCTGACCATTAAAGGCATTACACACCCTGTTGGTTTTGATGTTGCTGTGCATGTTAGTGGCGATCAGTTAACCGCAAGTGGCAAGCTCGTTATTGACCGTACAAAATATGAAATGAAATTCCGCTCTGGCAATTTCTTCAAAGATCTGGGTGATACCCTCATCTACAACGATTTTGAATTGAATGTAAACGTAACTGCGAAAGCTGCATAACCAGCATCTGTTGCCCAAAACAAATGACTCTAATGAAAAAGCAAACAATAATAGTAACCGGCGCCTCGTCCGGAATAGGTAAGGAAGTAGCCCGCCACTTTTTGGCAAACGGCGACAACGTAGTGATAAATTCCTCAACTACTGAAAAGCTGGAAGAGGTTTACCAGAAATTGGGCGCAGGCGAAAACATAGCCATGGTGGCCGGCAGCGTATATGATAAAAGTACCGGCGAGCGGCTTTTGGCGACTGCCATTGAGAAATTTGGCTCAGTGGACGTCCTAGTGAACAATGCTGGGATATTTGAAACCAAGCCTTTTCTTGAAGTGGATGAAGCTTATCTCGACCGCTTTCTGAACACAAACCTGAAGGGTACTTTCTTTACCACTCAGGCCATCATCCCTCAAATGCTGAAGCAGCATGGTGGTGTAGTCATCAATATCGGCACACCGCTGGTCAATCATGGCCTTAGCGGAGTACCCATTACTGCGCAAATGGCATCAAAGGGCGCAATACATGCCCTTACTATACAGCTGGCGGCTGAGTTCGGTAAAGACAACATTAGGGTGAATACAATTGCGCCCGGTACTATCCGCACACCAATGCACGGTGATACTGCCGACCGGACTGCAGGTTTACACTTGCTGAACCGTGTTGGTGAAGTTGAAGACATCGCAGAAATGGTTTATACAGTTGCCAGGAGTAACTTTATTAACGGTGCCATCATTAACGTAGACGGCGGTCTGGGAGCCGGTCGCAACCTGAATTAATATGAAAACACTTTTAATGACCGCTTTTTTGTCCTGCAGCTTGCTGGCGTTAAAAGCACAAAATTCAAAGAAAATGGAAACGCAAAAAGAAACTACAGCAGCTATTTCCCAACTCCTGGAAAGTCGCTATTTCAAAGGTATTTACGAAGGAGACACAACATTACTTAGCACCGTTTATCATCCCGGCACATTACTCTTTGGCGATGTAAAAGGCCAGCCGTATGCGAAAACGCTCAATCAGTATTTTGATGGTGTTGCCCACCGTCAAAGCCCCAAAGATTCTGGCAAGCCGTTCAAAGGAGAAATCTTAGATATCCGCGCGGTAAACTCAATTGCTGTCGCCGAAGTAAAGGTGACAATGTATGATTTTGTCTATCATGAGTTTTTATCCTTTCATAGGATCGACGGCAATTGGGTGCTGGTCAGCAAAATGATCTCAGATATAGCTACTCAAACCGCTGGTACAGAGCCAACAAGAACACCAGTTGCGGGCATTAAAACAGCGTTAATAGCTACCATCCATATCCTTCCAGGTTTTGAAAACGAAGTGATGGAGGCGTTGAAGATCATGGAAATAGCGAGCAACAAAGAAACAGACTGCGAACAATTCGTTGCCAATATCCAAAAGGATTCCCCTCAAACGGTTGTTATTTACGAGGTCTATAACAACGATGAAGCTTTTCAATTGCATAAAAATTCGGCTCATGCCCAAGCATTCTTTGAGTTTTTAAAAGGTAAAATGGCAAGCGACAAAATAGAAACGATTTTTCTGACAGAGTTAAACAGCTCAAAATAAATTGTAAGGCCATGTGGTATCAAACAGCAGCATCTGAAATATTGGGTATCCAATACCCGATCTTACAAGGACCGTTTGGGGGAAACTTGTCATCTGTTGAACTCGTATCAACTGTATCTAACGCAGGTGGCCTTGGAGGGTATGGTGCTTACACATTAAGCCCTCCGGAGATTGTTGATGTAGATCAGCAAATCAAAGCGGCAACGAATAAGCCCTACAACATCAACCTGTGGGTTTCAGATACAGATGCTGTTGACGGCTCAGTTTCGGACGAGCAGTTTAAACAAGCCGAAGCGCTTTTTAAACCTTACTTCGACGAGTTGGGGATCAGGTTGCCTGAGAAACCAGCGCCATTCAAATCCCGGTTTGAAAACCAGGTCGACGTGATTCTGCACCAGAGGCCGCCTGTATTCAGCTTTATGTTTGGCGCCCCGTCTCCAGATGTTTTGGAGCAATGCCGCCGTTTTGGCATTGTTACCATTGGCGCAGCGACTACACTGGATGAAGCCGTTTTTTTAGAGGCTGCCGGCGTCGATATGGTCATTGCCTCGGGCTTTGAAGCCGGGGGGCACCGGCCATCTTTCCTCGCACCATCAGAATCATCCACAACCGGAACATTTGTTTTGCTGCAATTGATCAGGGAAAAAGTAAAGATTCCGGTTATTGCCGCAGGCGGTATCGCTAACGGAAAAGGTGTTGCAGCAGCATTAGCGCTTGGGGCTGATGCTGCGCAGATAGGTACTGCCTTCCTGGCAACCGATGAATCCAACGCCACAGCAATTCATAAGCAGATGCTGTTTTCTGATGCTGCTAAATATACCACATTGTCGCGGGCGTTTACCGGCAGGTTGGGCAGAGGAATAACCAGCCGCATTGCGAATGACCTGGTAAATAAGGAAAACAGTTTTCTGCCATTTCCGCTTCAAACACAGTTTATGTCTCATTTAAGAAAAGCCGCGGTGGAGCAGGAAAAATGGGATATGATCTTATTCTGGGGTGGCCAGGTGGCTCCTTTACTGAAGCATAGAAAAGCCGGAGACCTGATGAAGACTGTATTGGAAGAAACCACAGTTTACTTTGAACAATTAAAGTCATAGCAGTTAATAACTACGTGCCATATAATCGGCATTTAAAATCATCAATTTTCAACCAAATAAAAACAATAACGATGAAACGTACAGCAAAAGCACATTGGAATGGTAACCTTAAAGAAGGTAAAGGAGAAATATCAGCTCAAAGTACCGTACTTAATGAAACACCATACTCATTTAAAACCAGATTCGAATCGGGTATTGGTACCAATCCGGAAGAATTAATAGCCGCAGCACAAGCGGGCTGTTTTACCATGGCGGTAAGTGCAACCCTGGAGCGCGCTGGTTTTTTAGCAAACGACCTGGAGACAGAAGCTACGCTTGATGTGGATTTGACCAATCTTAAGATCACCGGCATTCACCTGGATTTGAAAGCATCATTGATCGATGGTGTATCCGCAGAAGCTTTCCAGGAAATTGCAGAAGGAGCTAAAGCAAATTGTATAGTATCTAAAGCGCTGAATGTGCCTGTTACTTTAAGCGTTTCTTACCAGTAATCGCGGAGGCTTTATACCTTTTGCTCATTTTTAACCTGCCGGGTGGTTGCAATCGCAGCTATCCGGCAAAAAATGGCATGGATAGAAATAAGACATTCCGTCTGAATAAAACGTCGTAAAAATGCAATATAATGAATAGGTCAAAGGTATGGTACGTAACGGGGGCTTCGCAGGGACTAGGATTAACCCTTGTAAAAAAATTGCTTGAAAACGGCTACAGAGTTGCCGCCACCTCTCGAGATGCGCATACGCTCAGTCAGGCGGCCGGGACAATAGACAAGGATCGCTTCCTTCCGCTCGCTGTCGATTTGAACAACATGGATTGCATTGACGAATCCGTACAGCAAACACTGGCTGCATTCGGAAGGATTGATGTAGTCGTTAACAACGCGGGCTATGGAATGACGGGAACGGTAGAAGAGACAGCAGAGCAGGACATCCGGAACATTTTTAGTGTAAACGTGCTGGCAACGATCGACGTGGTAAAAAGCGTATTACCGGTAATGCGCAGGCAAAAATCGGGTTACATCATTAATATGGGTTCTGTAGCTGGTTTTGTGGGTGCGCCGGGTTGGTCGGTTTATTCAGCTACCAAAGCTGCAGTGGCTGCCTTTTCAGAAGTGCTGGCGCTTGATGTTAAAGAATTCGGAATTAAAGTGACGGTGGTTGAGCCCTCCGGATTCCGGACAGGTTTTTTAACCCAAAACTCACTTGCGGTAACAGCCAGCAAAATTGAAGGTTACGAAGCAGTGAAAAATACGCAAGATCGTTATCTGTCTTCGGATGGAAAACAGGCTGGCAACCCGAACCGTGCAGCAGAAATACTTATGGAATTGGCAGAAAATCCTGAACCGCCGATGCATTTATTTCTTGGGAATGATGCATATAACAGGGCCTCTAATAAACTAACTGGTATGTCACTCGAATTAGAACAGTGGAAATCTATTACAATTGGAGCTGATTTTCAATGATGAAGTCACAATATAACAACTAGCAATCATAGTGGAAGTTGGCGGTACATATTAGTTTGGGAGGTAAAGTCATGCAAGATTTATGCTACCCGTCGTGAGAGTAAGCGCACCCCTGCGTTGGCTTTTTTCGGAGTGGAGTTGTCTGTAAGGTTGCCATCGCAAATCATTAGGCTACTGTAACAACTATTTTTTATATTTTTTAAGACCTTGGTCTATTACAAAGTATAAGTAAGCCTCCACTAAATTCAGAAAGTCCAATAGCAATTCTACCTTTTCAATATGACATTCGCCGTACTGCTTCTCTATGATATATTTTCCGAAATATTTATTGATGTAAGCAATGGTTGCTTTCTTCTTTATTTTATCTTTCGCATCACGTGTTTGTTGTAGGTTAGAGCCGTTGTGCGCAATGAAATTTCTATAGTCTCTTAATCTGTTTAATTTCTTCCAAATATTTTTCCTTTGCCTTTATCTTAATGTTTGCAGCATGAACGAGAAATTTCTTACTTCCCTCAATGTAATTGTTTGTAGCAGGTGCTAGAATTATACCTCGTACTTTGGCATCCCGAGCAACCATAGAGCATACTCTTGATAAACTTATTTCAAAAAATGAATAAATAACAAGGAAAAGCGCATCATTTTGTATCTCTGGAAAATTGGTGAAGTATTTTAGATTGTCATCCAGAAACCAATCTATCATTTCCTGCTTCTCGCCCTCATCATCTATTTTTGAGAGTGCACGTTTCCGCGTCTTATAAATATCAATTATGGAGGATGTTTCAAAAAATCAATCGCCATCACAATTTTACAGGAGTAAAAGACCTGAGTTTTTCTCAGATTCTAGTTTATCCTATGAGTTTGAATTACCTCGGGAAGTGTTGGCTTTTGAGTTAGAAAAAATATCCACCAATCAAAAACAAGATCAGTTTGAAGCCCTCTGTTGTATGGACCCGCTATTTGCAGTAAACCGTACATCGTTTCTTGATCTGCCGGCCATATCGGTTATTTGCCCCAGATTTTCGGTGAACAGCAATTTGCCGCGTTTCAGCAATCCCTTAGGCATTGTAGCAGACGCCTGTTTGGTATGGCTATCTGCCCATGTATTTACAGGCAATGTGGTCAGTAACACCAAAACCAGCACAAACATCCTTACGAGGTTTGTGCGAAGTAAATTGTAATAATTCATGTGTTTTGTAGGTGTTGTTTAGGATGTGCAAAAGTAATGACTATCTAATAGCCGTTTGTATACTAATGCATTAACCTTTACTTATCACAATGTCCCCGTCCATTTAGTCCATTTAATAATGTCATGCTAAAAAGGAAGTTTCACCTAGGTTTTTAGATAGTACAAACCAGAAGCATAGGCAAATATAGCAAGGCAAGTACGTGTACGCACATTGAATTTTTCAAATAAGTTATCGCGACATTTTTCAGCACTGCTGGTACTTATGTTCATTTGCTTACCTATCTCAGCATAGTTCATATCAGTGCAACAGTAATGCATGAATTGCAGCTCTTTATCAGAAATATTTAAAATAGATTTATCATTTTTATTTTTAAGCGAATGGTATAAGGTGTTTGATGCCAATTCTGAATGGTAAAACCCATATTTATGTATGTGTTTTATAGCATTAAATAATTCTACTGAATCGGTATTTTTTGTAAGATAGCCACCAGCACCTGTCTGTAGCATTTTCAATACCGTATATTCTTCTTCAAACATACTTAGCATCAATACCCTTATCTCAGGCCATCTTTTTTTTAATTGTATAAGCGTTTCATACCCGTTCATTTTGGGCATATTAATATCGAGCACACAAATATCTGGCTTGCTACCATTGCATTGTTCAATCTTTAAAATGAGGTCATTCCCATTTTGAGCCTGGATCAATACATTTAACTCTTTTTGTTTTGATAGTATCCCCAATAATCCTTCTCTGAATATTTTATGATCATCAGCTATTGCTATATTGATAATGTTTGAGCTATGCATGTCTATAATATTTAGTTTGTTTTGTTAGGGTTATTTTTATGTATTTAATATATTGTGCATAAAAAAATAAAAAATGAGTTTTTGGCTATTTTTATATGAGCATTATAATATTAAAGTATGAGTAACAATCTTTTTCGGGTATTTCATCTGTTTTTAACTTTACTTATGCAATTGAAATTAATGCTTATTGGATAACTAGCAAAGAAGTAAAATGCTATTTCCAGCATATTTATGAAGTCAAAATGCCAATATTAAATATTGCATTAACTCATATATAATGTAAACTGTTTGTGCTTAGAATTTAATGCATAAAAATAATATACTATGTCGTATTATTTTCAAAAATTATTTCCAAATATTGATGGGGCTAGTTTTAGTAACTCATTTAATATAATGATTATATCTGAGGGTTATACTTCAGCTGAACAAGGTCAGTTTTACCAGGATGCAGTTAATTTATGGTATAAATTAATGGAATTCTATCCTTTATCTATTTCTGCAAATAGAGCGATTAATATTTCATTGTATGCCCTTTTTCAGGCAAGCACAAATCATGGATATGCACCATCAGGACCGCCAACGAGCGGAAGAACATTATTTGACTCGTATTATGATAGTACTAATCAAAAATTGATTTTTGATACAACTTTGGTTGACACATTTCTTGATAACTGTTTTGTGACTGAAGATTCCACAAATTATCCAGTAAATAGCAGGCTGTTTAAAGGTACAATAACTGCCTCTATGTATAGTACGCTTGTTTTTGTTTTGTTACCTGCAAGCAGTATCACAAGTGCTGAAGTTGAAATTATTGATACTAATCATTATTACTTTATTGCAAGTAGTTATGACGGCTATTGTGAACAAATTTTGGCAAGAACTTTTGGCAGATTAATAGGTTTAGGTGATGAATTTGAATTAGCTGGAACAAATTATGCCGAACCACCTTTAACTCCTACGCCTTTGGGGCCTGTCCTGAATGTAACCTACCCCAATCTGTATTACTTATATAATTCATCAACTCCACCTAATCCCACTACAGATACCAATTTTAAGTGGAGGAATTATTTTGTAAATACATATAATACAACGTTAACTATGCATCCACACACAACTGGTAGCTTACCAGATACAAGCATCCCAACGGTTAATGTCAATTACGATTCAATTCAACTATGGGAAGGTGGTGGCGGTTATAGGGGAAAGGTCTATAGATCAGCAAAAGATTGTTTAATGAGAAGGCAAGTTGGTAATGTTTCATTACCAACTAAAGCTTTGAGAGTTAACTTTTGCCCGGTTTGCACTAAATTTTTAAAGGATCTGCTGACTAATTAGTGATTATGCTTGTACTAGAACTCTGTGTTTTTCATATTCTTTCTATCATGTTTGCCTATTTTATTAAAAGGGTAAATTTTTTCTCAATAGATATAAAGGAAAGCCGTGATAGATTTACTTTTTATAGAAATATATATTATGCTTCTGTTTTTTTGTTGGTGTTATTGTTTTTGAACTTTTTCATTGCAAGGGTGGTTTTGGGTTATATTTTGATAGGTAAATATACTTCTTATTTTTACTATTTTATACTTCTTTTTCTATTGGATTTGATGTTAATAGGCACATCAAGATCTTCACTTTACTATGAAAATAATTTAAAGCTATACTATCTGAGAAAAATATATACTCCCTTTCGAATTTCGATTACGGCAGCCTGTTTATCTCTTACTATACTTACATATTTGATGTCAAATGCATATGCACCATTATATATGATAGTTGAAAATAAATATTTTGAATCTACTGATGTAAATATTTTTAATCATTACTACTTGGTTGTGGATGAATACACAATGAAAGTATATGAAAGAGATTTTCTGATATACAAAAAATATATTAAAACTCAAAATATTTCATTAACTGGTTTTAGCTATTATGGGTATGCTAAAGATGGTGATATAGATAATTTTATTTACAGGAAAATAGACACTGTTTTTATTTCGCGCAGTCCTGTTGATAAAACACATTATGGAATTGCTGCATATAAAAATAAAGATGAGTTTTGTTTTAAAGGCATCCATAATCATAATGAGGCAGATGTATTTAATTTTTGTTTAAAATAAAAAGAAATGGCAGCATATCAAAGTGCATTCGATATAAATGACTCCTTAGGCAGAGAGCAATCACTTTTTTACAAAGTAAATTGGGCTCAACAGGCTCAAATGCCAAATGCAATTAAGGCATTTAATTTTAGTAAATCCCAAAGCTATAATCCTCGTGAGAATTTAGATAGATACAATTCTTATGCAATAACAATGGACCCTCCCAGCGCTACAACTTCTTTTGCAAGTACCACTTTAGAAGCTTTAAGAACGTTTGCCGGAGGTCCTGCTTTCAATGATAATCATTGGACGTGTAATGTTAACGAAGATGGCCAGGGGAGGCTAACAATTTCTAATGTGGGTATATATTCTTCAACGATGATGGGTATGCCCATGCCAATGACACATAATGTCTTCTCTTCTATTGAATTCAGAGACATAGTGGTAACACTTGTATTTACCAAAGCCGATAATTCTAAATATGAAATGAATTTGTATTTAGACCAAAATTCCCTCAATAATAATATTACTCCCAGTAGTACCGTAAAGAGGTATGTTGGTACCAATGGTAAAATTGGGTCGGATAGTAATTTTCAAATAGGGCTTAATCAGAAGCTGATTTATACTGTTAAAGCAGGGAATAAGTATGTATTTTTTCTTATTGATCTTTCTTTTGTATTTAAATATCCAAGTGGCGATTTTGATCCTGCCGGATTTATTAATGCTTCAAAAATATATCCTCAAATACAACTTTTGAGTTTTTATTATAATACGCTCGACTATCCCAGTATTGATATTGATACTGCTAACTTATTTGATAATGTTCTGGATGTTACAAGCCTTTTAAGTGCTGTTCCCGGTAGTGCTATTTTGCCAGAATCAATATCTATTAAATCTTACGATGCAAGGATAAAAATGTGTGTAAATAATGATAATTCTGCACATGTTAATCTTACAACTCCGGTTGGTGGTGTACAATATGATCAAAATTATCTGGGAACCTTAAGAGCAGGGGGTAAACCAATTCCTGACATGTTTGAAAAACAATTTCTTTCATCTATAGGCAAGAATATAGCGGGATTTTATGTTGATTCAAACACAAGCACTTCGCCAGATAAGAGGTTGCTGCCTGATTATCAAACAGCGTATGCTCCGGGTGGAGTGGGGCAACAATTCCTTGCGGGGGTGAAGGGGCTTCCTGACTTGAGTCCTTGGTGGGCCTCTGCTTTTGATTATGTTGATTATTATCTTAAAACAGAAAAAGAGTTTACTGCCGTATGGGGTACACAAGACACAAGATACAGCCCAGGCAACCAGGAATTTATTGCGTCTGCTGAAGATTCCTATAATTATCCTTCAACAACGTCCAGTACAAACGGCGTAACCCTTCGGAAAGTCGGGAGACAAGGGGCATATGATAACATGCATATACAGGGTTATTTAGGTCATTACAAAGACAGTCTGGCTGGTAATGAAAAAATCGTGATCCATGCCCCTGTCTGTGGTTTCTGTTGCTTGCATATGCATTGGCGATGGGGGAAAAGAGCATACAATATTGGTGAAAACTGGTTTATTAATGGTTTTAGGAGTAAGGTGGGAGAGAAGTTTGCTGGTTGGGGAATAGGAAAAGATAAAATGATCCGCTCATTTTCTAATCCAGGCGATCCATTAATCCCTTATAACCAACACTTGAATATAGCCATCACTAACCCTTCATCAACGCCTGCAACAGAAAACGGGCTCATTTTACCAACTAATATTACCAATTTAGATCCTGATGTAAAAGCTATTTGGTATGCGGTTCATATAGATGCTAAATTATTAGACTCATATGTAATACTGGAACAAGGGTTAGGATTTGCATTTAGTTATGCTAAAGCAGCTGATATTATGACTGGGAGTCCATCTGTAGGCGGCTTATCAGATATTTTATCACTACCTGCTTATTTAGGAATTTCAGAAACAGCTTATCCCGATTTTTTTGCTGCATTAGCTACGATGGTTACAACTACATGGAGTGACGGAATGGGGGGGATGGTAGCTGTTTCAGACAATTATACTACGCTATCAGTTGCCGAAGTATATGAAATTTTATATCGGTTGATGAGGTTTTACAATAAAGGAACTTATGCAGGTTACGATCAAATACCTTCAAACATCAATGTGCCTGGAGATGTAAATGTTTATCCAAATATAACATCGGCTATTCCTTCGCATTCATTTTCAATGGAAAATCAATAAACATTTATTATGAGCGGCTTTTTAAAACCAATAACGATAGCGGTAAGAAATGCATTGAACATATTAGCTAATAATATTGCCAACAGCGACAATTTTAATGGCTATTTACGTTCCCGGGGCTGGCTATCAAATGCTATTGAGTCTGATATGACTTTAGTGCACACGGCTATAGACTTGGATACTGCCATTAATAATATACTGGACCTGGTAGAAAAAGTTGAAAATGGTTATGCCAATATTGATGATGTTGTAAATGATGCCATACCGGCAATACAGAGCATTTACAATGACATTAACGCTTTAGGCAGTTTTCCATATGGAACAGTATCGTTGTTCCCCTTAAATCAAAGTGCATTCTGGACTGAGTTGGGTGGAAATTTGTTTGACGATGTGTTTATAACATATCTGCAAGGAAACCAGAAAATATTATTCAGCATTTTTCATCTTGTAGGGATTATCCAATTTAATGAAGTTACCCCAACTGGGGCTAACAGAATTCCATATATACAAAAAACAATTCAGTGGAATCAACTAGGTAATTTTATCACAGGCCCTTTACAGGTGATAAAAACAAGGTATAGCTGGGGATTAACTACAACCAACTATGATCTGCTGTATAAAACACTGGAACGAATTTTTAAAACATTTAATGTTGATTCTGGCAGAACACTAATTAATGAATCGCATTATAATTCATATTATACTGGTGTAACTACTAGTATTATCGAAGCGCTTGAAGTGCCACTATATGAAAGTTTTGATCCCCAAAGCAATAATTATGAAAAGATAGGACTTTCAATATTGCCGGCTCCCAATGGGAGTTCTGTAGCTGGTATTATGTTTATTCCCGAAGTAACCGGTATCGGATCTTTTCAGTTCCAGTTTACTCCTGAATTGTTGTTAAAGGGGGAAGGCTATTTTTCATCAAGCAACCTTTTGGGGTACGCTATTACACCAAATGGTGAGCAGCTATATGCAAGCAGCCCAAGTGCTGCAATAGGAGCGAAAGTTACCCTGGTTGCAGCTCCATATTCACCGTGGATATTACTAGGGACAAACTATACAACCCGTTTAATGCTCAGTGGTATTGAGACTTCTTTGCAGGTAAGTGGAAATATTACAGACCCGGAATTTGTTCTCAGTATTGGGTTGGGAGATACGGTTGTACAACCTAATTTACTCTTTGTTTTTGAGCCTGGGGATGGTGATAATTTTTTACAAAAATTATTAGGAGATACCCCTTTTGAAATGACAATGGGCCTGGGTATGAAATGGTCTTCAAAGAATGGGATCAGTTTTTCAGGCAGTGGAGGATTTGAGATAACTATCCCTATTAACCAAGAGAATGGATCAACAGAATCTGAGGCCCCAATTAGAATAGATGATATAATAATAAAAGCAGGCGTAGCTAATAATGCATTTAGCCTCGGTGTTGGTGCCAACATCTCTTTTACACTTGGTTTTTTAAGTGGTGTTATAGACAATATTGGCATCAATGCCAGTTTAATTCAAAAAAGCAGTTCTGATTCAAGAGGTATATTGAATGATCTCGATTATCAATTAAACTTTAAACCACCCAATGGGGTAGGGATAAGTATTGATGCAGATGCAGTGACTGGCGGAGGATATTTATATTTTGATGAGCCTAATGGCCGCTATTACGGTGCAGCGCAGCTTAAAATACTGGATAAAATAGATATTAGTGCTGTAGGTATAATAACAACCAAACTTCCTGATGGTAGTAACGGGTATTCGTTCCTTTTGTTAGTGAATGTAACATTTGCACCATCTATACCTATCGGGTTTGGTTTTTCACTTAGTGGGGTGGGGGGCCTTGTGGGCATAAATAGGGATATGAATCCCCAACCATTACGTGATGGAGTAAGAAATGGAGCTATTAATAATATCATGTTCCCCGATAATGTGGTCTCTGATATAGACCATCTTATTGGTGATCTTGAAAGCTATTTTCCTGCCAAACAAAACAGGTACACTTTTGGACTCTTCTTCTTGCTCGACTGGGGTATGGAAGTACCTATTATTACAATAAAGCTGGGCTTAATGATCAATATACCTGACCCCGTAAGGCTGGCTATATTAGGTAATATAGAAATAGCATTACCTGATCCTGATGATCCACTTCTTGAATTAAATATCGCGTTTATAGGAATTATCGATTTTGATAATAAGTATATGACGTTTGATGCTTCTATATATAACTCAAGGTTGTTGTCATTTACCCTGTCGGGCGATATGGCAGTGCGTATGTTCTGGGGCGATCATAAAGAAATGGTATTATCAGTAGGTGGATTCCATCCGGCATTCAATCCTCCATCATATTTGCTATTGCCTGCAAATATGAACAGGCTTACTATTTCTATCTTTGATGAAAGTGATCTGAAATTAAAGTTTTCTACTTATTTCGCGTTCACATCCAATACGCTGCAATTTGGTGCCGAAATAGACTTTTTGCTTAAAGTATGGAAGCTGCAAGTAGTAGGATATTTTGGTTTTGATGTTCTGTTCCAGTTAAATCCATTCCACTTTACCGCTGATATTCATGCGGGATTAGCAGTGAAATGGGGAAGCAGGGAATTGCTTTCTATCTCAATGGATATTACCCTTGATGGACCGGGATTATGGCATGCAAAAGGCTCTGCGAGATTTAAAGTGTTGTTTGTAAAGAAGACAGCAAATCTTGACAAAACCTGGGGTAACAATACAAATACAACATTACCAAGTGTAGTAATAAAACCACTGATATTAGCATCATTAAACGATGAAAAGAATTGGCAGGCGGACTTGCCGGTGAACAAAACATTACTGGTAAATTTAAGGCCATTATCTCCTGCAACAGCAGGTATAGTGTTACACCCCCTTGGCATTCTTAGTGTGGGCCAAAATGTAGTACCACTCAATACCGTTATTGAAAGATTTGGGTCGCAAAAACCAACAGACGGTGGTACTTATGATATTACCGATGTGAAAATTGCAGGAACATCCCAACCCGGTCTTGGTGAGGTAGACGCAAATTTTGCGCCTGCTCAATTCAGGAACATGAGCGATGATCAGAAATTAAAAGCTGCATCATTTGAATTTTTGAAATCAGGAGCATCAGCTACAGCTACAGACGATTGGAGTGCCGACTTGTTTATTGTGAAAAAGGTAAAGTATAATACTGTTGTTATTGATCAGGTAAACAGATTCCCTGCATGGGGTATGCCTAAGATGTTCTCTCTGTTAGAACCTAGGCTTGTAAACAGTTTTGCAAGCGGAGGTTTAATATCATCAAATAGTCTGTCAATAAAAGCAAACACTAATGTCAGGAAGCCTATATACAATGTTTCTCTTAAGCAGGAACAATATAAGTTGGTTAGTGCAGATAGTTTATCAGCATCAATACCAACACCGGTTTCAGGACCACTTTCTGCTGTGCTTACGGCTGCAGATGCCGCAGGACCAACGTCTTTTGCTTTAACAGCTTCATCCTATTAATACTGGTTTTTAGTAAATCTTTAAAACATGAGCGATACACAATTTGGCTTTCTGCCCTGGATGAGAAAAGGGATTGTATCAAAAATAAATCAGGTTGATGGTACTTCCAGTCCAACCTTTGAAAGAGCACAGATAAATGTTGATGTTACATTGCACGGTAGCCTCTCAGGGGGCGGAACATCGACAGATACCATAACAAATACAGTAGAGCTCTATGGACCAGGTGATATAACTGGCATAGATCCTAATGCCATTATACGCACAGAACCAACATCCGGTTCATTTAATTTTGATGATAATTATCTGCCATACATAGAGTTTTATGAAGAAGATTTTTTATGGAGATATACTCCTGCTATCAGCGATGCTACCGATAAGTTAAGACCATGGTTGGCGTTGGTTGTATTAAGTGATAATGAATATACCGCTATAGCTCCAGTGGCTGATGGGCTACCACCTAGCATCAATATCATACCCTCCATCAGTACTGTTCTCCATCCTACAAATGAACACTGGGCATGGGCTCATGTTTGTGTTAGCAGCCCAGATGCGGGAGCAGCTACATCACCTACCAGTACCGATTATATAAATAATCTGAAAAATGATCTGAATACTCAACCTGATATCGCAGTCTGTCGGTTAATGTGTTCAAGAAGATTAGCACCTAATACCCAATATACGGCCTTCCTGATCCCAGCTTTTGAAACTGGGCGACTTGCAGGTCTTACCCTCAACCCTTCATTAAGTAGTGTGTCATCCTTATTATCTTCTTGGACATCAGCCACTCAGTTTCCAGTATATTACCAATGGAGGTTTGGAACTAGTGCTTTGGGTGATTTTGAATCTTTAGCCAGAGCTTTAAAACCAAGAGTAATGGATCCTAGCCTGGGAGGACGGGAAATGGATATCAGCAATAGTGGTATGGGGTTAAACGGTTATTTTAGTGCGAGTGCATCGTACGGGTTATCACCATCTGTTACAATGGAAGGGGCGCTGATGCCATCTTCTTTTGTATCGGCTCCGCCCCAGGTTTTAATTGGTGGCAACGCATATACTACTGCGCTTAATAACATATTGAATATGACTGCAGTAATGAAGAACTCGTCATATACGCCGCCATATAATTTACCACCGTATAATACTACTGCGCAACCACATCCATATGTAAATTCAAATTTAGATGATGATCCGGTAGTTACACCTCCTATATATGGGCAATGGCATGCTGGTGTTCAGCAAATGGTGGTGGGAAGTCCCACATGGCTTCAGCAATTAAATCTGGATCCACGCTATAGGGCAGCAGCAGGGTTAGGTGCACTTGCTGTAAGAAAAAATAAACAGGCATACATGCAAATAGCGTGGGAGGAAATAGGAGAGGTATTACTTGTAAATAATAAGATAAATAAAATGAAGTTGGCCATACAGGCCAGCCAAAGCATTTATCAAAAACATTTTATTGGCAATGCAAGTATTTCCACTACAATAGATGAAACCAAAGCCAATGATTTTACAAAAATAGGTGGGCTGGCTTTTAAAAAAATAGACATATTGTCTGCAACATATACTGTGTCCCCGGGGCCTATTACCCCAACAAGTTACTCAGGTCATATATCTGCGCTTAAAGCTACAACGTTTACTAATTTAACTACAGCTTCTGTAAACAGCGGTTTTCGTAAGCTTACTCGTAATAGATCATTTGTTGTAAGCAGGGCAAATGCCGGCAATAATACACTGGTCAATTCGCAATTAATTGCTAATATTAATACAGCAGCAGTGGCCGCAGCATTGCCGTTTCCAAATCCGCCTTCACCAACTAGTACTAATGGTTACGTAACAACAATTGAAGCCAATAATAACACAAGTTCCAGCTCTTCTTTTGCTACTGCTAATTCATTAACGTGGACACAAGTATATGTATGCCCTGCACCTAAAAGGTCTTCTTATGATGCATTCAATGCTCTGATAACAAATTATACCAGTCATCAGAATTTAAATGCAATATTTCTTGTGCCTATACAAATGTCAACAAGTGTAGGATTGGTAGCTAAGGTACAGGCAGCTCTACAGCCATCAACAACAATAACTGATCGTATTTCCCAGCAAATTGAACTGGAGGCACCAGGTGGGCTATCTCCTCTATTGAATTTAAATAGCCTGGTGATGGCATATCCCGTAATTGATCAGCCAATGTTCAACGATCTCATGAGTATATCTGCCGAATATATACTACCCAACCTTTCACAATACCCCAATAACACAGTTACTATCCTAGAAACCAATACGCGGTTTATAGAATCTTACATGGCAGGTCTGAATCATGAATTTGCCAGGGAATTATTGTGGCAAGAATATCCTACAGACCAAAGAGGAAGCTATTTCAGGAGATTCTGGGATATCAACGATACAGTTAACTTGACAGGCACCACAGATTTCATGTATGATATTGACCCTATGCATAAGTGGGGAACTTATTTTTCAGGGCAAGTGCTTGGTCAAAATAATTATACTACACGTCATACATCCAACCCTGCTTACCTGGTACTTTTAATTCGCGGAGATTTGTTGAAAAAATATCCCAATGCATTAATATATGCTCAGAAAGCAGATCCTGCATATCCTACAGTGCCGCACCAATTATATGCTCCTCCAACACTTATTGATGCCTATGGAAATCCAGATCCATCTATAGTTAAATTCCCTGTGTTTAAATCTTCCTTACAGCCCGATATTGTTTTACTGGGTTTTGATTTGAGCAAGTCAGATGCGTTGGGAAACAATACTACAGCCAGTCCGGGTTGGTTCTTTGTTTTTCGTGAAAGACCAGGACAAATGAGATTCGGGCTGGAAGAACCACCTGTTACTGCATTAACGTCATGGGATGAGCTTAATTGGGGGATATTCGGCAGCTCGCCTACAACAATAGAAATTGGTGCTGTAAGTCCTGTTCCTTCGCCGGCAGATCCCATTACATGGGGAGGTAATGCAGCCAATATGGCCTATATACTATACAGAGATCCGGTAATGGTAGCAATTCACGCTGAAAGTATGATGTCTTAAGGTGTGAAAAAATAAAAATATCAAAAATATACAGCAATGAACTATTCAAGCAGCAAAAATAATATTGTCCCTGTTATTAATGATACACCGGCACAATTAACTGATTTCATAAATCAGCTAAGTAGTAAAACGCTATATGACACTAACTTTCTGATGATGCCAGTTCGCCTTGAAACAAGGTTCAGGAAAGTTTATGAAAACCTGTTGGATGATGTTACCAAAGTGAGTGTAAAAGGAGCGGTTACAGCAATATCATCTACAAATACTTTAGTTAATTCATATGGTGTATTTGCAAATTTCAATAGCTCTTCTGCACTGCAAGCAGCCCAGGATATTCAATTAAGTTTATCAAATGTCTCTGCCAATTTTGCTCAGATAGCATCGATTACTCCTATTGAACAAAATCAATTACAATACAATCTACAGTTAGTAAACAATAATATAAATAATACAACACAGGCATTATTGGCTGCATGTACTGATGGAAATCTCATTCCCCAATTAAACCAAACTATATCTATTATTAATGCTTCTTTACAGAATTTAACGAGTATAACTAATAGTTTACCGGCAGATACATCATGGGAAGAACAGATATCAGGAGAGGTGATAAATAACTGGCAACCTGCTGTAGGAATAATAAACAATAATGATCAGTTATTACCGCAAGTATTTCAAGATGGTACAATTCAACAGGGGCCTTTTCAGCAGATCATTAATAACTCTAATCAATTAGGGGAGTTTTTTAATAGGATACCGGTTACCGCAAGTAATGATAAACAATATGTGTGGACGCAAATAAATGCAGTGTCAACACAGTTTTCAACTTTGTACGATTACCTATCCAGAGCCCAAGGCGATCCGCAAACACTGGCACAATTAAAACAATCATTAACAGATACCAAGACGCTATTAAATCAACCATGGCAGCAGATGCTCTTCCCCGGTTTGTCACAAGATAAACTTACATTAGACCCTGCAATACAAGATATTAAACCTACTGCAAATGACGTGTCTTCCCAGATCGGCGATATGGGTAATGGAATTGGAAATTTAGTAAACAGTACAACACAGCTTACGCTTAAGATCACCAACTACGTACAAAATAATCCGCAAGATCAGGAGCTTATTTCTTTATTTAATTTATATATAAGCCAGGTTCAAGCAATTGCGGGTATTTTAGTGACCCCTTTATCAGATCCTATATCAACGGCATTTATTTGGGGGAAAATTGCCCCTCTAAATGGACAGTTTGCTACACTGCAACCCGCAATAGGTGCTATTAGTGATCCTACAAACCAATCAGTGGTCCAACAGAATTTTAATACAACAACCAATACTGTTACTACGGCATGGAATACATCTGCTGGGATAGATACCTCAAAAGCTACCTTGTTTGATCCGTATGTACTTGTTGATGAACTGTGGATCAGGGTATATCCAGATGATTTTGAAGTTGATTCTTTAGAAAGAGGAATTACTCTCGATGAAAGTAATGCAGGTATTACTTACTGGACCTCTTGGTGGGCAGCTCATGGAAATAAGACACTGCAACTCCAGGCATGGCAAATACTTGTTAGTTTATATGGGCCAGAAAGAGCAGCATGGATCGTAAAACAAATGATGCCAACAAACCTTTCTAATGTTGTAATAATAAGTCCATTTTTCCCCTTCTCTACCAGTCTTGGTTTATTAGATACTTTTACTACTAGTGTATCTGCATTAAGCGTACCTGCACTCACAGCTTCTGCTGCTACACATCTAAGCTATTATGGTCCGCAGTTAAGTTACTTAAGCAGCGCTGCACAAAAAGTTCCCGGCATTCCGGTATCGTATGCAGCTCAGGCCAGCATAGCAGTAAACGCAGCAATAACTAATTTTAATCAATTAGGTAATGTGATAATTACCAATACAGGTGGTGAGGGTGAGGGTGGTCAGGGTTCTCAATTTTCACAGACAGTATCATCTATACAAACACAGTTCAGTAGCCTGTCCCAGGCAATAGAAAGAATACCTACATACGCAACATGGGATGAAATATATAGTGAGACCCCAGTTTTCCCTAGCCCTACTCTTGTAGATTCCTCATGGTCTCAGCCATCAGTTTCTAATGTAATGCCAGACAGTTTTTTGTTTGCTGCTGTAAATAATGTGAGTGATGGAAGCTATTCATTCAGGCATATAAAAATTGGCAATCCAATACCTCAGCCTTTGTACACAAGTATAGACCCTCAAGGCACCGCATTTACTGATACCGCAACAGGTAACCTGAATACAGATCCTAATATTTTGTGGATGGTGGACTTTGGTGAAGCAGTGCAAAAAGGAATGGGAATAAAAATAAGATTGACCGCAGATGAAGCCAAAAATGGTTTTGATAAACTGCTTGTATTAGGAACAAAATTACAAGGCGGTACACAATCTTCACTACCTGCATTAAACCAGCAATTACTTCAATATCTTTTAGACGGTCATCACTATACTCCGGGGGGGCTTTCTCTCCTGGAACTAGGAACGCCAACAAATAATACTGACACTACGAATGCGGGTTACAATCAAACAGACCCCTTTGCCGAAGCAAGCTTTGCCACAGAAGTATCAGATCCATTATTTAGCGGTACCAGTAATACAATAACTAAAAAAGATGGCCAATGGTTGGCTGATGCCCTAGGTATCGACTACAGTATTTTACAACATGTTGAAAATGCGGACAAGTCGCAGATTAGTAATGCCATCTCCATGAACCGTGTATTGTGGAGTGGAACCGTAGGTAACTATATGAAGGAAATGATGAATTTTCTTTTTACAGAAGACAATGCAGCCAAAACAAAGGATTATTTTACCGATTATGTAATAGGAAGAGGTGCATTGCCATCTATAAGGGTTGCCGAACAACCCTATGGTATATTACCTGTAACAAGTTTTGGACGGTGGGAATGGGAACGCGTTTATCCGGATAATCAATTTCCTGGTAGTTTATCAACAACAGATGGTAGTAATGACATCACATCTTACTTTTTAGATGATTATGTTGGCCCTTTTGGTGCGAACCTTCCGTTGTTCTTACAAGACAGGTTTAATATCCGTTTAACGGCTACATTGGAGATATTAAATAATGCCTGGTTGCAAATGGCTACCTGGAAGGTAAAGACAGTTGACAAGAATAAGGGGATTGCAAATACACAAGCAGATTTCATGGATCTCTTAAGTGTCGATGCATCTATGTCGGAGGTATATAACAGATACTTCTTAAATAGTATGAAATTCGATAACAGTCATTCATTTTCTACTGAGGGTAATACTCCTGCAGATATATGGAGCTCTGGGATTTTAGATATTCCAACCAGTTTTTTCAACCTGTTTACTAATTTCAATAGTGGTATTTATTCACCGGGTCCCCCAGCAGGTGCTATCCCAAATCCATTAGGAGATGCAAATGGCTTATTTGATATAAACGAATTTTTCAGCCTTACAAATGGCATTCCCAATATGACAAGGATAAAAAATGCCTTGCGTATTTTTTCGGTACAATTCCTTGAAAGTTACAGACTATTTGGTCCAACAGTTGCTGAAGGAAGTTCTGTTTCAGAAACCACTCCTTTACCTAATGATTATTTGGGTAAAAACTATATTAACTGGTTGCTTACAACTAATCCGTCGCAGATATGGACATCAAATCAATTCAGGCAGATGCCATCAAGGTCATTATTGTTCTTGCTGTTAAGGCAAGCTGTAATGCTTACATACAGGGAGACAGCAGGCGATATACTTGAAGCGGCCAATGTGTTTACAAAGGTCTCTAGGAAAATCATAGGCACACCTGAAGGCATTTTTACGCAGCAGATGAAAGTTCCTAATTCAGCCATTTTTACAAAATGGCATTTGCTTTTTGAGAACATTACTAATATTACTTCCTCTAATTATTTAGGTGCATCTACGCCAGTAGGGCCGGCGTTTAACTTTTTCTATAATTATGTAGGCGATATAACAACTACTGCCCGTCCACCATTTGTAAGCCCTACATGGAGTGGTATAAAGCTTGCCGATTATTTATTTGCACCGAGTCCATCATTAGGTGCAGGGTATAGTGATCTTAATACTATTGGCAGCCCATTTTTGTCTGGTATCACAAATATGAAAGCTGCCCTTACTCAATTGCAAACATGCAGTACAGCTGAGTTAGACAGGTTAATGCGTGAGCATATGGATCTGTGTACTTACCGACTGGATGCATGGAACTATGGTATGGTGAATAAAAAACTTTGGACATTAAGTAATACGGATGGGACCCATTCAAGTGGTGTGCGTAAACAAGGGATATACTTGTCATGCTATGGGTGGCTAATTGATGTAAGACCCAAGCTGGTACCCGGCACAACAACAAGTGCGCTGGAAGCTGTAAATACCACACATATACCTGCAGGATTAACTGACTTTACTCCTGTATATTATGATAACACCAACCTCGGATTCATACAGACGCCATCTATGGCTCATGCACTTGCTGCTGCAGTATTAAGGAGCGGGTACATTTCTGAAAAGAATACGGACGACAATCGTTTTGCTGTGAACCTTGCTTCAACACGGGTTGATCTGGCTCTTTCTCTTCTGGAAGGTATTCGTAATGGACAAACACTTGACGCATTACTAGGTTACCAATTTGAAAACATGCTTCATGAAGGTTATCCTGCATTGGAGCTTGATAAATTTATTTATCCGCTACGTCAGAAATTTCCAATTGTAGATGGCGCATCAGATCCGACTACTGTGATTGCCCCGACAGAGAACCTGAGACCATCAAATGTAATAGCAGGGGTAGAATTGTTAAATGCAATACGGACGAACGTGTATGTTGCCCAGTATTTAAATGAATTTCCTACAGCTTCTTTATACGAAATATTTGCTGATACTGCTGGTGGGCCTTATAATATATCCGGTATTGCATTATCAAGCTACGCACCGTTTTCTTTATTTAATGGTATAACTGTTCCTTCATACACCACTGCAGAGTTTAATGCAATTATGACAGAAATAGACAGGATAGCTAATGCCATTGATGCCTTGGGCGATCTTTCTATTGCAGAAGGTATCTTCCAAATAGCCAAGGGCAATTTTAGCCGTTCAGCAGCTGTTATGGAATCATTGACTGAAGGCAAGAATCCATCAATGCCAGAAGTGGTAGATACCCCAAGGTCTGGTGTACATATTAATCATCGGTTGGCAGCAATGGTTGCACCTGTTAGTGCAACATCACCATGGTCCAGTGTGACAACTGTTACCCCAAGGGCAGTATCAGAACCTAATTTGAATAATTGGGTAGCCCAATTACTGGTAGCACCATTCTCTTCATCTACTTCTGTTACAGTAAGTAATTTCCCTGATAAGATAGGGTGTAAGGTTACCTTTAATGATATTAATAATGTGAGTCAAAGTGTAACTGTTTCTTTGTCCAACTTAAAGATACAACCAATAGATCTGTTGTACCTGGTGCAATCAGATTCATACAAAGCTGAATTTATAAATCGCATTACTTTTTATGTAAAATCTGCAACAACACTATATAATCCTCCTGTTGCGGGTATCCCATTAAGTGTATCATTGAACATAGATCTTAATAACAAAGGGACAGGGACAGTTGCTTCATTTCAGCAGGTATTCACGCTGATAGCTTCTATAGCGCAAACGGTCAATGCCAGCCGGTGGTTAAAATCTGATGACTTTATATTTACACCCAATGCTGTAACCGACGCTACAAAACCCCTTTACGATGTTCCCGAACTAAAAAATAGGGCTCAGGCTTTAGTCAATGCAGTTAATACTCATATTGGTGTTTTGAGTGGTTTGCCTACAATTACAATTGCAGATAGTGTATCCAATAATCCTGTAATTAGTAATATCAGAACACAATTATTAATAGCTGCAAATTTTGGGCTTGCGTATGCCATCCCAACTTCAGCTGGAGATATGTTTACATCTACTCCAAGCACAACAGTAGAAGGGTATGTAGCGGCTATGCAAGCTTTGGTTCTAAAAGCTAAAACAGACCTGACTAATAATTACAATGCAGCAAATACTATACTGGGTACAATAGCTGGTATAACAGATCAGGATAAACAGGTTAATGCTTGTGTTTCAGTGATCACCACTATACTGGGTACAGGATTTAAGGCTATTCCTTATTTCTTCTTTGATTACTATACAGGTATTAAGAGTGGTAGTGGGGGAGTGGATGCATTACTGACTACACCAATAAATACTTCTACTGGCATTATGCGCAACCATGCTACTGATTTTACGTTTGACATGGACAACTGGCTTTATGGCCTTGCCAGGGTGCAAAATAAAGTAGCTGATATAGAAACCATACGTCTGCTTGCCGATGATGATAATAGCTACCCTCTAAAAGATATACGGCCTGTTCAGTTTCCATATATACCCGCCAGTTCAAGTCCGGTTGTTGAGGAAGATTATTGGTATGGTCTATCATATCCTTCCACCTATACACCGTCGAGCGATAAGTTGTCGGTAGCAATTTTTAATTACGGACAATTGTCTTCTGTTATTACCTCTACTTCTCCGGGATATACTTCTTATAATATTTATTGCGGACTGATGCTTGAAGAATGGAATGAATTAATTCCCTTTAATGAAGAAACTACTGGTATCGCTTTCAACCATGATCAACCACGTGCCAAACCACCTCAAAATCTTTTACTCGCTGTTAACCCACAAGTGATGCAGACAACAGATACCGGAGTGAAAACATGGCGGATGGAAGACCTGTTATATACAATGCTGGATACCATGGATATGGCGAAAATAAGGATGGTGGAACCAGACCATTTTGTTAGGGCACAAAGTACAGATATAAAGAATAATGAAAATGCTAATGCCCTCGACAATGGAATTGGAATAATGCAGACTGCCACTACTACTGACTCTAATAATACAGCATATTTTGAAGCTTTCAAGTGGCTACTACCTGCAGTAGTAGGGGAAGTGACACCTGCAGAATTAGATGGAAATGGGAATATCAAACTTTCAGGTAACAAAATAGTGTACCAGTCATCCGACTCAATTCAACAAGTTTCTTTTGATTATAATCCTAATGATGCAGCACCACCTGTGTTGCCTGGTACCATTTCGTCTTCAACAATCTTAGACCAGGTTGCAAACTGGACTGCAGTTTCATCGGATGCAGTTTTGTCTGATAATAGTGTAAACTCTTTTGTTACTGAACAATCAACTTTCGCTGATATTGCTATTGCATTGGATGCAATGACAGCATCAATAGGCGGATAGAAAATATAAATGTAAAATGGCTACAGGTACACCAAGTGTTTCAGCTCCAGTTATTCCATTTACAGGATGGAATCGTCTTGAAAGCAGGCCTCGTCAACAGCAGTTTGACCAGGTACTGGAAGCCCGGATTTATGACCCATTATGGATGTTGGGTCGCCAATGGCAGATGGGAGAGTTTACCGGGAAGGATGCTGGCTCAGGGATATTAGCTAAGGTGCAATTAGACTATATGCAAATTTCAGGTATAGCTAAATACACTCAGCCCCCAGTGTCATATACCCAGGATGATTTGCCGATGGAGCCGATCGTTGAAAGAATTAATTACAGCTTTAGTATTAAAGAAAGAGTACTGCTGGCAAAAAAATGGTACTTCTTTTTAAAAAAGGATGTAGCACCTTCTCTTGTCAATACTTACATCAGCTTGTTTAATAGTTCTCCGGCAACACTGGAAATAGATACAACACCACCCATTGCAACCAGCTCAGATCTGGATACATTAAATGGTGCACAGATATTCAGCAATACAAACCTGGTTAATTTTCTCGCAGCTATTTCCATTTCAGGTGTCAACTTAGATGGGGCTATATTATATTCTGTATTGAATGATCCGGCATGGAATACTAATTTAGGATCGCTTTTTGGTACGTCGCTTCCTGCCGGCTCAGGTACAGATCTTCTAACTGCCGTGTCTGATTTTGTAGCATGGGTAAAGAGCACCTATACTTTACCAGATGTATCGCAGGAGAATTGGTATCCTGATGACCTGGAATATAAATTTGATGCTTACTGGCCTGTTGATACATCAAACCAATTGAAACTTACTGCTCAGAATTATCACCAGGGGCACTTTGATTGGTCTGCTTTTGAACAAGATATTAATACATTCCCAATTGCATCATCAGCTGCCAAAGTAACCAAGGCCATACAACTGATGGTTGGCCAAACAGGGTTCCCTGGTATGCCGTGCAGCAGATGGTGGGAATTTGAAAATGGGGCAATCAACTTTTGTAATCTGGATGGCAACCCTACCGATATGGCAAAAATTATTATGACCCAGTTTGCATTGCTTTACCAAGACGACTGGTTTGTGTTGCCATATACAGTTCCTGTTGGCAGTTATGCTGAAGTTTTAGGAATTGTAGTTACCGATGTTTTTGGCGTAAATACTTTCGTTGCCAATTACCCTGTTAATAATTACAGTTATACTACAGGCTTTAGCGAAGATAATGACTGGAAAAGTTGGCGTTGGTTGGATATCAGTAAAGCTGATACATTGTCATCAACTGCCGATCCGATAAATACGCATTCTCCTGCAGGCTCATTCCCATTATTGCCAGTTGTAAGTAATATCCAGGAAAGCGACCCCATTGAGTCTGTCTTATTCATTCGCGATGAAGTGTCTGATATGGTTTGGGGAATAGAGAAAATTGTACCAGATAATCTAGGTAAGGGATGGGATGGATATCAAAGATCAAAGCTATATGGTGATTATTTAATGCAATTAAGGGGGAGTTTACCTGAATCCCCTAATCCACCCGACCCTAATGCTAAAATTAGTTTTGAATTAATTTCTACTACTATCCCGGAAAACTGGATACCATTTATCCCTATCCATTTACCACTCACCAACAGATATACGCATTTTCAAAGAGGGGCAATGCCCCGGATTTTAGATAAATATGCAAATTCGCTTATTAGACCTGTTACTAGTATTTTGAATTATGGATTAACAGGAACCACCTACACTCCGTATTATATACATGAGGAAAAAATACCAAGAGCTGGAGCTATTCTTGAAACATATTTTAAACGAACTCGATGGTATAATGGTCAAACGGTCTTATGGGTGGGAAGGAAAAAAATTACAGGTCGTGGAGAGGGTGCCAGCGGACTTACCTATGATAAGGTTATAGATATTTAGCAGTTAGCCTTTAAGATGATGGGAATGTTCGCAATATATCAATGATGAACGCATAAAGAAAAAAGCCGTTTTTTGAGATGGCTTTTTTCTTGTGTTGTGATACAGCCAGGACAAAGAATAAGAGCTTTATAGAAGTTGTCACCTTATTGAGACCAATAGAATTAGCACCTGCATTGTACTTATATACTCATGATAGCTCGATTCCAATCTTTATGGGTAGAATTGGATACTTCTTCCTTCCGAACATTAAAGGCTACGATTATGAAAATCACACAAGAAGACAAGCTCAAAGCGGCTGCCTGGTTAGGGTTGATACCTGATGGAGAAAACCCGTTGTTCATCTTCACTCAAACACACAAACATTTACTTATCGATATCATCAGCGGAAAAATAGACAATGTAGAGATGGAGATGGCCAGGGCTGAAATGAAAAATCGAGGCCTTGACCTGACTACGGGAAAGTGGATGGGTTGGAAGCATGAAGGATTGAGTTGTTGAGAGATCAAATGATCTGCAACTTGATTTGAGTAAAAACAGGACTTTCGATACATAACATCACCCTTTACTGTTTATATGAAAGTCCTGTTGTGGTCAGATCCACCTAAATATATGCATTTAATTTAGTGTATATATAGAATACCCAAACAGATTCGAACTGTTGTAACCAGATTTGCAGTCTGGCACCTAACCACTCGGCCATGGGTATTTTATAACTAAAATGGGGCGTGGGAATAAAACAATATTATATTCCAAACCAACAGTACCCCGACAATGCCCAACAGCACGCAAGCAATAATGTCAACTAGTTTCCACCTATTACTTGTTTTATAATTTCCGGCAACGATCATGTCATTTGTGATCCTGTTTAACACTTTAACTTTCGCGCTAAAATCCCCATCCAGGTTACCTCGTATAACATTCATATTCTCTAACAAAGTATCAATATCATCTGGCAACCATACCTGCAGGTTTTCTTTAATCCGCTTGGCGATAGTGGGGGATTTTCCATTTGTGGATATTGCAATTTTTACGTTTCCTTTTTGGACGATGGAGCCTAAATAAAAATCGCAGAGACCGGGTGTATCTGCCACATTTACCAGCAAGCCAAGAGCCTTAGCATCTGCCCTGATAGCAGCACTTAGCTGTTTATCATTTACAGCTACTATTACTATGTTGGCATCATCTAAGTGCCAGGGCTCATACGGCGCAGTTACAATCTCAAGATGGTATTGACTGCACAGGTGAGTCACCTCGCTACATATTTCCTTACCCACAACTTTTATAGAAGTGCCAGGTGAGTTTTGCAAAACAGCACGCATTTTTTCAAGGCCTATCTTCCCACCACCAATAATAACCAACCTTAAATTTTCCAACTTTAGGAATACAGGGAATAGTTTATTGCCCCCGTTTAGACCACTAACTGCAGTGGGCAGTGGCACCCTTAAGCTATCTGAATGTTGCGTTGTCATCATTATTCCGGCATTATTGTCTTATTAATTGTTCAGGTATTTATGAGTAAAATCGCCAAAACTTTCACCTTCATTTTTTTGTTGACGATATATATTGAACAACGTATCTAATTCTTTAAGGATCGTTGCCTCATCCAGGTTTTCCTTATAGATGCTATTTAACCTCAATCCCTGGTTATCACCACCCAGGTACATGTTATAACGGCCATAGGCAGTTCCCACAAAACCTATCTCGGCAGCAAAAGGGCGCGCGCAGCCATTAGGGCAGCCCGTCATCCTGATGACGATCTCTTCCTGTTCAAGTGCATACTTGCTGAGTAGTACTTCAATCTTTGAAATAAGTTGGGGCAGGTACCGCTGGCCTTCTGCCAAGGCAAGGGGACACGTATTAAATGCAACACACGCCATTGCATTCTTACGAATAGCAGAAGCATTCTCCGTATGAGCAATAACATGATATTTATCAAGCAGCTCTTGTATTACTATTTTATTTGCCTCCTTAATATCGCTGATAATGACGTTTTGATTGCCTGTAAAACGAAAGTTTGCTTTTCTTGTTCTGGCGATCTCAAGGAATGCAGTTTTCAGGGCTACGATCTCATTGTCCAATACCCGGCCATTTTCTACAAATACAGTATAGTACCAAAGCCCTTCATGGTTTTTCTGCCACCCATAGTAGTCTTTACGTTCATTAAGTACATAGGGGCGTGCAACATCCAATGGGAAACCAGTACGTTTTTCCAGTTCCTCTTTAAACCAATCAATACCATACTTATCGAGGGTATATTTTAGTCGCGCGTTTTTCCTATCGCTGCGGTTGCCATAGTCGCGCTGTATGGTCAGTATTTCATACACTGTTTTAAATGTCTTTTCTTCACTGTCTATAAAACCAATAACAGTCCCTAATCGAGGATAAGTAGCTGTATTGCCGTGAGTAGTACCCAATCCTCCGCCTACTGCTATATTAAACCCTTTAAGTTTGTCATTTTCAATAATGGCAATAAGACCTATGTCATTTGTGAATACATCTATATCGTTATTCGGCGGTATGGCAATTGCAATTTTAAATTTCCGGGGCAGGTAACGGTCCTGGTATAGCGGGTCGTCTTCATCTTTCTTATCTGCTATTTTTTCTTCATCCAGCCATATCTCGTAGTACGCATTTGTTTTGGGCAACAGCAGCGTACTTATTTTGTCTGCATAGGCAAAAACCTGCGCATGAATAGCTGACTGCCCTGGATGAGCACTGCACAATACATTACGATTGATATCGCCGCAGGTAGCGATGGAATCAAGTTGTGCCTCATCAAATTGATGGATGGCAGGTTTGATCTTAGATTTTACCAACCCATGCAATTGTATGGTTTGGCGCGTAGTGATCTTAATTACACCGGTTGAGTGTTCACCGGCAATATTGTGTGCAGCTTCCCATTGTTCAGGTTTTAAAAACCCGCCCGGCAGGCGCAGCCGTATCATAAAAGTATATAGCCTTTCCAGCTTCTTTTCTGCACGTTCAGCTCTCAAGTCACGGTCGTCCTGCTGGTACATACCATGAAATTTTATGAGCGCCTGGTCGTCTTCGCTTATACTGCCCGTTATTTCATTTTGTAAGCTTTCCTGTATGGTACCTCTTAAGCCATCACTATTTTGCTTAATTGCCTCCACTTCTGAAAGCTTTTTATCGTTGCTCATTGATCTGTATAATTTTCTTTGAAGTAATTTTTATCAGTACACATCTTTTAATAGCCTGCCCTCTTCCTCCAGTTGTTCCAGGTAAGCTTTTGCCTGTTCGGCAGTATAGCCGCCTTGCTCTGTTATTATAAGTTGCAGCGCTTCCTGCACGTCCACACTCATAGGCTCTTTAGTGCCACATATGTAGATGTATGCCCCTGAATGGATCCAGTCATATAGTTCCGCGGCATTTGCCAGCATCTTATGCTGCACGTACACTTTTTCAGACTGATCTCTTGAAAACGCAGTATTTACTTTTGTAAGCAAACCCGTAGAAAACCAGTTTTGTATCTCTGTCTGGTAAAGGAAATCTGTAGTAAAATGCTGGTCACCAAAGAACAGCCAGTTTTTACCTGTAGCTCTTGTAGCATCACGCTCCTCAAGAAATGCTCTGAATGGCGCAATGCCAGTACCAGGCCCGATCATAATAATATTTTTATCGGAGTCGGGCAGGCGGAACTGATTGTTTTTATGCACATAAAAGTTCAACTGTATGTTTTCTGATAACTGACCCAGGTAGCCGGAGCATAAGCCATATCGTTCTTCACTGTTAGTATAGAACTTGTCCCGGCACACGGTTATATGTACCTCATCAGTATGCGCATTTAAAGACGACGAAATAGAGTATAACCTGGGTGTGATAGGCTCCAGTATGTTTACTACTTGTTCAAATTGCTGTGCATCTTTAACAGGATATATTTTCAGCAGGTCTAACAGACCAATTTTAGTTTCCGGTATTTCCTGATTTATGATAGTTCCATATTGCTTTGTGATCCGTTCAGGCAAGTAAACTATATTCAGCTCATTTTTAAATAAGCCAAATAGAGATTTTTCCTCCCCACGGTACTGTATTATTTTATCTGCATTTATACCAACCGTTTCTAAAATGGCATTTATAGTCTCGGGCTGATTTTCGGGGATAATTCCAATAGAATCTCCCGGCTCGTAAACCAATCCTTCAGCAGTAATTTCTAAATGATGGGTCTTCTTTTCAGATCCTTTATCATTCAGGTTAATATTGGTTACTACTGTACCGGCATACGTCTTCTTACCCACCTTTTTTACTGCATGCGTCTGCGGACGGGGACCTCCGTCCGTTCCATTTTTCAAAACAGACAATACTTGTTCAAACCATTCATTGGCAATAGGTTCGTAGTCGGTATCGCATTTTTGCAGGGTAGCGATCCGGGTGCCACCAAGTTGTTGCAGCTGGGCATCTATATCGGCTCCTGTTTTGCAAAACAGCGGGTAAGCACTATCACCCAGAGCAATTACTCCGTATTTTAAATTGGACAGTGTTACTTTATCTGCAAATAAATGGTCGTAGAATTTCTTTGCTGCTGCCGGTGGTTCCCCATCCCCCTGCGTACTAACCACAACAAGAAAGTACCCTTCATTAGGCAGATCATTTAACCTGTACTGATCCAGTGATGCAACCTTTACTGCGATACCATTCTGTTTTACTTTAGTCGCGAAACCTGTGGCTAACTTTTTCGAGTTGCCCGATTCTGTACCATAAACAATTGTGATCTTGTCTATTTTTACCGATGCTGCTGCAACTGCCGGACGGGATGCATTGACAGAAACCGCACCAGATATGAACCCATTCATCCAGATCAGTTCATCGTAAGTGGCGTCACTTACCAGTGCAGTCAACGCATTTAATTTAGATTTTACTAACATCATTTTTAAAATTTATTACAATACACTAAGTCGATTTCTTATGTAGGATACTGATTTGAAATAGCTGTCTGAATTTATGCTGTTATCCTTCCAGCTAAACCGCTGGTATAGGTTCACAACCTTACCAATAATGATAAGAGTAGGCGAAACAAAAGCAGTATTCGTTAATGTATTTATATCATCAAATTGGTAGATGGATACATGCTGACAAGGCGTAGTAGCCTGAGTAATTACCGCGATCGCCTTATCGGCTGAAATATTGTGGCGAATCAGATTGAACACAAGTGTGTCAATGTTTTCTCCAGACATATAAAAGACAAGTGTATCATCTGTTTTTGCCAGTTCTCTCCAATAATTTTCCGGCTTGTATTCTGATTTATAGCAGGTTAAATACCGTACCGAATCAGCATAACCTCTTGCAGTGAGTGGGATACCAGAATATGCAGCAGCGCCTGAAGCAGCAGTTATACCTGGAATAATTTCGTAGGGTATCTTGTGCTCCTGCAATGTTTCCAGCTCATCGAGAATATTGGAGAATATAGAAACATCTCCCCCTTTTAACCGCACCACCAATTTATCCTGGTAGTAATGTTCTACCAAAAGATCATTGATCTTTCTCTGCGGCGTAGAACGGGCAGAACCAGCTTCCTTACCTACATATATTATTTCTGCCTCCAGATTCACGTATTCATCCAACAGCTCCCTGCTTACCAGCCGGTCTGTCAGTACCACATCTGCCTGTTGCAGGTATTTTACCGCCTTATGTGTTATTAGTTCCGGGGCACCCGGACCAGCACCCACTATAATTACTTTGCCTGTGTACATTGTTATTTTCTTTTACCAGAAACAGTTCCAGTTGTGATTAGTTAGTTATAAAGGCCCTCAACAGAAAGGTATCTTTCACCTGTGTCGTAGTTGAAGGTCAGGATCTTTGCACCTTTGGGTATGTCTACAAGCTTTTTAGCTATTGCAGCCAACGAAGCCCCGGTGGAGATACCAACAATGATACCTTCCTGAAGTGCAATTTGTTGTGTATATCTAAAAGCTTCCTCTTTCTCTACCTGTATAATTCCATCTAAAACGTTCACATTTAATATACTGGGAACAAAGCCAGCACCTATACCTTGTAAAGGATGTGGCCCTGCAGCACCACCACTCAACACTGGTGACAAAGTAGGCTCAACAGCAAATACTTTTAATGATGGGAACTGTTCTTTTAATATCTCTGCAACACCGGTAATATGACCACCTGTCCCCACACCAGTTACCAGGTAATCTATACCATCAGGAAAATCATTTAATATTTCCCGGGCTGTAGTTTTACGGTGTACGTCAATATTGGCAGGATTGTCAAATTGTTGTGGTATCCAGGAATTAGGAATGCTTTGTGCCAGTTCATATGCTTTTGCAATTGCAGCTTTCATTCCACCTTCTCTTGGGGTCAACTCAAATGTTGCTCCGTATGCAGTCATGATCTTCCGCCGTTCCACACTCATCGATTCAGGCATAACCAGGATGATCTTGTATTTTTTTACAGCTGCTACCAGCGCAAGCCCAATCCCTGTGTTCCCAGACGTTGGTTCTATGATAACGCTATCTTTATTAAGTAACCCCTTGCGTTCCGCATCTTCTATCATCGCCAACGCTATACGATCTTTAATGCTCGCACCCGGGTTATTCTTTTCTAATTTTATCCAGATCTCATGGTCATTTCCAAAGAGATTATTGATACGGACATGAGGTGTATTACCTATAGTTTCTAAAATTGTTTGTGCTTTCATTTTATTTCTTTTTAATTGAATGATTAAATTGCTTTTACCCTATATCACAAAATTCAATGGTGCAGGGAATGGATACTTATCTCTTACTATCACTTTACTTTTGTGATAAACTACCGAATAGGGTTCCACACTTTCGGTCAGCCATACGTTACCCCCTATTACACTGTCATGGCCGACCCTTGTGGTGCCGCCTAATATTGTGGCACCTGAATAGATGATCACATTGTTTTCAATGGTGGGATGCCGCTTAGTAGTTGAAGCATTCTTAATAACATTTAAAGCGCCTAATGTTACCCCCTGGTATATTTTCACGTTGTTACCAATAAAGGTGGTCTCCCCTATAACAATACCTGTGCCATGATCTATAAAAAAAGATTCACCAATTATTGCACCGGGATGAATGTCTATACCTGTTTTGCTATGTGCAAATTCAGACCATATCCTACTGAGCGTATTTAGTTTTAGTTTATAGAGTTTATGAGCAAGCCGATATACAGCAGTAGCATAAAACCCAGGATATGCAAGAAGTACTTCTTCCAGTGAGCCTGCAGCAGGATCGAATGCTACTATAGCTGTTGCATCTTTTAGCAACGTATTGTAGATATGCGGAATGGAAAGAAAAAAGTGTTCAATAATCCCTTCTACTTCCGCATCATTACGCAATATGTCGTAAACAATATTTGATAAAGTAGTTTTAAGATTATCATACTCATTCACAAGTTGCTCCTTAGAATCATACCTATGCCCTTTTGCTGTAAACAGGAAGTTGAACAGCTTAGCAATGTATTCTTCGGCCAACTCTTTATCAGGAAAGTTCTGGGTACTGCTATAGTTTCTTTGAAACAATGTTTGCAGCAAATCTGATTCGTTCATTTTTAGATGATTTTATCTGTTATTGTAAAATGGCTGCGGCAACCGTAGCATAGCTTGTTTCATCAATGAGTATGGCGCCACCGCCTGTATGCAGTACTGTATATTTATCATACGGAACAGGCGATGCCGTTTTTAGTGTAACACTTACTATATCATTTAGCTCAGCAGTAGCAGGGTTATGCGTTTTATCAATTGTATTTACGTCTACCTTGTACCCGATATGCTTCACAATAGCCGGTACAGTAAGGCTGTTGAGTTGTAGTAAATATCGGTTGCCAGGCAGCAGTGGTCTCGTATCCATCCAGCATAATAAAGCTTCCAGATCCTGTGAAACTATTGGTTGCAGATCAGATTTTTTCACAATCACATCGCCTCTGCTAATGTCAATGTCATCTGCTAATTGAATGGTTATGCTCTGCCCTGCATAAGCCTCATCTATCGCGTTGCCTCCTGATTCGATAGCGCTGATTGTTGTTGATATACCAGATGGCAATGAGATGACATGATCGCCAACATGAAGACTGCCACCTGTAATTCGGCCAGCATAGCCGCGATAATCATGGTAGCCCGGTGCTTGAGGGCGTATTACATACTGTACATACAGTCGTGCTTTATTGTTTTCTGCACTCCTTTTTATATTTACCTGCTCCAGAAATGCCAATAAAGGCTCCCCATTATACCAGTCCAGTTTCGTACTGTGTTCAGTAATATTATCGCCTGTAATTGCCGCTATGGGTATATAGGTTACTTCATTAAGGCCTAATGAAGCAGCAACTTCTTTATAGTCATTCACAATTGTATTAAAAACTGTTTCGTCATAGCTTACAAGGTCCATTTTATTGACAGCTACAACAACATGAGCAACATCCAGCAACGAAGCAATAATAGAGTGTCTCCTTGTTTGCTCTACTACCCCATGCCTGGCATCAATAAGTATAATAATAAGGTCTGAATTGGATGCCCCTGTCACCATGTTCCTGGTATATTGAATATGACCCGGCGCATCTGCTATTATAAATTTCCTTCGGGGTGTGCTGAAATATTTATATGCCACATCAATAGTAATACCCTGCTCACGCTCGGCCCTTAAGCCATCAGTTAACAATGCAAGGTCTATTTCGCCATTTGCTTTATTACTTGCCTTCTCTATAGATCTCAACTGATCTATCAATATACTCTTGCTGTCGTATAGCAATCTGCCTATCAGGGTACTTTTACCGTCGTCAACACTGCCTGCGGTAATAAAACGAAGTATGTCCATTATAATGTTTTTTTGTTTGTTAGAAATAACCATTCTTTTTCCTGTCTTCCATTGCGGCTTCAGATACTTTATCATCTATCCTTGTCTCCCCACGTTCACTTGTATTACTTGAGATGATCTCTTCTATTATATCGTCTATAGAGAAGGCTTCTGAAGCAATTGCTGCTGTACAGGTCATATCCCCTACCGTTCGGTACCTTACTTTGCATTTAAAGACTACATCTTCTTTATCCAGCCTGATAAATGGCGACAATGCAACAAGCTGCTGATCGTATTCAATAACATCGCGTTCGTGGGAAAAATAAATGGACGGCAGTTTTATTCCTTCTCTTTTTATGTAGTTCCAAACATCCAGTTCGGTCCAGTTACTAATGGGAAATACACGCACGTTTTCTCCTTTATGGATCTTTCCATTGTAATTATTCCATAGTTCCGGGCGTTGCAGTTTAGGATTCCACTGGCCAAATTCATCCCTTATAGAAAAGACGCGTTCTTTGGCTCTTGCCTTTTCTTCATCCCTTCGTGCACCACCTATGCACGCATCAAAACCAAATTCGTTTATCGTATCCAGCAACGTATAAGTTTGTAATGCATTGCGGCTGGCAAACTTACCCCGTGGTTCTGTAAGGTTCTTTGCAACTATTGTATCCTCTACTTTCCTCACTATCAACTTTTCTCCAATCGCCGCTACAAGTTCATCCCTATAATCAAGCGCTTCCTGAAAGTTATGTCCTGTATCTATATGCACCAATGGGAAAGGAAATTTGCCGGGCCTGAATGCTTTTAATGCCAAGTGTACCAATACTATTGAATCCTTACCACCACTGAACAACAAGGCTTGTTTCTCAAACTGTCCAGCCACTTCTCTCAGTATATAAATAGCTTCTGATTCCAACAGGTCTAAATGGTCAATTCTTTTATTGCTCATGATCGAATATCTTTTTTGATTATTATTGTTTAATATGTAATCCACACTCTTTTTTACTGTTATCTTCCCACCACCACCGCCCGGCACGGAAACTTTCTCCTTCCCTGATGGCTCTTGTACAAGGCTCGCACCCAATGCTTACAAAGCCTTTATCATGCAGGGTGTTATAAGGTATCTGGAACCTGGCTATGTAAGCCTTCACTTCATCTGTAGACCAATGTAACAGTGGATTGTACTTGATGATCTGATTACCTTCATCCCATTCTAACAGCTCAAGACCTTCACGCGATACAGAATGTTCTGCTCTAAGCCCTGTTATCCAGATCTGTTTGCTGTTCAATGCCCGTTTAAGCGGTACTACTTTCCTGATGTAACAGCATTCTTTCCGGTTATCAACAGAAGAATAGAACGCATTGGGTCCCTTTTCATCCAGGAATTTTTCTACCTGTATGTTATCAGGATAGTAGCCTTTGACTTTGATGCCAAAGTGGGCATTGGTATTTTCCCATACCGCATAGGTCTGTTCAAATAATCTACCTGTATCTAATGTAAACAGGCTGATATCCGCACCACTTTGTGCAATCAAATGGGTGATGACCTGATCTTCCAAACTAAAACTGGTAGAGAAGGTTACTGAGCCGCTATAATCTTTTGCAAGTTTTTTTAGTGACTCATCAATTGTGAGATTGCGCAATTCGCGCAACAATAGCGCAATTGCAGCTTCAGAAGCATGCGACATGATCTGTAATTAAATGCGTTAAAAAAGGGAATGATCAAAGAGTGGACAGAGCTATGGCTGCCCGTTGCTGGTTTACCTTACTAACAAGAAATAAGAATGTAAAGGTGAACCTTGTTGTTAAATACAACAGCTGCAACAAATGAAACAACAACACGCAACCATAAATGCGGCAGAAGATATGCTGGCATTTTGAACGGCAGTGGCGAGTGATGTTAACTGTTTCATTTTAAATAGACTTTTGAATTGTCTTTCGCCCCACAGTTTGTAAGACGATGCATTGCAAAAGTAGATGGACTTATTTTCAAATCCAAAAAATAGTTTTGTTTTTATCTGATTAGAAAGCATGTGCCTTGTTTTAGTAAGAGTTCAATGACCAGTGTTTAAATAATCTTTTAGAATCGGAGATACAGGATGCTCAAACAGTTGCGCCGGAGGCCCCTGCTCTACTATTTCGCCATAGTACATAAAGATCACATTGTCTGCCAGGCGTTTGGCCTGTCTTAAAATATGAGTTACAACGATGACGGTAAAATCATCTCTTAATGCAATGAATTTTTCCTCGATCTTTTTGCTCGATATAGGATCAAGTGCAGATGTTGGTTCATCAGCCAGGATGATCTCAGGGTGTACGGCAAGCCCCCTGGCCAAACAGAGCCTTTGCTGCTGGCCAATAGACAATCGAGACGCAGGGCTGTGTAATCTATCTTTTACCTCGTCCCACAGGCCCACCTCAGCAAGGTAGCGTTCTACACTATCTTTAATGATCTTTTTGTCTGATACACCTTGTATCTTCAACCCAAAAGCGATGTTCTTGTAAATGGACATAGGAAGTGGATATGGCTTTTGAGAAAGCAAACCCATTTTTTGTCTTATCCTCGTCAGCCCATCATTTACCTGCAAGATATCTTCATCATCAATGAAAATATTGCCGGAGATATTTAAGTGCGGCTGCAGATCTGTAAGACGGTTCAGGCTTTTTAATAATGTTGTTTTTCCGCAACCTGACGGCCCAAGAATAACAGTTATCTTATTGCGCGGTATCTCTACATTAATGTTCTTTAAAATGGCAGTATTACCACTTTGTACGTTCAAATCCTTAATACGGACAATTGCTGAGTTTGACATGATCGGTACTTTATAAAACGTATTTTTTAAATCGTTTGCCTGCTATACGTGACAGGATACTGATAAAAAGAATGATGACCGTTAACACTAGTGTTGCTGCATAGGCCCGTTCTTTCACTTCTGGTATGGGAGAGCTGAGTTGAAAAAAAATGGCTAACGGTAATGTTGCAGTTGGGTCTGTTAACCTTTGTGGCACATGATCTGTATATCCTGCCGTAAAAAGCACAGACGCAGCATCACCAATACCCCTGCCCAATGCCAGCAGTACAGCCGTAATAAGACCAGGAAGCGCTTGCCGAAAGAAAACGACGAATGAAGCCTCTGAGCGTGTTCCCCCAATTGCATAAGTTGTTTCAAGCAGGCCTTTGGGAATCGTTCTTAATGCCTCATCAAACGCCCTGGTAATAATAGGCACTATAAGCAAAGCCACTGTAATGATACCCGCAAGCAACGAAGCCCTTAAATGAAAATAGACCATTATGCCGAATGCAAACGCGCCATAGACTATAGAGGGTACGCCCCATAACGTATCCAGCAAAAAACGGATGACAGTAACCAACATTTTGTGCCTGACCATATGTACATTCATCGCCAATGCTACAGGCAAGCCTACAAGTATGGCAAGAATAATAGCCCCCACAGAAAGATATAGAGAACCCAGAATTGCATTTAAAATGCCTCCCCCAGCCCCCAGGTAAAATCCACCTTGCGGTTCCTCAGAGATCATGGCCCATGACATGGCGTGATAACCTTTCTTGAAAATCACAAATAACAGGCCCGATAAAACCATAATGATACTGGCAGTTATAAACCGCATCAACCATAAAAAAAACTGTTCTTCAATACTTCTTTTTTTCATTATTCTTTAGTTTGCTTGTAGATGAGGATATTGGTAAATACATTGAATAACATGATGATCAAAAAGAGAATTAAAGCAGCAAACATTAAGGCAGCTTCATACGCTGGTATCGACATCATGTCGCCATAATTATTGGCCAGAAGAGCAGGCAAAGGGTATCCCGGCTGAAACATATTTTGGGGTATCCGGGCCACATTGCCCACCACCATCAAAACCGCAATAGTCTCGCCAAGCGATTTTGAGATACCTAAGCCTAATGCGGCAACAATACCTGAAGACCCTTTCCTGATCAGCACAAATTTTACTGTTTGCCAAACATCTGCACCAAGTGAAAGAGAAGCCTCTTTTATTTCCAACGGCATCCCCTTAAATATATCTATCAGCATATTCAGCATATACGGTATGCTCATAATAGCCAACACTATACCTCCTGCAAGAACAGAATACCCGGATGAGTTAATATTAAACAGTGGTGCCAGGTGGTCTTTGATAAAAGGCACAACAACAAGAACACCACCAACACCATATACTACTGATGGGATACCAGCCATTACATCAATGATCAGGTTCATTATATACAGTATCCTGGCATGTGCATATTGTGTAAGGTAAATAGCAGACAAGATGCAGACAGGAGCAGACAAGACAAAAGCTATTGCAGTAATCCAGACTGAGCTGATAATGAATGTGTAGAATCCGAACTTCCCTTCCATTGGAGACCAGTCTGACGAAGTCAATAACTCCCTCAGCGGAAAGGCTTTAACTATAGGAAGGGATTCGATGGCTAACCCCAATTCTATAGCTAATGGTAATAAGAGTAGTAACACCACAGACAGCACAATCCATGTACTGGAAATACGATCAATTAGCCTCCTACGTAGATGCAGGTATCCTATCATTTTAGTTCAGTTTAGAAAGTTGCTCTGCTATTTTATTGGGTTCAAGAGGCACAAATCCAGCTTCTTTTACAAATGCCTGTCCATCTGTTAATATCCATTTCAGGAAAGCGATAACTTCAGGATCTACAGGTTTGCCTTTAGAGATAAAATACAACTCCCGGGCAGGTGGTGCAGGGTATTTCCCTTTTGCAATAGCATTGAGTATGGCATCTGAGTTTTTATAGAAATTTTCATCAGTATCTATTTTATGGTTACCATCGATGTCAATAGGCACCACCTCTATACCGGGATATTTATGCCCTGTTTTAGCATCATAGATATAGGCAACATTATTGAAGCCAATACCCTCTGGATCCTTTGCAATAGCATCTGCCAGGCCTGGGTCACCATATATACCTATACCTTTTATGCGCTCTTGTTTACTGCCCAGGTATTTTGCCCAGGTATCAGCAGCACCGGCTGCATCAGAACGGGTATATACGTTTATCTTGCCGCTATCTGCTGTTCCAAGCTGGCTACCCCAGGTAAGCTGGGCTCCAGACAGAAATATGGTTTTAAATTGTTCTTGAGAAAGCCCACTTTCAAGAAGTGCTTTGAGCGACGGGTTCTGAGCGCTTACAGTGGGGATAACAGCATCTATGGCTACTGCTATGCTCCATATACCTTTTGCTTTCTCCTCTGGTGTAAGATCGCGGGAAAACATACCTATATCAGCAGCGCTGGCAAGCACATCTGTCAATCCCTTACCTGCACCCCCTCCTGAAATATCGAACCTTATGTTCGGGTGCGTTTTTTTATAGACATCAGACCATTTGATGGCAAGCGGATATAAGGCAAAAGCGCCTGTGATATTCAGCCTGTTCTTGTTCGTGTCTGAACCGCAGGCATTCAATAAAAGAATGCCTGCAATCAGAGTTGTAGTCCGGATAAAATTGAAGTATCTCATTTTTATTTGTAGCTGATTTAAAAATTTGGGATTATTGAAATTCATTGAATCTTGCAGGTGACGCGCCAAATATGTAAGTGAACGTTAGCCTGTAAACCAGGTCATAATCATTATTGGCAGTACCGTAGTTTTTAGGCCCTGCATTGCTATAGGTATTGTACCAAACGTTGGGCATTATATGCACATTGCGTAATGGCGCCCAGTCGAGCCCAGCGCTTACAAACTGTTCCTTTGTATTGGGATCATAGTTGGTAGTGAGTGGGGTGTACTTGCTGTACTTGCTATTGTCTATATTGCCTGCAGGATTGTAAACATCGTAACGTGCAAAAAAGGATAGTTCCTTTTTATAGATACTGCCCCTTATGTACAGCGATACAGCACTTGCGCTGTTGGTAAGTGTATCTGATTTCCCGTCCTGTCTTCTCGTGGCAACATCATCTGCATGTATAGTATTAACAAAAGCCTCAACCCCTGCTGTGATCTTTGATGCATTGTATGCAATAAACCCTTTTAACATGTGCCTGTCATGGTGCCATGTTGGGGTCCAGTTCAACCGCTCATAGTCAGCATAGAGATCAACTATTATATGCCTGTTGAAGAACAGTCCATACACATCATCATAAAACCATTTGTAGCTATCGTTTTCAGGCTTTGCAGTTTGCCCGTTACCAACCATAAGGTTGTATCCCAAATTGTCGTTACCAGGAATGAACTTACCCTGGATCGCAGCGCCAAAGTCGTAAGAAGGGGTTCTTCTGATATCAGCAACAGTACGTTCTACAGACCTGTAGCTCCACACTTTATCTGTAAGTAGAGAAAAAGAAGGGGTTGACATTTGCCCGATCACCAGATCCGCTCCTGGGTATATTTCTTTCCAGCGTATGTTGGCCCATTTTACGTATGGAGCTATCTTGCCATCCTGCAACAAATCCCCCGATGTAAAATCATCTTCAGATGAAAGCAGGAATTCTGCAGAGAAGCGTTTGCTAAAGGTGTAATTATAACCCAGGTATATTCTGCGAAACTGGAAAGCAATTCTATTTTGAGGAACACCTGTATATTGATTAGAACTGCCCCTTCCTCCACCTACAGTATCAGAGTGGGCCTTATAATAATAATCGCCAAAAACCTGGCCCCATATTTCGCCATGTGGTTTAAAACCATCTCCGGATGCAGTATCTGGTGCACTTTTAAAAATTGCAGGTGTGCTTTGTGCTACCACCGACATTGCAAGGAAATTAAAGCCTATGCCTGCTAAGGCTATCGTATATATGTATCTTTTAGTGTGCATTATGTATGTGTTAGTAGTAATCATTAATTGTTATTCAGACGATAAGAATGAACAGTACTAACACGATGCAATGCCACCTTTACTGATGCCGCTAAAAGAATGGGCTGAGATTATGATCACAGTATTAAATATTTAGCATCTGGCAGGCAAGCTTAATCGCTTATGTGCGAGAAGCAGCAATGCTCAATGCATGAAATTTGAAAAATGGAGATTGATTAAGGTATCCTTTGAGAAATGAGTACAGGCTCTATTATGCCCTGTAATTGAGTGCCATTAAACAAAAGGATAAATTTGGGATGCTGATCAATTACAACAACAGCAGGCATGAGGACAACACAAGCAAGGGCATGCAGCATAGTTAGTAACTATAGACTGAAATGCATTGGCGGCAGATGGAATTACCTTGCTCATTGTTCTTATTTTATGATATTTATTCTTAGTTCTGGTACATTACGTAAGCAAGCAGGCGTAAAATAAAAAACCTTCCTGATATAGTCAGAAAGGCATACGTTATCTAAAATAATTTTATAACTGTTGCATCTGACTTATCTATCCTAACACATGTGTTAAGATGGAGTTAGCACCGTATCTGTTTTACCAAATGGGTTGCTAAGGCTTCATCGGGCCATATCCCTCTGCCTATCTTGATAAGTATTTGTAAAGAACTGATGCAAACTTATGCCTTCTTTTTCTAAAAACAAATTTGATTGTAAAATAACTTTTCAAAATCTATTTTGTTGATTCATATTTCTTTGAGCAGATGATCTCCCACTCTTACATTTCTCCGAAACGGATTGATGATGTTCCCTTTTAGAGAAAACTGATTGCTGAGAGGTAAAAAGCCAACATAGAAAAGAAAATTGCAAATAAAGAAGATGGTAATGGGGAAAAAGGAAAAGCGTCCAACCTACTACGAACCACCCCTAAAGATTAAGGGTAACTTTCTCGAAATGTTTAAGATCGTGAAGAAGGATAAAGAAGTGAAGACCAAGAAGAAGCCGTAAAAATTCCCATCTACACGGCTTCGTTCATATTGTTATTTGTTAGGGGGCTTTGGTATATAACCGCCCTTTTTACAGGCATTATTCAGTTTAATTTGATGCCTGAAACCCGCGAGCCCAATGGGGACGCAGTTGTTAGCTTAAACAACATATTAACCAACATCGGTATTTCTTTTTAATCCCAATTAATTTTCTGTTGTAAATAAGGGCCTGCTAAGAATGCTCTTATGTATCTGTTTTACAGTGTATTTATCTTTTATCTATGATTGTATGGTTGATATTTTCTATTTATTAAAAAAAACATTATTTATCCAATATGTTAACAATTAGTTAAGCTAATAATTATAAAATATTTGACTAGTGTTTTAAACACTGTTATTTTTAAAAAAATCAATATTTTATGAGAAAAAACACCACCTTTTTACACACAGGAGTTTCTTGCTTTGAGAAAGCAAGGAGAATTAGGTTTGTTATAATATTCATTTTGGCCATCTTTTTTAAAAACACTGCGCACTCACAAACAATTTTCTCAGTATTACACTCAACCAATGTTGGCAACTCAATTGTAATTGATAAAAATAATAATATCTATTATGACAATGGTACTAGTGAGGTCATTAAGTTTGATGGTATAACGGGTGCCACAACGATTATTGCCGGCAATGGTACTTTTGGGAATTCAGGGGACGGTGGCCAAGGTAATGTAGCAGAAATAGACGGGCAATACACAATGGCTTTAGACGAAAGTCATAACTATCTATACATTGCTGAAAATACTTTTAATTGTATTAGAAGGGTGGATCTGGTATCGGGTATTATTACAACAATCGCGGGCAATAATATAAATGGGGATGCCGGTGATGGCAGCCTGGTTAGTAGCCCAAGTGTTGAAATAGGTTCGCCAAGTGCAATTGAGGTAGATCTGTCTGGAAATATATTTGTTGGTAATGATGCATGTATCCGCAAGATAAATCATGCTACAAACATTATAAGCCTTTATGCAGGTACTGAAGGAACCACAGGTTTCTCAGATAATGGTGGGACAGCAATAGGCGCAAAAATGACTTTGTGTACTGCCTTAAAAGCAGATGCTCTTGGAAATATTTACTTCTGCGATCAGGGTAATGACAGGGTGCGGAAAGTAACGACGTCTGGCGGTATTAGTGAAGTGGCTGGTAGTGGAACATCGGGGCATTCTGGCGATGGTGGGGCTGCTACATCTGCTGAATTATTTAGTGTAAACAGTCTTGCTTTAGATGCTAATGGGAATATTTATATTGGCGACTTTTTTTATGTACGCAAAGTGACAATTGGTGGAATAATCTCTACCGTTGCCGGAACCGGAGGCAATATTGCGGGGCCGTTATGTGTTAGTCCCCTAAGCGCAAACATAGGTGTTACCAGTATAGCTATTGATAATTATGGTGACTTGTACATGTTGGACTATTTGTATGATAATGTCAATAAAATATCAAATGGTTTTCAAATACTGGATGTTGATTTCAATACGCTATGTGCTCCCGGGTCCAGTTCTGTAAATCCACAGTTTACCGTATTTGTAAGCGGTGGCACACCGCCTTATACTTACAACTGGGTTGCAGCTGCTGGAAATTCTACAACGCTAAGCAGCACCGCTAACACGGCAACGATTACAGCTTCGTCTGGTACAAATTTCGCATCATATACACTTTCTGTAGCTGACAACTCTGGTTGCAACCCTATTGCTGTAAGACCAGTACAAGCTACTTTAACAACCGCCAATACCTTTGATCTGGCAATGCGGGATTCATACTATGATATGCTTGATGAGCCCAATTCACAAGCAACTGTGGATCCAACCAAGTGGGACATATGGAGTAGCCAGGATGTATGGAACAGGTTGAATGCTGATGGTTACCTAACTCATCAACCGCCATGTTCTGGGGCTTGTTCAAATTACATGTATGCAACAATAAGGAATGTGGGCTGTGCCGCTTCTCCAACAACTGCTAAGTTAGACATGTACTGGACATTAGATGGTTTTCCGGAGACTTGGCCAGGCATGTGGACTACTGACCTTTTTGGCAGCACTGCGTATCCTCAGGGATTACAAATTGCAAGCTTGGCTATTCCATCTATTAATCCAGGAGATCGTATTCAATTACATAAATCATGGGTACCACCTGTTCCGACGAACTATTATCCTGGCACAACTGTAATGGGACTTTGTTTCTTAGCAAGGATACTTGACGGACATAACCCGAGTGATCCCAGTGGTATGACAAGTCCTGAAGGGCCAGGGCTTTCAAGCGATGTTCGTAATAATAACAACATTGTTACCCGCAACACAATGGTTGTTAATGCAAGCAATTATGCACCGCAAATAACCTGGCTTAAGGTAGGTAATTCGGGTCCCCAAAACGGACTGTTTAACTTACAGTTTTTAAATACACTACCCAGAAACAGTACCCTGAGTCAGTACATGACCATTACAGTATCATTGGGTACAGTATATGATAAGTGGCTTCGTGCTGGATCTCACGGAACATTTAGCAGTGTTAATCCACAAACACGGACAGTTACCTTTGATGGTACAAACACTATGGAATTAGATAGCATTCCATTCAACCCCGGAGAAGAAGACAGTGTGATGCTGACCTTTGCAATCAATCCTAATGCAAATGGCGCGTTTATGAAAGATGAAACCGTACAGTTTCGCCAATACAGCATAGACGATAATGGAGTGGTTGATGTGTATGGGAATGTGAGTTATTACATTACTTATACCGGAGTGGGTGATGCTGGCAAGAACAACCCCAAACAAAAAAACATTACTGGTATAAGTAATACACTAACGGAAAATTCAGGGATAAATGTTTATCCAAACCCTGCAAACTCAATTGTCAACTTCGAATTCCACACCATGACAACTGGCTATATAAAGCTATTTGATATTGCAGGCCGTACCGTTGCTCAGCTTGAATTAAGCAATGAACGAATGGCAGTTATGGATGTTAAGAATTTAGTGCCTGGTATTTATGTATATGAGATAAATAATGGCAAAGACATTAAAAGAGGAAAGGTATCCATTGCCAAATAGTTCTAATAACAGTGAGTGGAGCTGCCTTGTCAGCTTCACTCACTTATTTTCATATTGGTTTGTTGTAAAAATCAAATAAAGTAAAACTGAAAATAGCAATCATTTTATTCTTATTGAAGGCGTATAAATTAGAAGTTGGGTATATGGCCTTAGAGATGATAAATTTCTTTAGAATAATCTTTTGAAACTTTCTTACGTCTGTATTGTATAATGTTAAATATATAGTTGTTTGTAGTTAAATAAACAAGTTATAACACTTAAATAAATTGAATATTTTTAATTAAAAGTTGTGATAAAGTTTTGTTAATAACTACCTTTATTTATACACAAGAGATAAAAATTCATTATTGAAAAACACTACTAAAAATGAATTTATGAAAAAACAAACATTTTTAAAAACGCTGTGTAGGTGTAAAACTGCAAAGATTATTTCAATTGCTGCATTTTTGCTTGCATGGGAGCAAAAAACATTTGGCCAGCCAGTATCCTATTCATCCTTGTATTCCAGCAGTTCGTTTAGTAACCCTACAAACGTATCGCTTGCGGTTGGGGCTATAGACGGGCAAGCAGGAGTATCGCAAAGTGGGGCAGCTACTTACGCTATTCCCATAAAGTGCCCCCCGGGAACTAATAACTTAATGCCTAATTTATCCTTGACATATAGTTCACTTGGGGGTAACGGGGACTTAGGAATGGGGTGGAGTATTAGTGGTTTATCTAGTATAACACGTAAAACCAAAGATTTTTATTTCAATGGTGTTGTAGCTCCGATTCAGTATAACAATACCGATGCTTATGCTTTAGATGGATCACAATTAATATCCAGCGGTGGAAGTTCGTATGTTTTAGAAAATGAAGATTTTTCCTCTATCACTGCATATTCAGTAGGAAGTACAGGCCCTGATCATTTTATAGTGGTGAAAAAAAATGGGACAACAATGGAGTACGGAAATACTTCCGACTCTCGCCTGGTTCCAGGTGGTGGTTCGGTTACTTTATCATGGAGATTGGATAAGATTACCGACATTAACGGAAATTACATAACGTTTACTTATGGATCCACTGGTTGGGAGTCGCACATTACGGAAATAGACTACACCGGGAATGCTTCAGCAGGCCTGGCACCGTATAACAAAATAACGTTTTCTTACCAGACCAATAGACTTGATGGCAATAGATCGTACGATGCGAATACCTATGTTGATCTTTCTGCTTTACTAGGTCAAATCACGATTACGGGTTCTGGAAGTGCTGCTTATAAGAGCTACGTTTTAAACTATGGGAATGACAACATTGAGTCTTATCTAAAAACCATTAGCGAAAAAGATGGTAGTGGCAATGCAATTAATAGTACCATTTTTAGATATGGCGATGTTCCGGCTTCATTCCCAGCAATGGGTTCAATAACATCTGGCGGTGTACCGGGATTTTGGAATACGAGCGCAGATTTGTTTACCTGTGATTTTAACGGAGATGGAATTAAGGATATCGTTGTTGCAAATAAGAGTACTGTAAGTGGTATTCCCTACAACACAAGCCTTGATATTTATACAAGAACATACACCAGCAGCTCCTATGTATATAGGTCGCACATACCTTTACCTTCTACATTTGAAAAATATCAGGGGGTGACACTGCCTTCAAATTACAGTTTTCAGACTGCAGACTTTAATGGGGATGGATTTGAGGACATTTTGGTATCGAACGCAAGTTATTCAAGCGGTGAACCTGAACTGACTGTAAACAGTTTTGATATAGCGCAAGGAAACCCGTGGGCAGGATACTATGGGCCAACCTCTTACTGGCAAACCTATGCAACGCCTACCGTAAGTGGATATTATTATCCGTTTAACATTGCCAGCCCATACGCAAGTGCACTAACGTATCCTGGCGATTATAATGGAGATGGTATATGTGATTTTATAACAGTATTAAGTGATGCTACAGGCTATAAAGCCTTTATGTACCAAATGAACTCTAGCGGTGGCTATACTAATCATGAAATCTCAGGATTGTATTATGGCGCTTATAGTCCTTATGCTGCAGGTAGTCTGGTGGTGTCTGGTACAAGGTTATATGTGATTGATTTTGATGGTGATGGCAAAAATGAATTAATGGTTGTAACGCCTAACCCAAGTAGTACTACTTATATATATTCTTTTACTGATGACGGGGCTGGTAATTACACAGCCCACGTGGTTTATAGTGGAGGGTATCCTACTCAAGGTCATGATATTTACCTGGGAGATTTTAATGGTGACGGGAAAACAGATATGCTGACACGAATTGGTAGTACTTATTCGTCATCTAATTGGCAGATAGCTAACTCAACAGGTACTAACTGGGCCGTACAACCTTTTAGTTTTACGACAGCGCCGCAACAAAATGAATTTGTTACGATTGGAGATTTTAATGGGGATGGTAAAAGTGATGTGGTGCTTAAAAGAAATAGCAATAACTCTTCTTCCCATAACTACTTCGATGTTTACTATTCTTTAGGTTGCACACCTGGTCTGCCGCCTTCATTTCATCTGGAGTCCAGTCCTGATTATGAAATGGCCTGTACCTCAAATCTTGTTACGTCTGACATAGACGGAGATGGACGTGCTGACATAATTAATGTGCCTAAAAACGCATGTTTAGGCGGTCCTGATGAAAGTGTTATTAGCTTTAAAAATAAAGGGCAAGAACAAATACTTCAAGGCGTTATTGATGGTATGGGTAATAGCACTGCATTCCAATACCAAAATTTGACTTCCAATCTTGATTATACTAAAGGATCTGGAAGCACATATCCATTAAATGATTTCCAATATCCCATGTACACAGTCAACGCTATAACTGTGCCCAATGGGATAGGAGGCACAACAGAAACAGACTTTTCATACACCGGAGAAGTGCTGCACAAAACAGGAAAGGGTTTGCTGGGGTTTGCGAAAGTTGTATCTAAAAATTTAGTAACTAATATTAGCACTGAAGCGGACTACGGTATAAATACAACGTACTATTTCCCCTATCAGACAAATACATCTTCGAGCCAGTCGGGTACAAATCTTTCAAGCACAGCATATACATATAACGTCAGTACGGGCAGCCCGGGGTCGGCTTATGTTAAAACGCTTGCATCTTCCACAGAAAATAACCTGCTTAGTGGAGCAACAAAAACAACGACTACAACCTATGATGCCTATGCAAACGCAACATCAACAACAGTAAACAACAACGGGCAAGAGACGGTTGTTACTAATAATACTTATGTAGCGGCAAGCACGCCCGTACCCGCTGTGCCAAGTACTTCTACAAAAATAGATACGAGAACCGGTACTCCTGCTATAACTGTTGAGACGGCGTACACCTATGATGGGCATGGAAATCTATTAGTAGAGAAAGACAACGCCCTTAGTAGTCTTTATGTCAAAAATACATATAGCAGAGATGTTTATGGAAATGTCTCAATGGTACAAAAAGCTGGCGGTGGTGTACCCCCGTATACGTATACTTATACTTATGATGCTACTGGTCGTTTCCCAATCACCAAAACATACCCTTTAGGTCAATCCGAATCGGCAGTATATGATCCTTTATGGGGGAAACCAACATCGGTCAAAGATATTGAGGGGAATACAACAACATATACACACGATACGTGGGGTAACCTAACTGCTATAAACATGCCAGAAGGCTATACCATCAATATATCAGAAGGGTGGAATGGTACGTTGAGCCCTACCCAAATGTGGTATTCTTTAGTATCGCACCCCGGTAAGCCTAATGAAAAAATATGGCACGATGCATTAGGAAGAGAGGTTTTGAAACAGGATGAAACATGGAGTGGCACATGGACATCAGTAAATACTAACTATGATGCAATGGGTAACGTAGCATCGACTACCAAACCGTACATAAGCGGATCTGAAACACCGTTTACAACTACGAATACTTATAATTCATTAAACCAAATAATTAACTCAAGTACACCTTTCGGGAATACCACCTGTTCATATACCTATAGTGGTGGGAATACCAAGGTTAGTACTACTGATGCCGGAGGACATACCACATCTAAAACCATGGATGCGACGAAGAAAGTGATATCAGCTGTTGATGCAGGCGGTACACTTACTTACAGTTATGATGGCTGGGGCAACTTGCTTAAGGTGATAAATGGTGGAGCTGCAATGACAACAAATGCTTACGATGCTGCGGGCCGAATGGCAACTAGCCTGGATGTTGATGGAGGACTTACAACATCGGTTTATGACGCATACGGCAGACTACAATCGCAAACGGATGCAAGAGGGGATGTTGTGAACTTTGCTTATGACGGCTTGAGCCGGGTAACTAGCAAAACTGGAACTGAAGGTACAACCACATATGCTTATCTCAGTGCCAGTACCGGCAATAATACGCCATACCTTGTTACAGCGCCAAGCGGAGTTACAGACCAGTATTCTTATGATGCCTTTGGCCGCCAGACACAGCACATAAAGACCATTGCGGGTACCGCATTTACAACAACGCAGGGGTATGATGCGTATGATAATATAACCAGTACTACATACCCATCGGGAATAATAGTGAATAATAGCTATGATGCAAATAGTTTGCTGGCGAGTGTAAGCTTGAATTATGGATATGCTTCACAAAACATATTTTATGGTCTCGGTATGAATGGAAGTGGAGAATATACCCAATACATGTTAGGAAATAGTTTGACTTCGACAAACGGTTATAACTATGGTATATGTACAAGCCGTTATACACCCGGGGTGCAGAATTTGAATTTGGGTTATGATTTTGCTAATAACCTTCTAACATCACGTTTTGATGCAATAGCGAACAACCAGGAGAATTTCGGTTACGATGCCCTGAATAGGCTTACCTCTTCACAGGTTTATAGGAATATGCTGGTCGGCGGTTATTGGATGTCTGTTGCAGAACCGATAGTTAACCTTACTTATAGTTCCTCTGGTAACATCACTTCAAAAACAGATGTTGGTAGTATGGCCTATGGGCAATATGGCGCTTCAATACATGCCGTTACCGATGTTGCCGACGTATCGGGCGATATAAGTCATTTGAGGCAAAGGCTAACTTATACCCCTTTTAATAAAGTAAGTGATATTACTGAAAACAGCAATGAGGAGAAGATAACCTACGATGCTGATCACAACCGGGTAATGAGTGTTGTTATGCATGCTGGAGTTACTGTTAGTACAAGATACTATCTTGATAACTGTGAATATAATGTACCAAGTGGAGGTAGTCCTTACTATGTGAATTACATTTATGGTGGCGATGGCTTAGCTGCAATTTCATCAGGAACCAGTCCGATTACCGTGACGTTTGGTGGGTACTCATTCTCTCAGCAATTTCCTATATGTTACTATGTATATAAAGATCAGCAAGGGTCTATTCTTGCATTAACAGATAAAACAGGTGCGGTAGTAGCCAGGCAAAATTTTGATGCATGGGGTCGTAATCGCAATACTGTAAGCTGGAATTATATGACTTATCCATATTCATCTCCTGGTACGCCGTCTTGGTTGTATAGAGGTTATACCGGACATGAAGAGATGCCTCAGTTTGACTTGATCAATATGAATGGCAGGGTATATGATCCGATATTGAGTCGTATGCTCAGGCCAGATAGTTATGTTCAGTCTCCTTTCAGTACCCAAGGTTATAACAGGTATTCATACTGTAAAAATAACCCTGCTACTCTTACTGACCCAACCGGAGACTATTATCTCTGGGATGATTTGATAGTAGGAGGCGTTGGTTTTATTGTAGGATACGCAGGTGAAGCATTAGCCACCGGAAATTGGGCTAGCGGGAAAGATTTGGAATCAGGAGCGATAGGTGCGGCAGTGGCTGAAGCATGTTATTACGGGGTTGGCTTATTAGGAGGTGCGCCAGCAACCGCTGCACTAGCAACGAGCGCTGCAACACAATTTGCTGCAGGATACGGAATGGCCGCAGGGATGGCTCTTTTTTCTGATCAGAAACAAATAGCGGCAGCAAATAATAGCAGTACAAATATTGGTGGTATACAACTCAATAACGGTCTGCTATTGATAGGTGGTCTTGAATTAATATCAGGAATAGGGCAGGGCCTCTCACAAGGTGCAATAAATGGCTATACATCATACAATTGGGCTAAGACACCGCTGAGTTTTATCAGCAAAGGCTTGACAGTTGATATGGGTTCTATTGTTAGTAGTGGATTTACCAGTTTTGCAACTACTATACTGGAAGACAGCTATAACAACGGCAAATGGAACGGGCTGACGCTTTGCGATGTTGGCCAGGCAGGTGAAGGTGCTTTTGGTTCAATGGCTACCGATCTCATTGGTCAGTTAGCACAATTTAAGCTTGGCAATGACTGGAACTCAATGAAGGGCAACAAGAATTATGCAGCAGCACTGCAAGTAAGGTGTCCTAGCGTAGGGTTAGTAGATGATGGCAGTGGCTTTATATCTAATTTGCTAGAAGGTGGTATGGATGCATTTCATGCAGGTGGTTGGATAGGTGGTGCTGCCGGCAAGGTTGCGGATGGTATAAATACATACTTGTATAATAATATTACATCTCATAAATGGTATGATTTTAGTCCATTAAGCCCATTTTAAAGCAAAAAAACAATTCATATGAAAAACATAATAGTTATATCCGTAAGAAAAGTTTTATTGTGCACACTGGCTATGCTTTGGTGTAGTGTTGTTACAAATGCACAAACGTGGACGAATGTAGGGCAGCCAGACTTTACTCCTGGATCTGCTGGTCCCTTGTCTCTAGCCATAGATCCTACCGGGATCCCATATGTTGCATTCATAGATTACTCTACCAACCAAAATGGTGTTACGGTTATGAGTTTTGATGGGAATACGTGGAAGCCTGTAGGTATGCCGGCATTTTCAGCAGGTTCAGCAACAAACGTTAACCTGGCAGTTGATGGTAACGGGATACCATATGTGGTTTATATTGATGCTGCAAACCAGGGATTACTGACAGCTATGGTATATGTTAATGGCAGCTGGATGGTTGTTGGTAATCCAGGTTTTTCGCCAGGGCCGGCACAGTACCCATCTATAGCTATAGACGGGGCTGGTACACCGTTTGTAGCTTTCCAGGATTTGACAAGTCCTAATGCCGGTGTTACCGTAATGAAGTTTGATGGCAAAAACTGGGTGCCTGTAGGTAGTACTGGATTCTCTACAAACGGTGTTCAATTTACTTCGATAGCTATAGATAATGGAGGGGTGCCTTATGTTGCATATCAAGACATGGGTGACAATGGTAAAGGCGGGGCTACTGTAATGACTTATAACGATAGCAGTGGTTGGGTAACTATTGGTACTCCTGGTTTTTCAGGTGGGCCAGCAAACTCACCTTCTCTTACTGTTGATGGCAGTGGTACTTTATATATAGCCTACCAGGATTGCGTTAATGGCTGCATGGCTACTGTAATGAGTTACAATTACACTGATAGTAGTTGGGAGCCGATAGGGAAGCCAGGATTTTCACAAGGGCCTGCACAAAATACCGCTATTGCAATTGGTAGTGGTATTCCGTATGTAGTGTTCCAGGATGCTAGTGTAAATAACGCTGCAACGGTTATGCAATACGGAGATGCCGGCTGGGTTCCTGTTGGCAAACCGGGCATATCGCAAGGCCCTGCAGGCTCACCTGTAATAGCAGCATACTCAGGAGGACCTTATATTGGTTATACGGATCTTTCTACCCATAATCTGGGTACTGTAACTTTATACGGGCCAATAACGCCTTACAGTCCCACATGTGGCATACTTTATTTTTACGATGCTACCGGGAATCGTATTTACAGAACAGATACGTGTATTGATAATGCACCAGTATCAAAGACTACTTCGGGAGGTGTAAATAGTACAGCAAATCATAGTCAAGCTCAAACTATCCTTTCTAATAGTAACTCTACTATAACAGCCAATGTATATCCAAACCCAACACAGGGAACAGTAAATATAACCGTATCGCAGCCTTTAAGTGATGCTAATGTTAGCTTGTTGGATGTTAACGGTGCGGTTATTAAAAAGATGAATATGACTGGATCTATATCTTCTTTAGACTTATCTGGGTTTGCATCGGGAACATACCTTGTGGAGATACAAAGTACTACTGCCCACTTTATATTTAAAGTGCAGAAGTTGTAAGGGATAAGATCACAATGAGCACGGATTGCATTTCACTGAGTTGCTAAATTGGAAATGCGAATGTGCTATTATTTATAGGCCTTGGATTTATTATCCAAGGCCTATTTTTAGTTTAACTATATTGATTATAAAAATCAGGTGTAAGTAAGAAGTAAGGTCTGGTCTATATTTATACATCGACAAAACGGATGCATAAATTAATTTTCTCTGACATTAACTTCTACCTCCGCCAAGTGCACGATATAGATCGACAGATGCATTAAGACGTTGTCTTTGCAGATTTGCGAGGTCAAGGTCAGCCTGCAGTGCATTTGCCTGTGCTGTTATCACTTCCAGGTAGGTAGCCATGTCGCTCCTAAATAACAATTGAGCATTGAAGGTGGCTTTGTGTAAAATATCAACGCGTGAAGCAGTAAGTTTTTGTTGTTCTTTTAGCTTTTCTTCCCTTACCAATGCATTAGTTACCTCGCCAACGGCATTAAGTACCGATTGTCTAAATAGCAAAACTGATTCTTCGCGCTGTATTTGTGCAACCTTGTATTTTGTTTTTAATTTACGGTGATCAAAAACAGGCTGGATAACGCTTCCTGTAACTATGCCAAATAGCGAACCCGGAATATTAAACCAGTTGCTTGCTTTAAATGAATTAAGGCCACCTTCTGCCGTTAAATTCAATGAGGGGTACATGTTGACTTTGGCTATGCCCACTTGTTTATTGGCAGCTATAAGCGCATATTCTGCCGCATGTACATCGGGCCGGCGACTTACCATGGCTACAGGAACGCCGGTAGAAAGATCTTCAGGAATATTTACTTCATTTAGGTGTATATCCCTTACTATACTGCCGGGTAATGAACCTGTTAAGATGCTGAGCGCTTGTTCCTGAATTGTAATGCTTTGTTCAAGAGCAGGTATAAGTATTGCAGTAGCCTGTTGTTGTGCCTCGGCCTGTTGTACCGCTAGAGTAGTAACATAACCTGCATCTTTTTGTAAACGTGTTAGCAAGAATGTTGTATCACTAAGCCTCAGGTTATTCTTAGCTATGGTCAATTGTTCATCCAACATTAGCAGGTTATAATACCCTTGAGCTATATCTGATATGACACGTGTTTGTATTGCTTGTGCAGCCTCTGATGATTGCAAATATTGTGCAATAGTTGCCTTTTTTTGCATGCGGAGTTTGCCCCATACATCCGCTTCCCATGATACGCCAAGATTAACGTTGTAGTCAGCGATGTACGATTGATGAAGAAAGTCGGTAGCTGTAATGCCATTCAGGCTGTTGTCAGAAGCCCTGTCAATCTGCCCGGTGGCCTGCAGATCTACCTGTGGTAGTTGCAGTGTTTTTGCTTGCTTTACTTGTTCCCTTGCAGCACTTATATGAGTGAGTGCTATTTGCAGATCATAATTATATGTTATGCCTTTTTGTATCAATACCTTTAAGGTAGGGTCTGTAAAGAACTGGTCCCATTTCAGATCTGCGATACTTGAGGTATCTGTATTGTCTGTAAATGCAGCCGGCAGGGGCACTTCGGGCCGTTGGTATTCGTGTTGCATTCTGCAAGACTCCAGGCATATAAGCAGCAATAACGGTGCTATATATAGGTGGTGGAAGTTGTTTTTTATAAATGACATGCTGAGATTTTTTGAGTAGGTTAGTTTTTTTCGATGTCAGAAGTGTGGTGTGCAAGGTTTGGTTGCAAATGTTCGTCTTCAATGGGGGCTGGGTGAATAGGTTTGCCTGTGGCTTTTTCCTGTAAATGCTGGAAGATGACAAAAAGCACAGGTATTGCAAACACGCCAAAGATGACACCGGTAAGCATGCCCCCAACCGCACCGGTACCTATAGAACGGTTACCCAGCGCTGACGCACCGTGTACACCCATCAAGGGGATCAGGCCTACAATAAAAGCAAAAGATGTCATAAGGATAGGACGTAAGCGGAGCGTTGCTGCTTGTAGTGCTGCTTGTACCAAGCCCATACCTGCATGCCTGCGCTGCACTGCATATTCTACTATAAGTATGGCATTTTTAGATAACAATCCGATAAGCATGATCAGGCCCACTTGTACATAAATGTTATTTTCGATGCTCATCATATTTATGAACAGCAGTACCCCAAAGACACCTAACGGTATAGTTAAAATAACGGCCAGAGGAAGTATATAGCTTTCATACTGCGCCGCTAAAAGGAAGTACACAAACAGGAGGCTGAGTATAAAAATGAAGATGATCTGCGAACCGGAATGCACTTCTTCGCGCGTCATACCTGTCCATTCATATTTGTATCCTCTTGGTAACTCCTGTTGCGCAGTTTCTTCTATTGCACGTATGGCATCACCGGTGCTATAACCTGGTTTGGGAGCCCCATTAATTGTTACGGCGTTAAACAGGTTATTGCGTGTTACAGTTTCAGGGCCATACACCTTCTTTAGTGTAACGAGGGAATTGGCAGGGACCATACCGCCTTGTGCATTTTTTATATAAATGTTGTTCAGCGAAGCTGCATCGGTACGGTAAGCAATGTCTGCCTGTGCCATTACACGATAGTATTTACCAAACCTATTGAAGTCGCTAACAAAGCTGCTGCCATAATATACCTGCAATGTCTGTAATAGGTCGCTTATAGAAACACCTAATTGTTTAGCCTTGGCATTATCTATTTCTATTTCGTACTGTGGATTGCCGGTAGCAAAAGTTGTAAATGCATAAGCTATCTCCTTTCTTTTCATCAGGGCCTGTATGAAATTATTTGCCGTAGTGCCCAGTTTCTCAAGAGAGCCACTGTTGCGATCTTGCAACATGAACTCAAAACCACTCACGTTACCAAAGCCTTGCACTGTAGGGAATGTAAAGAAGAATGCATTGGCACCTTTAACCTGGCTTACTTTCTGAGATATGTTATTTGAAATTTGCTGAAAATCGTTTATTGGTCCGCGTTTACCGTATGGTTTGAGTCTTATAAAGCCGGCGCCATAAGGGGAAGCATTGGCATTAGAGATAAAGTTAAGCCCTTCCACAATATAGCGCTTGTCGGTAGCTGGGTCGTTTTTAACAATGCTGTCTATCTGGGCCATTGCTTTATGTGTGCGATCTAATGAGCTGCCGGGTGGGGTACTTAAAGCGTACAATACAAAGCCCTGGTCTTCAGTAGGTATAAACCCTGTAGGTGTACCCTTGATAATGAAAAAGCTTGCGGCAGCTATCAACGCCAGTCCGCTAATGGTGATCCACTTACGTTTTATGAGGAATTGCAGGCTGTGTTTGTACCTGCCAGTCATAGCGGTAAATCCCGCATTAAAAGCATCAAAGAACCTTTTGCCAAATTTTTTGGTGGCAGCGCCGTCGGCATGAGGATTTTTAAGGAACAATGCGCATAGTGCAGGACTCAATGTCAATGCATTTAAAGCCGATATCATGATGGCAATAGCCAGGGTGAATGCAAATTGCCGGTAGAAGACACCTGCTGGGCCTTCCATAAACCCTACCGGTATAAATACGGCAGCCATAACCATTGTAATAGATATAATGGCACCCGATATTTCGCTCATGGAGGCTATGGTAGCTTGCTTGGCGGGCATTTTGGTATGCTCCATCTTAGTATGCACGGCCTCTACCACCACAATGGCATCATCTACAACTATACCAATTGCCAGTACCAGTGCAAATAATGTCAGCAAGTTGATGGTAAACCCAAACAACTGCATAAAGAAGAAGGTACCAATAATAGCTACCGGTACCGCAATAGCTGGAATAAGAGTAGATCGGAAGTCTTGCAGGAATATGAATACCACTATAAAGACAAGGATAAATGCTTCCAGCAGCGTTTCAGTAACCTGGCTGATAGAAGCATCAAGGAATTCTTTTGAGTTATACATGACTGACGTATGTACCCCCTTAGGTAATGAGGCCGAGAACTCCTTTAATTGCTTTTGCGCTTCAGTAAGTATGTCATTAGCATTAGACCCTGCGGTCTGGAAGATAGCTACGCCAGAAGTTGCAGAGCCGTTTAGCTTGCCATTGGAAGAATAGGTGTAAGATCCAAATTCAACTCTTGCCAGATCTTTCAGTCGCACAAGCGATCCATCACTGTTTGCCTTAATTATAATGTTTTCATAGTCTTCGCTTTTATTCAATTTCCCCTTGTACTTTAAGACATACTCAAAAGACTCAGTGCTGTTCTGGCCAAGCCTGCCTGGCGCAGCTTCAAGGCTTTGATCTTTTATGGCGTTTGTTACATCTTGAGGTGATAGATTTAAAGCAGCAAGACGTTCAGGCTTAAGCCAGATACGCATAGAATAGTCGCGTGTGCCAAAAGGCTGTGCCTGCCCTACACCTGGGATACGTTGCAGTTGCGGTATGAGGTTTATCTTAATGTAGTTGAGCAGGAATGTTTCATCGTAAGTGGTATCGGTGCTGGACAGCGCGACAAACATAATAATGCTATTTTGCTGCTTTTGGGTAGATATACCTGCCTGTATCACCTCTTGGGGTATCTGGCTAGTTGCTTTAGATACCCTGTTCTGCACGTTTACCGCCGCAATATCAGGATTAGTCCCTTGTTTGAAATATACACTCAGGGTAAAGCTGCCATCGTTGCTGGAGTTTGAGGTCATATAGGTCATATTCTCTACACCGTTAACTGCTTCTTCCAGCGGGGTAGCTACAGACCGTGCTACCACCTCTGCATTAGCCCCTGGGTAACTGGCCATTACCTGTACACAGGGTGGTGCAATATCTGGGAAGAGAGTGATGGGCAGCGAGTATAATGAAAGACCGCCCAGCAGGAGCAATATGATGGATATGACCGTGGACAACACAGGTCGTTCTATAAATTTCTTAAACATCAGATGAGTTTTTTTGCCGGAAGTTTGAGTTGCCGGATTGTGAAAATGTTATTATATGCTAACGGTCTTTAAAGTGGGTTTGATCTTAGCAGACTATCCATAGATAGGGTCTCGGGTTTTATGATTGCGCCATCCTTTAAGCGATCGAGGCCGGCATATACAATTTTATCTCCCGATTTTACACCATTGTTCACGAGATAATAATTTCCCTTCCTGCCCATGACATTAATGGGCTGGCTGGCCACTTTATTACTATCGTTCATAAGAAAAACAAACACCTTGTCCTGTATCTCGTAAGTAGCCTCTTGTGGAACTATGAGTGCAGCGCTAACTGTTTGTGGAACACGTATTTTCCCGGTATTTCCTGAGCGTAACAAACCGTTGACATTAGGGAATATAGCCCTGAAGCTGATAGTACCCATGGTCTTATTAAATTGCCCATCAGCTATTTCTACTGTTCCTTTTTCGGCGTAGATAGTATTGTCAGGCAAAACCAATTGTACGGGTGGCATTTGCTGTAATTTCTCTTCTACCGTTTTTCCCGGAAAATGCTCTTTGAATTGAATAAAATCGTTTTCACTTAAAGAGAAATAAGCATAAACACTTTGTATTTCAGAGAGCACAGTAAGTGGCTCAGGTGAAGTACGACTTACCAGGCTGCCTATCTTATACGGTATCCTGCCTATGTAGCCGTCAACAAGGGCCGTAATAGTAGTGTACCCGAGGTTGATACGGGCACTGTTTACTATTGCTTCAGCTTGGGCTACATTTGCTTTTGCCGCATCATAAGCCGCCTTTGCAGTTTTGACCTGCACATCAGATATCAGGTTGTTTTTCAATAATGGTGTCAGCTTATCTACATTGATCTGTGCATTTTCAAGATTAGCCTTAGCCGATAATAGGGTGGACTTTGCATTGTTTAATTGTTCCTGATAAGGTTTGTCATCTACCTGGAAGAGTATTTGCCCTTTATGTACATGCGCCCCTTCATCCACATATATCTTTTGCAGGTAGCCATCTACCTGTGGGCGCAGATCAATGTTCTTAGTGCCTTCAAGGCTGGCATTAAAATCCTGGTACATGGTGGCATTTTGTGTTTGTAAAGACACTACAGGTAAAGATTGTACAGGTGGCGCCATGCTACCGCTTGACGAAGAATTACAACTATAGAATGCTACAATAAATAGTAAGTATATTAGGTTTTTCATAACGCAATTAAATGGTTTAACACTGTTAACTTTTAAAATAAAAACTTTTTTGTAAGATGATTTTGAAATCAATGTCAATATTTCGGATTGGTAAGTCTTGTGGAGATTTATAAGAGTTGTTAAATAAAAAAAGCTATCCTGTTATGGTTCTTATGATACCAGTTATTGCATCTTTAAGAATTTCCTGATTCAATTCATCGCTTTGGCCTTTTCTTACAATGTTGATACAGATCAAGCCGTGTATTACCGACCAGAATGTATAGTATTTTTTACAGACGTCAGTTTTAGGATTATTACTATTATCAATGAGCTGCTGGATCACCTCGCTAAAAATTGTCCAGGGTAAATCTTCTTCAGGATAATTCATGCCCATTTCACAACAGTACACTTCTACGCCAAACATAAGTTGGTAATACTCCTGTTCTTCAAAAGCAAAGCTCCAATATGCAAACCACATGGCTTCCAGCTGTTTGGCAGGTAACCTGTGCTTGGCTTTTGCCGCCCGCAGGTGACATGCCAAATTCTGGAATCCTTTACCCGTAAACTCTACAAGTAGCGCTTCTTTATTTTCAAAGTATCCATATATAATAGGTGCCGTATATTCTATGGCATCTGCTATTTTGCGCATAGATAAGGACTGCCACCCTTCGTTTTTCACTATTTGCCATGCAGCAGTAAGTATCTTACATTTTACATCCTCTTTCTGCCGTATTATCCTTTCTTTGCTTCCCATATAAGGGCCTTCTTTTTCTTACGAGGTTAAAGTATTTAACACCGTTAAGCAAAGGTATAGCATCTTTTTATTTTCACGATTAATTTTACAAATAGGTACATAAGAGAATGCTTACCCTGGATATTTTTCTTTTGCCTAAGAGCAGACAATTTAGAAAGTAAGAACTTTTAATTGATTCCCGTTTGATATCTGGCAGCCTGCTGCTTTGCCTATATTTACAAAATGGAACAAACTTTTGCAATTGCTATTCATGGGGGCGCCGGTACTATTCTTAGGAGTACCATGACCCCTGGCCTTCAGCTACAATATGAAAAAGGACTTATTGAGGCGATTGATGCAGGTTACAATATATTATCCCAGGGAGGCAGCAGCCTAGATGCTGTGGAAGCTGCGATAGTGGTACTAGAAGATTGTCCATTATACAATGCGGGAAGGGGCGCTGTTTTTAATCATGCTGGCCAGCACGAAATGGATGCTTCCGTCATGAATGGCCTTACCCTGGAAGCTGGAGCTGTTGCCGGAGTAAGCAATATAGTGAACCCAATTAAACTAGCTAAAAGTATTATGTGTAACAGCCCGCACGTATTGATGTGTGGAAAGGGGGCAGAAGATTTTGCAAAAACTCAAAATATTGCATTTGCAGATGATGCATATTTCTTTACACAACAAAGATATGATCAATGGCAGGAAGCACTAAAAACGGATAGTGTTCAACTAGATCATACAGAAAGAAAATTTGGAACGGTAGGTGCTGTTGCATTGGATAAGCAGGGCAATATTGCTGCCGGTACCAGCACTGGCGGCATGACCAATAAACAATTTGGCCGGGTGGGCGATAGCCCCGTTATCGGCGCCGGTACTTATGCTAACAATGCTACCTGTGGTGTATCGTGCACAGGTCATGGAGAATTGTTTATACGTGCAGTAGTGGCCTACGATGTATCCTGTCTTATGGAGTATAAAGGATTATCGCTTGAAGAAGCTTGCAACCTGGTTGTGTATGAAAAGCTTGTAAAAATACAAGGCGAGGGTGGGCTTATAGCAATAGATAAAAATGGAAATATTGCAATGCCGTTTAACAGTGAAGGGATGTACAGGGCATATAAAAAAAGCAATGGCGCATCAGCAGTTAGTATTTATAGAGAAGCTTGAAAAATATAGCTTGCCTTGCAATGCACAATTTATTTTGTAAACTGCATTTATTTATTTCTGAGTACCTTCTATGGAAACACAAAATCTTTTCATTCACCGCCTTACTGAAGACGATGCAGCATTTATTTTACAGCTTTTAAATAGCCCCGGCTGGCTGCAGCAAATAGGAGACCGGGGCGTAAGAACAATTGACGACGCGCGCGATTATCTGCTTAAGGGGCCTATGAGCAGTTACGAGAAAAATGGGTTTGGTCTAATGTGTGTAAGTTTAAAAACAGACGATATCCCAATTGGGATCTGTGGTCTGATAAAAAGAGATACACTGGACGATGTGGATATTGGTTTTGCATTGCTACCGGGGTATGAAGGGAAAGGCTATGCATATGAGGCGGCTGCAGCAATAATGACACTTGCGGCAAAATTGAATATGGTGCGTGTAGTTGCTATTACATTACCGACCAATATAAAGTCTGTAAAATTATTGGAGCGGCTTGGGCTTAGTTTTGAAAAAATGATACGATTGCCTGGTGATGAAGAAGAGTTAATGTTGATGAGTAAGCTGTTATAATTTGTGTTATTAAACATTTTTATACTAAATTATCATTATTTAGTATTTTTTAATTTTGATAATGTGTTGATCTTCGCACAGTTTTTGCACTTAATGATAAGTAGTATTTAAAAATTTGTACAAATAGTCGCTTTGATGCCTATGTACAACCGGTTTAGCAAGTGGAAAATGTTTAATAAACAGAGGATAAGTATTTTTTTTACAATTTGCTGCTTATTAACCTGCATAACGGCCTCTGGCCAGATGAGCAGGTTAAACAAGTATATGCAGGATAGTGTGAAAATATCTAACCGTAAGTTTATTAATAACCTTTTCCTACAGGCGAGAAGTAATATTGTAAAAACATCTGACACCGGTACTGTTGATATATTTATAAATGGGAAAAGTGAAGCACCGTATCTGCCATATGAAGGACGTATAATAAGGCATATACAGGTTGAAGCGCTGGGTTTTGAACGGACCTTTAGTGATACGGCAACACGCCATGAAACGTTTTCAAATAAAATTGCCAATAGCATACATACCAATACACGTGCTTTTGTAGTGCGCAACAGCCTCTTTATTAAAGAGAATACACCAGTAAATGCATATGCCATAGCCGATAATGAGCGCTACCTGCGTTCATTGAATTATATACATGATGCCCGTATTTTGGTAAAATATATTCCAGGGAATCCTGATTCGGTAGATATATTGGTGGTTACAAAAGACTTTTTTACTATCAGCGCCGATGGCGCAATCAATTTGCCGCATCGTATAAATGCACGGGTAATAGATGATAATATTGCCGGTATGGGGCAAAGTGTAACTGTAACAGGCCTAGATGATAATACCCGTACTCCCAATGGCGCTTATGGAGCGGCTTATACCAAAGATAATATTGGCAATTCGTTTGTGAATGCAACTATAGGGTACAGCCTGATGAACATCAACAACTATACGCATGTAGAAGAAACCAGCGAGTTCTTTAGTCTTGACAGGCCTTTGGTATCGCCTTACTCACGTTTTGCAGGTGGGGTTACGCTAAGTAATAATGCCAGTTACAATAGTTATCATTTGCCAGATAGTCAATCTTTTGTGTATAAATACAGTTATATAAATGGCTGGATCGGTTATAACCTGGGCATAAAAAAACTGACAGCCACCAACAATACTATACGCGACCGTCGTTTCCTGGCTATACGGTATTTCAATTACGATTTTACACAGGTGCCCAAACAGGTAGCCGATCATTTTGATCCTGTTTTTAATAACAAAATGGGGGTGCTGTCCACGCTCACTTTTTTTAAACAGGATTATTTTAAGACACAGTATATATATGGTTTCGGTACCACTGAGGATTTACCATATGGATATAATATTTCAGTAACGGGTGGCTGGATAAAACAATTGAACCTTGAGCGCCCTTACGCCGGTATAAATGCGCAGCGGTATATAGCTACAGAACATGGCGATTTCATGCAGCTGTATCTTAGAGCTGGTGGCTATTATTACCAAAACCAGGTGCAGGATGTAAATTTTTTAGTGGGTGGTACGGCGTATAGTCGCATTTTCTTTTTAAAGCAAACTAAGATAAGGCAGTACATTATGTTAAGTTACAGCAGCCTGTACCGCCAGATCACTTCGCCCCCGCTACGGATAGATAATACTTATGGTATCCGTGAGTTCCTGTCCGATTCCGCATATGGCAGCAGGCGTATTAGTTTACAGCTCGAAACACCTTTCTATCTTAAGTACAAAGTATTGGGTTTCCAGTTTGCACCTTTCCCGTATGCTGATTTTTCGTTGCTGCAACCAGGTGGACAACCTTTTAATAAAGTGTCTTTATATAGTGGGGTAGGGGGAGGGGTGCGTACACGTAATGAAAATTTGGTATTTGGCACAATAGAGCTGCGTGCTTTTTACTACCCGGTTACACCCGATGGGGTAAAAGGTTTCAAGATAATACTCAATTCAGAACTACAATACCGCTATAACAGTAATTTTATAAGGCAGCCCGATTACGTACAGCTGAATATAGACCAGTAAGTAGAGCATTTATAAATTTCTCTTCAGTTTTATTACTTTTAATTGGTTTTAAGATTCAGAATATGCAAATCCCGTTAGACCTGCTTGAAAAAATATGTATTGCACTTGTATTGGGTGGCGCTATTGGCATTGAGCGAGAGTTGAGGACCAAAAGTGCGGGCTTCAGAACAATGATGCTGATATGCATTGGATCTACCATATTCACTACATTATCGCAAGTGTTGGGCATTAATATTTCACCAGACAGGATAGCATCTAATATTGTGGTTGGAGTAGGCTTTTTGGGTGCCGGTGTTATTTTTAAGGCCGATGATAAAGTACATGGTATAACAACCGCAGCTACCATTTGGATAGCTGCAGCTTTAGGGATGATAGTAGGAAGTGGTTTTTATGGGATGGCCACCGTGGCTTGCCTGATGGTGCTCATCATACTTTTTGTATTTTCTTTTTTTGACCAGCGGATAGATCGGTTTAACCAGATGCGCAATTATAAGATCGTGTATCCTTATGAAAATGATGGTCAGCACAAATACGAACATTGCCTGAAGCAGTATAACTTAGCCATTAAAGCGCAAAGCCAAAGCAAAGTTGGTAATATTATTACAGGAACATGGCTGGTGCAGGGCAATGAAAAAAACCACCACAAATTTATTGAGCACATACTAAAAGATAACTCAGTTACTGAGTTTGATTTTTAGTGTGGTTCTAAGTTATTTAGTTCTCATCATCAAATCGGCCAAAGCAATAGCTGTAGCAGCCTCTACTACCACTGGTACACGTAGCGCTATACATAGGTCGTGGCGGCCTTTAACCGTAAAAGAGGTCACAGCCTGTTCTTCTGTGTTCCAGGTTTGTTGTTCTCTAGGGGTGCTGCTGGTAGGTTTAACAGCTACTCTAAAATAGAGCTCATTGCCATTGGTGATGCCACCGTTTATGCCACCAGCATGGTTGCTTTTTGTTGTTCCTTCTGCATCTATAATAGCGTCATTATGAATGCTACCTTTCATATGGGTTGCAGCAAAGCCACTACCAAACTCTATTCCTTTTATTGCAGGTATGGCGAATATAATGTGACTGATAACGGATTCTACTGAGTCAAAGAAAGGTTCTCCTATGCCAACCGGAAGTCCAAGTACGTTGCAGGTAACAATACCGCCTATGCTGTCCTGTTCCTCTATTGCCTGTGCTATTGCAGCATCTACATTGGTGCTGCCACCAGCTTCTGTAAGTATAGCTGTTACCTTAATTCCACTCAGTATTTTTTTAGCAACTACACCTGCAGCCACCAATGCAAGTGTCAGCCGGCCCGACGAATGGCCACCTCCACGATAATCATTATAGCCTTTAAATTTTTTATCCAATACCCAATCAGCATGGCCGGGACGAGGTGTTTTCCTTAATGCTTCGTAGTCTGCAGATTTTGTATTCTTGTTTTCGAATAATACTGTAATAGGTGCGCCTGTTGTTGTACCATTAAATATACCGCTTACAATATTTGGTGCGTCTTCTTCTTTGCGTGGGGTGGTGCCTGCCGCTCCAGCTTTGCGCCGTTCCAGGTCGGGCAGCATATCTTCTTCATTCAGTAGCACGCCCGGGGGGCACCCGTCAATAGTAACTCCAATAACTGCTCCATGCGATTCTCCAAAAATATTGATGCAAAATAGGTTGCCAAATGTATTCATTGTATTATTCGTTTATTGTGCAATGGCCACCCAATGCTGATAACTGTTCAAAAAATTGTGGGTATGATTTGTTTACTGCCTCGGCCCCGGTTATGTTCACGGGGCCATTGGCACGTAAAGCGCCAATGCTGGCTGCCATAACAATGCGATGATCGTTATAGCTATCTATTGTTGTGCGTTCAAGTCCGTTTACCCCTGTTATACACAATGTATCATCTTCTATTGAAAATGGCACCTCAAATTGAAGCAGCATCTCTGCTACGCTTTCTGCACGGTTACTTTCTTTGTGGTGCAAACGGTGCATCCCGGTTATGTAACTGTCTCCATCGCAACAGGCCGCCAGTATAGCCAGGATGGGAAAAAGGTCGGGGCAATGAGTAGCATCAAATTCAAATGGTTCCAGGTCGCTGGTGCGTACCGTTATTTCATTTTCACTGATGGTGATCTGTGCTTTAATATTAGCAAGCAGTTGCAATATTGCTTTATCTGCCTGTGCCGATTGTAATGATAGCCCGCTGACTTTAATGTTTCCGTTTATAGCTCCTGCTACCAGCCAATAGGCAGCGCTGCTCCAATCGCTCTCCACATCAATAGTTATATCGTACTGGTAGGTAAAGCGTGTTGGGTCAATGTGAAAAGATTTGTAATTGTCGTGTGTTATGTGTTTGCCAAAATGCTTTAAAACTTCGAGCGTGAGGTCGATGTAAGGAGTGCTTTTCAGGTTTTCTACTTCAATGGTCAAAGGTTCTTGTGCCCTGTAACTAATGGCAAATAAAAGACCGCTCAGGAATTGTGAGCTCAACGAACCATCGATCTTTATTGATGCAGGTATAAGCGGCCCCGCAACAGTAAAAGGAATGTGACCATTAAAATGTGGCAGCTTTACCCCTAATGCCGGCAGTATAGTGTTGAATGTATCCATAGGGCGATTGAGCAGACTACCAGAGCCTTTAATTTCAACAGGATTAAGGCTTAAAGCAGCTATGGGTGTAAATAACCGTGCAGCCAACCCGCTTTCATGGCAGGAGATGAAGCCATGCTCCGTGTTTATACCGTTCCCTGTTATTTCTATATACCCGGGATATTTATTCACCGTAGCGCCCAGTTGCGCTATGATCTCTAACGCCGCAATTTCGTCGGCAGACGTGCCAGCATTGTTTATTATGGTTTTGCCATAATGCAATAATGCTGCACCTAATACCCTCTGGGTATGGCTTTTAGAGGCTGGGGCATGTACTAGCCCGCTTGTTGGGCCAGGATTAATGATTACTTCCATTCTTTGTGGATACCAGTGCTTGTTCTATACTGCTAAAGGATAACAAAGTAATGCAAGCTTCGCCAATATTTTTCAAGAGTATGTATTCAATACCTGTATCATTTCTTTTTTTATCCATGGTCAGTACATTTATTACTTCCTGCACATTAAAGTCAAATGTAGCAGGCAGGTCATACTTGCTAAGCAATAGGGCCAGTTTTTGACCTATTGATACATCTGCCCCCAACTCTTTTTCTGCTATGTTGCAGGCTATTATCATGCCTATCGCTACTGCCTGGCCATGCGGCATATGATATAGTGTTTCAATAGCATGGCCGGCGGTGTGTCCAAAATTCAGCAATTTCCTATTGCCGTTTTCATGCTCATCTTCATTTACTATTTTGGTTTTCCATTGCACACATATTTGTATCAGTGTATTGAGCGCTTCTTTGTTATTGCGATAATACCGGATGTCATTCCTGTTCAATTCGTCAAACAAGGCTGAGTCGAACAGGCAAGCATATTTTATCACTTCAGCAAATCCGTTGCTCCATTCATGATCTGGTAATGTTTCAAGAAAAGCAGTATCAAAAATAATGAAGCCTGGTTGGTTAATAGTTCCCACAAGATTTTTGTGTAGTCCATAATTTACTCCGTTTTTGCCACCAATAGCTGCATCTACCATTCCCAGCAGGGTAGTGGGCATAAAACCAAATGGTAATCCACGCATATAAGTAGAAGCGGCATAACCCGCAATATCTGTAACAATGCCGCCACCAATACCTACTATTGTAGTTTTACGGTGGGCTTCAAATTGTAATAATTCTTTTGTTATATACTGTACGGTTTCTTGTGTTTTGTGTTCTTCCCCCGGGCGGAACACGATGGTGCGTGTGCCTTTGAAGAGATTTGGATATAACTCGTGAATATGGGTATCAGTAATAAAGATAGATTTTGCCGGCAATGGCTTGGGATTACTGTGTTGGAAAATGTATTTTGGACTGGATGATTGCATGTGATGTGTAAAGTTATAGATTATATAGACTCACTTTGCTTTCATCACTTTCACCAATCACGGTATAATTCACATCCGGGCATTATTCTTATCTTTGCACTCTGAAAACCTGTAATGTATTATGGAAATACATGTTTACAGGTTTCTGCACAGTTGTTTATGAGCAAAATGGGTAAGGTACTGGTAGCAATGAGTGGTGGTATAGATAGTACCATTAGCGCACTTATGCTGCACAACCAGGGGTATGAAGTAGTGGGCATTACCATGAAGACATGGGACTATGCAACGTCTGGAGGAGGTAAAAAGGAAACCGGTTGCTGCAACCTGGATTCTTTTAACGATGCACGTATGGCTGCTGTAGAGCATGGCTTTCCACACTATGTGCTGGACATCCGCGAGGAGTTTGGTGGTCACGTTATTGAAAATTTTGTTGAAGAATATATGGCCGGCCGCACGCCAAATCCATGTGTGCTGTGCAATACCCACATAAAATGGAGCGCATTACTGAAGCGCGCCAATGCACTGGATTGCGAGTTTATAGCCACCGGGCATTATGTAAAAGTGCGCGAAGAGAACAATCGCTTCGTGCTCTCTAAAGCCCGAGACCTGACCAAGGACCAGAGCTACGTACTTTGGGGGCTGGGACAGGAATGCCTGGGCCGCAGTATATACCCGCTTGGCGATTACCTGAAGACAGAAGTGCGCCAGATAGCATATGATATGGGGTATAAAGACCTGGCTAAGAAGGCTGAGAGCTATGAAATATGCTTTGTACCCGATAATGATTATCGTGGTTTCCTGAAACGGCAGATACCCACCCTTGAAGCTGAAGTAGAAGGTGGTAATTTTGTAATGACCGATGGCAAGATAGTAGGCAAGCACCGTGGCTATCCTTTTTATACAATAGGCCAGCGCAAAGGGCTGGAGATAGCTTTGGGCCGCCCCATATTTGTAACTAAAATCATACCCGAAACTAATACTGTGGTGCTGGGTGATGCACATGAATTGCAGCAGAGTGATATGCAGGTGGGTGGGCTAAATATGGTGAAATACGCATCGATCCCTGATAATATGGAAGCTGTGACCAAAATACGTTACAAAGATGCAGGGTCGCTAAGTACCTTACGCCCTGAAGGGGATACTGTGAATGTGCATTTTGAACATGCTGTACATAGTATTGCACCTGGCCAGAGTGCCGTATTTTACGAAGGGGATGATGTAATAGCAGGAGGTATCATAAGGAAAGGATTCAATTAAAAAAATATACTATCAGAAAGCTTTTGCTTATCTGCCAAAAAGTGTTTTAATAAATATAATTATTTCGTTTCTTTAATTATATTTACGTAAAATAATGCCTCCTGCGTTTTATGAATAAAAAGATATTACTCGCTTTATTATCGGTAGTGTGCAGTGTTACCTTTGTTAACTGTAAGAAAAGCAGCAGCAGTGCTCCCGTAGCAGACCCTACAATGAATTATTTTCCGACTACGTTCGGTAAGTATGTGATATACAATGTGGATTCTGTTTACTACGATCCAGCCAAGTGTAAGACCACCGAGAAAATATCGCAGTTGAGGTATTCGGTTTCTGATACGTTTCGCGACGATCAGTTCCGCCTTTCTTATATCATGGATGTATTTACACGCGCCAACAGTACCGCAGCCTGGACTGCCCAAGGGGTGGTGTATCTTACTAATACAGGTTCTACATTAGAATATGTGCAAAGTGGTTTGCGCACTATTAAATTAGTGTTCCCGGTTACTTCAACACAAACATGGTTGGGTAATAGCCTTATATCTACAAACGACTCTAACTACATGTTCCTCAATAACTGGTCTTATAGTTATCAGAACATTGGGTCAAGCTACAATACCTCTTACGAGAACTTCGCTAATACAGTAACGGTTCTGGAAAATAACGAGACCATCAGCAATACCGGTTCTAATTCAGATGCGGTGCCTTATAGTTTGCAGAGCTATGCTAAGGAAGTATATGCATATAATGTAGGTCTTATATACCGCGAAACAAAGTATCTTACCTACAGTGCTAAAAAAGGCAACTGTGTTGGCGGCTATACCTTGGTGATGCAGGCTATAGATCATAATTAATTCTGTATCTTTAGCTAAAGCAATTGGGTATGTGCTCCCGGCGTGTGTTTTGTTTGTTTGTCGCAATACTATTGGGAGTAAATGTTACTGCACAACAGTATGCATATCAGGTATCTTTTATTGATAAAAAAGGTAGTTCGTCAATAACTACACCTTCATTATTTCTCTCGGCCCGGGCGCTCAATCGTCGTGCTGCACAAGGTATAGCGATCGATAGTACTGATGTTCCTGTTTCTCCGCTTTACCTGGATAGTGTACTTACCGCAACTAACGGAATATTGCATGTGACCAGTAAGTGGTTGAACATGTGTGTAATACTGGTAACAGATACCACTAATATCCCGTCCCTGCGCTCCAAATCTTTTGTAACAGGCGTGAAACAAGTAGCCTACTATAGTACATTTCTTCATTATAAAAGCAGTGGCCCACAGTATAGTCCTGTTACTGCACAAGGTCAGCTCACTCCATTTACACCTAGTTCCTCTTATTACGGGCAAACCTATCCGCAAACTGCGCTTGTTAACGGCGACTACCTGCACGACAATGGATACCAGGGACAAGGAAAACTAATAGCAGTATTAGATGCAGGGTTCATAGATGCGGATGTACATTCCACTACAAATTTACACCCTGGTTTTGATAGCCTTGTGTATGCCGGAGGCTTTGTAGATGCCTATAACTTTACTTTAGATACCAGTTATGTATTTGATTACGATACCCATGGGTTAAGCTCTTTATCAACAATTGCAGGTTATAAACCGGGAGGTATAGGTAGTGATACAGGCTATGTGGGTAGCGCCCCTCTTGCACAATATGCAATTTATGTTACCGAAGATGATAACAGCGAGCAACCCATAGAACTGGATAACCTGGTAGCAGGTACAGAACGTGCAGATAGTATAGGGGCCGACGTAGTTTCCGTGTCGTTAGGTTACGATACATTTGATGATGCAGATTACAATTTTAATTTCTCAACAGACTTTGATGGTAAGAGTACCATAACTGCAAGGGCAGCAAATTTTGCTACAAAAAAAGGAATGTTGTTTGTAGCATCGGCTGGTAATGAAGGAGGTGGTGTACCTGGCTGGGGTCATTACATATTAACTCCCGGTGATGCGGACAGCGCTATTACTATAGGAGCAGTTGATTTGACCGGAGTAAATCCATCGTTTAGTGGTTATGGTCCCAATGCGGCCGGGCAGGTGAAACCCGATGTTTGCCTGCTGGGTGTTGCAACATCTGTTTTTCACTCAGGTGGTCTTATTGTAAAAGAAGATGGAACATCCTTCTCTACTCCACAACTAGCCGGATGGGCAGCCTGCCTTTGGCAAGCAGCAGGTAGTGCTGCTACACCTTACATGATCCGCAATGCCATCAACCGCAGTGCAGATCACTACACAAATGTAGGTCCGCAGATAGGCTATGGTGTTCCTGATTTCCAGAAAGCCTTCCAGATACTGGATGTAAAGGATACGCCAAATTCATCATCTGCGTCATCTGTATGGGTAGTTGCTGAAGGTAATCCTTTTACTAATACTATAGGTCTGGCAGTGAAAGTGCCTGTCAAAAGTGATGTTGATTTCGTACTTACAGACCTTAGCGGGAAGAAAATCATTTCCATAACCAAAACTTTCTACCCGGGCTGGAATCCACGTATTTCATTGCCTGTACCAGGTAGTTTGCCTGCCGGTATTTACATCTTGCATGCTATTTCTTCCACACAGCAGCAGGTGGTAAAGATGGTGAAAGAATAGGCTTTCATTTTTCTCGTCACTTTCTCTGTTGATGTACATGTGTTCCATCTATTTGCTGTAGTATATATTTATCAGTAATTTTATTGAAACCTCGCCACATGCCTTATCAAAGATTGTTGCTGTTTTTTATTGGGGTATTATTAAGTATAACTGGCAGTGCGCAACAGTATGCATACCAGGTGTCTTTTGCTGACAAAAAAGGTAGTCCATCAATAACTAATCCTTCTGCATTTCTTTCTGCAAGGGCGCTCAACAGGCGTGCAGCTCAAGGCATTGCTATCGACAGTACAGATGTACCTGTGTCACCAGTTTATATTGATAGCGTACTTACTCTTACCGGAGGGGTATTTCATGAAACCAGTAAATGGCTGAATATGTGCGTGGTATTGGTAAGAGATACTAATGTAATAGCCCCTTTGCGTACGCTGTCTTATATTACAGATGTAAGGTTGGTAGGTTGTTACGTTCATGGTTTGCATAATAGAGTGCCTCCCCCTTTGGCCAACAACGGTCAGCCTCAAATATCGCTTGCAAAGACTACCGGCAACTCCTGGGAATATGGACAGGCATATATTCAAACTTTATTGGTAAACGGAGATTACCTGCACGATAATGGTTATAAAGGCGAGGGGAAGCTGATAGCCGTTATTGATGCCGGCTTCCAGGAAGCAGACACGCATCCTGGATTTGATAGCGTAAGAACTTCAGGAGGTTTTGTCGATACCCACAACTTTGTTTTAGATACAGGGTTTGTTTTTGGTTATAGTCCGCATGGGTTAGGAACATTATCTACTATGGCTGGCAATATGCCGGGTGGCGTAGGCAGTGATACCGGGTATGTAGGCAGCGCTCCTCATGCACAGTATGCATTGTATATTGCGCAAGACGATAACGAAGAGCCGCTTTTACTGGATAATCTTGTAGCAGCAACAGAACGGGCAGATAGTATAGGAGCAGATGTGATTTCTGTTTCTCTTGGGTTTGATCTCTTTGATGGCACCGCTAATGATCTTGATTGTTTTTTTTCGGGGTTCCATTTTTCTACTGACTTTGATGGTAAGAGTACAATAGCCGCACGGGCAGCAAATATGGCTACAAAAAAAGGTATGCTATATGTCGCATCGGCCGGAAATGAAGGTACAGGTGTGCCAGGCTGGGGTAACTATATATTGACACCCGGTGACGCAGACAGCGCTATGACTGTAGGAGCTGTAGGCATGAATGGTACTTGTGCTGCTTTTAGTGGTTATGGACCTAATGCTGCGGGGCAGGTAAAGCCAGATGTTTGTTTGCTGGGCGTTTCTGCGGCCATGTTTTATCCTGGAGGGATAATTGGTAAACAAGATGGTACCTCCTTTTCTACACCGCAATTGGCGGGTTGGGCTGCATGCCTGTGGCAAGCTGTGGGTAATACTACATCTCCGTATACTATACGTAAGTTAATAAGCCAGAGTGCAGATCATTATAGTACTCCGGGTCCCCAGATAGGATATGGAGTGCCAGATTTTAGAAAAGCATTGCAACAGGCATTAGGCGTATCAGAATTGCACAATACACTTACAACTCCAACATGGGTATTGGCAGAAAACCCTTTTTCAACAGCTATCCACCTCATACTAAATGCGGTATTTAAGAGTGATGTTGATTTTATCCTTACAGACCTGAGTGGAAAGAAAATAGTTTCTAATACGCAAACTTTTTATCAGGAACAGAATACTCGCATTTCCTTGCCTGTACCCGGGAACTTGTCTTCCGGTATCTATATATTGCATGTTGTTTCCGCTGGTCAGCAACAAGTACTAAAGATGGTAAAAGAATAATAACTATAATAGTCAGAAGTCATAAGAATAGTAATTACATGCCTGCTAAGAAATGGGGATATAGCTTTAAATACGTTTTCCCGGGAGTTAGAGAAGTAAATGACATGGATAACATCATTGAAAAATTAGGGTAACAAAAACAATGTAAGGTCTTTGACCTCATATTGTTTTTGTGTTTTAATTATTCACTTCAAAATAGGTGAAATCCAAAGCTTCCCTATCCCAGCCTCCCACGGTTGCCGCAGCTTCATAAGTAGATTGCAGAAACTGCATCAATGTTTCTTCCGGGTTTTCTGATTGTCTCACAACGTCATAAGGAAGAAAAAACTCGCCCATTTCATTGCTGTAAAAAGCTTCTTTGGGTAATACTGGCTGCTGACTAAAGGCATCGGGAGTAGGGTAGCAATAAGCATAGAAAACAGGTTGCGGGAATGCCGGACTACCGGGCCAGAAACCTGCACTGGATACCTCATGCGAATAGGCTTCCTGCATTACCTTTAGCGGCATATTGGGCATGCCACCAGGATGCATGGGTGCCTCCCGGCCAGAAAAACGGGTCACTGCAAGATCAAACCCTCCCCAGAAGAAATGCACCGGGCTGCTTTTGCCCGTAAATCTTGCCCTGAAGCGTTTCAGTACAGTGTCTACTTGCACAAGAGTTTGCCATAAGGCATGCATTTGTTCTTTATCGTACGCTTTGTGTTCTTCATCGTATGCAAAAGGTATGGCAGGTTCTATTTCATTAGGTCGCGCGAATATTTTAACCTGTATGCCCACTGTAGCCAGTTTTTCAAATAGCTCACTATAAAAAGATGCTACCGTTCGGGGATATAGTTCCAGTTGTTCATTGCCACCCTGGCTGGTA